>Ga0272441_10006353_pt1 | contig 19865 bp, 14 predicted proteins | sample SSMProp6N_FD_193582 | JGI IMG/M metagenome (GOLD analysis project Ga0272441, IMG submission 193582) | Marine sediment archaeal communities from Little Sippewissett salt marsh, Falmouth, MA, United States - SSM-Prop-6N | ecosystem: Environmental > Aquatic > Marine > Wetlands > Sediment ... | reverse complement strand
CCATCTACTGCACTGACGTCACCAAGTCGGGTGCCGTATTTTACGGAAAGGTTTTGAACCTGGATAAGAACATCTGTGTTCGTTTGTTTTTCCATACCTTACATCTCCGCAAGACGGGGGTTGAGGATTTCAGACAGGCTCTCCCCAAGCATACTGAAGGCCATTGTCACAAGTGAAACCATTACACCAGGGCATGTGATCAACCACCATGCTCTCCGCAGGTAGTCTTGCCCGCGTGCGAGATCAATTCCCCAGTCGGGCGTATCAGGGGGAAGCCCCAGGCCCAGGAAACTCAGGCCAGCCTCTGTCAGGATTGCATCTGCGACGTTTACTGAAAATATGATGACAACAGAGGGGATTACGTTCGGAAAAATGTACTTCAACAGGATCGTTCTGGCTGTTGCACCCAGGCTGTGGGCTGCCTCAACATATAATTCCTGTTTTACGGACAGGGTCTGACCGCGTACAATACGGAAATATGTCGGTACATACAGCACAGCAATAGCAACGATGATGTTGCCGATCCCCGGCCCCAGCACAGCCGCAATCGATATGGCCAGGATCAGCCCCGGGAATGCGTAGAGGCTGTCCATAAACAAGGTGAGAATTCGGTCCAGCGTTCCGCCCACGAAGCCGCTTATCAATCCAAGCGGGACACCAATGATCACGGCGACAACGGCAGAACTGAGGCCAACAATCAGGGCAATGCGAGTTCCCCAGATGAGACGGCTGAGCACGTCCTGTCCAATTTGATTGGTGCCGAATGTAAAACTGGTCTGGCTGCCCTCCCTCAGGGCTCCGACTTGCTGCAAGGTGTCATATTGTTCCTCGAGCGGAAACCATTCATCCGGATTCATAACAAACGCGTTGATTTCGCCCGCTGTCAGCGAATCGAGGCCCTCTTGGAAAGTATCATAGCGCTGCGGCCTCGGTTGATACCGAATATCCATCCCGGCTGTCTGGTCGGCTTCTGTAATCTCTGTGAGAGCCTCTCGTAATGCCTGGCTGGCCGGGCTTCCGATCAGGTATCCGATCTTGTGGTCTTTCGAACCAACATCCCTGAGGGATTCAATTCCGGCATCCTCTGGTGCGATCAGGATAAAATCCGCCGGCAGCTCACCTGGAGACAAAAGGGAAGGTCCCACTTCGGCACGAGGGTCGTAAGGTGAAAAAAATTGAGGGAATATCCCGATAATGATAAAAAAGAGCAGCATGACTGCACTGATAAGGACAAACCACCAATCGCCACCGTACCACTTCCGGGCAAGCAGCAGCCTTCGGACAAAGCCGACTTCTTCCAAATCTGATTGCCAGGCAGGAATTTCCAGGCTTGTTTTTTCTTCAACCGTCATTCTTTTTCCTCCTGCTTCTTCTACTAATACCGGATCCGTGGATCGATAAATGCGTACAGCACATCCATCACAACACTGATTAGACCAACGAATAATGCAAAAACCGCAATGACCGATTGAACTGCGGTGTAATCTCTCAGCTCGATTCGGTCCACGAGATATCTGCCCACCCCCGGCCATGAAAACGTTGTTTCTGTAAGGACAGCTCCAGCAAGGAGAAGGGCGAACTGCAAGCCAATCAGAGTCAGAATGGGAATAAATGTATTGCGTAGAGCGTGCTGGTAGACAAGCTTGCGTTCCGGCAGACCTCTTGCCCTGCCTGCAGTAATAAAATCGCTCTGGAGTATTTCAATCATATTGACACGGGTAAGGCGGATAAATGGGCCGGCGAGGACCAATCCAAGGGTGATTACCGGCATCACAAGGTGCAGCAGAACGGATTTTAATGCAGCCCAGTTACCTGCAAGAATGGCGTCCAGGATGTAAAAGTTCGTCCTGGTTTCAAAAGTGGTGCGAAGGAGTGTATCCATTCGGCCTGCGATGGGGAATAAAGGCAGTTTTACTGAAAACAAGATCTGGAACATCAATCCCATGAAAAAAACCGGGATGGAATATATAACCACACTGAAAAGGCGGATTGCAAAATCCACTGGTTTCTTTCTGTTTTTTGCAGCATAAGCACCACTGAATATACCCAAAACGGTTGTAAATATCATGGCGGGTATGGTCAGCTCAATTGTGGCAGGCAGGCGCTCGGCAAGTTCCTCCCTGATGGGGCGCTCGCCCTGTGTGAGCGCGTCTCCAAAATCAAGTCGAACCATGTCCCAGAGGAAGGAGAAATACTGCACATGCAGTGGGCGGTTCAACCCCAGCCGTTCGGCGATTTCCTGTGCCTGCTCCTCGCTTACCTTGGGCCCCAGTTGGGATCGGATTGGATCGCCGGGAAGAATGCGCATGACGAAAAAGACCATGGTAACCAGGATCAGGATCATGGGGATTGTTAACAACAATCGGGTTATCAAAAAATTGCGAAAAGAAGCTGACATAATTTCCTCACGGTTCCGCAATAGAAAAGATGAGGGCGAGGAGAACTCGCCCTCACACTAGCGAGTTATGCGTCACTCACGTATCGGGTTCCTACTCACCTGGAACCATGTAGTTCATGTTGAAGACCAGGTAGCGAAGTGCGGGAGCGCTGATCTTCATTACATTCAATCCATCGACACTCTGCAGCCGCACTGCCTCAACAGGCCCGAGTGTTCTCCAGGCAATATCAATTTCTCCTGTCTCGATAGCATTGCTCATCGTGGTAGGATCTGCAAAGTAGCGGATAATGACCTGGTCGATCAAAGGTTTATCCTCACCCAGGTAGTTGGGATTGGCTTCAAGGACAATCTGCTCACTTGGGGCAATCGAAACAACCTTGTACGGCCCAATCCCATCCAGGAGATCAGGATACTGAACAATTTCGTCATCCGGGAATTGAGCCGGATTCGCCGGGATAAAGGGAGCAGTTGCAGCCAGTGCGCTGAAGAAGCCAAATGGCTCTTTCAAGGTGAAGACCACTGTCATGTCATCGGGCGCTGTTACATCAGCAACGTATACCTGGACAAGCCCGGAGACCTCGCCCTCGAGATCGTTAATCCGGTTCCAGGCACGCACATAGTCAGCTGAGGTAACAGCTGTACCATCGGCGAACTGCAGGCCTTCCTGGAGTGTGAAGGTGTAGGTAAGCCCGTCCTCGCTGATTTCCGGCAGCCCGATCGCTGCACCCGGTACGAGATCTGCTGTTCCCGGTGTGTAGCTGAGCAGGGCATAGTTTGTGTTCTTCAGGATCTCCCAGTCATGTGTGGCATAGGCGTCCTGAGGATCGAGGCTGTGAATTTCATCCGTTGTCCCGATAATAATCGTGTCGGTGCTTCCTGATGCCGGGCTGGCACCATCACCGAAGCTCAGAACATTGTAGTTGAATTCGAATGGTGCACCGATGGCGATGCCCTCAATGCCGTCGCGATAGGTGATAAATTCCGGCTCCCAGAACAACGGCATCGTCGGGATTTCTTTGGCCCAGAAATCGCCAAGCTCCTGGTAGAGTGCCTGGCGTGCGTCCGGATCAGTTTCGATAGCAGCAGTCACCAACAGGGAATCCATATCTTCATTGCAGTAGAACACGCCGTTATCCGGTGACTGCAAGCATGATCCGAAGGGTGTAAGCCACGTGTCGGGGTCAACAAAGTCCGGGAACCAACCCAGGATAAACACCGGGAAAGCATCGCCCGCGACAAAACTATCGATATACTCCGCCCAGTTCTGTGATTTCAATTCAACCTGCATAAGCCCGGTTTCTTCAAGCTGCTCCTTGATAACCTGCATGACGTCGGCGGTTGTAGTGCCGTAGTGTTCGGGTGGATACCAGAGTTCGAACACAAAAGGATCATCCTCTGTGTAACCCAGCCCGCCAAGCAGCTCAATAGCAAGGTCCAGATCCCGGGTTCCATACATATCCAGGAACGGTTCTGTAGCATAAGGATAGCCATCTGGAACCATGTGGTATGCGGGTATGTTGCGGCCTTCAAAGACGCGGTCTACAATGACTTCCCGATCGAGTGCTGCAGCAAAGGCCTGCTTCAGTTCAGGTGTCCACAAAGGCACCATTTCGACTTCTTCAGCTTCTTCTTCCTCGGCCGGTTCTTCGACCACCGCTTCAGCCTCTTCTTCAACAGGCTCTACGGCCGGTTCCTCCGTCGGTGTCTCTGCAGCTCCGGCGCAGGCTGATAGCAATGAGATGCATAACAGCAGAGCGCCCAGGACAAACAAAAGGTTCTTGCGTTTCACTTCTCTCCTCCTGATTTTCTAATAAAAGGCGAATACATGACCGTTCGATAAAACCACCTCCTTACCATGAATACAGAAACAGTTAAGAATCAGTTCAATAGAATAGATCGCAGAAACCGGTTCAATTGGGGGAAATGAAGGAAAATGTATCATTCTCTTCTACAAGAGAAGCCTGAAACTGCGTACACAACCTTTGAACACAGCTTTACCAACCTCATCTCTTCCCTATCTGGATTACTTTCTTTGAACAAAGAAAGTTCAGGTGTGGGAAGGGAGAGCACCTCGAGAGAGCACCCCGGGAAGTTGACATAAAACCAGAAAAGAGAATTGGGCAACAAGGGAAGTATCACGGAGAAGGCAAGAAATTTATATCTGGAGGGAACCAACAACGGAGCTGTCTTTCAAAACAGCCCCGTAAAAAATTTCACTTTTTCTATTTTGACAGATGCACAAGGATTGCTAGAGATAATCCTCAGCAAAATGGCATGCAACGTAGTGCCCGGGTTTCAACTCCCGAAGTTCAGGAGTTTCCTGTTGGCAGCGCTCACGCGCAACAGGGCATCGTGTGCTGAAGTTGCAGCCCTTTGGCGGGTTCGCCGGGCTTGGGATGTCGCCCTCCAGGATTACCCGCTTTCGCATCTTGCTGGCATCCGGATCCGGCACCGGTACTGCGGACATCAACGCCTGGGTATAGGGATGCAGCGGGTTAAGATAGATCTCATCTCGCCCTGTCAGTTCCATGATCTTGCCAAGGTACATCACTGCCATACGGTCGCTGATATGGCGAACCATACTAAGATCGTGAGCAATGAACAGGTAGGTCAGTCCGAGCTTGTCCTGAAGTTCTTCCAACAGGTTTACAACCTGGGCCTGGATAGAGACATCCAGGGAAGAGATAGGCTCATCACAGATGACGAGGTCCGGATTGAGAGCGAGCGCGCGAGCGATACCGATTCGCTGGCGTTGGCCGCCGGAAAATTCATGGGGATACCGGTTGACAAACTGCGGATTCAAACCGACAAGGTTGAGGAGTTCCTCTACGCGCTCGGTTTTTTCCTTTCCGCGGGCAATACGATGTACTTCCAGCGGCGTCGAAAGAATAGAGCCGACAGTCATACGCGGACTGAGCGACGCGTAAGGGTCCTGGAAGATCATCTGCATATCGCGCCTTCTATGGCGGAGTTCCGCTTCCCCAAGATCACAAAGATTGGTGTCTTTGAAGAAAACATCGCCGTCTGTGGGCAAATACAGATGCAAAATAGTGCGTCCTACAGTGGTTTTGCCGCATCCTGTTTCTCCAACCAGGCCGAGTGTTTCACCTTTAAAGATATTAAAAGTAACGCCATCGACAGCTTTAATATCACCTATATGGCGGGGGAAAACCATGCCGCGTTGGATTGGGAAGTATTTTTTCAGGTTTTTTACCTGTACCAGAATCTCTTTCTCACCAGCCATTACCTATTCCTCTCTGCAATTTCTTCCCACTGCCAGCATGCCACAATATGATCCTTGTCGCCTGTATTTTCAAGGACCGGGAGTTCTTCCAGACATTGTTGAACTCGATAAATACAGCGCGGCGCAAATGGGCATCCGACAGGCTTTTTTAGCAAGTCCGGCGGCAGGCCGGGAATAGCCATCAATTTTGTGCCCGGTTCCTCATCCAGGCGGGGAAGAGATCCCAGCAGTCCGATCGTATAAGGATGGGCGGTTCGTTTATAGATATCCCGAACCTTGCCGCGTTCGATAATCATTCCCGCATACATGACATTGATGGTGTCAGCCAACTCAGCGACGACGCCCAGGTCGTGTGTGATCCACATCACAGCCATACCGAACTTCTCCTGCAAACGGCGTACAAGTTCCACGATCTGAGCCTGGATGGTCACATCGAGCGCCGTAGTGGGTTCATCTGCAATCAACAAGCGGGGATTACAGGACAGGCCCATGGCGATCATGGCACGCTGGCGCATGCCGCCCGAGAACTGGTGCGGGTAATCATCCAGCCGCTGCTGGGCTTCAGGAATACCCACCATGGCCAGCAGTTCCCCGGCTCGTTCTTGTGCCTGATTGTCATCCATACCCTGGTGCAGCTTGAGTGCTTCCATGATCTGGAAACCGACAGTATACACAGGGTTCAGGGAGGTCATGGGGTCCTGGAAAATCATGGCAATATCAGCGCCCCGGATTGAGCGCATCGTGTGTTCGTCCAGAGTCAGCAGATCTCTGCCGCTGAACCAGACCTCACCGTTTTCTATTTTCCCTGGTGGATCGGGGATGAGGCGCATGATGGAAAGGGCATGGACGCTCTTCCCGCAGCCGCTTTCACCTACGACACCCAGGGTTTCTTCTTCGTTCATGGTGTATGAAATACCATTCACTGCATGGACGACGCCGTCTTCGGTGTAAAAACGGGTTTTCAGATCTCGAATCTCAAGCAAAACGCTCATAACACTCCTCTACATCATACAAAATCCGCTCGGAAAGAATACTTATTGCTCTCATGAGCGGATGCGGGGATCAAGTGCATCTCGCAGTCCATCACCCAGCAGGTTGAACCCCAGCACACTCAGCATGATGGCCAGGCCCGGGAAGAGCACAGCCCACCAGGCACCGCTGCTGAGGAACCGGTAGCTGTCGCCGAGCATGGCGCCCCACTCCGGTTCCGGCGGGATCGCACCAAGGCCGAGGAAGCCGAGTGCAGCTGCCCATATAATGGCGCTTGCAAGGCCCATCGTAGTCTGGACGATAATCGGTGAAAGGCTGTTGGGGATGATATACCGCAGGATGATGCGCGCATGGCCTTCTCCGATGGACTGCGCTGCCAGGATATATTCCTTCTGGATGACTGAAAGAACCGTTGAACGCACCAGACGTGCATAGGTTGGGATGCTGACGAAACCGACTGCGATCATGGTCTTGTCCAGGCCAGGTCCAAGGAAGGCTACAATGGCGATAGCCAGCAGGATGCTGGGGAAGGCGAGGATGATATCCATCATTCTCATGATAATATTCGACAGCAGCCTGCCTCCCAGCGACATTGTTACGGTGAAACCAATAACAAGGCCGAGCAGGCCGTTGACTACAGCGGTATAAGGACTGACAAACAGGCTCGGAAGTCCACCGATAAGCAGGCCGGCAAGCGCGAAAGCAATTTTAAGCAGCTTCCCTGACAAAGGTAGTCTTTCCAGTAAAACAGCTGCGAATCCCAATGCCGCAAAGAGAACATAGATGAACCATAAATCAGCAATCCAGGCCGGAATGGCACCAAGTGCAAGGCCAATAAAGCCAACAAGAAAACCTCGTTCAATTCGATCCAGAGGTATGCTTTCATAGAATCCCGCAATCAGGCCAAGGACGCCACCGATGAGAAGTGAAATTCCCACAGCTGAAATACCCACTCGCAGCGAATTCCACCCGCCATGGGCAACACGTCGAAAGATGTCGCGGCCGAGTTTATCCGTACCGAATGGGTGTACGGAAGGGATTTCTTCGGTAGTAATGAAAGTAGGAGGCTTGAGTTTGAGTGAATAATCCAGATCGATCTTCGGATCATACTCCCAGAAGAAGTGGGAGAGAACAGCAAGCAGCACAAAGACAACCACAATTACTAACCCCAGCATGGCGGTACGGCTGGCAATCATCCGGCGCCAGGCATCGAGCCAGAGCGAGCGGTGTTCTCGTACAGCGAAATCCGTTACTTCAATATCTTCAAAATTTCGTTCTGTCATACCGTCCTCATTCATACTTGATCCTTGGATCCAGATAGGCATAGGAGAGATCAACCAGCAGATTGATAAATACGAATACTATGGCGATTATGAGCGTACCTCCCTGGACGATAGGGTAGTCCCGGGCAAGGATGGCATCATAAACCCATTTTCCGATACCTGGCCAGGAGAAGATTGTTTCTGTCAGAACGGCGCCGGCAAGCAAATTGCCCGTCTGAAGGCCGATAATGGTAATAACGGGGAGCATGGCATTCTTGAGTGCATGACGGAACAGCACAACTCGCTCGGACAAGCCCTTGGCATGGGCTGTACGGATATAATCTTCCTGGAGTGTATCGAGCATACTGGAGCGTGTCATGCGTGCGATAATTGCCATTGGAATGGTGGCCAGTGCAATGGTAGGCATGACCAGGTGTTTGGCAGCATCATAAAACGCTTCAAGATTGCCGCGTATAAGCGTATCGACCAGGAGTAAATGGGTAATGGGTTCGATATCGAATGAAATAGACAGCCGGGCACCGCTGGGCAGCCACTGAAGGAAAACAGCAAAGAGGATAATTTCCATCAGGCCCAGCCAGAAAATCGGCATGGAAACACCGATCAATGAACCGACCATGCTGACGTTGTCCAGGGCCGAGTTACGACGTGCGGCTGATGCAATGCCCACCGGCACACCGATAAGTATCGCTAGAATCATGGAAGTTAAGGCCAACTCTACGGTAGCGGGAAAACGTAAAGCAAGAGTCTCAGCGACCGGGATACGGCGGTGGATTGATTCACCCAGGTCGCCTTGAAAAAGCCTGCCCAGGAAGCGGATATACTGGCTGTCGAAGAAGCTGGCAAAGTCGCCTTCCTGAAGCGCATTTCTGTCCAGGAAGAGGGGGCGGTTGAGGCCAAGCTGTTCGCGGATGCGTTCAACATTTTCCTCAGCTGCATGTTCTCCCAGCATGGCCACGGCGGGGTCTCCTGGAATCAGCCTGGTAAACATAAAAATAACAAATGTTACACCCAATAAAGTCGGGATTAATGAGATCACTCTGCGAAGTATATATCTTAGCAAGGGTACGCTCCCTTCAAGGAAAAACAGGGGGCGGATGGGCTCCGCCCCCATTTTGGTACTCTTTCACCTGATGTTGGGAGAACACCGCAAGGTGTTCAACTTTCAACAGGTTTACTCGGCGATAACAGTACCTTCGAAGTAGTCAGCGCCGACTGGCTGCGGTACGTAGCCGCTGATCTTTGAGGAGAACAGCAGCGGTGTGTTGTTATGAGCAACCCACAGACGGGCAACATCGTCATGCAGCAGTTGTTCAACCTGCATGTAGATGGCTTCGCGTGCAGCCTGGTCAGGTGTAATCGCAGCTTCGTAAAGCAGTGTTGCAACTTCCTGGTTTGCGTACCAGCCCTCACGTGCATCGGGCTCTTTAACCTCGTCAGCCGATGAAAGGCCGCCGAAGAAGTAGTTGTGGAAGTTGTCGGGATCGCCGTTGTCGCCGCCCCAGCCAAGCATGTACAGGCCGGGGAGCTGGCCTTCACGGCGCAGGCCGAGATAGGTTGCCCAGTCGCCAGCCAGTTCAAGGGTGGCATTGATGCCGGCGCGAGCGAGGTCAGCAGCCATCGCCTCACCAATTTCCTTCGGGCTTGGGTAGTAGAAGCGGGTTACAGGCATGTAGAATAGCTTGAGCGGGATTTTCTCGCCTTCAGCGTAAACAACATTGCCTTCTGCGTCGGTGATGTCAAACGCAATGGTAACTTCGCTCAGGCCATCGGGGAAACCGGCCTGTTCCAGAAGGTCCATGGACATTTCTGGGTCATACACCCAGTCTTCAATGTCATCATTGTGGCCCCAGACAAGCGGAGGCAGGAAGTTGGAAGCAACTTCACCATAGGCACCAAGGAAGTTTTCTACAAGCCCTTCGCGATTGATGGCATGGGCAACTGCTTCACGGACCAGCGGGTCCTGGAATTCGACGGTCTGGTACGGGTAGGCCAGGTAGCCGGTGTTCAACGCCGGGCGGGCCAAAACGTACAGATCAGGATCTTCTTCTGCGGTAATAATATCTTCAGAAACTGCCTGCTCGAGAGCGTGGATATCGCCGGCTTTCAGCGCCAGGAAGCGGGCTGAGTCATCAGCAATTACACGGAACAGGATTTCGTCAACAGTGGGCGCGCCGCCCCAGTAGTCTGTATTTGCTTCTACCAGAATATGGTCACCCTCAACCCATTCTACGAATTTGAATGGGCCGGTGCCGACACAACCAACTTCGGGCAAACCATAGGATTCACCGGCAGCTTCAATTGCGGCGGGGCTGGAGATGGCGAACATGTCCATAGCCAGGTTGGCCAGGAATGGAGCCAGAGGGGCGCCAAGAACGAATTTGACTGTGTAGTCGTCAATCTTTTCTACTGACGTAATCACACTGTCGTCATCAAAGCCGAACCACATGTACTCATAATATTCGAATACTTGACTCTCGAAGTGGTACGGATTATCTGAAAACTTCCAGCGATCAAAGTTGAAGATGACCGCATCTGCGTTGAAGTCTGTGCCGTCGTGGAATTTGACGCCTTCACGCAGCGAGCAGGTCCATTCAGTGCTTTCCTCATTGGCTGTACATTCGGTTGCCAGAGCCGGGATTGGTGTGGTTGAGCCGGGTTCGTACTGGTACAGCGGCTCAAGACACTGACCGGTTACACGGAAGGATTCACCGTCGGTGACGATAGCGGGATCCAACTGAACGGAGTCACCGCCGCGGCCGAAGATGAAGGTGCTCTTTTCTTCTTCCATCGGTTCTTCTGCAGCAGGTTCTTCTGCAGCAGGTTCTTCTGCGGCAGGCTCTTCAGCTGCCGGCTCCTCTGCCGGGGCTTCAGTAGTTCCGCCGCCGCAGGCTGCCAGTGCCATGCTGGCTACGAGCAATAGAGACAAGAATATCCATAGGGTATGGCGTTTCACAACTCTCCTCCTTAAATATTAGTTAAACGGAAATCGGGATCTTGTGGACTTTCTCCGGCACCACCTCCTCTTCCTTTCCAGGAATACTAATTTTCTTGATGAAAGGTTCAGGTATAGACCTGGTAAAAAAGCTGTCTATCTCCAGGTTTGTCCCTTAATATCAGTTCATGCCTATACAATGATATCCGCAGCAGGTTACCCTTCTACGGTTGTAAGGCAATACTTTTTCTACCGACTTAATTGTTTGAATCCCCTCATTTTGGAGTTTTGAGGGTAAGACTTACCTTTGGCCAAGAATACCGGCGAGTATAGTGCTTCAATAAAATCCTGTCAACCATCCGGTTTTTTTCATTATAGTATAAGAATCGCTACTTTATATACATCGTTTTTAAGTTTCGCAGGGTTTTTCAAGGAAAGAAAATGTGCATTTCGAGTAATCTCATTCCAGAAAAGTAGTCCCTGTTGTTGTCGATCATGCTGTGGTGGAATAAAATGAATCATAAAATATCACAGGAGCAGCCCCATGCAGCGATTTCCCTACGGTAAAACGTTTCTTGTCGGTTTCGGCTTTTTCGGCATCAGTGTTATCTGGCCTCTGTTCAACAGCCTGATACCACCCATGCTCGAAGACCTCGGGCTCTCTGCTGTTGTAATAGGGTTCATTCTTACCTGGGATAACATCCTCAATATGTTTCTGCAGCCGTGGGTGGGTGAACTTTCAGACCGGACCCGCACACGCCTGGGCCGCAGGAAACCCTGGCTGATTGCCGGAGCGCCGATTGCAGCTCTGTTCTTTATCCTGGTGCCTTTTGCCCGCTCCAGTGTGCTTTGGATCGCATTGGCAATCCTGGGCACCAACGTCGGCATGGCGCTGTTCCGTTCTCCGACGATCGCGTATCTGGGGGACCTTTTCAAGCCGGAAGATCGCAGCAAGGCCAACGGTGTGATTAACCTGATGGGTGGATTGGGGGGTGCCGTTGCGCTCTTTGGAGGTGGTGCGTTGTACCGCATGGGCGTTCCTCTTCCATTTATTGTCGGTGCCGGGATCCTGCTGGGCGCAGTGCTTCTCGTTGTGCTTGCTGTGAAGGAACCGCCTCTGCCCGATGAAAAAGAATCTACAGGAGAAGAAGTCAGGGATAAGAAAGCCGGCTTGTGGCAGACGCTGAAGGAGCTTTTTGTTTCCAGCGACCGCAGCGGGCTCTACCTGCTCCTTGCGATATTTGCCTGGTTTATCGGCTGGAATGCCATGGAGGCTTTTTTTACCATCTACGCACGAAATGTTCATGGCATCGATGAAGGAACCGGCACACAGATGCTTACTGCATTCGCAGCCACGCTGATACTGTTTTCCATCCCCAGCGGTATCATCGCCACGCGCTTCGGGCGAAAACCAACTATCATCACAGGACTTGTGGGTATGACAACAGGGCTTCTGGTCGGATTTTTTGTTTCCCGGCAGATAGTACTGCTGGTTCTGCTTGCAGCAATGGGCACGTTCTGGGCGTTGATCAATATCAATTCGCTGCCAATGGTGTATGACCTCGGTGGAGAGGAGAATATTGGTGCCCTGACAGGCCTGTATTATTTCGCTTCTTCTGCGGCAGCTATTACCGGGCCAATTGTGGGCGGCCTTGTTATCGACCTGACAGGACACCGGTCGCTGTTTGTCTTCAGCGCTGCAGCCATGCTGCTGGCAATTTTCTGTATGAACCGGATCAAAACCGTTGGGGGAAATATAAAGCAGCCTGCCTGAAAACTCACAGGACGATTCGGCAAGGTCTGGATTCCCTTGTTGTTCAAAGGATGTTCAGAGATGTGTCTGCTGCAGGTTTGTTTACTGCAGCAGATCTTTTTACTCTACGGTTCGATGACAGTCCCCGGCAGGATGGATGAATTCTTGGCAATTACCACGACACCATCGCGCACGAAGTAGTTATCTGCATCGAGTTCTGTTCCTGCAGGGAACGGCTGTATGCGGACATTTTCTCCGATGCGTGCATTCTTGTCGATAATAGCGCCGTGAATAATGGAACCCTTGCCTATGCCCAGCGGGATTCCGTGCTTGTTTTCCCAGGGCCGGGTTTTCGGTTCGTAATAATCTGACCCCATGACGATACTATCTTCAAGAATGACATCTTCGCCGATCATGGAGCGAATGCCTATGACAGTGTTGCGAATGAATTTTCCCTTTACATGGCAGCCTTCTGCAAGCAGCACCTGATCGAGCTGGACATCGAAAACCCTCGAACCGGGTAAAAAGCGCGGCCGTGTGTAGATTGGATGATTGGGGTCATAAAGGTTAAATGGGGGCTTTGCTCTGGCGAGCATCAAATTTGATTCATAGAAGGATCGGATGGTTCCGATATCTTCCCAATATCCTTCAAAAGGATAGCCGTAGATCTTGTGGGTTTCCATTGCCTGCGGGATAACATCGTGGCCGAAGTCTTCCAGCTCCTCATTTTCAAGCAATTCGAATAGGGTGTCGGAATTGAAGACATAGATGCCCATCGATCCCATATAGGGCTGGTCAGGATTCTGCGGCAAGGCGAAAGGAGCCAGCTCCTCATTGGTCTGTGGTTTTTCAATAAAATCCACGATATTTCCATCTTCGGCGAATTTTAATATTCCAAAGCGGGATGCGTCTGCTTCCGTGACCGGCTTAACAGCCATGGTGATATCAGCTTCCTGTTCAAGATGATATCTGAGCAGTTTCGCATAATTCATGCGGTAGAGATGGTCTCCTGCAAGTACCAATACGATATCAGCACCTGTAACGCGGATTTCATACAATTGTTTACGGACAGCATCGGCAGTCCCCTGATACCATTCGACATTGGTGTTCGTCTGGGATGCAGCCAGAATTTGTACCCAGCCCGGAGTGAAATTATCAAAATGATAGGTTTGAGTAATATGCCGGTGCAGGGAGAAGGAATTGAACTGGGTCAGAACAGCGATTTTGTTGATGCCGGAGTTCAGGCAGTTGCTGAGTGGTATATCGATCAGCCGGTATTTACCTGCAATAGGGACGGCAGGTTTGGCTCTGAGTTTCGTCAACGGCCACAGACGAGTACCCCGGCCGCCGCCAAGTATGACGCCCAGGATGTTCTTGTCTCTCATGAATCCTCCTTGTATGTGTACGAATCGGATCCAGTATGCTGCCTGTCTCACCGCTGTGAGAAGGTCTTGCTCATATTCCTATTGTAGATTTAATTTATTATGAAAGCGATATTTAGAGGATGTAAATTCGGCCTTTTTGTCTGCTCTAAATAAATGTGGATCAGTTTTATACGCTCTGCGAAGTATTGTGCCGGAAATTTATTTCAGAACGGTAAGAATATATATCCCCATAGCGGAAAAGGATCCCAGCACAGTAGCAGAAAAATTGACGATATCATTGTTCAGCCATTTCCATCCATGATGGAATGTTGTTTGTGTACCGCAGGTATGTGTTGGAGTATGTTCGGTTGTCTTTCTGCAGTTTGGACACCAGTACATCGCCTGAACCAGGGCGCCAAGCAGGCTGTCAAACAACGCTCCGACAAAACCGCCAGCTGTAACTGCAAGTACAACCAGCCAGTCGTGTAGAAAAGGAACCGTTACAAGGCCGATCAAAGCGCTTCCCATCAATGATGATATTGTTCCTGGAAGTGTTATCCCGCCGGAGGTGCCTGCAGGCACAGGTTCCCAGCTTGTGATCAGCCTTGCTTTCTTTTTTGCCAGAATGCCTAATTCAGTCGCCCAGGTGTCGGCATTTGCTGCAGCAAGCGCGCCGGCAACACCCGCTGCCCAGACAGGTGATGCAGTTAAGCCGTAGAGCAATGCAAATACGGCTGCGATCAAACCGTTTGCCAGGACCTGGCCTCGATCGCGCTGCCCGCCTTTCGAAAACAAAACAGCGATCTGTTTCTTCTTTTCGCCGCCGAAGTGAGACAGCGCCGAAGCTGAAACAAAGAAGGTGATCATGGCTGCGGCTGCGAACAATCCTCCACCGCCAAATGTCAGGGTGCCAATACCAAAGGCTGCTGCCTGGCCATCTCTTGATAATGATTTTGACCGGTATGCGGCACTGGAAATGAAAAACGCAGCTACGGTACCCAGCAGCCATTGGATTGCTGTCACTGTTCACCTCTACTATGTGGATAACTTCTGTATAACCTGTGGATAACTTCTTAAAAACCGGGGAAAGTTATCCTGCAGCTGTGGAAAGCATGTTGATAACCGCTCCCCAGAGCAGCAGCCCTGGAAGAACAGCTGCTCCCCACAGCACATAACTGAGTAACGGGTCCTCTTTCCGATGGTAGAACCAGGTACCGAGAATAAAATTCAACATCCAGAGCAAGCCTCCTGCCAGCGGGAGAAGGAGCAGCCTGTTTGCCGGAGCGACCATCTCTACTCTTCCTGCTGGATCGAAACTGAATGGGACTGCATCAGGAAGGCCGGCGCTTCCAATAATCAGGAAAAAAAGCAGCAAAAGATTGATAACCAGGCCGGAAGGCAGAAGCCAGCGGGCGAATCTGTCGCTAAAAAGAACAGCAGCCAGAAAAACCGGACGAACGGAAAGCGGCCTGATTCGCTGCAGCGCACCCTGATGGGTAAAACCGCGATAGGTTTTCAAGAAGCCGTCTGCATCCGCAGGAGTAATAACAAGGTTGAGATCTTTGCCGATAATAAGAAGGGCATTCTCCAGACTGCCGGCTGTAAAGAATTCCACTGCCTGGCCGCTTTCCTGATCTGTAAAAGACCTGGTAAGGCCAAGGATTGCTGCCCAACCGTCGGCTTTTTCTGGCAGGTCTTCCACATTGGAAATGTTTTGTATCCTGGAAAGGGGAATATGCTCCTCAACTAGTCCCCATTTCAGGTAGAAACCGTTGCGATCCAGCGCATACTGAGCGGTCAACAACCCAAACAACCGATAGGTGATAATACTTGCAAGCGGCAGCCCGAACAGCGGCAGCAGAATCCAGAGGAGCAGCAGGGGGGATAATTCGGAATTGTTCAGACGAACTATTCCAAAGATGCTGAGTCCCAATGTCAGCAGCAGTGTAAATATCCCTGTGCTTATTTCACGTGCATGAGGTGGTGTAAATAGCTTCATGCTTCCCTTTTTGATTAATACATCAGACCGGCTGGCGAATTCGTCACTTGCTTCAGCCTGAATTATCAGAGGTACACGGCCTGGTTCCAGTGTTCATAACTGGCCAGTTTTCCTCGAAGAGCCCGGTCGTAGAGATCGCGCAGCTGTGCAGTATATTCTCCCATTGAGCCAGTTCCAACAGGACGGTGGTCTACATGGGTAATTGCTGCAAGCTGGACTGCGGTACCGGTTAAAAAGGCTTCATCGCAGACATAGACCTCCGTGCGATCAATAGTCCTTTCAATGATCTCAAGGCCCAATTCACTGCTTGCCAGCGCCATAATACTTCTTCGAGTAATTCCTTCCAGAATATTATCGCTGACGGGCGGTGTGATGAGCTTCCCGTTTCGGATCATGAAAAAGTTTTCAGCGCTTCCTTCGGAGACATGGCCATCCTGGTTCAGAACCAGGGCTTCATCGAATCCGGCGTAGAACGCATCGGATTTTATCAATGCCGAGTTCACATATGCGCCGGTAAGTTTCCCTCGAGGTGGAATAGCGTTATCACTGACTCTCCGCCATGATGAGAAGGTGACATGTGTAGCGCTGTCATTCTGAATGTAGCGGGTGAAAGGGATCGCAAAAATTGTAATCTCGTCGCGCAAATCGTGCAGGCGAACGCCGATTGCTTCCTCTGCTTTATAATACAGCGGGCGGATATAGCAATCTTCCTTGTAACCTTCTTTCCGGAGGAGTTCTATGGTGATTTCAACAAGCTCCTCGGGCTCCATATTGATTGTAGAGCGAAGGATACGGGCAGAATTCAGGAACCGCTTGTAGTGATCGAGGGGGCGAAATACGAACAGCTGCTTTCTATCCTCATTCCAATACCCTCGAATACCGGCAAATGCCCCGGTACCGTAATTCAAGGCATGGGTCATTACACCGATCCTGGCTTGCGAATATGGAACGATCTTTCCTTCGAAGTATGCATAGTTTGGCAGAGACACGATAAAGTCCTCCTTGGCGAAAGTGCCTTCCCATTATATTCGCCGGAATAAAAGCTGATCAAGGTTGAAAGCCATATTTCCAGGCTTTTTTACTGAATTGGAGGCAAGGAGAGGCCCGAATCATGAGAAAAAACCGGACATTCATCATTTTTTGCTATAAAAAGGGAAAGGGATTGAATAAAGCAGGCAGGCCTGGTTTTCACCAGGCCTGCTTCCTCAGAGGTGGCGGTTCTGAGTAAAAGTTTTATGCTTCGCGGAATTCGCCTTCCACAACATCACCTTCGTCCTGGCCTTCAGGTGCTGAGCCGCCGTCATCAGATGCTTCGGAAGATTCCTGTGCGTACATCTGCTGACTCAGGGCATAGCTGGCCTGCTGCACTTCCTCTGTAAGCTTCTTGATGTTTTCAGTATCGTCTGTTTTCAGGGCGTCACGCAGCTTGCTGATCGAAGATTCGATGCGCTCTTTATCAGCGTCCGGAATTTTATCGCCCAGTTCCTTCATTGCTTTTTCTGTCTGGTAGGCGATACTGTCTCCAGCATTTCGGGCGTCAGCCAAATCCTTGAATTTTTGATCTTCAGATTCATGCCTCTTTGATTCCTGCACCATTTCTTCAACGTCGTCTTTGGAAAGGTTGGTGGAGGCCGTAATGGTAACCTTCTGTTCTTTTCCGGTTGCCTTGTCTTTGGCCGTAACATTGAGGATACCGTTGGCATCGATGTCGAAAGCAACCTCAATCTGAGGAATACCTCGAGGTGCGGGGGGAATCCCCTCCAGCCGGAAACGGCCGAGTGTGTTATTGTCGGCTGCGCGAGAACGCTCACCCTGAAGCACATGGATGTCCACGGCTGTCTGGCTGTCTTCGGCTGTTGAAAAGATTTCCGATTTCCGGATCGGGATGGTTGTGTTGCGCTCGATCAGTACGGTCATCACGCTTCCGAGTGTTTCCACACCGAGGGAGAGTGGAGTAACATCGAGCAGAAGTACGTCTTTTACTTCACCTGCAAGAACACCACCCTGGATGGCAGCACCAACTGCAACAACTTCATCCGGATTTACACCCTTGTGGGGCTCTTTCGTGGTAATTTCGCGGACCAGTTCCTGAACCATGGGCATACGTGTCGCCCCGCCGACCAGAACAACCTGATCCACCTTGTCCACCGACGTATTGGCATCTTTGATTACTTCAAAGAATGGTTTCCTGATACGTTCGACAAGATCTTCAGAAAGCTGTTCGAATTTAGACCGGGTTAATTTAATCTGCATATGTTTGGGCCCGGACGCATCAGCTGTAATGAAGGGGAGGTTGAGTTCGGATTCGTTTACCGAAGAGAGTTCTATTTTTGCTTTTTCTGCTGCTTCTCGCAGGCGCTGAAGTGCCTGGCGGTCCGTGCGCAGATCGATCCCGTATTCCTTTTTGAATTCATCGGCTGCCCAGTTGACGATTTTCTGGTCCCAATCGTCACCGCCGAGGTGTGTATCACCGTTGGTAGCTTTTACTTCTACCACACCATCACCAACATCCAGCAGGCTGACGTCAAATGTGCCGCCGCCCAGGTCGAAGACGAGGATGGTTTCGTTCACGTTCTTGTCAAGCCCATAGGCAAGAGCTGCTGCGGTGGGCTCGTTGATAATACGAAGCACTTCGAGTCCGGCGATCTTGCCGGCGTCTTTGGTCGCCTGGCGCTGTGAGTCATTGAAATATGCAGGAACAGTGATCACAGCCTGGGTGACCGTTTCTCCAAGATAGGCTTCAGCATCATTCTTCAATTTTCCCAGCACCATGGCTGAGATCTCCTGTGGTGTATACTCACGGTCGTTCACCGGGATCTTCACGCGTGCGTCATTGCTGGGCCCTTCAACGACGTTAAAGGACACCATACCGCGTTCACCTTCAACTTCATCATAGCGGCGCCCCATAAATCGTTTTATCGAATACACTGTGTTTTCCGAGTTAACAACAGCCTGCCTTTTCGCAGTCTGCCCGACAAGCCGTTCGCCGTTCTTGCTGAATGCCACAACCGACGGGCAAAGCCGTCCGCCTTCTGCAGTCGGGATGACAGTAGGATCGCCACCCTCCATTACGGCAACGACACTGTTGGTCGTTCCAAGGTCAATACCAATAATTTTTGCCATTTCAGCCACCTCTTATGGTTGTTGTATTTATCTGAACTCGCAGGAGTCCTGTAAGCCCGTACTTTATCCTAATGGAAGGATGCAAGAAATTTGTTAACAGAAAATTGGAAATAAGTTGGAGTACTTTTTTTTATGTGCGCTTTGTTGGTTTGGTTCTTCCGGCAGAAAACCTGTTCCTGTACTGGAGTGCGGCAATGAGAATCAGGAATTGAAAACCGGCCAGGATAATTGTAGAGAACTGTTCGTAATAAAAAATCAGTATGTTGCCTATGGTCAGGCTGAGCAGAAGTCCGTAGTATGCCAGAGTTATTGCACGCCGATCTTTCCTTAAAATAAGGAAGAGTACGGATGCAAGGAAAAGCAAACCGGAAGATGTTTGAATACCTGTCTGGATAAGGAAGCCATAGAGGCTGTTAATTCCCGCAACCGGTTTGTAGTTAACCAGTTGAAGCAGCATGGATTCCAGCGCTTCGGGTTGGAGAGTGCCTATTGAAAAACGAATCAGGTTGTGAACGGATGAGGCCGCAAGTATCAGCAGGCTGATAATAAGCAGCCAGCGAAAACGCGAGTGTGTCAACCAGCGCTCCTGCAGCTTTTCGAGAGATTGGAGAAAACGTTCTACAGTACCCGGATTTTCAGGAGCAAGTTCCACAGCAGGCGATTCCAGGTAAGCAAGCAGAGTCTCTGCAAGCTGCAGGAGAGCCGGATCGTGCTCTGCCCGAATCAGTTGGTTGAGTCTGCGTTTTATATCCAGCAGCTCAGCTTCCTGTAGATCTGAA
>Ga0272441_10006352_pt1 | contig 19866 bp, 20 predicted proteins | sample SSMProp6N_FD_193582 | JGI IMG/M metagenome (GOLD analysis project Ga0272441, IMG submission 193582) | Marine sediment archaeal communities from Little Sippewissett salt marsh, Falmouth, MA, United States - SSM-Prop-6N | ecosystem: Environmental > Aquatic > Marine > Wetlands > Sediment ... | reverse complement strand
CGGCCTGGGAAGACGGCTTCGACCCGGAGATCGCGCTCAGAAAAGCGATGGCCAGTCCGACAGTCTACCACAGCAACGAGGCATCATGATGGATGCCGTTGTCTATTGGTTGGCCACCTCTGAGGAAGAGATCCACTTCATCGATGCCATCGTAGGTGCCTACGACGGAATGGCGGCTGTTCGGCGAGACTTCCAAATTATCAATGGCCAGGCTATGTACAAGGTGTTCGTGGGCCCGGGGATGGAAGAGGAATTCCTGGAAGTGATGGCTCGTCTTCGTGAAACTGCTACGATTGCTGAACTCATCAAAGATGATGATCTCAATTCTGCGTCCTACTGAAACCGTCGAGAGTATTCTCGATATTGAGTTCGAGCGGCTCAGCGCACTGGGCAAGCAGGCGCTCCTGTTTGACTTCGATGGCACGTTGGCAGAGAGAAGATCACGGGTTCTGCCAGCTGTTTCAGATGCGCTGTTGTGGGAGCTTGCGGCAGCCGGGTTCCGCATCGGGATTCTAACCAATCGTCGCTCGAAGAGGCGGATCGCGGAACTCCCCTTCCCGATTATTTACCGTGCTCACAAGCCTTTACGCGCAGGATACCTCGCCATGCTGGAGATGCTTGCTTCATCATCCGAGCAAGCGGTGATGATTGGCGATCGCTACCTTACCGACATGCTTGGAGGTAATTGGCTTGGCATGTACACGATCCTCGTTCAGACGACGTGTTCTGGTGATGCGGTACCGTAGGCGTTGCCTGAGTTGGTGTTGTGTGTAAGATGAGCTGTTGGTTGAAGCTTGTGCGGCGAGTGAACAGCGTGCGAGAACCTTCGATGGTTGGTAAGCGAGGGAGCCGCTCGTTAGCGAGCGGCTCCCTCGCGCCAGCTCTAACCGACCTGTTTGGGGTCGAATGCATCTCGAACGCCGTCGCCTAGGAAATTAAAGGCGAACAGCGTGAGTGAGATGGCAATCGCTGGGAACAAAACGAGATGAGGATGCGACCGCATGGCTACGTATCCTTCACTTAGCATCATGCCCCAACTTGGCATAGGCGGATTCACTCCCAGACCGATGAAACTGAGGAATGCTTCGTAGAGAATGAAGCCCGGGATTGCGAGGGCTTGGGCAACAATTGCCGGACCAAGTACGTTTGGGAACACGTGTCGGAAGAGGATGCGGAGTTTCGGAGCCCCGATAGCACGAGTTGCCTCAATGTACTCTTTCTCTCGAACTGAAAGCGTCATGCCTCGGACAAGACGGGCCATGCCTAACCAAGACGTAATGCCAATCCCGACGAAAATGAAGAACATTCCCCCCATTCTCGCGTCGAGAGCTGATAAGGCTCCGCGGAACGTGCCCGGCTCAATGTTGGAGAATGTCGACTTGAAGAAAACCATCAACAGGATGATGAGGATCAAGGTTGGGAAACCATACATGATATCCACGAATCGCATCATGGCGTTGTCTACCTTGCCTCCGGCAAACCCGGAGATCAGGCCGTAGCTTACGCCGATGAAGAAACTTGTGAACGCGCCGACTACAGCCGCGGATAGGGAAACACGTGTGCCATAGATCAATCGGCTCATGAGGTCACGCCCCATGAAGTCGCAGCCCATGAGATGCTCACCATTTGGATGGAGGTAATTGTCAATGACGCGACCATCTGTGTAATGGTACGGGGCAATCCAGCCAGCGCCGACAGCGAGAATGACCAAGGCAAAGACAATGCAGCCACCAATGATTGCTGCACCATTGCGAGACAAGCGACGTAATCCATCTTTCCATAGACTTCTAGATTTGCGGGTCTTGTTCCGCCCCCCGCTAACAACATGTGAACTCAACATAAGATCGAATCTCCGTTTTTAGTTATAGCGAATCCGCGGATCCAGGAATCCATAGCTTACGTCAACGAGAAGGTTCATGACCACGACAGCTAGGGCGAATATGAGCGTCATCGCCATGACAACTGGGTAATCTCGATTTCCCACGCTGGTGACGTAGTACTTGCCGATGCCCGGAATGGCGAAGATTCGTTCGACAATCATCGAACCCGTCATGATGGCGGCAAACGATGGCCCAGCGATAGTCACAACGGGGATGAGGGCATTGCGCAAGCAATGCTTGAGGAGGACTAGGCTTTCGCGAACCCCCTTGGCGCGCGCGGTCTGGATGTAATCCTCTCGAATGACCTGCAGAATGGATGCCCGCGTGATACGCGCGAATGAAGCCATGAACGCTGTTCCCAGTGTAATGGCCGGTAGCACAACATGCGCAGGTGTCCCCCACGTGGCTGGGGGGAACCATCTCAGATTCAGTGCGAAAATCCACAAGAGAAGTGGCCCCAAAGCCATATTGGGAATGGAAAGGCCGAGCATCGAGATAAACATGGAGCTGTAGTCAATAATCGTATTCTGGCGAAAGGCACTGATTGTGCCCAGGGCGACCCCTCCGATGATGGCGATGGCAAACGAAACGCTTCCCAGCAGCGCAGTCACTGGCCACTGATCTGAGAGGATATCGTTGACTGAGCGGGCTCGATAGGCAATCGAAGGCCCCAGGTCAAAGCGAACGAACCCCCACATGTAATCTAAGTACTGCTTCCAAAGCGGATCGTCAAGATGATATTTGGCATTAAGATTGTCAATAATGGCTTGAGGAAGAGCCTTCTCAGCATCGAAGGGACCTCCTGGAATGGCATGCATCAGCATGAACGTGCAAATAGACACCAATAAGATAACGGGAATGACCCATAATATACGACGGATAAGAAAAGTAATCATATCACTCTCATTTGCATAGAACTGGGTGAGGCTTTCGCCCCACCCAGCAGAAGATTTAGTACACCTTCACTGCTTAGTGAGGAAGGATATCCCACTGATCCCAGTGTTCGCCGCCGAGTGGCGCGAATGTCCTGACCACATAAGGCTTGGTCAAATTGACAATCGTGTAGAAGTAAATCGGGGCGATAGCGGCATCAACGTCGCACAAGAGAGTTTCTGCCTGACGATACAGGTCAAGGCGTGCTGCAGGATCCGTCGCTCGCGCTGCCTGCTCGACCAATGCGTCATAGTCAGGGCTCGTGTAGTTGGCGTAGTTGGAGCCGGAAGCCGAATGGAAGACTTCGTTGACCCAGTTATTGGCGTCAGGGTAGTCTGCACACCATCCCATGCGATAAATCTGGGGGCAGTCTGTCCGGCAGGTCTCCAAATAAACCTTCCACTCCTGGTTAACAATGTTAACCGTCACGTTCAGCGTATCCATGAAGCTCTGCGCGATGAACTGCGCGATCTTGCTGTGACCTTCTGACGTGTTGTGCATCAGCGTCACTTCTGGGAAGCCTTCTCCGTTGGGGTAGCCAGCTTCTGCAAGATAGCCCTGGGCAGCTTCAATGTCATACGGGTAACCGATGCCTTCGGCAACTCCGTCCACGTGTCCGAAGATTCCCGGGCAGGTGAAGGTTTGCGCTGGGCTCTGTCCACCCTTAAGGATGAAGTCGATCAAGGACTGTCGGTCAATCGCAGAGGCAAACGCCTTACGCACGAGCGGGTCGTCGAAAGGTTCCTTCTCATTGTTGAAACCGTAGTAGTAAGTGCAGAGATCAGGAGCCATTGTGAGCTCTTGGCTGAGCACCGGGTCAGTCTTCACGCGGTCCATGTCTTCCAGCGGCGGAGCCGTTGAGTCCAACGCTCCGGCTTCGTACATGAGCATCGCGGTTGAAGCCTCTTCAATCATGTAGCAGAACACCTGGTCAATGTTGACGTTGTCGGCATTGTAGAACGTGGGGCTCTTGTAGAGCACCAGGTGACTGTCGTGGACCCAAACTCCGAGCTCATAGGCACCGTTGGTGGCAATATTCTCGGGCTTAGTCCAGTCATCGCCATACTCATCAACGATGAATCGCGGAAGAGGTCGGCAAACCCACAATCCGGCGATGGACGGGAAGTAACCCGCAGGCTGGATGAGTGTGAATTCGACCGTGTAATCATCGACCGCTCGTACGCCGACGCCTTCAGCAGTTCCGCCCTCTTCGTTGTTGAATGCCTGTGCGCCTTCGATAATCCAAAGGACATAAGCGTAGGAAGAACCAGTGGCAGGATCGAGCGTTCGCTTGACGCTGTACACCACGTCGTGAGCGGTTACTTTGCGTCCTGTCCTTGTCCAGACAACGTCATCACGCAGGTTGAAAGTCCAGGTTAGTCCGTCTTCGGAGTTTTCCCAGCTTGTTGCCAACTCTGGAACGACGGCCATTGTGTTGTCATCGAAGTCCGTCAGTCCGAGGAATAGCGCCTGGATGACTTGAATCGATGTGGTATCCGTTGCGATGTTGGGGTCCAAAGATGGGGGTTCTGTTCCCAAGTTCCAGTTCAGGCTCTTCACCTGACCAACTGCCATGAGCCCGAAGACGAGCGTCAAAGCAAAGGTTAATACCAAAGCCCTTTTCACGGGTAGCCCTCCTTGCTGTGCAGAACGTGTTGCGGACCGCCAGTGAGCACTGTCATAGAGATCCGTATCGAACACGCTCCTTCTGTGTCTCCCCGCACTCATCTTCATAGATGAACCGGGAACGATTCCGCGATCTTAGTGTATAGGCGATTTTTAGTATGGCATTTCGCACTTCACATGTCAACCGTTCTCTGAAGGCGGAGATGGGCGTATTCCGGTCTAGGTTGGGAAGAATGAGCATGTTCTTTCCGTGCTTGTTGATGTACTATGCTGCCAAAATGTCGAAGGAGAGGATGGGACGATTGATGGCCAAACCCTTCGTGAACCGAGAAGCTACAATGGAACTTGTTGCGGCCACCCGTAATGGTCCGCTCAAGAGAGAAACAATCACACGAATAAGGGGTGGAGAGTCAGGATGAAAGCAACAGATCTAGTCTCATTGCAGAACGTTTCAACAGAGGACTTCTGGGAGATTCTGGATACCGCGCGGAATCTCAAATTAGAGAGTCGCGCTGGCGTGAAGCATCACGTGCTCGATGGCAAGACGCTAGCCATGGTTTTCCAGAAGCCATCCTTGCGAACACGAGTATCGTTTGAAACCGGCATGTGGCAATTGGGGGGGCATGCCATCTACCTCGGACCGTCCGACATCAAGCTCGGGCAGCGCGAAACGACCGAGGATATTGCCCTCAACTTGTCACGCTATGTGGATGGCATTATGGCGCGCGTGTTTGAGCATCAGACGATCAAAGGGCTCGCCGAGCATGCCACGGTTCCTGTCATCAACGGGCTTTGTGATGTGTATCACCCATGCCAGGGACTGGCTGATTTTCTCACCATTTGGGAGAAGAAGCGGGCGTTCGAGGGCCTAACCTTGACGTTTGTCGGCGACGGCAACAACGTAGCCCACTCCCTTGTTAACGGCTGCGCGAAGATCGGGATGAGGTTTCGAATTGCCTGTCCAGAAGGCTTCGAGCCGGATCAAGAAATTGTTGCTGCTGCACGCCAGCAGGGCGCAAGTGTCGAGATTTTCCACGACCCGCGTGAAGCTGCCGTTGGAGCTGACGTTCTGTATACGGATGTTTGGGTCAGCATGGGGCAGGAAACTGACGCATCAGCCAAACAGAATGCCTTCGAGGGCTTCACTGTCGATGAGAGCGTCGTTGAACTTGCAGACAAAGACGCGATCATCCTACATTGCCTGCCAGCACACTACGATGAGGAGATCAGCTACGGGGCATCTCGGAGTAAGGGAAGTGCGATTTTCGATCAAGCGGAGAATCGGATGCATGCGCAGAAAGCAGTGATGGCCCTGTTGATGGCCTAGGAGGCAAGGATGGCGGCGGGTAGGGTAGCAGGCTCGGACGCAAAAGGAGATTGTCAGGTGACGGCGGTCTCAGCCGAGTCTCGGCTGATTGAGATACAAACCAAGGCGAAAGACCTTCTTGAGCCAGGGATTCAAGCGGTTGTTGAGGGCGTGTTAGCTCAATTCGGTTCTCCGAATCTGGCGATTGCTGTGGGGGATTTCGGGGCACTCGACTACGTGCTGGCTGCACGAGTCGAGACCGCAGTGCGCCAGGCTCTGTTGGTATCGGCGCCGCCCCAGATTGCAGCGATCTTGAGATCGGTATCCGAACCCGATCGCCCGCGGCGCAGCCGTCTCTACGCACCAGGAAACAATCCTCGATTGTTGGCCGGTATTGAGGTGCATGGCGCCGACTGTGTGTTGTTGGATCTTGAGGATTCCGTTCCATTGGCGGAGAAGGCGACGGCTCGCATCCTCCTGAAACACGTGCTTGCAGCCATTGCGTTTCCTGAAGAGGTTTGGGTGCGCATCAACGGATTGGATCTAGGCGGAGAGCAGGATGTGAGGGAAGTCTTGCTGGGACGTCCCCATGGAATCTGCCTCCCCAAAGCCGAATCTGTGGATGACGTAAAAGGACTGTCGGAGTTACTGGACGAAACTGAGGCGGTCTACGGCATCGACCCTGGATTCACGAAGATCATGCCGATCGTTGAGACCGCACGAGGTGTGTTAAACTGCGCGGAGATCGCGGCCGCCGACCCCCGCGTGGTGATGGTTTCCTTTGGCGCCGAAGACTTCACACGAGACGTCGGTGCTCGCCGATCGGAGCGATCCTTGCTGTTTGCACGCTCAATGATTATTGCAGCAGCGAGAGCGGCCGGCATTCAGGCTTCGGACACCGTGTATTCCGATCTGGCTGATCCGGAAGGATTGCTCCTAGAAGCAGAGGCAGCGCGAGAATTGGGATTTGACGGCAAGGGCGCCATCAATCCTCGCCAACTGGCTACTATCCATCGTGCATTCTCTCCCACTAACGACGAGTTGGCCTATGCCACGCGTGTTGTTGCCGCTGCCCAAGAAGCAGAGCGCTCCGGCTCAGGGGCAGTGGCCTTGGACGGAAAGATGATTGACCGCCCGGTTCTTGAACGGGCGGAACGAACGCTCAGATATGGCGAGCGGTTGGGCAAGGGGGGAGACGTAGCATGAAGAATGCCATTGGCCGAGAGATTCCTGAGCGCATCGGGTCGCGCGAAGTCGCGCCGTTCCAAGGTGCCTTTGCGGCCATACGTAACGATCGCAAGTTGGCTCGATATCAGAAGGGAGCGCTCCGGGACGAAGACAAGGTGCTGCCGTCGATTGAGGCGGCGATTGAAGCTAGCGGTCTTTCCGACGGGATGACGATTTCGTTCCATCACTCGTTTCGCGAAGGTGACCGTGTCATCAACAGTGTACTCGCCGCCTGCGCCAACAAGGGATTGAAGGACCTGCGCCTGTTCCCTACCGCTCTGTTTCCCGCCCACGCTGTTGTAATCGATCACATCAAGGCGGGCGTCGTGTCGCGCATCGAGGGATCGATGAACGGTCCCGTGGGGGCTTTTGTGAGCCAAGGGGGGAAGCTATCCGAGCCGGCCGTGCTACGGTCGCATGGAGCACGCTGGCGCGCCGTCGAGGCGGGTGATGTAGAGATTGACGTCGCCTTCATTGCGGCTCCGCAAGCGGACTCGTACGGAAATGCCACTGGCATCCGAGGGACCACGCCTTGTGGCCCCATTTCCTTTTCCACCGTGGACGCTCAATATGCTCGAAAGACCGTGGTCATTACCAGCGATCTGGCTCCTTATCCGGTTTACCCGATGGAGATTCAGCAGGGATGGGTCGACTACGTGGTGGTCGTGGACGAGATTGGCGATCCGGAGAACATCGCATCGGGCACGCTGCGGCTGACCAAGTCGCCGACGCGCTTGCTGATTGCGCGGATGACAACGGACGCTGTCGTTCATTCGGGGTATTTTGTCGACGGATTCAGCTTCCAAGGGGGCGCTGGCGGAATCTCGCTGGCGGCCACCAAGTACCTCGGTGAGGAGATGGAGAAGGCGGGCATCGTCGGCTCGTTCGGCATGGGCGGCGGCACCAAGATGCTAGTCGAGCTGTTGCACCGCGGGCTGATCCGCACCATTCTTGACGGTCAGGCGTTCGATTTGGATGCCGTTCAGTCATTGCGTGAGGACGAAGCGCATGTGTTGATGGATCCTGGCATGTATGCCAACTACGACTCGCGTGGCTCCTCCACCTACAAGCTTGACGCCGCCTTCTTGGGGGCCACTGAGGTGGATCTCGACTTCAACGTCAACGTCAACACACACTCCGATGGGATGCTGCTGCACGGCATTGGGGGACATCAAGACGTGGCATCCGGTGCGGCCATGACGATGATTACCATTCCCACCCTGCGTGGGCGCATTCCCGTGATTGTGGATTCTGTCACTACCGTGACCACTCCCGGAGAAGTGGTTGACGTGATCGTGACGGAGCGTGGGTTGGCCGTGAATCCAACGCGCCAAGACTTAAGAGATCGTTTCCTGGCAGCCGGACTTCCAGTACGAGAGTTGGCTGACATCAAGGCTGAAGCTGACAAGCTGATCCAACCTGTGAGAAGGCCCGTTTTCGGGGAGGAAATCATCGCTGCTATCGAGTGGCGCGACGGGACCACAATCGACGTGGTTCGAAAGGTGGAGGGATTCGAGTGAGAGACCAACTGCTGAGTATTCTGCCGGAAATCGAGTGGATCAAGGACGCCGATCTGCGCGAGCAGGTCATCGACACCTGGATCGATGGGCTAGAACGTGGCGGATGGATGCCAAGTGACGTCGAGCGGATGCCGTTCACGTTGGCCAAGAAAGTGTCGGCTTCATTCGCGCAACATGTGCGCAGTGTGACTCGCATTTGCGCCGCCGTTTCGGACACGTTTGACGAGATCTACAACGGTGTTGATCTCAAGCTGAACAAGGATATCCTGCTGGCGGGCGCGTTGCTGCACGATGTCGGGAAACTGGTGGAGATGGAAGAGGTCGATGGCGCCTTCCGCAAGAGCGCCGACGGCAAGATCGTGCGCCATGCCTTCTCTGGCGTCGCGTTGGCGGACGCACACGGACTGCCAGCCGCTGTTCAACACATCATCGGCACGCACTCAAAGGAAGGAGATCCGTTCAAACGCATCCCCGAATCCGTGATCTGCCACTTCGCCGACTTCATGAATTTCGACCCAATCGAGGGGTGAGGACCATGGGGATGACATTTGCTCAAAAGATTCTCGCTGCCAAGGCAGGACTTGATTCCATTGACGTTGGGCAGATCGTTGAGATCGAGCCTGATGTCTGTCTGTCGCATGACAACACAGCGGCCATCGCCAAGACGTTTGCCAAGATCGGCGTGTCGAAGGTGAAGGATCCAGATAAATTCGTGATTGTGCTTGATCACACGGTGCCTGCTTCGCAGGAGAAGTATGCCCAGAATCACAAAGAAATCCGCGAGTTCGTGCGGGCCAACGGCATCCGTCGTTTCTACGACGTTGGCGTAGGCATTTGCCATCAGGTGCTGCCCGAGAAGGGTTTTGCGCTTCCCGGACGATTGATCTTGGGATCAGATTCGCACACAACCACCTATGGTGCCTTCGGCGCGTTCTCGGCGGGCATCGGCCGCTCGGAAATGGCGGTTCTCTATGCCACGTCTCGCATCTGGCTCAAGACACCGGCCAGTTTCAAGATGATCGTGCACGGCGAGTTGCAGGAGCCCGTGTCCGCCAAGGACCTGATCCTTCATATCATCGGTACGATTGGTGCCGACGGTGCGTTGTACAAAGCAGTCGAATACAGCGGCCCGGCGATCGAATCGATGTCGATGGGGTCGCGCATGGTGTTGTCCAACATGGCCATTGAGATGGGTGCCAAGAGCGGTTACTGCGCGCCGGATGACAAGACGACGGCGTTTCTGGCCGACCGAGCCGAGAGCGAGTACTCGGCCGTGTTCCCGGATTCAGACGCGGAATACGAGCGTGTGCTGGAATTCGATGCATCAGCCTTGGCTCCGCAGGTGGCTTGCCCGCACACAGTCGACAACGTTTCATCAGTGACAGAAGTGGCTGGCACGCCCATCCAGCAGGCGCTACTTGGTACGTGCACCAATGGGCGCATGGAAGACCTGCGGATGGCGGCCAAGATTTTGGAGGGTCGCAAAGTCGCCAACGATGTTCGATTGCTCGTGTTGCCTGCTTCGCAGGAGATCCTACTTGAAGCGTTACGAGAAGGCGTGATCGACACGTTGGTTCGAGCTGGCGGCCTGTTGCTCAATCCTGGCTGTGGCCCATGCCTGGGCGCACACCAAGGCGTAATGGCTCCGGGCGAGGCGACCCTCTCGACTGCCAATCGCAACTTCAAGGGGCGAATGGGATCGCGTGACGCCGAGATTTATCTGGGATCACCGGCCACCGTGGCTGCGTCGGCCGTAACCGGCGTGATCACCGACCCCCGCGAGTTCTTCTAGGGAATAGCTTATCTCACGCAAAGCCACAAAGGGCGCAAAGGAAGGGCAATCAAGAGTGAGATGCAAGGAGAGTACGAATCTCGAGCGGCGAGCTCAAGCACGTTGCGAGGGTGTTGCTTGTACCCTCGGGTCTGTTCTTCTCGGCATTCTTTGCGGCTTTGCGAGACACTGGAATTGAAGTTGGAGGAGTCATGAATACAGGAAAGGTTTGGAAATACGGTGACGACGTCAATACGGACGTCATCTTCCCCGGGAAGTACACCTATCAGCCGATGGAGCCAGCCGAGATGGCCGAGCACGCGTTGGAGGATCTCGATGCAGGATTTGCTGGCGCTGTGCAGCCCGGCGACATCATCGTGGCAGGAAAGAACTTCGGCTGCGGCTCGTCCCGCGAACAGGCTGCGACCTGTCTCAAGGCAGCAGGTGTGGCCGCCATCATCGCGCCGTCGTTCTCTCGGATCTTCTTCCGTAATGCCATCAACAGCGGTCTGCCTGTGATTGAGCTGGCCGAAGGAACCGATGCCATTGAGACGGGCAATGAAGTGGGCATTGATTTTGCAGCCGGTGTCGTGGAACACGGCGGCAACATCTATAGCTTCCCGCCACTGCCGCCGGAAGTGCTCGCCATCCTTGAAGACGGTGGGCTCATTCCGCACGTGAAGAAGGTGCTGAACGGTTGATCGAGTGTGTGCCCATCGGAATCATCCATACGCCGTTTCCTGAGCCAACCGGGGTTCCCATTCAGCCGACGGGTGGTGTTGGCGTGACGGCAACGGTTGAAGTCTATCCCGAATTTCGCGATGGACTGGCTGATCTCGATGGGTTCTCTCACATCATTCTTCTCTATCACCTGCACAAGAGTGAAGGATACAGACTGCGAGTAGTCCCCTTCATGGACACTGTGAAGCGCGGCCTATTTGCCACCCGTGCACCTAGGCGACCCAATCCGATCGGACTGTCGGTCGTCCAGCTGAACAAGATAGAAGGCGGCGTACTCCATATCCAGAACATCGACATCGTTGACGGCACGCCATTGCTCGACATCAAGCCCTATGTGCCGGAATTCGATCATCACCCTGCCATCCGAACGGGATGGCTAGAGCAGGCCAGGAAAACCGTGTCCAGGCGCTTCGCTGACGATCGCTTCGAGTAATAGTTGATGCTGTGCAGAAAACGGCAACAGGAGATGGCGGCATGGTCCGATCCTCTTTCACCTCCACCAAGCCGCGTGCATTGAGAACTCAATGGGCTTGGCTCTTCTGCGCACTGCTCGTTGGCTTTGGCTGCCTGGGCGGGTTTGTCAGTGCTGCGACTGGCGAGAGCGGGGTTGCCTGCCCGACGTATCAGCGTGTGTCCGACGTCGCGGTCATTCTCGATAGCAGGCTGTCCGAGATCTCCGGTCTTGCCGCTAGCCGAACCCAGCCAGGGCTTCTATGGGTGCACAATGACTCAGGCGACCAAGCTGGTGTCTATGCAATCGATCAACAAGGCCGAACCGTTGCTGACGTGCGGTTGATCGGCGTCGAGGCTTTCGATTGCGAGGATATTGCTCTTGGACCTGGCCCAGATGGCAGCGATTGTCTCTACCTAGCTGACAGTGGAGACAACGCGGCAGCTCGCGAAGCAATTCGAATCTATCGATTCCACGAACCACGGATCGAGATCCGTGATGACGGGCAGATCAGTCAGCTATTCGTGGAATACGACGTGATCGAAGCGGTCTATCCCGACGGTCCTCGTGATGCCGAGACCTTGCTGATCGATCCGATCAGCGGAGACATCGTTATCATCAGCAAGGACTTCATCCGTGCACGTGCGTATCGCATATCGCCCGCGATTGATGGCGTGGCCACCTTAGAATTCCTGACTGAAGTGCCGTGGGGTTTTATGACCGGCGGTGACATCAGCCCCGACGGTGCAAGCATCCTACTCCGAGGCTATTGGCATGCCGAGATCTGGCCGCGCTCGACAGAAGGTGATGAGTGGTGGGGCACACTGGCTGAGCTTGGCTGTGCCGTGCCTCTTGCCCAAGAGCTGCAGGGCGAAGCCATAGGATTCAGTGCAGACGGGAGGGGCTACTTCTCCATCAGTGAGGGCATCCAGCCTTCGCTCCATTTCTATCGCATACTGCCGAGCACTTAGTGCTCTCCATACTCGCAGCCACCAAGCTCACCATCGAAGGAATCGATCAGCGTATAGTCACTACCCTTTCGGCGATAGAGATTGACAATGCCTGATGCATGCCCGCCGTTCCAGAGTTGGTTGTGATTCTTCACCCCGGCCGGATTCTCGTAGTTCACCAACAACATGTGAGATCGGGGACAACTGAAGTCAATCTCGATCTTGGCTTTGCGGGTGGTGGCTAGGATCTCCCAACGCATTGTGGTGTCGTCGAGTGTGACGTTGAATTGCTGCCACGGTTGCGTGTGGAGCTTGGAGAAATTGAACTCGTACAGCTCGCCTTCATGGGTGAAGGCAATCAACAGCTTGCGTGGCAGACGACACCCGAACAGCACGGGTGTGCCACCGCCCACATCGAGGCTGGTGCGCGTGAGCTGTTGGCCAGTCTTGCGACTGACGAAGTTGTTGCAGTTGAGCCATACCCAAGGATTGGTGTAGTCGCTGCCCCAATTCTTGTCTTGATAGCCAGCACTCGTTTCGAGTGAGACGATGTAGGTTTCTCCGTTGAATACGATCTCGCCCTCGTATCGCGTCAGCAACCCCTGCACATGCCAGAACATCCTGAATGCTTCCAAGGCTCGCATCGGCCTTGAGGCACCGGGGCCGACGCTGTAGGTCAACACCTTCTCGGCGCGCAGATCCCACGCCAGGGTCCCCGCTTCGGACATGGTCTCCGGGTGCGCTTTGGCGTCTGCCTCAGACAACTCGACGGCCCCCTTTAGGTGGGTTTCGGTGGCCGTGTGCGATCCGATCCGCACATTCATTCGCTTGGCGTCTGCCGTGAACTCGTCAATCCCATAGAAGTTGTGAATCTGTACTGCGTCATCCTTTCCCCAGGTGCCTGCTTTCAGCATGGCGTAGGCGGGCTTAATTCCTGCTGCTTGGTTGGCGGGCAGTTGCCCAAATCTCGGCTCAGCGCCTCCCAATGCGGGATTGATGACGTAGTACTCAATGAAGAAAGGGCGCTTTGCGCCTGACTGAGCATGGACGCCTACGAGCGAATGCCACCACCAGTCAAATCCATGGTTGCGTAATGATCCGCCGAGCATAAAGCCATTCCGACTGGAGTTCCTCACAGCTTGGCTCCCGTATCACGCGCTCTTGCTTCTCTTTCTGTCGTGCGCACGCGAACTGATTGTACCTTCGGAGGGATCTTGGGGACATAGCCTGCTTCATCACTGACTCATCTGTGGATCAGGCCCCCATGGAATCCGATCCGCGAAGGATAACGACTTGCCCGTGTCTTCCTGGGATCTTATTCTCGAAGGTATGAATACGAAACGAACCCTCGGGATCTTGGTGGTCCTCGTTGTCATTGGCCTGACGGCAAGTGCCGTCCAGATTACGTCAGTTGATTGGAATGCTGGATTGGGTGTGGTGGAAGTGATGCTTGATTCCTTCCCCAATTGGGGCGGCTGGCGGATGATCGCTGATGGCATTGAAGTTCCCATGGAGGGTGGAAACGGAAAGCCTGTGGTGCGACCTAATGGACCCTATCCTGGGAATCCATCTGGTTTGTTTATCGGTACGACACCGTGGGTGACGCCGCTTCCATCTGGTGCCATGCCCTGTTCAGGCACCCTGCAATTCGACATTCCAGGTGCGGGTCTAACCAACGTCTACTCCTATGATCTAAGCGCAACGATGTGCGTGGGATCGATGCCATCGCCCAGTCCGAGCCCGACTGGTGGTGTCGGCGGAACCCTGCAAGAGGACGCGGTATGGAGTGGCGACGTATGGGTGACCAGTTCCGTGTTTGTGCCTGCGGGTGTCACACTGACCATTCAGCCAGGCACGACCGTTCGTTTCCAGCACTATCGCGGCTACACGGCGCCTGGTGGGCGTCTCAGCATGCGAGTGGAAGGCACGTTGATAGCCATCGGTACGGTGTCGGATCCCATCTGGTTTACGTCGGACGCTCCCGATCCGCAGAACGGCGATTGGAGCATGCTGCGGCTGGTCAATGCATCGAACAACTCCCAGATTCGTTTTGCCATTCTCGAGTTCGCGCAGCAGGGATTGAACCTGTGGAATTGCAGCCCTGGCCTGTCAGACTTGATCGTTCGTTGGAACAACTGGGAAGGCATCTATCTGGAATCCTATTGTCAGCCGTCCATTGACCGGGCACGCATCTATCAGAATGGCTACAACGGCATCGCGATGGAGCAATACAACAACGCGATGATTCGCGACTGTCACATCTCGCAATCGGGAACACATGGCATCCACGTGGATGCGTCCTCAGCGATTGTCTACGGCTGCATTGTCGATGCGAATGCAGCCGCTGGATTGTCTGTCGACAACCACGGCACGCTCATCGTCAACGGATCTCTCATTGCTGAGAACGATCGCGGCATCAGCTGCGGTGAGGGGAGCAACACCCTTCAGATTGATGCCGGGACCGTGCTCGGCGGCAATCGATCCGACATGCCCAGTTGCAGCCAGATTGTCTCTTGGACAAGCGGAGGCACACCGCCGTCGAATCCCATCGCGTTCCCCATGCCCGACTATCGACCCTATGAATTGGGCTATACACCTGGCGATCGAGGACTCGACAAATTCATGTACATCTATCCCGACGCAGACAGTACCCGCACTGTCTTGAACAAGATCGGCGACGGTCTCGGTCTGACCTGGAGTGTGGCCTGGGATGGATCGGCCATCTGGACGGCAACGTTGTGGGGGACCGTCTATCGCCTCAACCCAACAACCGGAGCTGTGTTGAGCCAATGGCAATATCCGGGACCGCAAGCCTGGGGCATGACCTATGACGGCCAGCATCTGTGGATCAACGACTTTGCCGAGAAGACCGTCTATCAGATGACGACGACGGGGCAGGTGGTGTCTAGCTTCGCCATCCCCGACCCAACCGGTGGCGCCAAGGGCATTGCCTGGGACGGGCAAGCTCTATGCATCATGGGCTGGACCAGTCCGACCATCTATCGCGTCGATCGACAGGGCAACCTCATCAATACGATCACCGTGTCTGGCGGCGGTGGTGGCGGACTCGCCTGGGATGGCACCGCCTTCTGGCTGCCCGGTGGCCTAGGCATCAAGCGCGTCTCGACAACCGGGCAGGTGCTCGGTTCGATCTATGCCTGCAGCGAAGGCACCTGGGACCTTACGTGGGACGGCAACTATCTGTGGGCCACCCAACGCACCAACGAAAACTGGTTCGACGACAAGCTCTACCAGATTCAGATTGGGCAACTGCTTTGAAAAGTGAGACTTGTGTCGGACGTCTGCCGTTCATGCACCAGGAGATGCGAAAGGCGAGGTGCGACCCTGAAAGCAATTTAGAAGCGATCACGATCCCAGCGAGGGTGCTAGAGATTCTCGGGGAGTTTGGATTCTGCGGGTGGTTGCTGGTCAAAGGAGCTAGGATAAGCGCAGCGTAGAAGGCAATGGGAACGCGATACGACGCCTCTGAGACCAACGAGCCGGTAGCTCATGGGGAGGCTCTTCGAAAGAAAAGGGGTGCTGCTGCTTATGAAATGTCTCATGGTTGTGTTCTCGTATCACCACAAGAACACCGAGAAGATTGCTAACGCCATGGCAGAGGTTCTTGCGACCTCGGTTCAAACACCCAGCCAGATAGTGCCAGGCGACCTCCAGCAAGCTGACTTAATTGGCCTTGGTTCTGGCGTCTACAGTGCCAAACACCATGAGTCGGTGCTTCAACTTGCTGATGCCCTGACACCTGTCACCGCCGGGAAGGCGTTCATCTTTTCAACGACGGGTGCTCCAAAGATCGCCATCACAGACGCATTCGTGGCGAAGAATCACTCGCTGCTCAGAGAGAAATTGCAGGCCAAGGGGTATGAGATCGTTGGTGAGTTCAGTTGTGCAGGGTTTAACACGAACATGTTTCTCCGTTGGTTTGGGGGATTGAACAAGGGTAGACCGAATGCCAACGATCTAGAGCGTGCACGGGACTTCGCTCAAGATCTGAAGCAGAAGCTTGGCAACGACTAGGTGAATCATATCGGCGCTGCAGTGTAATGGGATGATCAGCACAGGGGATGGATGCGAAGGGAGAGACACAAATATGAAGGCAATCATTCAGACAGGGTACGGGTCACCGGACGGCTTTGTTCTGAGAGACCTTGAGAAGCCGACCATCACGAAGTCTGACCAAGTCCTGATTCGTGTCCACGCTGCTGCCTTGCATGCAGGCGACGTGTTCATGATGCGCGGTGTGCCTTACTTCACACGGATGGTGGTTGGGTTTCCCAAACCTCGGAACTACATTCCGGGCTATGACGCAGCCGGTGTTGTGGAAGCCGTCGGCAAGGTCGTGACGAGGTTCAAACCGGGCGACGAGGTCTATGGTTCCATCAGCCATACGTGCGCGGAGTTCGCGCGTGCATCGGAAGGCAAGTTGGAGAAGAAGCCAGCCAACCTATCGATGGAGCAAGCCGCGGTCGTGCCCACATCGGCCATTGCCGCACTGCATGGCATTCGCGATGCTGGGAGCGTGAAGCCGGGTATGAAGGTGCTGATTAATGGCGCCTCAGGAGGTGTAGGAACCTTCGCCGTTCAGATTGCGGTGGCCTATGGTGGCGAAGTCACCGGCGTTTGCAGTACAAGGCATGTGGAGACGCTTCGATCGATTGGCGCAGACCACGTCATCGATTACACGAAAGAAGACTTCACCCAGGGTGATCGTCGCTACGACCTGATCCTCGACAACGTCGCCAACCATTCGCTGCGTACCTGCCACCGTGTCCTCACGCCGAACGGAAAACACATTCCCAACAGCGGCCACAGTGGCATGCCCTACATCCTCAAAGCGTTCATGGTGTCGTTGTTTGTCAAACAGCAAGGCCGCGGCTACATGGCAGAGTTAAAGCCAGGAGATCTGATTGAACTTCGCGAACTGATCGAGGCGGGAAAGGTTACGCCCGTCGTTGATAAGACGTACTCGTTGAGTGAAGTCGGCAACGCTTTCCGCTATCTAGACGAAGGCCACGCCGGGGGAAAAGTCGTCATCCGCGTAAGCGAGTAGGCACTCACACCAAGGAGGCAGCCGAATCATGGTGGGACCAAGAATTACGTTGTCGGGAATCTGGGTGGCACTGATGCTGACCTATCTGTTGGGGGACGTCATTCGCATCTTTGCGGGCGACTTTAAGACAGGGGAGATGGGCGGCGGCCAAGTGGCCTCGCAATGGATGTGGCTTGCAGCGGCGTTGCTGATGCTGATTCCGATTGTGATGGTCGTTCTGACGCTGATGGTTCCACATCCCGCGATTCGCTGGATATGCATCGCAGCTGCGGGCCTGCTCTTCCTGTTCAACGCCATCTCCGTGAACACCTATCCCGGCCTCTACGACAAGTTCCTCATCATCGTTGGGCTGGGCTTTAACATTCTGACCATTTGGATGGCGGCGACGTGGCACACGTCGGCCTAGGGCTGGGTGAAGTGATGGGGATGGCGCGAGCGCTAGGACTCGATGATCCGAGAGTGAAGCTCTGATCCTGTCCTAGTTGCTCTACCCCCGTCCATACTATTGGAGTTGCTTGGCAACTCCCCAAGCGACTCAGCATAGCCGAGGAGCCGTCTACTGATCAACAGAAACCGATCGGGAGTTGAGCACTATGTGATCAACTCCCAAGCAGCTTAGCTACGCTGAGCTGACCCCGTCCATCTGTACAAAATGCGATGGTCGATCCTGTCCGCAGATTTTGATTCAAGATTCGACCCATGGGCGCGCGCCCGGCTACCGGAGAGCAGACTTACGTAGACGGGTTCGCCGGGATCCTACTAGCCGCGTACGCACTCGAATCGCCAGACGGAGTTCGGATTCTTAGAAGTTCAGCGATTATGGACTCGAACTGCTCACATTCCGTCGCAGCCAAGGCACGATCCTTCTCAGCGAGCCCGTTGATCTGGAGCCTCTGTACGAATCAAAGGGGTCATCAAAGGGGTCACATCTAGAATCGTGGTGTTTGCTTGCTATAGTGGTCCCATGGCGAGACCACTCTTTGGGCTCAGATCTTGTATCTTGACATCCCAAGTGCACTATCCATCGCAGGGGGCTGACCTTCATTCTTAGGATTTCTTGATCCAGAGACATGGCAGTGAACCCGTGGTTGCGTTCTATTGACCTGTCGAACTGCTTGATGTATCTTCAATGTAGATACGGAGGTGCATGATGAAGGCCCAGGTCAGCAAGTGGGGAAACAGCCTTGCCATTAGAATTCCAAGAGCCTTCGCCGAGGATCTTGGAGTTGGGCAGGACTCGTCCGTGGAGCTGACGATCGAAGATGGCTGCCTGCTCATTCGTCCATCGACAACACCGACCTACGATCTGGAGACGCTTCTCAGATCCGTTACGCTGGAGAATGTTCATGGAGAAGCCGATCAAGACCAGGCTGTGGGCAGGGAAGCATGGCAGTGAAGACCGTTGCGCCAGATCGTGGCGATATCGTCTGGATCAGCCTCAACCCTCAGGCTGGACACGAACAAGCAGGCCGGAGGCCCGTGTTGGTTCTCTCTCCGCATGCCTACAACCAGAAGGTTGGTCTTGCGCTTTGCTGTCCAATCACAAGTCGGCAGAAGGGGTATCCCTTTGAGGTCGAACTACCAGCCGCTGCGCCTGTCGCCGGAGTCATCCTGGCGGATCAGGTGAAATGTCTGGATTGGCGTGCGAGAAAGGCTGAAGTGGCTGGGACGGTGCCGAGCGAGACGATTGACGAGACCCTCGGGAAGCTTGCTTCGCTCTTGCAGTAAGGAAATGCAGCAGTTTTTGGGGTCTACCACGAACTGAAGGACTGACTCGGCGTTTAGCCTGGGTGTTCCGGCAACGAGCGGATCTCACGTGGCATCACTGCGATCTACAGCCGGAAGTGCCACAGCTGTCCGCCGTCGTGCTCCCTATCATCCCCACCCAGGCGTGAACCCCGTTGCAGGGCAACGTAGAGAGGATCAACAAGACGCCGACCCTGAGTTACGCTCGGGGTCGGCGTTGTGTTGTCCGTGCCACGTCCTCTAGCAGCGTGCCCGACGCGCTAGGGATTGACCATGTTCACTGTGTATTGATGGGGTTGCAGGTCTCCGCACGCGATGTACAGCGTGTAGGCGCCTGCTTCCAGCCCGGCCGTCTCGACGGAGGCGGCATAGCCGCCGACTGTCTCATCGAAGGGGGCGAGAACGATGGCCACGATGATCGGGCTCTCGCTTCCCTCGAAGACAAGAGACAGGGAGCAGACGGCGTTCTCGACAAATTGGCCGGTGAACGGATGGGTGATCTGGAACGAGCAGACAAGAGGGTCTCCGATCACGCATTCCGAAGCCACGACGGCACCTTCAATGCCGCCTCCACTACCGGCGGTAGTACTGGACAGCGCGTACCCCTCAAGAGCGGCTATGAACTCAGTGTAGGACGCCGAGAACGC
>Ga0272441_10006351_pt1 | contig 19867 bp, 17 predicted proteins | sample SSMProp6N_FD_193582 | JGI IMG/M metagenome (GOLD analysis project Ga0272441, IMG submission 193582) | Marine sediment archaeal communities from Little Sippewissett salt marsh, Falmouth, MA, United States - SSM-Prop-6N | ecosystem: Environmental > Aquatic > Marine > Wetlands > Sediment ... | reverse complement strand
AGTGCGAATCCGAAGACATTCGAGTTTCCCGTACGATACTGCAGGATCGAGGGCGCCAATATCCATACGATTCTTGAGAATCCCCGTCACAATGTCCTGCAGTCAATGATCGACGAAGCCCACAAAATGGAAGAACAGGGCGTTCGGGCAATTACCACCAGTTGTGGTTTTAACACGATCTTTCAGCGAGAGCTAACCCATTCTCTTCATCTGCCCGTATTCACCTCCAGCCTGATGCAAGCACCTCTTGTGCAACATATGTTAGGGAAAGGGCGATCGGTCGGCGTCATCACCGCGAGAAAAGAAGCCTTTACGGAAAAACACCTGCAGTGTGCCGGAATAAAAGACCGGCGTTCGATTTATATCGAAGGCCTGGAAACCTGCGCAGAATGGAACAAGATCTTTACTTCACCTGATGAAGATCTTGATATTCACACCGTGAAAAATGACGTTGTCCATATTGCATGTTCAATGATGGAAACAACCGATATCGGAGCATATTGGAATGCACTGATATTCCGCCCTTTGCGCAGGCGATTCGAGAAGCGACGGGCCGGCCGGTATTTGATTTTGTCACGCTGACGAACTATGTCTATCAGTCGATTACAAGCTCTCCATAGTTTGCCTCAGCGCCGATAGGGCATCGTATATATTGGACTCTTGAAACTTCAGGGGCCGACTATTCATAATAAGGAGATCAGCGGTTCACCTCCGCTCGTCGGCTCCAGTAAAAGATAGGGTTACGGAATATTACCCGTAACCCTCTGTTGTTACTATCAACGGTTGTCCCGCTACAGTTCCGCTTTGTTTATAGACTCAGCTTCAGAAACTCCAGACTATGCCGGCATTCGTTGTAGCCGTACTATCGCAGTAGCCAATACCAGCGTTAAGAGAAATACTCTTTCCAACGAGCATACTGCCACCGAAGGCCATGGCGTTCTGGCCTCTGAAATTACCATAGCCAAGACCGAGGGAAACAGTCTTACCCGGAGTGGAAGACCGAATAGCCGCCAGGGCCGCGACAGAGGCGACACCGGAATCGACTCGATCCTCAAGCTTCCAGTATTGCCTCATATTGACGGCATCGTAATCATCGGCTCCATCGGCGATCCCCGTTACCCTCGCGGGACCTGAAGTGTTATCATTCTGAAATGTCGCTCCGGTGTCAGCGAGGGTCAGTGATGTTGAAGTGCTTCCGCCAGTCAGCGTCGTCGTGTGGCTCGTCTGATCCACGGTCAAACCATGACCGTCGGCGGTCACCACCGTTGCCGTGGTATCGGTGGCGGCCACGGTCGCCCCCCCTGTTACGCCCATAATCGCGCTGTCGGCAACGAGCGCTACACCGGCATTACCGCCGGTCATCACACTGCCTGTTGTGCCGACAATCGTATTAGTTGCGCCGGTCATCGTGTTGATCGACGTCCCGGCGTTACCGATCGTATTCACCGAAGCAACCGTCGTAACACCGATATTGCTGGCAGAGGCCTCAATGTTGTTTATCCCTGTCGTGGCATTGGCCGTCAGGTTGTTTGTTCCATTTACTCCCAGGGCCGAAATTGTATTACTACCGGTCGTTGCCGTGATTATATTGCCGGTGCCGGCGGTCAGTGTATTTGTCGCATCGGCCTGAATGACATTTATCCCGCCTGCCGCAGTTGCCAGGATCGAATTTGACCCGTTGTCGATGCCGCCGATCGTCACGGAGGTTACCGTTCCGTCATTGGTGGCGTTAAGAACGGTGATCTCGGACGTCGATGCTGTACCAACACCCAGAGTAGCGTAATCGTCAGCCAGTGTCAGCGTCGAAGAGTTCGTGCCGCCGGAAAGAGTCGTTGTGGCGGACCCCTGGTCAACGGTCAAGCCATGGCCGTCGGCGGTCAGTACCGTTGCCGTGGTATCTGTGGCGGTCAAGGTTGAACCCCCGGTCACACTCATACTCGCGCTGTCAGCAACAAGTGCTACACCGGCATTACTGCCGGTCATTAAACTGCCTGTTGTACCGGTAATCGTATTAGTCGCGCCGGTCATCGTGTTGGCTGACGTCCCGGCGTTACCGATCGTGTTTGTTGCTCCAGAAACCGTAAGGTTGCCGCTAACACCAAGGGTGCTGCGCAGCGTCGTTGCGCCCTGAACGGTTAACGTGTCGCTAAGGAACGTTCGACCGATGACCGATGCTCCGTTGGCATCAACGGTGAATTCAATCAATTTAAGATCCTCATCCACCGCCCTGATTACCGTTGACTCTGCATTGGAAGATAGTGTCGCGACTCCATTAACGTATCCTGGAACGTTACAGTCTTGCACTTGGAATTTGCCCTCCGTACCTGAGTCGTCATTGTTTATCCATATCCATACAGTGTCTTCAGCGTCACACCAGGCATTATCTCCTGCGGTTACCCAATCAGCCGCCCCTGCCTGACTCACAAAAAACCCCATCATTAAGAATGCAAGGAAAATTGTAATCGATCTTCTTAAAAAAGTCCTCTGATACTCCACTATTAACTCCCCCTTCTCTTGTTTTAATTATTATGGCAGAATTTCTTTTTTAATGACCACGCACCCTGTGCCCGCGGGCATTAAAAACACCGTGACCGCTCCGCCATCAAGCAGGATGATGTTCTTTTTAAGCACACTTTTGCGTTTCAAGTGTTTGAAGACTGTCTCTTCCAGTTCCTTCGCCGTCTTGTCCACATATTGAACCGTATCGTAGACGGCATCGTTGTTCGGAAAGAAACTGGCGCTCGCGTAGATCGTGGAATTATCGGGTGGCAGGATCTCAAAGGATGTGGAGAAGATATGCTGGTCCGGCTGGTTTTTCGCGGGTGCTATGAGTACGCCGCTTTTGGTGTTCGCGGTCAGATAGGTGCTGACCTGATTGATTCGTTTCAAGCTGGAAAGAATCCCCGATTTTACAGCCGCCTCTGTTACGGGATTCACTGAAGGATTGGCCGGTTGCACCATCATAGGAGCGGAGCCCGCATTTTCCGTAGCTTTGTTATTCTTACCGGAATCCTGAGCGGAGGCTGAGGATATGCACAGGCCGAAACAAACCAAAATACCTGCGATAACAAGCCAGCATTTCCACCTACAAACATCACTGTATCGTTCTTTCTCCATATACAATCACACCCTGTCCTTTTTACGGTCCTCGCCACAGTCGAGGCAAGCGGCTATTGTCATACGTCATGCCATGCAGGCCTGTCAAGGTATGTCCGCAATTGTAAGTGGAAAAAAGCGATACCTTACGTTGTAAGGGTAAGGACGGTGAACCTGCCCCCGATTCCAACGTGGTGAAACACCGTTCATTTTGGACTGAATTGAACAGCAAGAGTATTCCCCAGAGCGGCGATACCATTCTTTCTTGTTGACAGGGGATAGCCTTATTTCTATATTCGTCTCACAGGGGAAAACCCTTACCATAATCAGATTCGGGCGATAGTGGATAGTTTGAGGAGATTTCGTTGCTGCCGGGAGGAGTGATTGGAATTATTTCTATCCGGAAACCCTTGAAAAGAGGAGATAAAAATGGAAAAAGAATATGGAATGTCTAAAATAGGCAGGAAGCCCGGAAATCGGGGCAGTGCATTCACTCTGCTGGCGGTCCTTTTGTGTTTCTCTCTTCTCATGACATTGACCGGCTGCAGCAACGGAGAGAACTACTCGGAAACGACAGTCAACTCCCTGGAAGATATCGAAAATCCTCCATGGGGCACGGTAACCCTGAGATCGGCCCTCGACAACGTCACCCCGGGTGACGCGATAACCTTCGATGAATCTCTTGATGGAAAAACCATCGAGCTTACGATTGTCGGGAGCGACCATAGTGTCCTCGTCGGCGAATGGCAGGATATGTACTACGATCCCGCAGCCGGTGTGATGATCACCGAATTGCACGGCTACTTCGACCGCGACTTCGGAAAGTCCGCGCTTTACGCGCACAAGAACGTCGTCATCGACGCCTCGAACCTGCCCAGCGGTATCACGGTTGCCTGGGCCAACGCAGGTGTCGACGCCAGGGTGCTTGCCGTTTACGGCGATCTCACGATGTCGAACGTTACCATTGCCGGGGGCCGGAGCTTCGCCGAGGTAATGGACGGCGACAATCCAACGACGCAGACGGCGACCCTCGCCCGCGGCGGCGGCCTTGCCGTCTGGGGTCTGGCACGATTGAATAACTGTACCCTCCATAACAATCACTGTGACAAGAGCGCAGATACCGAACCTGAGCGGGATCAGGGCGCCTTCGGCGGCGGAATCTATGCCGATGTGGTCGATCTCGACGACTGTGTCATCTCGGGCAATTCCTGCATTGGTTCGGGCGTTTCCGGAGGCGGCGTCTTCGTCGTCGGCGGAGCCGAGCACTCGGCAACGGTGTCGACCCTCGATCGCTGTGCCCTAACGGGCAATCTGCTCGAAGCCGGAACTGCCTATGGTGCCGGCGTCTATTCCGACGGTGGTGGAATCGGGAAGTCAAAAACATTGAAACTCAGTAACTGTACCGTCGCTCAGAACATCGTCAGGGCAAGCGGGTATTCGCCCTACGGTTACTGGCGTGGCGGCGCTATTTACATGTCAAACGGCTTTATGAAATTACAGGCCTGCACCATCGTCGAAAACCATGTCTCTGGCTATTGGCGGGAAGACATGCTCGGAAAGTGCAGCCTCGCAGGGGGCGTCGCGGCCACCATTGGCCTCGCCCACGCCGTCGAGAGCATGACCATTGGCCACTCTATCATCGCGGGGAATACCGTGACGGCCATCGATAACCCAAAAGGCACCTATGATCAGGACATCTTCACCGGTTCGCTCCTCTATTTCAAGAGCCGCGGCCACAACCGGATCGGCGTTATCGACTTCTCCCAGATGCTCGTCCCCGTCGGTGAACCTGATTGGTGGTCACTCTGCAGAAAGCACTACCCAAAAGAAGGCGATATCGGTGGTGTTGATCTGAGCGAGGTACTCGATATAAACAACGGCACCTATTCAACGGTGGCACGCTCGATGGGCGTCGATGCGGGCGATTATGCCCTCCTCTATTACGAGCCCGCCGGGAGCGCCCTTGACCGGATTCCCCAGTCCTATACCGTCGACGAAATCATAGCCGAGTATGAAGTCATCGAGGGGGATGACAATTTTCTCGAGATTTTTCTTGACCGTGTGGAAAAAGATTTTCAAATTCCAGGTTTTGCCTCGACGTTCACCGCCGATTTTGAAGACTTCCTCGCCACCCACGATGCCGACACGAAGGATACCGACCCACCCGAACCTGACCCCTACTACGATTCCTACGATCCTCTGGGTGATCCGATCCTGACGGTGGCGGACACGGACTTCTTCGGCCCCATCGCGACCTGGGTCAAAAAACCCGAGAACTACCCGCTCATACTTTTCTGGCATCGGTTCGACGCCGCCATAGCCGAGGAAATGCCAAGTCTCGGGGACGAACTCATCGGTGATACCCAGTGGGATATCCTCTTCAACGACGGACCGCTTGAGGAGAACACCTCTATCGACTTCAGCATCCGTTCGCTATCGCGAAGCAGCTATCTGCTCGACCTGGATCAGGTCGGAGCGCCGCGGCCCGAAAACGTCCTCGGCGACATCGGTGCCATCGAAGAGCAGGGATGAATCAATCCTCTCAAAGAGGCAGCGGAAGGGGATAAGAACCATTATGGACCACTTCCATCCCATCGGGATCTTTGACTCGGGCTACGGCGGCCTGACGGTCATGAAGGACATTATCGAAGAGCTCCCCTCCTACGACTATCTCTATCTTGGGGATAATGCACGGGCTCCCTACGGTCCCCGTTCCTTCGAACGGGTCTACCGATACACGGTGGAGGCGGTCGGGCGGCTCTTCGACCGGGGATGCTATCTTGTCATAGTCGCCTGCAATACGGCATCGTCAAAGGCCCTGCGAACGATCCAGCAGAATGATCTCCCCCGAATCGACCCCATGAGACGGGTCCTCGGCGTCCTCAGGCCGGTCACGGAGCAGGCCGGTTCCTTCACCAAAACAGGGCATATCGGCATCATGGGAACGGTGGGAACGGTGGAATCACAATCCTATCCGATCGAGATAGAGAAATTCTTCCCCGATATCACGGTTACTCAGGAGGCCTGTCCCCTCTGGGTTGCCCTCGTGGAAAATGGCGAAGAGGAAAGCCCCGGCGCCGATTTCTTCATCAAAAAGCACATCGACAACCTGCTTTCCAAGGACCCCGAAATCGATGTCCTGATCCTGGGATGCACCCACTATCCCCTTCTTATCAAGAAGATAGGTCTTTTTTTACCCCCCTCGGTCAAGATCGTTTCCCAGGGCACACTGGTGGCGAGAAGCCTCGCCGATTACCTGGAGCGTCACGGGGAAATCGAGGCTCGGTGCAGCAGATCGGCGATTTACAGATATTACACAACCGACTCAACGGAAATCTTCGATTCCCGGGCACGGATTTTCATGAATGCAACGGTCAGGTCGAATCGGATTACCCTGCCATAACGGTGCCCCACCACTCCATATCAGAGAGGAAACATCTCAGGGCTTCTCTCCGGCCTTTTTGAGGAGACGTTGCCAGTCTTCGTTCACCATCTCCTGAATCTGCTCCAGGTCTTCGTCGGAGAGATGTTTGAAACGACCCTGAAGCTTGAAGTATTCCCGGACGGGGTAATCCTTCGACTTGTAATTGATCGTATAGTTGACACCGTCCTCGACTTCGTAGAGGGGAAAGATATTTGTCTGAACGGCCATGCGGGCGATCTTGATCGACATCTCCGAGGGGATGCGCCATCCCGTCGGGCAACTTGAATAGATATGGAGAAATTTTGATCCCTTTATCCCCTTTGCTTTCTTGGTCTTCCGGACAAGATCATCGGGAAAGGCGATATTCGCCGTCGCCGCATAGGGGATACGGTGCGCCACGAGGGCCTCGACGATATTTTTCTTTCTCAGCTTCTTCCATTCAATTCCCGGCGTTGTCGTCGTCCAGGCCCCGTAAGGCGTCGAAGAACTTCGTTGAATTCCCGTATTCATGTATGCCTCGTTATCATAGCAGACATAGATGAAATCCTCGTTTCTCTCAACGGCACCGGAGAGGGCCTGAAACCCGATATCAAAGGTTCCGCCGTCACCGGCCCAGGTAACAACCGAGGTCTCCCTATCACCCTTGATATCCAGGGCGGCACGGACCCCGCTCGCCACGGCTCCCCCCGTTTCAAAGGCGCTGTGTATGACAGGAACCTTGAGAGACGACTGGGGATAAGGGCCGGCAATAATAGACCAGCAGCAGGCGGGCAGGACGATAATCGTCTTCTCACCAAGAGCCTTCAATAAAAACCTCATGGCTATGGCGGCACCGCAGCCGGAGCAGGCAACATGCCCCGAGTAGAGGTATTCATTTTCATGAATATTTTGTTCCATAATCTATCCCTCCTGAAGTCCCACCCAGACACTCTCAGCCTCGGGAAAATCGCTCGCCTTTGCCCGGCGGTATATGTCCTCAATGACATCGGCGGTTAAATCGCGCCCTCCTATCCCCGCGACGTAGCCAAAAACAGGCGGGTGCTTCAGCGTATTACAGAGAGCGGCACGTACCTCCTGGGCGAAGATTCCACTTGCACCGAAGGAAAAATTCCTGTCAATGACGGCGACCTTTTTAGCAGAAGCGAGGGCCCCACGGACAAGCTCGACAGGGAAGGGTCTGAAGAGCCTGACCTTGAGGAGCCCGACCTTTTCACCCCTGGCCCGCAAATTCTCAACTACCAGGCGGCTCGTACTTGCCGCCGTTCCCGAGGTGACCATAATAATCTCCGCATCATCGCAGAAAACCCTCTCTATCTCCCCGTAGCGTCGATTAAAAATCCTCTCATATTCATCTTCAACCTGGGGAAACATTGCCAGGGCATCTTCCATTGCACGGGCGATACCCTGTCGCATTTCCATATAAAAGGCGGGTGTTACCAGGGAACCGAAGGCACAGGGTTCTTCCGGATCAAGCTGAAACTTCGGTTCCCAGGGCGGCAGATACCCATCGACGAGTTCCTGATCGGGGATATCGACGGGCTCGTAAGTATGGGAAAGGAAAAAGGCATCCAGAACCACCATAACGGGTAAATTCACCAATTCGCCCAGACGATAGGCCTGAATGATGGTATCGAGAACCTCCTGGCTGTCTTCGCAGTACAACTGGATCCATCCCGTATCTCTCTGGGCGAGACTGTCGGTCTGATCAACCCAGATATTCCAGCCGGGCGCAAGCGCTCTATTTACCTCGGCCATAACGATGGGAAGTCTGGCACCCGATGTCCAGTGGAGGAGTTCATGCATCAGGGCGAGCCCCTGGCCTGATGTGGCGGTAAAGGACCTTACCCCTGTTGTTGCCGTTCCGATCAGAGCGGCCATTGCGGAATGTTCGCTTTCGACACGGAGGAAACGGGCATCCATCGTCCCGTTCGCGCAGTATTCCGAGAGAAATTCCACGATATGTGTCTGCGGCGTAATCGGATAGGCGGATATCACTTTAACCCGCGCGAGCCTGACGGCCTCGGCGACGGCCTCGCTCCCTTCAACGACACGTTTCATTACTCTTCCTCCTCCAGACTCATCGCGTTCCGGGGACATTCAACCACGCAGATGCCACAGCCCTTGCAATAATCAAAATCTATGTGGTGGCCATTGATACTGTTGTCATGAACAACGGACATATCGGGACAATAGATATAACAATTATCACACTGGTTGCAGAGCCCGCAGTTAAAGCATCGCTCAGATTCTCTCATCGCCACGCTCGCCGAAATCTTGAGATCGATCTCTTCAAAGGAGGAAAGTCGCTCATCTTTTAAAAGTCGCGGCTGTGTGATCCCCTGAGTAAAACTGAAGTAATCGGTATTTATCTCTTCATAGGTCACGATATGTGAGTTTCTTGTGAACCGTTCCCCTCTCATATAGATCTCCATGGAGTGGGCTGGTCCCTCTCCCACCACACAATCCGCCAGCCCTTCATCAAGAGAATCCAGGCCTTTTCTGAATACTATATCGAGTGCGATGGCCGCCTCTTTACCCGAGGCCACCGCATTGACAACACTTTTGACCCCTGCCGTCAGATCACCGCCGAACACTACTGCCGGCTGATCAGACCGATTAACCATGACAGAGTTATTGAGGATCTTTATGTCGCTACCCTGTTCGGGAGGTTCCAGCCACGCCTCGGCAGCCATCTCCCCTATTGCCGTAAATACCCTCTGTACCCGTATCTCCTCGGTTGTATCGCCATCCCTTTCAATACGTGTCCTCCCATCTGTATCTTCACCGGCGACCCTCATTGAGCCGAGGGTCAGGATATACTCTCCATCGTCCTCGGTGATTTTTATCGGCGCCACGAGTTCCCTGAGTTCAACCCCTTCATCGAGAAGCATGGCAACCTCGTCTTCAAAAGCGGGCATATCCTGGCGGCGCCTCCGGTAGGCGATCAGTGCCTTTCCTCCAAGCCTTATAACGCTCCGAGCCACATCGACGGCCGTATTACCTCCCCCGATGATGACAGATAATCCCTCGACGACAGGGTTGTCTCCCTCACGGACACGCCTCAGAAAATCGAGGCCCTTCCTGACTCCTTCGGAATCTTCACCGGGAATACCGAGACTTCGCGAGGCCGAATGTCCGCAACAGAGAAGGATGCCGTCATATATGCCGTACATATTCTCGAGTGTATCGCTGGTTATTCGCCTCCCCTGATGTATCAGGACCCCTTGAGATTCTATCTGAGACAGATCATTTTTCAGGGCCGAAAGGGGGAGACGATAGGAGGGAATCCCCCACCTGAGGACACCGCCCGGTTCCGGCGTCGACTCAAAAACATCGCAGGCATACCCCAAGAGCGTCAGAAAATAGGCACCGGCAAGGCCACCGGGCCCCGAACCGATTACGGCAATCTTCTCTTTCCGGGCGGGAAGCCTCTCGAGAACCGGTTTGAAATCATTCCGTGCCGCCGTATCGGCGAGGAATCTCTCTATGGTGTGTATTGCAATTGCCTCATCAAATTCGCCCCGGTTACACACACTCTCGCAGGGATGGTAGCAGACCCGTCCACAGACTCCGGGGAAGGGATTCTCCCGAAGAATTGTCTCCCAGGCTTCTTTAAACAAGCCCTGGGTAGCAAGCATCTCAATCCGGCCGATATCCTCGCCTGCAGGACAGGCGGCGCTGCAGGGTGATGTCTTTTCCTCATAGCGGGGTCTGAGAAATCGCCACGCCCCTGTCTTATTACTCTCCGTACTTATGTAGGAACAGGGAACCACTATCGAAGGAGCTACCCTTACCTTTTTGTCTTTTGCCATAGCTATTTCCCCGCTTCCGATATCATACCCACCAGTTGAACCGCATCGAAGGCATCTCTCGCTGCCGCAATATTTTCTTCAGCCCCTGACGCAATCTCTTCTCTGATAGCTTCGGCTATCGAATCAAGGGGGGGCATCTCCAATATACGTGCAAAGGCACCGATCATCGATGTATTGACAATGGGCTGGGTTCGCGAACCGAGGTGGTGGTCGAGAGCAATACTGCTTGCATCGACGAAGGCGAGACGAAAATTGCGAAAGGGACTTACATCGTGCGGCAGGACGTGGCTGTTGATAAGAATCCATCCACCAGGCTTGAGACCTTTCGTCACATCAACGTTCTGCAGAAGGGTCCGATCCTGAACCGCCACATGATGGGGAGTGTAAACATTCGTTCTCGTGAGAATCTTTTCCCTGTCGAGACGTACATAGGCCTCAACGGGAGCTCCTCTTCGCTCCACCCCGAATACGGGAAAGCTTTGGACCTGATATCCGGCCCGGAAGAAGGCCTTGGCAAGCATGATAGTAGCAACTACGGTTCCCTGACCACCGCGACCGTGGAATCGTATTTCGACCATATTCTATACCACTCCGATTATTATGTTTCGCTCCATACAACCACAACGGCCCGGGCAGTTTGCTCCAGGGCTCGAAAACTGTGGTTGATCTCTGATTCGAAATAGATTGCGTCGCCCGGGTTGAGAACCTCCACTCTGTCATCTGTCCTGAATTCAAGGGTCCCTTCGAGAAGATATAAGAATTCCTCACCCCGGTGAGACATAAAGATCATGTCGTTCCTGGCCATGGGCTTGAATTCCACCAGAAAGGGCTCCATATGTTTATCCGGTTTGTTCATCTCGAGGGATTCGTAAATATAATCCACCTCGCCCTCATGATGGTGAGGCCGCCGTTTCACCACTATCCGCTCACCCGCACGGGTCACGGATATGTGCTGGGGCTTCTCCACTTCATCGAAGAAATATGCCATACCGACATTCAGGGCCTTGGCAAGCTTAATCAGCGTGGCGATCGGCGGACTCACTTCACCACTTTCTATTTCTGCCACGAGGGACTTCGGAAGGTCCGTTTTCGCGGCAAGATCCTCTACGGTGTAATGCCTTTTCTGCCTAAGCTCGCTGATCTTGTTTCCGATTCTGAGACCTTCACTCTCCCCCGAATCAAGACCTTTTTTCTTCATCATTTTTTTACTCCACAAAGCAGATTTTCAAGCCATGACGAGCATCAATGTACCGATGAGAAATCAGGAAATATTACGAAATTGAAATGAATACAAATAGTTAACAGAAAGAACTTCCTGTAGTTTACCATTCTTTGTAGTATTAAACCTAACACTAAATTTGTCAAGATTATTATTAATATGGATTACGATGGATTACGCTATCAATACTCCCAAAAGAAATAAATTAAAAAAAGTTTGACTTTAAAATTACAGAAGAGTAAAAATTTTTGATAGTAGTTCCTTTCGAGATATGTTGTCAGTCATTGTAGCGTTGCGCGAGTAGTATATGGAAAGCTTTTTGTTATTGAGGCAGCATCATTGATAATTGAGAGATTTTACATATAAGCGTTGCAAAATTATGACAAATTCCTATCCCAATCGAGTCATCACCTCAATATTCTTAAAATCAATAAGTTTACGACCACATGATAGGGAAGGTTTGTGCATATGGAAGGGTTGATAAAATTTAATCGTTAGAAGGAGGTAAAGAATGACAACACTAATTATCATTGTCGGTTTTCTGATCTACTTGATACTTTATTTTACCTACGGTAAGAAGTTGGAGCGGGACGTGGTGATAGCCTCGGATAATAACGAGGCTCCGTCACAGCGTCTCTATGACGGAGTCGATTACATCTCGGCACGAAGAGAGGTCCTTTTCGGACATCATTTCGCTTCAATTGCCGGTGCGGCCCCCATTATCGGTCCCGCACTGGCAATATGCTGGGGATGGGCCCCCGCTCTTCTCTGGGTCTGGTTCGGTAACATCTTCATCGGCGCCGTTCACGACTACCTTTCCCTCATGGCTTCAGTGCGATACGATGGGAAATCCATTCAGTTTGTCGCCACCGACCTCATGGGAAAGAAAACAGGGTATGCCTTTTACTGGATTGTCTTCTTCCTCCTCATTCTCGTTGTCGCGGCCTTTGCCGCTATTGTGGGTGGGATGTTTGTGAGAACCCCTGCCATCGCATCGGCATATGCCTGGAAAATTGCTGCGGCTCTCATTCTGGGAGTCCTGATGTATCGTCTGAAGATGAACTTCGGTGTGGCAACCATCATCGGGATCATAATGCTGGGGTGCGCCATCTGGCTCGGCACGGTAACGCCGATAACCATGACCTACACAGCCTGGATGTGGGTATTTTTCTTCTACATTATCATCGCCGCCGCTATTCCCGTTAATGTCCTTCTGCAGCCGAGGGACTACCTTAACTCCTGGCTCCTCTATGCAGGCCTGGTTCTGGGATTCATCGCCGCTATTTTCGCTTTCAGGGGATTTGAAGTCCCCGCATTCTCATCCTTCTCTCCCGTCCTTCTGGGCGGCAAACCGACACCCTTCTGGCCAGCGATCCCCCTTGTCATTGCCTGCGGTTCTCTCTCCGGATTCCATTCCCTCGTCGCTTCGGGAACGACCTCCAAACAGTTGGATAAGGAGAGCAGCGGCCTCATGATTGGCTATGGTGCGATGTTTACGGAAGGGTTCCTTTCCACCATCGTTATCGTTTCCATCGCCGGATTCGGCTATACGGCCCTCCAGAATGCAGGGGTCACCACCGAAACGTTGAACCCGGGCAACTGGGGCGCCATGTTTACCAAGGCATCGGCATCGGTAAAGCTTTCAAGGGCAAATCTCTTTGTCCAGTCATACGCTGATATGGTCGGGGTCACATGGCTTGGATTTATCCCCACCAAGTTTGTCAAGGTTATCGCCGGTATGTGGGTTGCCTCCTTTGCCATGACCACGCTTGATACCACGAACCGCCTCGCCCGGTACTGTCTCTCCGAGATGGCACTGCCCTTCAAGGAAAGCGCGGAAGGATTCTACAATATCCTGACCAACCGCTGGGTCGCTTCTGTCATCCCCGCGGCTATCGGGATCTGGCTTGCATCATCGGGAAACTGGCTCATTATCTGGGGTTCCTTCGGCGCTGCAAACCAGTTGATCGCTTCGATCGCCCTCATGACGGGCGCCGCTTTTGTGGCCAAGAAGCTGAAATCCTCCTTCGCTAACGCGGCAGTCATTCCGGCCTGGCTTCTCTGGATCACCGTGACAGCTGCACTTGTCTGGTTCATCGCAGTGGTCCAGCCGGGAGCAATCGCGGCTAAACCGGGCCCCGGATGGACGGTTATGGTAATCCTGATTATTATGCTGCTCCTGAATTTCATCTTTATCGCAGACTTTATCAGGACGAAGGCATACAAAGTAGAGTAATACTCACAGATTGACTCTTTTCGCCGGTGCACGGCTTTTCAAGGCTGTGCACCGGCCTAACCACTGACAGCATGAGTTATATGGTCGCATGAAATTCTCAATTCCTGATTTTTTCAGACAGTTTTTTAAAGGAATCGACGCGGTACACCGGAATAATGCGGCGGCACTTACCATCTTTGAGGTGGAAGAGCTTGAAAATATTTTTGCCCTGCTGCTCCTCGGCTCCTTTGTGGGATTTCCCTCGCCTCCCACATTTCTTGCCGTCGAACTTCTACCGTTCATGGAAAAAGAACTCAGAATTTTGAATCAAAGGGCAAAAGACAGCAGTGATATGTTTGCCGAAATGTGCGGCACCATAGGAATTGACTAAATGAAAATTCTTTTTTTCACGGGAAAGGGCGGCGTCGGGAAATCAACAATGGCAGCGTCGACTGCCTGGCAGCTCTCTCAAAAAAAGCGGGTACTGATTGTTTCCCTCGACCCTGCACATAATCTGGGAGATATATTCGGTGTCACCATCAAAGACGAAAAGACACCATTCACCGAAGGCCTCTCTCTCAAAGAGGTGGATCTCCGCAAGCTCTCGAAGGAATACCTTAAGAGGGAAATCAATGTTCTCACCGATACCTACCGATACCTCCAGACATTAAACCTCGATAATTACTTCTCCGTCTTGAAGTACTCACCCGGTATCGAAGAATATGCACTGCTCACCAGTATCGAAAAGACAATACGGGAAGAAAATGATTTTGACTTCATACTATTTGACACCCCTCCCACGGGGCTGACCCTGCGATTTCTGGCACTGCCGAGTATTACCATAACCTGGATCGACAGACTTATTCAGATACGGCGGACGATTCTCGAAAAACGGCATACCATACATCGCCTCAGGGGCCCTCTCGATGATAAAGAAACGATACTCGACTACAAGGAAGAAGATGACGATGTACTGAAGCGGCTCCAAAGGCTGAATGACAACTACCAGTCACTCAACGCGGTATTACAGGGAGAGAATTCTTCCGTCATACTGGTCTACAACCCGGATATCCTCTCTCTGAGAGAATCGGGCCGTCTTATAGAGGGGCTTCATGACCTGAACCTTCCCCTTCGGTTGCTGATCAACAACAAAGTGACGCAAGAGAATGAAGGAATGTCTAACTATGTTGATCAAAGGATGGGACAGATGGCCCGGGGCATCGCCATAAAAAGGGTCTCCCTTTCAAAGGTACTTCTTGACGGCAAAGAAAACAAGTTATACGATGTAGAAGAAGATGTAGCTTCCGTATTCTTATAATAAAAAGAGGGCGATGTTTAAATACGAACATCTCATAACACAACCTGTATTCTTTCTTTTCATCGCATTTTCATTCATCCTCACATGGGGTTACTTCTGGGGACGAAGAAATAATCAGAAGATAGTTCTATCCGCCTTTGACGATCTCGTAAAAATAGTGAAACCGGACGACCAGACCTTTACCAACATAGGGGGTGCAATCGGATATCACGCGAATCTGCAAATCAAAAAGAAGGGTTCGCCCATATCTCGCGTTGATGCGACAATAACGCTGCTGCCGAGACAGTCGTTGCTCTATTTACCAATATCGAAGATCATACGGCGATACGACAGGTTATTTATCACACTGCACATGAAACATCCTCTGCCCGAAGAGGTTCATCTGATAGAACATCGCTACGACGGATTCAGAAAATCACAAATTACGAACGCAGACCGGCTAAACAGGGAAGACATAACGTGGGGAGCTCTGGACTTTCATTTTTATTATGGAAGCACAAAGATGCGCGAGAAACTCATGAAATTTATGGAGGTATATCCCGAACCGGGGGCCATACGACATATCGCACTCGTCCCGGAACAGAAGAGCGGTTTTATCTTTATGATTCCACGGAAGGATGGCGTCGCCCGATATCTCAAACCGGTCTATGATTATATACCGAGGTTGATTAATAATTAAAACAGGAACATACAGCTCCATCCAGGGCAATACGATGGCTGTTTATTCATATGTAGCAGGTTTTCCCCTTCTCTTACTTGTTATTGCATTAAGTGCCTTTATTGCGCTCGGCTACTCCAGGGGGAGAAAAAAAAATAATACGATTTGCATGTCTGCCTTTCAGGATCTTGCGGAGACATTCAAACCCGATGACCAGACATTCACCAATATCGGAGGTTTTGTCGGCCATCATGCCAATTTCCGCTTCGAAGAAAAAGACATTGTCAGTGAAATAGACGTCACCATTACTCTGCTCCCACGACATGCCCCTCTCTACATGCCAATATCACGGCTCATTATGGGAAATGACAGATTATTTATCTCAGTATTCATGAGATGTTCTCCGCCCGGTGAAGGTCATCTGATCGAAAAAGAATATGCCGGTTTTCGGGGACCAAAAATTACGAACGCCGATCGCCTCTACAGGGAGGAAGTCAGGTGGGGATCATATGATTATTATCTCTATTATGAAAAAATGAGTATGTACAACCAGTTAGTGAAATTTATCGGAACCGCCCCCGATCCGGGGCATATACGGCACGTGGCAATACTCTCGGACGAGAGGAAGGGCTTCATATTCATGATCCCCGAAGAGGGGGAAGTGGCAAGATGCCTGAAGCCGGTTTACGAGTTTTTGGTAGATATTTTTAGAGATTGATATCGTAAGGGGAGCATACAATAATGAAGATTGCCGTTTTGGGGATAGGGGGTGTGGGGGGTTACTACGGGGGAAAGCTGGCCCTGGCATACGCTTCCTCGGGTGAACACGAGATTTCTTTCATAGCACGAGGCGAGCATCTGAGAGTCATTCAGGAAAAGGGTCTTACCCTGATAACACCAACGGAAAGCTTCACGGCCATGCCGAACATGGCAACGGACAATCCGGAAGAAATGGGGCCCCTCGATCTGATACTCATCTGCGTCAAGGGCTACGGCCTCGACGATGCCATCCCCCTGATCAGATCCACCATTCATGCAGACAGTATCGTCATTCCCCTCTCAAATGGTGTGGACAATGCCGAACGCATACGAAAGGTTCTGAAGAAGGGAATTATCATGAACGGATGCGTTTACATCAGCAGCCACATTGAAAAGCCCGGTGTCATCGAACAGACGGGGGGATCATGCAAGCTTCTCTTCGGTCCTGAAAACGGTTCTTCCGCGGTCTATCAAAATATCGAGGACATTCTCGTGAATGCCGATATCAACGCCTCCCTCTCGGAGAATATTTCTGTCGATGTATGGACCAAGTATATTTTTATAGGCCCCATGGCGGGGCTCTCTTCGGTTCTCCAGCTGCCGATCGGGTCAATCATGGAAGATCCGAAAAACCGTGCAACCCTCGAAGGATTGATGAAGGAAGTGGCCTCCATTGCCGTGGCACAGGGGATAGACCTCCCCGATGGAATAATAAGTTCGTCACTGGCAATGACAGATAATTTCCCCTATAACACGAAGACTTCCATGCAACTGGACCGGGAAAGGGGAAATCCCATGGAGACCGATACCTTCATCGGATACATTGTAGAAAGGGGGAAATCCCTCGGAGTCGAAACACCGCTGCACGAGAAGATACTATCTGCTCTTATCGATAGGTAAGGGTATTTTATGCGCCGGTTAATCGAATCATACCGGAGGCAGTAACGTTTAAAAAACCATATGGAAAGGAGTTATCAATGACAACAGAGTATCAAGATCTATCTATTCCCGAACGGGTACTGCTTGGTCCCGGACCGAGCAATATCCCACCCAGCGTCTCAAATGCCATGTCACAAAACATGTTGGGCCATCTTGACCCGGTTTTTCTTACCATTATGGAGGAAGTTCAGGAGATGCTGCGCAGTGTCTTTATGACTGAAAATCGCTTCACCATCCCCATATCGGGAACGGGAAGCGCCGGCATGGAATCAGCCCTCGTGAACACCATCGAAAAGGGAGACCATGTACTAATCTGCGTAAACGGAGTTTTCGGAACACGTATGTGCGATATCGTCGAACGATGTGGCGGTATTCTGAAGAGGATCGACGCCGAGTGGGGAAAACCGATTGATACGGATTTCGTTCGCCAGACACTGGAGGATTTTCCCGCCAGGATAGTTGCCATTGTACATGCCGAAACATCGACGGGAGTGTTGCAACCTCTCGAAGAAATATCACAGATCGTTCATGAACGTGGGGCACTTTTCATCGTCGATGCTGTAACATCGCTTGCCGGCACCGAGTTAAAGATTGACGACTGGGATGTTGATGTCTGCTACTCGGGAACCCAGAAATGCCTGAGCTGTCCCCCCGGCTTAGCCCCAGTTACTTTCAGCCAGCGGGCCATCGAAAAGCTGAGGGAGAGGAAAGGGAGTGTCCAGTCCTGGTATCTCGATATGACCATGCTCGAAAAATACTGGGGACCTGAACGGGTCTATCATCACACCGCCCCCATCAGCATGATCTACGCACTCAGGGAATCACTCCGTCTGGTGCTCGAAGAGGGGCTGCAGGCGAGGTGGGAGAGACACCGAAAATACCATAACGAACTTGTTTCGGGACTTGAAAAACTCGGATTGTCGATGCTCGTGGAAGAGAAATACCGTACCCCGATGCTGAACTCCGTTATCATACCGGAGACAGCCGATGACGTCTCGGTGCGGCAGCAGCTTCTGAAGGAATACAACATTGAGGTGGGAAGCGGTCTGGGACCGCTCAAAGGGAAGATCTGGCGAATCGGCCTTATGGGTCATTCATGTACCAGAGAAAATGTGGAGGTAGTTCTTCATGCCTTGAAGAACTTACTCTAAGTATACAGTCAAAAAAGCATGGAAGGGAGTTTGATTACATGGATATATTAACAGGCGGTATATTAGAGCCCCTGATGCACAGGCAAATGGGGATATGTGTTTCGGTCTATATGCCGACGCGTCGAAAGGGGACGGAGATACAGCACAACCAGATTCAATATAAAAACCTTTTAAAGAAAGTTGAAGAAAGTCTCATTTCAAGTGACCTGCGTCCCTCCGAGGCAAAAGATCTTACGACGCCGGCACAGGAACTCCTGGGAGATGTTCCCTTCTGGCGGAACCAGAACGACGGACTCGCTCTCTTCATATCGGAGGAGGTATTCAGATATTACCGCTTACCCAGAAAGTTTGAGGAGCTGGTTGTAATAACCGACCGCTTTCACTTGAAGCCCCTCATCCCAATGATAAGCAGCAATATCGAGTTTTACATCCTCGCCATCAGTCAGAATAAAGTCAGATTTTTCGAATGTTCACGCTATCAGTCGAAAGAGATAACTCTCAGCGGAATTCCCGAAAATATTTCAGAGGCCCTCAATCTTGACGACTTTGAAAAACACTCACAGCTCCATACAGGATCGGAAGACACAAAGACTAATATTCTGCAATACTTTAAACGAGTCGACAGGGGACTGCGGGAATACCTTAAAGACAAAAAGGCGCCACTCGTCTTCGCCGGCGTCGACTATCTCTACCCTATTTACAGTGAGACAAATACCTACCCCTCTCTGGCTGAAAGAAGCGTTTCAGGAAATCCCGAAGGATTGAGTGCAGATGAACTGCACAGCCTGACCTGGCCAATCGTCGAACCGACTTTCGAGCAGAAAAAGGCCGACATGGTAGCGCAATATTCTCAAAATGCCGGTACGGGACTTGCGTCCGATAATATCGAAGAAATCGTGCGATCATCCTATCACGGAAGGGTCGGAGTACTGTTTGTCCCTGTCGGTGTGCAGCAATGGGGCAATTTTAATCCAGATACCGATGAAGTTCATGTAAGCGAGCATGCAAAAATAGGTTATGAGGATCTTTTGGACTTCGCAGCGATTGAAACTTTACTCAATGGAGGAACGGTATACGCCGTTGAACCGAAAGAGGTTCCTCATGGATCTATCGCGGCCGCCATATTCAGGTACTGATACAAACCGGCCAGGGAGGAGATGGGTTTCACGGTCAAGGTGAGAATTGAAACCGGAGTTCCTTTTACCGAGATACTGCGGGTGGAGGAAGAAGATGTCTCCGGTATGGCCATCGATCCTCATGGAGTCAGCAACATACA
>Ga0272441_10006350_pt1 | contig 19868 bp, 15 predicted proteins | sample SSMProp6N_FD_193582 | JGI IMG/M metagenome (GOLD analysis project Ga0272441, IMG submission 193582) | Marine sediment archaeal communities from Little Sippewissett salt marsh, Falmouth, MA, United States - SSM-Prop-6N | ecosystem: Environmental > Aquatic > Marine > Wetlands > Sediment ... | reverse complement strand
GCTTTCACCGTAGCCCAGGGCTTCGATCCCGATAGCGCTGTTCAGCGCAATGTCAACCGGAATAGTGAATGCGTTATTGCTGGCATGAATCACCCGGGCATTGGTATATAAATTGGTGGCCTGGGTGATTTTCTCAACGAATGTCTCATCATCGTCACTACATCCTGTTACAAAACCGAGCATTGCAATCATTCCAAGGATTATCATCAGATATCTTGTTTTTTTCATTTATATCCTCCTGCAAGAAAAAAGATTTAATCTCGGATGATTGGTTGAAACATCTTTTTCCTTAAAATATTTGTAAATATAGAAGCCTGTGTATATTGTTAAGCTCCTGATCAAATCATCGGGTTTGATCAGGAGCCGAAACTGCATTTCTTGAGTATCTCTCGCATGTTTTTCCTCTCTTCATGTGGTTAAACGCCAAACGCGACGTTTGATGAAAAAGCAGTTGTTGAAGGTTCGTTCCCTTTTAATAATACCCGGATCTCGTCTTTCAAGAGGTATGAGAATTCTCCAGTTAAAAAACGGATGGCTATCCATACAGATCCAAAGTGATTTACTGTTGAATTTACAGCAGTATTTTGTCAAATACCCCTGAAGGCGCCCGTAAATTTCAAGAACAATTTCCGTTATGAATTTTTCACATTGATAGAGAAATAAAATAACAAGATGCGATGATGTAATTGCATTTAGACAATTCGACATTATTGTAAAGCTTGGGGGACGCATGAAGAGTTTCTGTTTTTGTGTTATCATGGTGCTGGCCTTCGGTTTCATATGCTCCGGCTGTGTATCCAACTCCGACACGACACAGCAAGGCATGGACAGGTATGTCGAAGCATTGCGGCAAACCGATCCATCGATGCTCAAGATGATTACTCAAGGTTCACCCCGCGAGAGCCAGGCAGTCCAAAGATTTATCGCCATTTTTTCCGTGTATTCCGAAGATATTATCAGGCAACATGTTCGCGATCTGTATGCTGATGACGCCTATTTCCGTGATCCCTTCCGGGAGGCCAGGGGGATAGACAAGATCGAGTCGTATTTCCTCAGTCTGACCGAGGGTGCTAAGGAATTGACATTCGAGGTTGATGATGTCGCCGTGAACAACGGCAACTATTATTTCCGCTGGATAATGCATCTGACTCTCAAGCGCAATCCGCAAAAAGAAATAGGCGGTATCGGCATTTCCCACGTGCGGTTCAATTCAAAGGGCAAAGTGGTCTTTCAGCAGGATTACTGGGATTCGGCCATGATATACAGAGAGTTCCCCGTTATCGGGCCTCTGATCAGATGGATCGAGAAAAGGTTGTAATTACCCGTGGAAGAATTATGCATGACAAGGAGAGCAAAATGTTTTTGAAAGATTTTCATAAAACAGCCTTTATCTATGACGACGTTCCTGTTTCTTTTCAAGAACTTATAGAGCGTGCCGGGAAGTACAACAGCCTGTATACGATTCAAAAAGGGGACAGGGTCGGTCTGTTTTCCGAAAACAGGCCTGAGTGGATTTATGCGTTCTTTTCGGTTTGGAACCAGGGCGGAATCGTGGTCCCGATCGATGCCTCCCTGCATGGCTCCAACCTTGTTTATCTGCTGAATGATTGCCGGCCGGCGGTTGTCTTCTGTTCGCATTACCTCAAGGATATCCTTGAGGGGGCAGTCAGGCTGATCGATGCGTACAGTCCGCGGATTGTTGTTTTTGAAGAGCTGAAATTCAAATCCGGCATACGGGAGAAAGAACCGCTGCCATTTGCACCCGACGACACCGCCGTAATTATCTACACTTCAGGGACTACCGGTAATGCAAAGGGTGTTATGCTCTCGTTCAAAAATATCATTACCAACATTGAAAGCCTGATGGCCCTTGACATGCTGCTGCCCGAAGATACCATTATCGGCCTTTTGCCGTTTCACCATATCTTTCCCCTGCAGGGAACCGTGCTGGGTCCCCTGTATGTCGGAACAACCGTCGTATATGTACGCCAGCTGGTATCCGAGGCAATTCTGAAGGCGCTTCAGACCTACCAGGTAACCATGTTTCTGGGTGTGCCCCGTTTGTACGAGCTGTTTCATAAGAACATCATGGCCAGGATCAATGAAAATCTGCTGGCAAGGCTGTTGCTGTTGATCGCAAAGAAGGTGAACAACATCAATTTCAGCCGGAAGCTGTTCAAAAAGATCCACGATTCATTCGGCGGACATGTACATTCCTATCTTACCGGGGGTGCTCCTCTCGACAAAGAGGTTGCCGGGAACCTCTGGGCTCTGGGTTTCCGTCTGGTTGAAGGCTACGGGCTGACCGAGACTGCGCCGCTGGTGGCATTTAACCGTTTTGAAAAGATCAAGCTCGGTTCGGTCGGCAAGCCAATGCCCGGCATAAAGGTCAAAAACGAAGGTGGAGAGATTCTCGTGCGTGGCGACAACGTGATGCAGGGCTATTACAACAAACCGCAAGAGACCGATAAGGTTTTGAGAGACGGCTGGTTTCATACCGGAGACATTGGATATCTCGATGATGACGACTACCTGTTTTTAACGGGCCGGAAAGATGAAATGATTGTTCTTCCCAGCGGCAAGAATATCAATCCTGAAGAAATTGAAAAGAATATTCTCAGTATCTCGTCCCTGGTAAAGGATATCGGTGTGCTGGAGGAGAACGGAAAGCTGGCCGCCATGATCTATCCCGATTACTTTCTGCTCAAGAAAGAAAATATCGTCAATGCCATGGAGACCATCAAATGGAAGGTGATCGACAAGTACAATAGCTCTGTTGCCGGCTACAAGCGGATTTTTAATATCCACATTCTCACAGAACCGCTGCCTCGCACCCGGCTGGGCAAACTTCAGCGCTTCATGGTCGAAAAAATCCTGCATGGCGTTCCTGTCCAACAACTGGTTGTTGATCCGGAATTCAAAGAGTACGGGATTGTTAAGAATTATCTGGTATCATTGACCGATAAAACAATCAAGCCCGGTGATCATCTTGAGCTTGACCTCGGATTGGATTCGCTGCAGAGGGTTGAACTGCAGGCATATGTCGAGAATACATTCGGTGTGGTTTTGGGTGATGAGGAGATCGCCTCGTATGCAACGGTTCGTGAACTCTCCGGCTTTATACGTGATCGCAAGACCAGGATACAGGCGGAACCGCTCAATTGGCAGACAATATTACAGCAAGAGATGCAATTTCCGATACCAAGAGCTGATAAGCGTCTGCTTGTGGTGAAAAGGATATTGAAAACCATGGCCGAGAGGTATTTTGAGTTTGAATATGAAGGTCTGGACAAGCTGCCCCGTCCGCCTTTTATTATCGCTCCCAATCATCAGAGCCTGCTGGATTCATTTTTGCTGGCCCTGATTATACCGGACGATATTCTGCTGAACACCTTCTTTTTTGCCAAGGAAAAAAAGGTCTATCACCTGCCGATGGCATCATTTTTTATCAAAAGGCTCAATATCCTGGTTGTTGATATCGACAAAGATCTCAGGCATGCATTGCAGAACATAGCATATTTACTGAAAAACGGCAGAAACATGGTGATTTTTCCAGAAGGAACGCGTAGCCGACAGGGACACATGTTATTTTTCAAGCGCTCGTCTGCCATTTTAAGCAAGGGGCTCGATGTGCCGATAGTGCCGGTGGCGATACAAGGCTCCTTTGAGGCGCTTCCCGCAGGCAGGATTTTTCCGCGGCCGGGGAAAATTCGCGTTACCTTTCTCGATCCTGTCTACCCTGGGAATAAAGACTGTCATGCCATTACTGTTGAGGTGCAGCAGCCGATTACCAATGTTGTAGAACGCGCATATGTATAATATATTGAATATGCCGATTTTTTTGTTTCCTGGTCTGCCCTGGTTGACACAGCTATCACCAACTCTATATTGTAGGCATGGCCGCAATTGTCGATGTCATTGCTCTTAACGCCATGCTTGTCGCTGTATGCATGGTCTGTATGTGGCTGTTTAGTATCGTCAAGAAAAATGCCAGCCTGATGGATATCTTCTGGGGGCTTGGTTTTGTCCTGATTGCCTGGAATACATTTTTTAATACTGAAGGTTTCGTTGCCAGGAAGGTTATACTGATTTGTCTCACTACAATCTGGGGCCTGCGCCTGTCTATTCATATTCTGCTTCGTAACCTGGGCAAAGGTGAAGATCCCCGCTATCAGAAGATGCGGCAGAAATACCAGCCCAATTTCTGGATTGTAAGCCTGTTTGTGGTTTTTGGTATGCAGGGCATTTTGATGCTCGTGATTTCTTTATCAGTGCAGATAGGGCAGGTTTCATCAATTCCTTCATCCCTGACATTTATGGATTATTGTGGCATCATCATCTGGATCATCGGGTTTTTCTTTGAGTCGGCCGGGGATTATCAATTAAAGAAGTTTATTGCCGATCCTGCAAACAAGGGCAGGGTCATGAACAGAGGGTTGTGGGCCTATACACGCCATCCGAATTATTTTGGAGAGGCCACCATGTGGTGGGGTTTGTTCCTGATAGCTCTGTCAACTCCGCTGGGATATACGGCAATTGCAAGCCCTCTTGTCATTACGTTTTTGCTGTTGCGGGTTTCCGGGGTCGCCTTACTCGAAAAAAGCATGCTCGAGGAGAACCCGGAATATGCTGTATATGTACGTTCGACCAGTTCCTTTATTCCCTGGTTCAGGAAATCCCATATCAGCCCTTGATATCAATATTGTGTAACTCACATGAGACGCAACAAAATTGTTCTATTTGCCGATTGGTGGACCATAAGTCTTTTAATACTTAGACTTTGTTTCGAACACATGCCAAGGGCTTAATATCAGACAGTTTTATCCTAAACCGTGAGAACGCTTGATCTGCTGGCACAATGGTTGCTTATGTGCTCTGGGTGATTTTTATAGGATGCCGGGGAAATAGTATCCGGCGAACAAATTACGTTTAATGCAGATTTATATCTGCAAAAAAATATAAACAGGAGGCAGTTATGGGTTTTATTGGTGAAGATCTTTTTCATTTTCAGGCGACACTTGAACAGTCCGGTTCGAGTCTAGAGGAATACATCAGAGAGAATTATGTTGATAAGTGGACCAATGATTCTTTGTTTCATGGCATGGCCATTCGTACCGCTGTGGTGAATTCCATCAATAATTTTCTTGCCAATGAAGGTCTTCTTAATTTGGAGCGAGTGCAGATGAGCCCTGTTACTGACCCTCTTGCCCATGACGTTGAGCATGTGCCGACAATTCACTACAAGGGCATGCCCTATGTGGTAACTCATTCCATGATTTACATGAAATTTCTGGCCTGTTTCAATCCCAGGCTTAAGGGTATATATGTGGATTCTCCTAATATCCGGCTTGAGATCGAGAGTCCGCAGAGAAAACAGAGAGGCAAATATCTGATCGACTTTTCCCAGATCGATGTTGAATTGCGGCGAAATCGGGGAGTGGATCTTGAGTCCTATCTGCATGAACCACAGCGGGTAAAGGGGATTTTGCGTGAGGATATGGAAAAGGCCTTGGATTTTTTTGAGCGAATGATCATTGCCATGGTTGAAGGAATTCTCGAGAAAAATGAGGATGATCTCAAAGTCCTGGGTGTAGCGCTTGAAGTACCCAGGCAACCGTTTCCAAGGATAAAGAACGACGAGATGATCGAGAAATATGGCCGGGTGGCTGCCGAGGCCAAAGCCGGTGAAGAGATTCCGGGCCAGTTTTTCTGGGTAACGGGTTTGATGCGCGAAAACTATGATCTTATCTATCCTTACTTGCTCCCGGATGGAGGCAAGAGAGCGATAAAATCATTCAACTCGGATATGGTTTATAACTATGACATCTGCGCCAAGGCACTTAACAGGGAGACGGGCAAGTTTCTTCCAGCCCTCGAAATACTGTCTGGAGCCATTAGAGAGTGGCTTTTTGAACCGATTGTAGAGCGCCTGATTGATAACAGAATTATACCCGAGCGGCCGGAATTTGAAAACGGCCAACTGGTGAATATCGCCACCCTGGATGGCTATGGACCGTTTCTTTCGGCAGTTTCAATGAAAGATAAAGATGGTAAACCATATTTCCCCGATACATTTGGCGGTGGAATCGGAGTTGAGAGAACACTGTATGCACTCTTGCGAGGGGCGAAGATTGAAAAAATCGACGACCTTACCTGTTTCGGCAAGAATCCCGATTCACACCCCATATTCTTATTCTAAACCCTCGGGGGGTGGGCTTGTATAAAAAAACCCCCCCGATTTTTTTACAGAATATCCCTCACTGGAATGCCGGCAGTCTTAAGGTAAGATTTAATCTGCATGACATTATACCATTGGTAATGGACCATGGATGCGATCAGGGCGGCATGAGCATTTGCTTTAAGAAAAACATCTTTGAGATGTTCAGGTTTGCCTGCACCTCCCGAGGCGATAACCGGTATTCTGACGTTATTGGATATGAGCGAAGTCAGATTCAGCTCATAGCCTTCATTTGTCCCATCGGCATCAATTGAATTCAGGCAGATTTCTCCGGCTCCCCTTGTTTGAGCTTCCTTGGCCCAAGCAAGTGCGTCTTTTCCCATGGGTGTCCGGCCACCGTTAATTACCACTTCATAACCGGAAGGAATATCAGGGGCCTTTCCCACATATTTTGCATCCATTCCGAGAACGATGCACTGCGAACCGAATTGCCTGGCTCCCTCGGAAATGATTGCAGGGTTCAGTACAGCTGAAGTATTCACGCTGATTTTCTCGGCTCCTGCATCAAGAACCAGGTACATATCGTTGAGTGTTCGGATTCCTCCCCCCACACAGAAGGGTATGAATATAGTGCTGGCTACCATGTCTACCACCTCGATCATGATATCCCGTTTGTCTGATGAGGCGGTGATGTCATAAAACACCAGCTCATCTACTCCCTGTTCATAGTATTGAGAGGCCATCGCCACCGGGTCACCTATGTCCACATTGCCCAAGAACTTGATACCCTTGGTGGTTTTTCCGGCCCGGACATCCAGACAAATAATGATTCTTTTGCTCAACATGGTTTCCTCTTTTTACGCAGGATTGAGTTCTAAATTGTTTTTTGCTCTATTTCCAGTGGAAATGCAAACAATCGATTGTTGTAGGCCTGTCGGACATGTCCAGTTTCAGATTGGCAAATTCACGATTACTCATTGAGAGCAAGCACGACGGCCGACCTAATCCGCTCTTTCAAAGACTCATCTTCGATTTTCTCCCCAAGGTTGTCAACTACATAAAACGTATTGGCCGATCGATACTGGGTTGATGAAATAAATGCCCGGTGAATATTAAGGTCAAGCTCTGCAAAAGCGTGGGAAATATGGTGAAGCAGACCCAATCGGGGATAAGCATGCACCTCGATCAGGGTGAAGAAATCTGAAGATGTATTATCAATGGTGATTCTTATTCTCTGGGCTTGAATCTTTCTATTCTGATTGCTGACCAGGGGTCTGGCGTGTGATATCGTATCAGCGAGATCGAGTTCTCTGCTGGTGATTTTCCGGAAATCATCGACGATTTTGTCCCATTCCGTATAATCATGCCAGGGGGCTGAAATCTCGAAAACATCTACCGCCAGACCATTGAGCCAGGTAAAAATTCTGGCCGTATGAATTTCCAGATGCCTGATCGCCAGGATACCGGTCAGAATTGAAAACAGGCCTGGCCTGTCCCTGGTGATAATGCCCAAGGAAAAATGATCGTTCTTGGGGGTAACATCGACTACCATTTCAACTTGGTCGGATATAGTAGCGGACAACTCAATATGTTTGATAATTTCATCAACATCGGAAGCCAGAATATAGGCTTGCGGCAGAGACCATAGTGATTGCCCGGGAAGGCGATCGGTAAGGATTTTCCATTTCTGATCCAGGTTGATTGCGTTTTGGGGGTCTTTCAGGATACCTTTTTCAAGGATATTAAGACTCTTGTAAAAAAGTTCCAGGACTAATGCCTGCTTCCAGGGCGTCCATGCTGCTTCTGAAGTGGCTAGGGCATCTGCAACACTCAAAAGGTGGAGCATGGCAAGTCTTTGTGGATCCCCCATTCTTTGAGCGAAAAGAAATACAACACTTTCTTCTGAAAGGTCGCGCCTGTGGGCTGTAATACTGAACTGGAGATGATTGCGTACCAGAAAATTCACATGGACTGAGTCCTGTTCAGAAAGGCCGAGCCTGAGAGCTATGTTTTTTGCCATTTCAGCCCCGTGCTCTTCATGATTGGTGGTGGATATCTTGCCAATGTCATGCAGCAAGGCACTAAGATATAATGGAGTTGTATCCTTAACCATTTCGAAGATTTCAGGTTGGGACAGTTCAAGTTTTTTCAACTCGAGCAAGGTTTGAATCGAGTGCAGGTCCACTGTAAATCGATGAAAACTGTTGCCCATGGTTAGTCCTTTTATCAGAGTAAATTCCGGGATGATTTTCTCCAATACGCCTAATTCCAGCATCTGGATAAGGGCCGGGCCGGGTTGATCCGATCTCAATATCTTGAGAAAGCAACGGATGGAAGTCTCGTTCGTTCTAACATTGCCTGATTCGGCATGTTCACGTACCAGCTGGAGAGACATCGGTTTCAGGGACAAATTTTTTTCAGCCATAAGTGAGAATGCTTGCATCAGTGTGTCGGGATTATCTCGCAGGGTCTTTAAATGGGCGAAACCGATTTGGTTTTTGGTGATTACGAATTCCCCAATCATCCGGGAGGTTTTATGTGATGATTTATTGTCGAGTTTCTCAAATGCATACGATACAATTATGTCATGCAATGATTTGACTATGCGTGCTTTACTGTGAAGCTCCTGCATCATCTCCCGGGTCGTGTCTCTTGATGCTTCGCCAGGATATAATTGGCGAGACAGGCTTTCCTGGTGTTCAATAAAAAGGCTGTCAGTTTTATGCTGGACGAGACAGTGCAGTATAAAGCGTGCTTTTAAGATATAATCATGGGCAGCATCTAAATCCGACAGGTCTATTGCACTGAGGAACCCAGCTTGGGCCAGTTCTGAAATATCGTTCAATTCGAATATAATTTTGTTCAACCATGCTATCTCCTGCATATCCCGCAGGCCGCCTCGGCCCTCTTTCAAGTTCGGTTCGAGCACATATCCCGCATCGCCAAAATCATGTTCTCTGCGGCTTGTATGGGCTAAAAGAGTTTGTAGGAATTCTTTTTTTTCTTTCTGCCGTTTCTGGATTGCTTTGAATAACTTTGTATATGGCGCTTTGGAACCACAGACAAACCGTACATCGAGAAGAGATGTTTTCAGGAAGAAATCATGTCTGATATCTTTAAGAACATTTTTGATGGTTCTGACACTGTAGCTGACGGATAAATGATCATCCCACAAAGGATAGATAGTTGATGCGAGTATCTCCTTTGTAAATTGACCGGGTATCTTTTTATCCAGGAGCACAAGAATGTCGAGGTCTGAATGCGGACATAATTCCTGCCTTCCGTATCCTCCGATTGCGATGATCGCCCAGGGTATATCTCTCGATGACGTATGACCCTGGTAAAGACTGCATATCTTCTGGTCGGCCAGGTTGCTTAGATTCCTGGCAAGTTTTTTACCAGACATATAATCATAATCGGCTAATTTCATGTTTTTTGCTGTTTATATGGGCACCTCATGCAGTCAGGGCATGAGATGCCCGGTGGGTGGGGGTTTGTTTAAATAGCCGAATCGCCGGATTCTCCGGTCCTGATACGGATAGCCTCTTCAAGGGGGATGATAAATATCTTGCCATCCCCGATTTTGCCTGTTTTGGCAGCCGCAACAATCGCCTCTACTACAGAATCCACCATATCGGATGTTACCACGATTTCAATTTTTATCTTGGGCAGAAAATCAACCTCATACTCAGCTCCGCGATAAATTTCCTTGTGGCCTTTCTGGCGGCCGAATCCCTGCACCTCGGAAATTGTCATGCCCTGAATGCCAAGTTTATGCAGGGTCTCTTTAACCTCATCCAGCTTAAATGGCTTGATGATCGCTTCTATTTTCTTCATTCGATCTCCTCCTTGCTAGGCTGTTATAATGAGTATCCGGTTTCACCGTGTTGCGTCAGATCCAGACCCTGGATTTCTTCCTCTTCGCTGACCCTTAGCCCAACGGTTACATCAACCAGTTTCAGCAGTATCAGGGACACTATGAAAGAAAAAGCCATAACACTGACTACCGCTACCAACTGAATGACAAATTGTTTTGGATTACCGAAGAATAGCCCGGTTGCTCCTACTGTTGCGAACAACCCTGTTGCCAGCGCACCCCAAAATCCTCCCAGGCCGTGAATAGCAACCACGTCCAGGGAATCATCATAGCCCAGTTTTTCCTTCAGCAGAATGCCGCAGTAGCAGATCATGCCGGCCAGAAAACCGATTATGACGGACGAAACCGGACCAACAAACCCGGCAGCAGGGGTGATCGCAACCAGTCCGGCAAGGGCACCTGAAGCTGCTCCCAGGGTAGTCGGTTTGCCGCGATGAATTCTTTCCATCAGGATCCATGAAAGTGCTGCGACCCCGGTAGCCACCTGTGTAGTGAAAAATGCCATGCTGGCGGTTCCGTTTGCAGACAGAGCGCTGCCGGCATTGAAGCCGAACCAGCCGAACCATAACAAAGCCGCCCCAAGTATGGTCAGCGTGAGGTTGTGGGGATAAATGGGTTGCTGTTGATAACCCTTGCGTTTGCCGATCACCAGCGCTGCAGCCAGAGCAGCAACTCCAGAGTTGATATGGATGACCGTGCCTCCGGCAAAATCAAGGGCTCCCAGGCTTTCCAGCCAGCCTCCACCCCATACCCAGTGACAAACGGGCATATATACAAATGTGCTCCAAAGAATGGTAAAGAGCAGAAAGCCTGAGAATTTCATACGTTCTGCAAAAGCGCCGGTAATCAATGCCGGGGTCAGAATCGCGAACATCAACTGGAAGGCGCTGAAGGTCAGGTGAGGAATTGTGTCGGAATAAGGGCCAGGCTCCATCCCGACTCCATTGTGCCCAAAGAAAGCAAGCGAGCCAATGATTCCCCCGATATCCGGTCCGAATGCAAGGCTGTAGCCATAGAACACCCAGATTATTGATACGATTCCGAGGCAAATAAAGCTTTGCATCATGGTGCCCAGTACGTTTTTTGTTCGCACCAGACCGCCGTAAAACAAAGCAAGGCCGGGGGTCATCAGCATTACCAGGGCAGCGGCTAATAACATAAATGCCGTATCGCCAGTGTCAATCATTACTTCTTCCTCCTTTAATGTTTTGTGTATGAACGGGAGTAAAGCAATGATGCTGCCAAATCCTAAAAAGACTCAACATACTGAAGTAATTAAGTATATTTAATTCCAGGCAAATTTAAAAAGCACAATAATGTATCGAAAAAGGCAAATGGATCAAAAAATGTCTTGTCAGAAGGGGTATGTGATAAAAGTTACAAAAATGTTGCATACCGTAGGGGCGAAAAGTGCAAGATATTGTTTTAGAGTGTGTTTTTTGTACATAAATACAAGATTTTTAGGAAAGATAGAGGTGTGCAGAAGGTAGGGGGGGATTACCCCCCCCCTTTTTTTTATGAGGCAAAACTTTCTTCAGCCATCTCCATAACAGAGAGGTCTTCGCTCTTGATGGCTTTGACGTGTCCGTCAATATCCGGAAGTACATTTTTGATAAAATATTTTGCAGTTGTTACTTTACCGGTATAGAAAGCGGCATCTTTATTGTCTTTGATAAATTCCGCCCACTTGGCTGCATCTGATTGCTCGACGCCTTTTGCCTGGCTCAAAGCGTCGAGCTTTTCCTTGGCGATACCGGCCTGCCACAGCAGAAACCATGCCATACAGACCTGCCCCAGCATGGTCAGGAATGGATAGGCATTGCTCAACGGAATAAAGAACTTACCTTCTTTTCCGCACTTGGCGAAGAACATGCCCACCTCAGCCAGGGCATTGACTGCGGCCTGAAAGTCGCCGGCGAGATCCGGCAGGGCCTCCTTGTTCGAGGCTACCGTAGCATTCATTTCTCCCAACAGGCTCATGAAGTAGGCACCCCTTTTCATGCCGAGTTTGCGGCCTACCAGGTCAAGGGCCTGGACACCGTTGGCTCCCTCGTAGATACAGGCGATTTTCTCATCTCTAAGAAACTGTTCAATCGGGTATTCGGAGCAATAGCCATATCCGCCGTAGACCTGCATTGCGTTATCGCAGATCTTGAAACCAGTATCTGAGCAAAATGCCTTGCAGATTGGAGTAAGTATTTCAAAGATCCCGATCCATTTTTCAGCTTCGGCCTCATCGGATGCCGTGAGGGCTTTGTCGCCACAATAGGTGGCATAATACATGAGGGCTCGCATGCCGTCGACATGAGCCTTCATCCACAAGAGCATACGCCTGACATCAGGGTGCTGGATGATCGGTACTCGCGGAGCTTCGGGATTCTTGAATTCCAGGATGCTTGAGCCTTGAAGACGTTCTTTGGCATACTGCAGAGCATGCATGTAGGCAATTGTCCCACTGGTAAGTCCCTGCATTCCCACCCCGATGCGGGCCTCGTTCATCAACTGGAACATGACCTTCATGCCCTGGCGTTCTTCACCCAGAAGCTCGGCATAACATTCGCCGTTGTCACCGAAGTTAATCAGGCAGGTAGAACTGCCATGGATGCCCATCTTTTCTTCAATCTTGGCAATTTCAAAATCATTGCGTTTACCCAGGCTGCCGTCTTCGTTAACCAGATACTTGGGCACCAGAAAGATGGAAATACCCTTGGTGCCGGCCGGATCTCCTTCTATGCGTGCCAGGACAGGATGAACAATGTTGTCCGCCAGGTCGTGATCGCCGGAGGTGATGAAAATCTTGGTGCCCTGGAGCCTGAAGGTTCCGTCACTCTGTCTGACGGCTTTGGTGCTCAGATTTCCCACATCGGTGCCGGCACCCGGCTCGGTCAGGCACATGGTACCGCCCCATTCCCCGGCAAACATCTTCTCCATATATTTTTGCTGCTGCTCTTGGGTTCCGTATACCTGAATCAGATGGGCGGCCCCTTCGGTGAGGCCGGGGTATGAGTTGAATGAAAAGTTATGCATGAACCAGTCATGGGCAGCATTACGCATGATATGCGGCAGACCCTGACCGCCGAATTCCGGCGCGACCGACATGGCTCCCCAGCCTCCTTCGCAGAAAAGTTTGTAGGGACGGTGGAAGCACTTGGGAACATAAACCTGGCCGTTTTCAAGTCGGCAGCCTTCCTTGTCTCCCTCTTCCAGAGTCGGTAAAATTTCTTCCTCGGCAAATTTCTGGGCCTCGGTCAGAATCATGTCGAACATGTCCTTGGAAAAATCCGCATACTTCGGCGTTTCACAGAGTTTTTCCACCTCCAGCATCTCGTATAGTACGAACTTCTGGTCTCTTTCGTCGAGAATCATACTAGCCATTTTTTCCCTCCTACTTAGATTTATTGACAAATTTTAATTAGTCAAATTTTACTCATCACATTTTATCAATAACGATACTTTTGCTGATCAATATAAATAATCAAATATTTAAAATGATGGTCATAAAAATACAAATCTGATCGATTTTTTAGAGCAAATTCATTTTTTAAAGAAAAAAATTAATCATGAACATCAGGAATTGTCAAGTCAATTCGCGACAATAGATGGCTTCAATAGTATGTTTGCAGGCATACGTCTCTTGAGTAATAAGTAATCAGATATAATGGATGTATGCCGGAGCATGAGAGCAAGAAATACTGTAACCGGTGGTGCATAGGTGTTGTTGCCAACCGAAGAGGAAACAGCGCTGTGAAAGGGGTATGATACCCGATGCGTTCGTTTTTTTGAGAAATGATAAAACTCCTTAAATCTGCAATGAATTTGAGGAGATTGTGATGGTATCAGGTTTCATTATCAGAACTGTTATAGTGGGTGATCGCCTTACGTACCCTGAGTACCTCTTTGCGTAAATAATTGATCTGAGAGGCCAGAAAACCGAAAGAGAGAATTTGCATACCACCCAGGAGAAACACGATCATCAGGGTGATCAGCGGGCGGTTCGGGTTCAGGGCATCCGTGAAATAAAGTGCCAGGATATAGACTCCTACTCCCGCTCCTGTTAGAGCCAGGAAGATCCCGATTATACCGAAAAGGAGCACCGGCCGCTCGAAGATAGTAAACAAGATGTGTGAGATTGCGGTTGAGCGGAAGGTAAATTTCGAGCTGCCCATTTTACGGCCTGTTAGAATGGCTGGTATTTCCTTGATCCTGTAGCCCATGGCCAGCACTTTGGAGAGAATTTCCAGGTGGATTTCCTTGTCATTCGATTCAAGATCGAGGCTTTCAATCACCTGCCTGCGATAGCATCGTACGATGCAGGTCAGGGTATAAATTTTTTCCGGCACAGCCATCTGCAGGATTTTGTTTCCCATGCGTGAGATGAAGAGCCTGTCTCCCGGTACGCCTTCGGTTTTGCCGCCGTCCATGTATGGACTGGCCAGTACCACATCGATATCACTCTCTTCATTAAGTACAGCTACCATTTTTAGGAGGTATTCCGGGTCGTAGGAAAGATCGGCATCGATTGTAGCTATATATTCACCACGGGCCGCCTGAAAACCGTACCTGAGCGCTTTGCCTCTACCGCCGTTCTTCCAGTAGGAAACAACATTGACATATGGATTATGCTGTGCAAAATCATCGATCACTTTCAGGGTATTGTCGGTGCTGCCGTCATTGACCGGAATAATCTCGTAGGGTTGCCCCATGCTTTGCAGGGTCTCATCGATCCTGGTGATTGTATGCGCGGCGTTTTCTTCCTCATTATACATGGGGATAATGACACTGAGTTTGATTGATGTGGGTGATTCCGATATGGAAGCCTGATGTTGGGCCTGTATCATTATTGCAACCTTTTTTACACGTTAATAATAATTCAACACAACGGCAGATAGCCATGCAAACTTAAATAAAAAACCCCCGCTTATGCGGGGGTTTTTACCAGTCTACAAAAATTGCTTTATAATTCTCAGGGTTGTTAATCAGGATCACAGGCATCGCCGATGCCGTCATGGTCGCTGTCGTCCTGGTTGGCATTGGGAACGGAAGGACAATTATCATCTTCATTGGGCACCCCATCGCCATCCAGGTCAGGATCACAGGCATCACCGATACCGTCATGGTCGTTGTCGTTCTGGTCGGGATTATAGACCTCGGCACAGTTGTCGCAGTCATCGCCAATACCGTCACTGTCGCCGTCGTTCTGGTCGGGATTATAGACCTCGGCACAGTTGTCGCAGGCATCCCCGTGACCATCGTTGTCAAGATCCTCCTGGTTGACATTTGGTATGTAAGGACAATTATCCTGATCATTGAACACTTCATCTCCATCAATGTCCGGGTCGCAGACATCACCCAGGCCGTCCCGATCGGTATCCATCTGATCCGGATTGTAGTCATCGGGACAGTTGTCGCTACGGTTTGGAACACCGTCTTCATCAAAGTCGGCCGATACGATCAGGGCATCATGAGAGATGTTGATCGGTCGGCGGACATAATCGAATACGCGAATTTCATCGATAAGCAGTCCTGTTGAAAAACCGGCACTGTCACCGCCGACAAAAATTGTTGTTTCGCTCACAGGAGTCATGCCTGCCGGAATATTTGCGGGATCCATCGAAGCCACTTCCGCACCGTCAAGGTAAATCTTCATGGTCTGGCGAACATCACGATGTTCATAGACAAAACTGGCATGGGACCAAATGTTTTCTCCGATGGGATTGCTTAAATCCGAGATAATCCCGGTGGTGTTGACATAATATACCAGATCTCCACCGATTATATCCGCCCGGATATTTTTATCCGGTACTTCAAACAATGGTATCGGATTCTGCAAGCTTCCCCCCTGCGGGTTGATCCACAATTCAATCGTGATGCCTGTGGCCGTATCATCGAAGTTGAGTGCGGCATGCGGTGTATCGCCGGAAATTTTGCTCAGATCCATGGCCCAGTGCAGACGCGCTTCGGGCGGTAAAGTTAGAGAGGTTTCATTTTCTGTGGGATACGTCCAAGGATTATCTGTAAATGTAAATAAGAGGGCAAACATATCTGTGCCGTAGCCATTAGCAGCATAGTTGAGAGCATCATCATCCAGTGACCAGATAGCCAGAGCCGGGTTGGCTGAGGCATAGCGGTACGGAGCGTAGATTTCGACTATACTTGACGTATCCGAGGTTGAACCTTCTGCGTCGAAATAAATTGGCGGAAATGGGATTGTTCCATCGCCCAAATCCTGCATCTCAACAACACCATTTCCAGGAAAGCGATCGGACTGTTTCAGTACATATTTATTATCATCAACTTGAGAAAAAGTTGTCTCATATCCATTTGGATCAGGAATCGGCATGCCATTGAAATTGAAAATCGTAACTGCAACATCAGCCTCTGCTTCGGGATGATTAGTATAAATTTTGAGATCGAACATGCACAAACTTGCCCCCATCAACAGAAAAACAAGTGCACCGATCAGGATAGTGTATATAACAATTCTTTTTTTCATAAGGTATATACCTCCAAATCTAACTATCTATCTAGATATACATTATAAATATCAAGCAATGAAAGTGCCAATGAAAGAATGATATAACAACTTGATTTAAAAGGAATTAATATTGTAGTCTGTTGTCTTTAAACAAAATCGTGGGCAAATAATTACTTAATGAGAGTAATTATTTGCCCTTATTATCAAATTAAGCTGGTACTGAAATAGCGCTCGGCCCTGTCAGGCAGCACAGTGGCGATCACCTTTTCATTGCCGTATTTTTGGGCTGTTTTAAGGCAGGCCCAAACATTTGCGCCGGACGAGGTTCCAACTAAAAGACCGGCCTTCTTTGCTAGCATGCGGCAGGTTTCAACGGCATCTTCATCCGTAACCTCTACTACTTCGTCGATAAGGGATGTATCGAGCACGGGAGGTATGAATCCGTCACCGATGCCTTCAATGCGATGCAGTCCCGGTTCGTGACCTAGAAGGGCGGAGACATTTTTTGGCTCTACCGCAACGATAATAGTTTTCGGATTGCGTTCTTTCAGGAATTTGCCTACTCCGCCAAGGGTCCCACCGCTGCCGAGGCCCGAAACAAAAATGTCTACCTGGTGCCGCAACTGGTCCCATATCTCGGGGCCTGTTGTTAAATAATGGGTGAGTGGATTATTGGGATTTTCAAACTGTTGGGGCACGAACACATTTTTTTTGCTTTGCTCTATCTCGCGAATTTTTCTAATAGCCCCCTCAAGACTTTCTTTGGCTGGAGTCAGGATTACCTCCGCCCCAAGGGCCTTGATGATTTTTTTACGCTCTGTACTCATGTTTTCCGGCATGGCCAGGATTACTTCGTGGCCCATTATACCACCAACGAGTGCAAACCCGATCCCGGTGTTGCCAGAGGTAGGTTCGGCGATGATATCGCCGGGTTTTAAACGATTCTTTCTGATCGCCTCTTCCAGCATGAACAGAGCCACCCTGTCTTTGATGCTTCCGCCGGGGTTGAGATGCTCTGCCTTGGTAAATATGTTGGCTCCTGTTACTGATTTGAGGCAAACGATAGGGGTGTTGCCGATTTGATCCAGCACATTCTTGGAAAACATTTTTATACTCCTGTATGATTGACCATGGCTATTTTCTGGTTTTTTTAACTATGAAACAAAATTCTGGATGTCTCCTGCGTCGGGTTTTGAAGTTTTATGATAAATCTGAATGAGAAAAATAACCGATACAAATATCAGCTCGTACGTTTTTTGAGCGAGTCTGATATGCATTATCCTATTGGCTCTATGCGCTTGTTTGCTTGTCACAACACCCTGATAGACAACATGGTTGCCAGCTGTCAAGTGATAAACAGCCATGTTGATGCAATGTGTGGAATATTTTCATGCGGTTCTTAGACAAATGAGTGACTCTATATCGGGGATTCTTTGGCTTGCTTGCTGGAAGCAGTCAACTTGTGGTGATAATCAGATTTGTTTGAGCTGTTTCCGATTTTTGTTTATTAGCCGGAAAATCTGATCAACGGTTTCCATGTCAACACCGCTATCTCCCGGCATAGAAGCATTACGGTTTGAACCATGAAAATCAGTTCCTCCTGTGGTCAGCAGGTTAAGGGAACGGGAGATCGATGCATACAGCTTTTTCTGGGCTTTTGTATGCTCAGGGTAATACACCTCGATGCCTGAAAGACCATGCGCGGCGAGTGTCTCAACGAAAGATCGCAACTCGTTTGCATTAAGACAGAGCGTGAATGGATGGGCCAATACACTTACACCGCCATAGGCTTTAATGAGCACCAAGGCCTCATCCCAGGTCATCTTTTTTTTATCGATATAGGCAGGTTTGCCTTTTGCAAGATAGCGGGAGAAAGCTTCCTCAAAGTTTTTTACACTTCCATTGTTTATCAATGCCTTGGCAATATGTGGTCTTCCGAGTTGAGCATCGCCGGCGATTTGCATGACATCATCCAGTGTTATGCGCACCCCGAGTTCGTTCAACTTTTCAATAATTTTTGGCGCCCGTTTGGCACGTGCGTGCTGTACATCACTAAGGGCCTTTTCCAGGCCCAATGGAATGTCGGAAAAGTAGCCTAGGATATGCAGTGTTCCTGGATCGTATACCGCGCTGATCTCGATACCGGGGATGAGGGTTATGCCGAGCTTCTCGGCATCGGTCATGGCTTCACTCAGCCCGGATGTGGTGTCATGGTCTGTAACGGCCATGGCCGAGAGGCCTTGTGTCTTGGCAAGTAACACAATCTCATGAGGGCTCAGGTCGCCATCTGAAGCAGTGGTATGAATGTGAAGGTCTGCTTGAATTTGCACTGATTATTTCTGCTGTGGTACGTTTGCTTCCAGAACCTGGGCAATTTTGTTTTTCAACTCGGTCAGATCAGATGATTTTACCACATATGCATCCGCGGCAATTGATTTGATGTCGACCTTGTAGCTCCCATAGGCGCTGCAGAGAATTACCGGTAAATTATAATACTTATTGCGAATATCCTGCAGTACATCCAGACCGTTCGAGTCAACCATCTTGATATCCAATAGCACTACATCCGGTTTTTCCTTTTCTATCCGCTCCAGAATTCCCCTGCCGTCGGATGCTACGGCTACACTGTAGCCTGCTTCTTCAAATTCCTCTGAATACAAGAGGCGGATATGTTTTTCATCATCAACAATTAATATCTTAGGCATACGATTGCTCCTTTCTTACTGGTTCCACCTATCGATCAGATATGGCTTGGCCTGTTCAAAGATGAGACAAGTATCTTCCAGATATTCTTCAGCCTGTTGGATCGACATCCCCTCGGTTTTATTAACAAAGGACAACGTCATTCCGTAATACAGCGGTATCAGCACATTTATCAGCAGAGCCCTTTCCACGGTTTTTTTGTAATAACTTAAGGCAAAATCGAAAAGGATCTTGGCCCAAATGTTCACGGGCATTTCAAACTGTTCTATCTCCAGAGATGAGATTTCTCTGAGTTTCTGAAAGTTTTCGCCTGAAAAGATAGAACGGTAGATGTCCCAGTTCTGTCGGAAGCCTTCTTTGAAGTACTGATAGAGTTTGTCTTTTGATACTGAGACGGGCGGGGGCATTTCAATTTCACCAAGCCCGAAACCAAATATAGCAGTAGGCTTACTCCATTTTGTTGTCGACCATTTATCATGATAGGTGATCATTAGATTGAAGGCAGTGCTGATTACCTGTTTGAACATTGGTCCGAGATCTGCTGCAGGATCCTTTGGTTTATGAACTTTAGGTCTGCCCATAAAGGCTTGGCATATGGGAATACCTTCATTTATGGCGATCGTGGTCATCCAGAT
>Ga0272441_10006349_pt1 | contig 19869 bp, 9 predicted proteins | sample SSMProp6N_FD_193582 | JGI IMG/M metagenome (GOLD analysis project Ga0272441, IMG submission 193582) | Marine sediment archaeal communities from Little Sippewissett salt marsh, Falmouth, MA, United States - SSM-Prop-6N | ecosystem: Environmental > Aquatic > Marine > Wetlands > Sediment ... | reverse complement strand
GGACAATCTTCCCAACTCGAACTGTTGACCACGGGTCCAAGGTTGACGGGAACTCCCCACGTGTCTTGCCTCGTATCACGCGTCGAGACCCACAAGTCACCGTTGCCGTGCCCTCCCGGTCGGCACAGGGCCTCAGCAAACCAAGGTGGAAATCCGTCCGAGAAGTACAACTCCAGGCCGTCCGAGGAGATGCAACACTGGCATTCATTAACCGAAGTGTTGACGGGCGGGCCAAGGTTCACTGGCTCACCCCAGGCGTCGTTCTTCGTTGCCCGCTTTGCGACCCAGATGTCATCGTAACACACGTCGGTGCCGTAGGGCCGGCCCGATGAGAAATACAACTCCAATCCGTCAGCCGAAATATCCGGCGCACTTTCGCCATGCGAACTGTTCACATTTGGCACTTTCGTGGCCGTGCCCAAGGTGAAATCGGCCCTGACGATCCGCCCAGAAGCCAAAATGCATACAGCGACTCCCACGAGCAGTATTAGTTTTCTTTGATAGCCTGTCTTTCTCATTGCTCACCCGCCTTTCGAATTCTTGGGCCAACATATACAGGGAAGAAGGGGACAAGCGAGTTTGCCCTTCGATAGCCAGTCGTTTTCACATTGGGCAACTGCGCCCCCCCTCTTGCAACTTCACCTAATGAGCGGGGCTGTTGTCGCCTGCGAGAAAGCGTTCCGCCTTTTCGAGGTATACGGGATCGTAGTCTTCTTCCGTATGCTCGTACAGACGACGCAACTGGCGCAGCGCTTCGGCCGCCTCATCCCGGCGGCCCGTCTGCTGCAAGGCCATCACGATATAAGCGTCTGTTTCGGCGTCCGCGCGGACGTTTCGAGTCCGACGAAGTTCGGCCACGCGCTGCAGAGTCCACAAGGCATCTTCGTATTCGCCATAGTCATACTGGTTCACACCGACGGCCGTGAGATTCCTGAGGGCGTCCTCCTTTTCGTTAGACCAGGCGCGAGCATAGGATGCCACGTACTTGTCCCAATGAGTGCGCATGTATTGCCCCCGGCTCTGCAGCGGTGCCAGCGCTTTCCATGTAGGCAGATTCGGGTCAATCTCCGCCGTCCAGATCTCACTCACAGGGAAGAACATATCGAAGGCAACGCGCGACCGGTTTCTCGACCAATTGCAGGAGACGGCTTCGGCGTCGAGGAGGTGCCATCCCTTCCTTCCTTCGAAGTCGAAGATCCACAGACCCGAACAGAGATTTCGCATGCCGAGGACGCCCAGACTGATTTCCTTGCCGTCCGGCGACCAACGCACGCAACAGTATTTTTCCGGGCCGGGCACGACCCACGTAACCACCACCTCGCCGGAGGCCAGTTCAACCACGGTCAGCTCTCCGTTTTTGGCATAGGCCAGGTAACGCTCATCGGGCGAGACCTCCGGATACCATCCGGGACAGGCGGCGACTCGGCGCGGCTGGGCCCCGGGACGCGCGACATCAATACAGCACAACGCGTCCTGAACGCGCGAATGGAAGTAGAGGCGTGTGGGGTGGTTCGTCCAGCAGGGGGACGCTCCTTCTGCCAGTCGTCTCGGCTCGCCGCCGTCGGCTGCTACCACCCACATCTCTGCGTCGGCCCCGGTAGCCATCCAGGAGGCACGAACAAACGCGATGTATCGGCCATCCCTCGACCAATTCGGCGTGCCGCCGGAGGTCACCAAAACCCGGGTGTGACCTGACTCAAGATCCAGGATCTCGATGCCTCTGGCTACCACGGGGCTGGCAGCCGCTCCCGCCTTCAACGTATTCTCGTCCCACCCGCAGAGTTCCGAACGCGCGTACGCAAGCTGTCGGCCATCGGGTGACCAGGACGAGACGTCAAGGGCCCCCTGGACCAGACGTGTGCCTTTCCCTTCCAACTGCGTATTGAGGTCGGCGTATTTCGGCAGATGCAAGAAGGGCCAGGCTTCTGCCAGGCTGTCCGGAATCGTGAGAGCTTCGCCTGCCCTGAACGTTTCGAGAGCATACTGGACCATGGTCTTGACACCTTGCCAGAGAGCGCCTCCTGGATCGGCTCGGACCCGCGCAAATTCCTGTTTGGCGTCTTCATATTGTCCCAGTCTGAAGAGGGCTTTCCCCATTTCTACCCGGTAGGCCCAGACGTCAGGGGCAAGCGCGACGCACGTCCGGGCATCTTGCAGGGCGGCCTCGTAGTCGCCCAGACGCCAGAGAGTCTCTCGTCGCTGCTCGTGCAGGTTCAAGAATTCGCTGTGAGCCTGACAGAGCTCCAGGGCACGATCCTGGTCGCAGAGGGCCTGCTGCAATTCCCCCAGCTCGCGCCGGGCCAGGGCCCGCAGCGCATAGCCGAGAGAATCGTTCGGTCGCAGGGCGACGATCGCTTCCACGTCACGCAACATGCGGGCGAAGTCTCTCTGTCCGTAGCGGACCAGTGCACGGGCCTTGCGTGACGCGTAGTGGCTCGGGTCCACGCTGAGCGCCTGGTTCAGCCATTTCAGGGCTTCGTCCGGAGTCGGCGCCGTCAGCGCCCGCAGGGCGTATCCATCGGCAGTGCTGGGCAGAAACGTCTCCGCTTGCTGACGGTGTTCCTTTGATTTCTGCGGATCGCTACTCGACTGGAGACGGGCCAGCAAGTAATGTGCTGGTCCGGCGATTTGTGGCTCTGCTTCGACAAGACTCTCCAGATGCGTTTCGGCCTCATCACCGCGGCCCAGGTCCAACAATATCTGTCCGTACAGGAGGCGGGCTCTGGCATCCGTCGCCTTGTTGAGGTGCTGATTCTCCATCTCCGCCAAGGCAGCCTGGTACCGCCCCTCCGCATACAGTTGTTGTGTCACCGAGAGCCGCCGGTCGAAGTCCACTCGCTCGACACGCATGTAGAGCGATATCGTGACGGCAAGACTTGCAGAGATGACGACCGTCACGGCGGCGACCGTCGTAAGCCATGCGCGGTGTCGCAGGAGGAATTTCTTCGTTCGATACCAGGTGCCGGGGGGGCCGGCGGAGACGGGGTCGTGGTTGAGGTGTCGCTTGATGTCTTCCAGGAGGGCGCTGGTGGAGTCGTACCGCCGGGTGCGATCCTTCTCCAGGGATTTCATGACGATCCAGTCGAGGTCGCCGCGAAGGTGCTTTCGCAACAGGTCGGGACTGCAACTGCGCTGCTTTGCGACGTCCGTCAGGCTCTCACCCAGCGTGCTCAGTTTCGTGGAGGGCTTGGTTGGTTCCTCCTCACGGATGATGCGTTGCATCTCCGCATATCCCGCTTCACGTAGCTTCCCGGCATCGAACGGAGTCACTCCGGTGAGCAACTGGTACAGCAGGACACCCAGCGAATAGATGTCGCTGCGCGTGTCGATGTCCAGCCCGCTGAATTCCGCCTGCTCGGGGCTCATGTACTCCGGCGTGCCGATCATTTGGGCGAAGCGGGTGAAGAGCGTCTTCTCGGTAAGCCGGTGGTTCGTGGCCTTGGCGATCCCGAAGTCGATGACCTTGGGCACGGGCGTGCCGTCATGCAGCGTGATCATCACGTTGGAAGGCTTGATGTCACGGTGGATAATGCCCTTCTGGTGGGCGTGCTGAATCGCCTTGCAGACGTCGACAAACAGTCCCAGACGCTGCCGCATATCGAGGTTGTTCTTGTCGCAGTATTCGGTGATCGGGATGCCCTTGACCAGCTCCATCGCGAAGTAGGGCCGGCCCGTATCCGTGGCGCCGGCATCGAACACCGTGGCGATATTCGGATGCGCCATCAGCGCCAGCGCCTGCCGCTCGGCCTCAAAACGGGCGATCACCTCCTTCGTGTCCATGCCCAGCTTGATGATCTTCAGCGCCACCCGCCGGTTGATAGGCTGAGTCTGCTCGGCCATGTAGACCACCCCGAACCCGCCTTCGCCGATCCGCTCCAGGAGCTTGTAGCGGCCAATGACCGTCCCGGGACCTTCCACCAGAGGGGACATCTCCAGAGTGGCAGCCGAGGACAGGGGCGGCACATCGAGAAAATCGCCCGCCTCGTCGTGCGCCTGCAGCAGAACGTCCAGACGGGCGCGCAATGCCTCGTCCGGCCCACAGGCCTGCCTGACGTAGGCCACTCGCTCGGCGGGCGATTTGAGCTTGATCGCCGCTTTGAAAATGACCTCTTCCGTTTGCTTCCCGACGTTCACGGCTGTTGTCCTCCAAACGCATGTCACTCTACAATGCGAGATCCAACGACGGATCGTCCGAAGAAAAATCAGAAAATCTGAAAAAATTTCCGTTTGGGCACCGCAACCCTTGCGGCGTGAATCGTATCTCGTGAAGCGTATCTCGTAGCACCCGTCGCTTCACGCATCGGCTGCGATCTGTCGCTGTAGGGTGGGTCCTTGACCCACGCGGTTCCGCACGCGAATCGTTACGCGTGGGTTGAGAACCCACCCTACGTAGCTTCAAGTTTCTTTCGGCGGTGCGTTGTCGCCCTTGCTGATCTCGGCGCGGAGCCAGGCGCGGGCGTAGGCCCAATTCTCGTAGGCGATGGACCGGGACATTCCCAGGGCCTCGGCGGCTTGCTCCAGGGTCAGGCCGGCGAAATAACGCAGCTTCACCAGTTCGGCCTTTCCGACATCCGTGGCCGCCAGTTTCTCCAGGGCCTCATCCAGGGCCAGCAGGTCCTCAGAAGCTTGCTCGGCCACAGGCTCGACGCCGGTCAGGCCCAGCCGGTGCCGGCGGCCGCCGTGTTTGTCGCTTCTCTTGCGGCGGGCGTTGTCGATCAGGATACGCCTCATCGCCTCGGCCGCCGCAGCGAAGAAGTGGCCTCGATTGTCCCAGCTCCGCGGCTCATCGCCCACCAGTCGCAGATACGCTTCGTGGACCAGGGCGGTCGCTTGCAGCGTCTGGCCGGGAGTTTCCCTCGACAGCCTCTGGGCCGCCAGAACACGCAACTGCTCGTACACCAGGGGCAGAAGCTCGTCGGTCGCCTTCTCGTCCCCCCGTTCGATAGCATTCAAGATGCGCGTTACGTCACTCATATCGACTCCCTGTTGTTCTGTATTTCCAACGGTCCTATTCTCCGAAAAACAGGGGCGGTTTGCAAGTGACAATTCGCCCCGATGGGCTGGCGAACTCCGGCGGGCCAGCCTATTGACCTCGGGGGGCGGTTTGTGCTACAATCATGGAGACGTGGACTCTGGTTTGGGTCCGTTTCCAGGTGTAGGATGGTTCCGTGCACTGTCGCGGCGGAGTGAGGAATGGCAGCGATGTCCAACCCGAAGAAAGTCGTGACTCTCCTTTTGTTGGCCGTGTGCGTGACGTCTCCGACGCGCGCCGCCGGCGCCGTGGTGATCAACGAGTTCATGGCGGCCAACAACAGCTTCGTGACCGATCCGCAGGGCCAGTACGAGGACTGGATCGAGCTGCACAACGTCGGTGACACGCCGGTCGACGTGGGCGGGATGTACCTGACCGACGACATCGAAGCCCCGACTCGCTGGCGCATTCCGTTCGACAATCCCACGGCCACGACCATCGCCCCGGGCGGCTTCCTGGTAATCTGGGCCGACAACGACGTCGCCGACGGCCCCCTGCACGCGGCGTTTGCGCTCAGCGCCGGTGGCGAGGAGCTGGCCTTGTTCGACACGGACGGCCTGTCCCTGATCGACAGCGTCGCGTTCGGCGAGCAGACCGCCGACACGTCGTACGGCCGCTTTCCGGACGCCACCGACAACTGGCGTTTCATGCTCTTCGCCACGCCGAGCGGCCCCAACGTCGGCGCTTACGAAGGCGTCGTAGCCGACACGAAGTTCAGCCGCGACCGCGGTTTCTACGACGAACCTTTCGATCTCACGATCGCCTGCGCGACGTCGGGAGCCCTGATCTACTACTGCACGGACGGCAGCGAGCCGTACGTTTCGGGAGGCCGCGTTTCCGTCGGCAAGGCGTATACCGGGCCCATCCGCATCGCCAGGACCACGTCCCTGCGCGCCGTGGCGGTCAAGCCGGGATGGATGTCGAGCAACACCGACACGCAAACCTACATCTTCCCGGCGCAGGTGGCCTCGCAATCGACGGCGCCCGTGGGCTTTCCCACGAGCTGGCGCGGGACGACCGCCGATTACGCCATGGACCCCGATGTCGTCAACGATCCGCGTTACCGCGACCAGCTCACAGACGCGCTGCTGTCGCTTCCGTCGATGTCCCTGGTGATGACGAATGGCGACCTGTTCGACTCGTCGGCGGGAATCTACGCCAACCCGAGGAGCGAGGGCGTCTCCTGGGAGCGGCCGTGTTCCATGGAGCTGATCTACCCGGACGGCACGAAGGGGATGCAGGTCGATTGTGGCGTCCGCATTCAGGGCGGTTACTTTCGCTCGAATTCAGCTTGCCGGAAGCACTCGTTTCGCCTGCTGTTCAAAGCCGTGTACGGGCCGACCAAGCTGCGATACCCCTTGTTCGGAGCCGATGCCGCCCAGGAATTCGACACCATTACGCTCCGCGCCGGCGCCAACGACGGGTACACCTGGAACGCCGCGTACGAGACCGAGCAGTACACTCGCGACGAGCTCGGCCGCAGGCTCCAGGTCGCCACCGGCAACGCCGGCTCCCACGGCATGTTCGTCCATCTCTACGTCAACGGCTTGTACTGGGGACTCTACAACCCCTGCGAGCGCCCCGACGCCTCCTTCTCCGCTACGTACTACGGCGGCGACAAGGACAACTGGGACTCCATCCACGATCTCTCCGCCAGCAACGGCAGCACGACCGCCTGGAACCAGATGGTCAGCCTGTGCCGAAATGCCGCCGGCTCGAACGACGCTTACCAGCAGCTCCAGGGCAACCGGCCCGACGGTACGCCCGACCCGGACATCCCTCATCTGCTGGACGTCCCCAACTACATCGACTACCTGATCGTGAATCTCTGGGGCGGCAACTGGGACTGGCCCTGGAAGAATTGGTGGGCCGCCCGCGACCGCTCGCCCGGCAGCACGGGTTTCAAGTTCTATTGCTGGGACTATGAAAACACCATGGGCAACAACCGCGGCCGCTCCCCGCTGAACAAGAACGCCTTGCGCAACAACTTCTCCTCGGCGGGTCAGCCGCACCAACACCTCGAAGACAACGCCGAGTATCGGATGCTCTTTGCCGACCGCGTCCATCGCCTGTTCTTCAACGATGGACCCCTGACGACGGCGTCCCTGATCGCCCGCTATGACGAGATGGCGGCCACCGTCGAAAAAGCGATCATCACCGAGTCGGCTCGCTGGGGAGACCAGCACCATCATCCGCCGCTGACGCAGCAGCAGTGGTACAACGAGCGCGACTGGATCCTCAATACCTACCTGCCTCAGCGCAGCGACATTGTCTTGCAGCAGTTCCGAAGCGCCGGACTCTATCCTTACGTCAACGCCCCCGCGTTCAACGTCAACGGCAGCTACCGGCACGGCGGGCACGTCGCGACCTCCGATCGGATCGCGATGACTGGCGCCGGCGCAGCCGTATGGTTTACCGTCGATGGCAACGATCCGCGCATGCCGGCCTTGGCGCCGCCGGGAGACGACGGCGATGACGACGACGGTGTGCTCGTGGCGGAGAACGCCGCGAAGCGAGTGCTCGTGCCGGCCGGAGCGGTCGGTGATACCTGGAAGACCGATCCCGATTTCGACGACACGGCCTGGCTCAGTGGCACCGGCGGCGTCGGCTACGAGCGAAGCGCGGGATACCAATCGTATTTCAATATCGACCTCCGGGACCCGATGTACGGCCAGCAGACGACCTGTTACATTCGCATCCCCTTCACGCTCGACGGCGACCCCGGGGAACTGGACGCTGTACAGCTTCGCGTGCGCTATGACGACGGCTTCATCGCCTATCTCAACGGCTTCGAAATCGCCCGGCGCAACTTCGCCGGCGAACCGGCCTGGAATTCCTTCGCCGACGCCCAGAACTCCGACGGCGACGCCGTGAACTGGGAGGATATCCCCCTTGTCGATGCCGCCGACAAACTGAGACAAGGCGAGAATGTCCTCGCCATTCACGGACTCAATATATCGACAACCAGCTCGGACTTCCTCATCTCCGTGATGCTCGCCACGGGCGGCGCCGGCACCCCACAGGGTGGCGCGGTCTCTCCCACGGCAGCCAGGTACACCGGCCCGCTGACACTCACCAAGAGCGCCCGCGTCAAGGCCCGGGCGCTCAGTGGCGATACGTGGAGTGCGCTGAGCGAGGCGGTGTTTGCGGTGGGGCCGGTGGCCGAGAAGCTGCGGATCAGCGAGATCATGTACCATCCGGCCGCTACCGGCAGTCCCGACGATCCGAGTACCGAGTACGTCGAGCTGACCAACATCGGCGGCGAAACGATCGATCTCAATCTGGTGAAGTTCACCAACGGCATCGATTTCACATTCGGAAGCTTCGAGCTGGCGCCGGGGGATTACTGCCTCGTCGTCAGGAATGTCACCGCCTTCGAGGGCAAATACGGGGCCGGCTTCAATATCGCCGGTCAGTATTCAGGCAGCTTGAACAATGCCGGCGAGCGCATCGAGCTGCGCGACGCCGTCGGCGCCGTGATTCACGACTTCCGCTTCGAGGACGACTGGTTTGACATCACCGACGGTCAGGGCTTTTCGCTGACGGTCAAAGACCCGGCCGGCGATCCGAACAACTTCGACGGCAAACGTGCCTGGCGACCCAGCGCGTACGTCGGCGGCTCGCCCGGCTACGACGATACCGGTGAGGTTCCCGAACTCGGGAGCGTGGTCATCAGTGAGTTGTTAGCCAATTCCGTTGGTAACGAGCCCGACTGGATCGAGCTGCACAACACCACCAATCAACCGATCGGCCTCGGCGGCTGGTTCCTCAGCGACGACGCCGACCTCCTGACGAAGTACGAAATCGCCGCCGGCATCGTGCTTCCCGCAAGCGGCTATCTCGTTTTCGATCAGGATCATCATTTCGACAATCGGAATGATCCCGGATGTCACGAGCGTTTCGCCCTGAGCCGCGACGGCGAAACGGTTTACCTGCATTCGGGCGCCCAGGGCGAGCTGACGGGCTACAGCGAGCAGGAGCGTTTCGACGCCTCCGATCCGGGCGTGTCACTCGGCCGCCATCTCAAGAGCACGGGCACGTACAACTTCGTCGCGCTGAGCGCGCCAACGCCCGGCGCCGCCAACGCGGCCCCGCAGGTCGGCCCCGTCGTCATCACCGAGATCATGTACCATCCGGCCGCTGTCGCCGACGCCGAATACGTCGAGCTGCTCAACATCAGCGACGCCCCCGTGACATTGTACGATGAGGTCCGGGACGCGCCGTGGCGTTTCACCGACGATCCCGACGATCCGGGCATCGAATTTCTCTTCCCGACCGACCCGCCCGTGACACTGGCGCCGGGCGAGTACCTCGTCTTAGCCAAAGACGCCGACCTGCTCGCCGCCAACTACGCGGTGCCCGCCAACGTTCAGGTCTTCGCCTGGGGTGCGGGCAGTCTGGCCAACGGCAGCGAGAAAATCCAGCTCAGCAAGCCAGGCGATGAAGAAGACGATGACACGCGCCACTGGCTGCGCGTTGACCGCGTCGTCTACAGCGACGGCTCCCGGCCCGACGATTTCCCGAGTGGCACCGATCCCTGGCCCACCGAAGCCGACGGCCAGGGCTCGTCCCTGACCCGCATCGACTCGGCCGCCTACGGCAACGACCCGGCCAACTGGCAGGCGGCCCCGCCGTCACCCGGTTCGGCTGCGCCGTAGCCTCGCTACATCCCAGGACGTATGGCTGTGGTTTCTATCAGCGCTGTTGGCCGCCTCTGGTGAAGTCGCCTCGCCATGAGATCGGCGGCGTCCGGTCAGCCGAACGTGTTGCCGTTCCAGGCCCAGTTTGTGGGGGCGAGCTCCTCGAAGGTCAGATAGACGCGGTCTTTCGAAACAGCCAGTTCGTCGTGGAGCGTCTGAGTGACCCGGTCGGCCAGCGCCTGGTTCACCGTTTTGCTCAGACCCCCAATCGACTTGATCGTCACCAGCGCAGCCGGGCCCGCCGTGCCGCTCATGGTCATCGCCACGTTGTCACGGATGCACGCCATCACGTACTGCTCGGGCTTGCCGATGCCTTCGGCCGCCAGCGCCGAAAGCGTTTGGGCCAGGGTTTCTCTCTTGTCCGCGTCGGACAGATCGCATGATGTGTCAAGCTCAATCAACGGCATGTTCAGCTCCTTCCAGTATGGTTCCCAAACGATCCTCGGCCTCTCGGCACACACCAGCCGCAACCGCTAACCTACCAGCAGGAGGCCGGGCCTGCAAGCGATGAGCGGCGGTTTTGTCGCCCTGAGGGAGCCAATTCGAAGGCCGCCGTGTGGGTGTCTGCAAAAATATCCCGGTATGCGGGTGGCAGCGTCAAGCGGTAGCTTGGCGATGGGGGACTTGTCTGCTGTGGATAACGCTATACGAGCCCCCGGGCGTTGCGCCATCGCCAAGCCCTTCGGACTTGACGCTGCCACCCGGCGCTGTCCATGGTCCGGAACGATGATGCCCGAAAGATTGTACAGACGCCGAGTGTGTGACGTGTCATATTCCCGGTTGCAGTCTAATGTGGCTTTCTGGTATGATAAACCATGTAGCATGCGGATCTGCCCTCCGCGCAATCGCAGAAGGTGTGCGGTCGGGAGGTTCGGCCCGTGCGGTATTCGTGGGAGCGGCACTGGAGAGGTTGACGAACGCGCAATTGCAGAGAGGAGACACGTCATGGTGGCGAAACCAACGAATGTGTTATCGTTTGTGCTCTTGCTGACGGTCTGCGTCGGTGTCGGAGAGGCCGGATCGCTCGTGGGGTACTGGTCCTTTGACGAGGGGCCGGGCGCTGTTGTTCCCGATCTCAGCGGCAGCGGCAACGACGGCATCGTCAACGGAGCGCCCGCGTGGATCGACGGGCCGTTCGGCAGCGCCCTGGAACTTGACGGACAGGCGGATTTTATCGATTGCGGCAATGGTGAGAGTCTCAACCTCACCGAGGCCGTATCCGTCTCGGCCTGGGTGCGTACCGTCGACGCGGGCGAATCGGGCGAGCAACTCGGCGGCCAGAACCACTACATCTCGAAGTACGACAGCTACGGCATCAAGCATCGAACCAACCTCCTGATCTTCTGGATCTACGACGGCGGCTGGCACGCCACGCGAATCTCGATCGACAACTCCTTCAACGGGGAGTGGCACCACGTGGTGGGCACCTACGACGGCAAAATCTTGAAGACCTACGTGGATGGCAGTATGGAGGGCGATCTGGCACACGAAGGGAGTATCGCTCTCAACAGTCTCAACGTGCTCATCGGCAACAACCCGGCCAGCGATACCGAGAAACTCCACGGCGCGATCGACGAGGCCTATATCTACAGTCGCGCGCTATCGGATGCCCACGTGCAGGAACTGCTGGCAGGGGTGACGCCCTCGTTTCAGCGGGCTGAAGAACCCGACCCGGCCGACGGGGCCCGAGGCGTGGTCCATCCTCTGCTGCAATGGACGTCCGGTGAGGATGCCGTCCTGCACAAGCTGTACGTGGGGATCTCTCCGGAGCTGGGGGAGGCCGATTACCAGGGACAACTGCAGACGCCGCTGTACTGGTACGCGGCGGGCCTGGCGCCGGGCCAGACGTACTACTGGCGCGTCGACGAGGTCCAGGCCGACGGCACGACCACTACGGGGCACGTGTGGAGCTTCACGGCCGCCTCGCCCCAGGCGTATGACCCGCGCCCCCGCGACGAGAGCAGGTGGACGGATCCCAACAGCGTGATACTGACGTGGGAGTCCGGCACGAACGCGGAGAGCCACGAGCTTTGCTTTGGCACGGACCGGGCGGCCGTCGAGGCGGGCAATGCGACCGTTCCCGTCGTTTTCCTGCCGATGAACAGCTACGAACTGGGCATACTGGAAAAGGACACGACGTATTACTGGCGCGTCGACGAGCATGCCGGCGATGGGACGAGGACCCCAGGGGCGGTCTGGACGTTCACCACGGCGGGCGGGCCCTGCGAGGGCGTCAAGGCCGAATACTTCGCCAACGCCGATCTGCTGGGCGCGCCGGTGGTGGTGCGCAGCGAATCTCATATCGACTTCCTTTGGGCCGACGGCGACGCCGAAGGGATCAACTCTCCGGCCGAGGGTATCCCCACGAATAACTACTCGGCGCGCTGGTCGGCCGAGCTGCACGTCGCCCACAGCGGCGAGTACCGTTTCGTTATCAACGTCAACAACAGCGGGCGGCTCTGGCTGGATGGCAAGGTGCTCATTGACCGCTGGCCCAACGACGGCGTCATTCCCGAATACACGACCAAACGCGTGAACCTGGAGGCCGGGCGCGTCTATTCGCTCGTGATGGAATGGAACAAGTACAATCCAACCGGCCTGGCGCGGCTGGAGTGGATCGATCCCTTCGGCGACCGAGCGGTCATACCGGCCGGCCATCTGCAACTGCCCTTACGCGCGAATCAACCCACGCCCGGCGCCGCCCAGGAGGACGTGACGCAGAAGATCGAACTCGGCTGGCATTCGGGCTATCAGGCCGCCCAGCATGACGTGTATTTCGGCACCGACGCCGAAGCGGTCGCTGCGGCCGATCCCGCGACGGGCGGCATCTATCGCGGCCGTCAAGACCGGGACGAAACCACCTTCGATCCCGGCCTGTTGGACTGGGCCACGACCTATTACTGGCGCATCGACGAGGTTAATACCGCCGAGGCCGACAGCCCCTGGAAGGGACACGTGTGGAGCTTTGCCACCGCCGATTTCCTCGTCGTCGATGACTTCGAGACCTACAGCAACGAAGTGGGCGAGCGGCCCTTCGAGGTCTGGGTCGACGGGTTCGGCTTCAGTCTGCCCGAGCCGGGCGACCCGGGCAACGGGAGCAACGCCATGGTGGGACACGATGTGTGGAGTCCGGGCAGTCCGTACTATAACGGCCTGATTATGGAAACCAGCCTGGTTCACACGGGCCGGCAGTCGCTGCCCGTGGACTACAACAATGTCAGGACGCCGTACTATTCCGAGATCGAGCGGACCTGGGAGGTGCCGCAGGATTGGACGGTCAACGGTGTGGCCGTCCTGACGCTGCATTTCCGGGGCGTCGCGGGCAACACGGCTGACGATTTCTACGTGGGCCTCGAAGACGGCGCGGGCAACGGCGCCGTTGTGACGCATTCCGACCCCAACGCGATGCTGGCGACCCAGTGGACCGAGTGGCAGATCCCGCTGACTGAATTCAGCGACGCCGGCGTCGATGTCGCCGCCGTTAAGAAGATGGTCGTCGGTCTCGGCGATCGCAACACTCCGCTTCCCGGCGGCGCCGGCTCGGTCTACCTCGACGACATCCGAGTCACTCGCCCCGAAGAAGCCGTCCTGGAACCATCTGACGAATCCAAGTGGTGATACCTGCGATCCCGTTGGTTCTTGCGAGTTTGTGGCGCCGGGATCGAGCGCGACGCTCCTGTCCGCCTCATCTGTCGGTTGCCGGGCGGTGAGAATTGACATTTACGGGGAGATTCCCCATACTGGCGATTGCGCGGACGGTTCCGCATCAGTCGCCGTCGGTCTGTGGAGACCACGCTGGACAAACGAGCAGAGGCCTTCGTCGAAGGGCACGAGAGATGATCGAGAAACTGAGAGTCAGGAACTTCAAGGCGCTGCGAGACGTCGAAATCGAGTTGACGCCGATTCACGTTTTGATCGGACCCAACGACACGGGCAAAACCAGCATACTCGATGCCCTCGCCGCCCTGTGCCGTAGTGTGGATCATGAACTGGCCGATGCCTTCCTGGGATCGTGGAAGGGCGCGGAACTAGTCTGGGCGGGGCAGAATCACCTCTTTGTGAGCATCGAAGCGGCTTTCGCCAACGAACCAATCCTCCGTTACGCGATTGATATCGTTTTCGCAGCGCGCGACAATCAGGCGAAGATCAAACAAGAGAGCGTTCAGACACGACACATGTCTCGGCGCTCTAACGGCCCACCTTCATCCGATGCTTTTGCCGGGAGCACGCGGGTAAGGTATCTGGCGGAAGGTCCGGGCTGGCCGGATCCTAACAGCGAGGAGTTCCGACCTGTAAAAGGTCTCTTGGAGGGTGTTCATTACTATCGCTGGAATCCTCAGTTTCTGGCTTTGCCGGTGGCGCCCGATGCGAAGCGGCAGTTCAGGATGGAAACTAACGGGTTCGGTTTGGCTTTGTGTTTGGATGAAATATTGAGTGACGACCGGGACCGATTCAACAAGTTGGAGAAACGGTTCAGGGAGTTCTTTCCTCTGATAGACTCGATTGTCCTGCGACAGGAATCCGCTTACCGTGCGCCGGTAGATAACCCGAAGCTGGTGACAATCTTGCAGAAGACAGATGGCAAAGGGCTGTATTTTAAACTGAAAGACAGCGGTCAGTTGGTGCCGGCGGCGCAGGCGTCGGATGGGACGCTTCTGGTTTTGGCTTACCTGGCGGTGCTGTATCTGCCCCAGCCGCCCCGGCTGTTGTTGGTGGAAGAACCGGAGAACGGGATTCATCCCAAGCGGTTGCGTGACATCCTCACGGTGCTGCGGGAGTTGGTAAAGGAGCAGTCGCACACGCAGATCGTCATGACGACGCATTCTCCCTACGTGGTGGACCTGTTCGAGCCCGAGGAAGTCACGCTCTGCACCAAGCTGGACAACGGGGAGGTCAAGACCACCCGCCTGTCGGACAGTCCTGCCGTGAGGCGGCAGCTTGAGGTTTTTACGCTGGGCGAGATATGGACATCTGAAGGAGACGAACGCATTGCCGAGCCCGAGAAATCGGTCGAGAGGAAGAGCGAATGAGAGTCTTGGTGGTAGCGGAGGGCAAGCACGAGCGTGGGGGCGCATTGGAGAATCTTCTGAAGAGGCTCGGTGGAGACACGGCGACTTTCGAGTTCGATCGAGTATCCAGCCCAGAAATTCATGCGTTTCACGGCAAGGGACAGGGCTACTTCAAGAGGGCAGTGGGTTGGCTTCTGACGGCAGAGAAGAGAGGGGTCGATGCGCTGGTGTTCCTCATCGATGAAGATGGGCAACGGGACCGCGTCGCGCAGATTGGAGATGCGCAGGACTCTCCGATATCGCAGCTTTCGCGGGCGATGGGCGTGGCGATCCGAAGGTTCGATGCCTGGATGCTCGCCGACGAGGCCGCACTGACCGGTGTACTCGGCTATCAGATTGGCAGGCAACGCGATCCGGAGAATATCCGCGATCCGAAGGCGGCCTGTGCCAGTCTACTGGCGGAGAGCGTCGCTTCTATGACGCAGACTGAGATGTACGCACGAATAGCGAATCAAGTTGATATAGCAGTCTTGTCGGCGCGATGCCCGTCCGGCTTCGCGCCGTTCGCTGCCCGTGTCGAAAGCGCCTTTGGATAGGGGAGGCGGGCGGTAGAGGTATGCCCAAAGGAAAGGGCTTTCGTGCCCTCGGACGCAGGCTATCGCAAAAGGAGATTCTTATGCTTCGTCGATGTGTGCTGGTAACGGTGGTTTTGCTTTCGTCTTTCAGTTTGCCTGTTGGGGCTTATCCGGGGAAGGTGGTTCGGTCGGTTTCGGCGCCGGGGAGGTTTTGCACGGGGATGGCGTTTGACGGGGCCTCGCTTTGGGTGGCGGATCACAAGGCGGACCGGCTGTTCAAGATCGACGCCGGGACGGGCGAGGTGGTCGGGAGCATTCCATCTCCGGGTTTCTGGCCGATGGGTCTGGCGTGGGACGGCAAGCACCTGTGGAACGCGGACCGCACCAGTCGCAAGATTTTCCAGGTCGATCCGGCGGACGGGACGATCTTGAAGGCCCTCGACGCGCCCTCGCAGTGTCCGGATGGCCTGGCGTGGGACGGCGCGACCCTCTGGGTCAGCGACAACAAGGACCGGAAGATAAAGAAGATCGATCTGAGCGACGGGACGGCGGTCAAGACCCTCACGGCGCCCGCCCGCTCGCCCAACGGGCTGGCCTTCGACGGCACCTACCTGTGGTGCTCCGACCGCCTGGCCGACGAACTCTATATGATCGAGCCCGACAGCGGGGACGTGCTCATGGTGCTCGACGCGCCCGGCCCGCATGCCCGCGGCCTGGCGTGGGACGGACAGCAGCTCTGGAACGTGGATTACCAGACCGACGAGCTCTGCCGTCTCGTGAGGCAGGACGACGAGCTGTATCGCCTCGAGGACACCCGCCGGGCGACCGTGACATTCACGCACGAGGTCAAGGTCTACGGGCGGGGCGGGCTGAAGGATTTGCAGGTGTACCTGGCGGTGCCGCGAGAGATGCCGCAGCAGAAGGTGACATCGGTGTCCTTTTCGCCGGCCGGGTATGCGCTGGAGAAGGATCGCTGGCAACAGCCGGTAGCGGTCTTCCGGTACGAGGACGTTGCCAGCGAATCCACCGTCGAATCGGTCATGGAGGTCGAGACGGAGATCTCCGACATTCGCTACTTCATCTTTCCCGACCGCTGCGGAACCCTGGACGACATCCCGCCCGAGATCCGCGCGCCCTATACGGCCAACGGCAGCAAGTACATGACGAACGATCCCTACATCCGCAAGCTCGCCCGCGAGATCGCCGGGGACGAGAAGAATCCCTACTACCTCGCGCGCAAAATGTTCGACTACGTGCGCAAGCACCTGGAATACAAGCTCGAGGGCGGCTGGAACGTTGCGCCCGTTGTCCTCAAGCGTGGCACGGGATCGTGCTCGGAGTATTCGTTCAGCTTCATCGCGCTGTGCCGGGCCGCCGGTCTGCCCGCGCGGTACGTCGGCGCCCTGGTCGTGCGGGGCGACGACGCCAGCATGGACGATGTGTTCCACCGCTGGCCCGAAGTGTATCTGCCGAACTACGGCTGGGTCCCCATCGATCCGCAGGGCGGGGACAAATCCTCGCCGCGCGACCGGGCCATGAACATCGGCTGCCTCTCCAACCGCTTCCTGATCACCACGCAGGGCGGCGGCGACTCGGAATACCTGGGCTGGTACTACAACCACAACGAAGCCTACACCGCCTACCCCCAGGTCCACGTCCACATCGAAGCCTTCGGCCAATGGGAACCCCACGGCCAGGACGCCGAGCAGTAGAGAGGACTCGCCCATCGCTTGTGCGGTGCCGGATCTTTCTCTGAATTACGTCGCCAGTACGCCCATGCTGCGCACACGCATACCTCCGGCCAACTGCATATTCTCGTTCTGACGGCTTTCCGTAACCGTCCTGAGCTGTCTCCGGTTTATGAAAAAAGGCTGGCGATTTGCCAGCCCATCGAGTTCGATTGCTATGCGGCAGCAGTGGGATCAGTTCTCAGCAACTTCCTGCCCATCCTCTTCCGCCAATTTCACCACAACCTCGGATACTCCCGGCTTTCGAGAATCCTGCATCTGAGACTCAGTTTCTCCAGTTCCTATTGGCCGTGCGGATGACTATGTTGAGAAACAACTCTTTTCCGACTTCGGTCATCTTTTCCGGCGATTCGGCAAAGCCCCAGAGCAGATAGCGACCGTGTTCCATGGCCAAAGGAAAGAAACCAGCATCATTTACTTCTCTACCAAGAACGGTAACGGTATCGGGTATCGTTGGCCAAAAGTATAATCCGACATGCTTGGTCTCGGTGTACAACTGGAGTACCCGATCCTGGGGTATTTCAATGTGATACGGCGTACGAAAAAGTGCACTGTCCGGGTTGATCGCGTCAATACTGTTCTTGTTGCCGTGCCCTCCATTGGGAGAACCGATCGAGAGCCCCAGCAATCCATAGAAATCGTAGCCTCCGTCACCCAACCCGATAACCGGCTTGCCCGAATCTTCGATTGCAGCGACGGTATTAGGATCACTCCAGGTGGTTTCGTATCGTGTATCGTTCGCTACAATGACCAAATCGTACGTGTCCAAGGGCGTTGCCGCAACATCGGCCCGTTTGATCAGGGTTGTCGGACAACCATAGGATTCAAGCAAGGACTGAAACGTCTCCGCCACTTCACTCTTATGTGAGAAGATATAGGCTACACGAGGAAGTGACATTTCCTCTATCCTCAGGGACATACTCGCCTGGCGCGTGCCGCCATAGGCTCCCATGTTGATCCGCTGCCCGTGTGGCCACGTCTCACCCCTCCAATCCGAATTTGGATCCCCGGCATCAATGCACGGACTGGTGACATCATCGAAGACCCAGCTTGCACTATTCGGATCCCATCTGCCGGCCTCGGACTTCAGGTGATAATCGCGATCAACCCAAGAGTCGTCTGATGCGTCGTCAGGAGTACCGTTGTCGTGCAAGAAGCCCAAGTCGGCAAACAATGGGTCGGCGTCAATATTGCCTTCACCGGGAAAGCCACCCTGGATGTCGCTGTAGCTTATGATAATTGTGGAATTAGCATTGCTCCAGATTTCATTTCCGTCATCCCAGAGAATGCAGTTGGTTAGCTCGAGGTTGCGTGGGCTCATTTCTTCGGAGCACCAGAAGACCAGGGCGCTGCCGTTTTCTGCTGAATTCTGCGCGAATGTACAGTTGGTCAGGGTCGAGTAACTGTCTTCCCTGTTGTAGATCCCGCCACCATCCCGTGCCGAGCAGCCGGTGAACACACAGGAGGTCAGGGTGGGGTTACTGTTGTCCCTGTTGTAGATCCCGCCCCCGCCATGGGATACGCGGCAGTTGCTGAAGGTGCACTCGATCAAGGTCGGGCTGCTGTGATTGTTGTAGATCCCGCCCCCATCGATAGACCCCTCGTTCCCGCTGAAGGTACAGTTGGTCAGGATTGGGTTGCTGTGACTGTTGTACATGCAGCCGCCGTTCATTGCCCAGTTGTTCCCGCTGAAATTACAGTTGGTCAGAGTTGGGTTGCTATTTTGCCGGTTGGCCATCCCGCCGCCATAGCCCCAGTCACTCAACCATCCGATGTCCCCCCGATTCCCGATGAAGGCACAGTTGGTCAGGGTCGGGCTGCTGTTCGTCCGGTTGGCTATCCCGCCACTACTCAACGCCCCGTTCCTGATGAAGGTGCAGTTGACCAGAGTGGGGCTGCCCTCGAAGTTGTACATCCCGCCGCCCCACTGGAGCCTGAATTGGTCGGGGTCTTGCTCTCCCAACGAAGGACCACAGGCCATGCCGCCGGTAATGACGAAACCGTCAAGAACAGCCGTCTCATTAGTCCAACTACCAGTAAGAACGTGATAACTGTTTGCACCAGCGGGATAAGAACCCTCGCTTTCATCAGCATCGAGATCTCCACTCAAGATAGCCACATGAACTTCAACATCGCGCGCATTTGGGTCCGACACGCTTGACCCAGCGAATCCTCCGATGAGGCTCACACCGTTGATAAGCCGGAACGTGGCCTCCCGGTCTCCGAGGGTTTGGTCAGCCCCTCGGTCCGGCTTGTACATGCCCTGAGCCACGTGGATTTCGACGGGCTTGGGTGATTCATTGGCATCGGCCAGGGCGTCCTGGAGGTAGAGGTAGGCGTCGGCCCAGCTCGTGCCGTCATTGGCTCCGGTGGCATCGTCGTCCACGTAGATGACCTTGGCGATCACACAAGGGCAGAGTGCACCTATGATGAGCAGGAAAGAGATTACACGAGAAATCCGGGGTGGTCGGACGAGTCCCATTTCATGGTCCTCCAGTCCCCCCGTTTCGGGTCGTTCTGGCCGTATGCGTGAGGAGGTTCCGTTTACGGGATTCCTCCCGCGTTACGCCAACAACGAGTGTACCAGATTAGCTCCTGTGACGTCAAGGTGAGAATTGTGAGGGCGTCTTTGGGTGTGCGAGGAATAATCCTGGCAGGGTCAGGCTGCCGTTCGTTGTGTTTTCCAGTAATCGCGCCAAAGACCGCTATACTACTAACCTCAAACATCGTTACGTTTTTGACAAAGTTTTCAGGCGGCGGTGGCGTTAAGTTGTTGCAAGGTTATATGTTGCGCGCGAGTCAAGG
>Ga0272441_10006348_pt1 | contig 19871 bp, 15 predicted proteins | sample SSMProp6N_FD_193582 | JGI IMG/M metagenome (GOLD analysis project Ga0272441, IMG submission 193582) | Marine sediment archaeal communities from Little Sippewissett salt marsh, Falmouth, MA, United States - SSM-Prop-6N | ecosystem: Environmental > Aquatic > Marine > Wetlands > Sediment ... | reverse complement strand
GAACGTCGCCGTGAGGAGGATCGCAATCAGCGCGACGGCAACGGCCTGCACGGGCAGGGGGTATCTCCGCAGCATCAAAGTACCCAGCCGCGCAACTTGCTGACCGGGCGTCGGATCCTTGTGCGCATCGACGGCTCGTCCGCTGAGGTAGTTCTCTAGATCGTGGACGAGAGCTGCGGCGGAGGGGTAGCGGCGGGCGGGGTCGGCGTGCACACAGCAGGCAATGATGGCGGCCAGGCCGTCCGCCCGGCTGACCTGACGTTCACGCAGCACCGCGGTCAGCCGTTCGACGTTGGGGGCGAACCGGGCTGGCTGGCCGGTGATCACGTGAAAGAGCAGAGCACCCAACCCGTAGATGTCCGCCCGCGCATCAACCTGTTCCCCGGCGAGCTGCTCCGGCGCCATGTAGCCGAAGGTCCCGAGTGCGCCTTCGGTTCGAGGTGTCGTGCTCGGAGCCCTGTTTTCATCTTCGCCGGAGATATCGAACCGCTTGGCGATGCCGAAGTCTACGATGCGTGGCTGTCCCAGAGCGTCGATGAGGATGTTCTGCGGCTTGAGGTCGCGATGGATGACGCCTTGGTTGTGGGCGTACTCCACGGCGCCGGCAACCGTCTGAACCAGGCCGATCCGTTCTTCGAGAGACACATTGTGCGAGTGGAAGAAGGCGTCGAGGTGTTTCCCCTCCACAAATTCCATCGTGTAGTACAGCGGCGGCGTCGTCAGCCGGGCATCGTACAAGGTGGCGATGTTCGGGTGGCGGAGCCGCGCCGCGAGATGCACCTCGTTCTGGAAGTACGCGGCCCGCTGCGATGTCTTGCCGAACAACAGCTTCAGCGCCTCAAACCGCTCTTTGCTGTGGTGAACAGCTTTGTAGACCACGCCGAAGCCGCCGCGGCCGAGCTCGTCCACGATGGTGAAGTTGCGAATGCTCGGGAAACGCTCGGCTGTGAGCTGTCGAAAAGTCGCGCGGCACGATTGGCAACTGGCCAAGTGTTGCTCGGCGGCCGGCCGGTCGGAACTGGCCAGCTCACTTCGGGCCAGCGCCTCCGTCGTAGCGCGACGCGCGCACGCATGTCCGGGACGGGTTGACATCGATGGGCCTCACGCGAGGTGTCGGGGGGAAGTTGACCGCGCGCAACAACCCTCGCTCGCTACCATGGCCGATGATTATAGATCGTTGTCCGGCGATATGCCTACGAGTTTCTTGGCCTTCAGCGGCCCACCACACACCGCCGACGGGCGATCCGCTCGCGAATCACGCATCCTCGGGAAGCGTGATCTCCACCTCGAGGTACCGGCATCCGAACTCCAGACACCGCCCCCGGGTCGGGATGAAGATGTCCACCGTACTGCGGCGGAATCGGCGATGCGTTCGATCGGTGACGCGGAACCCGCGGCCGAGAGCAGGGATGTAGACCAGCGAGCCGAACGGGATGTCCGCGGGCGCTGCACATTGCCCGATGCCCGATGGTACGCCGGACGCCGTGATCCCACGGTCACAGTACGCCGTGACGCGACAAACGCGGTAGACGGTCGCCGAGTCGGGATCCAGGGAGGCGTCGGAAACGACCTCCTCGCCGCTAACCGGCGTCTGCGAGGGAGTTGGGGGCATGATTGTGGAGGGTCTGTGCACTTCCGGCGTGGGCGCATCCTGCGCCAGGATCACGTCACCTTCGGATGAAGTCTCAGCTTCGCTCGAGGGTTCGCCGGTGATCAGGCCAAATGCGAGCAGAGCACAGCCAATCAGGCCCGTGAGGGCTTGAACGCTGGATACCATTGGTTTCTCTCTCCGTTCCCTGTTCCCCCGCGCGAGGATTGCGCCCACGGGAGGAACCACCATCGCCCAACCAGCCGCCCAAGCCGGTGCGAGGCGATTGAACCCGAGATTGTACCGCGCGGGATCCCGGTTTCCACGGGGCGTGGCGGACAAAGTTGACCGAGGGTCGCGGGAGGACGGCGTCGGCTGGGGCAGACCGGACATCGCGGCTTGCGGAGATTGACGTGGCGGGCGTTGGGGCGTTCAATAGTACGCCGCGCGGGGGATACGTGCGCGAGGGGCGGCCTTTGAGGCCGGGCGATATAGTGCCCGTTTATTGTGTTTAGTGCCTTGTTTGTGTGGAGCTAAGACGATGCGACGACCCATGGTGGCCGGAAACTGGAAGATGAACCTGGACCTGGCCCGAGGCCGGGAACTGGTCAGCGGGATTCGAGCCTCGTTGGATGCGGAGCCGATTGGGGATCGGGTGGATGTGGCGGTGTGTCCCCCCGCGGTCTACCTCGTTCCGTTGGCGGAGGCGCTGCAGGGGGGCCGGATCGAGCTCGGAGCGCAGGACGTGTACTTCGAAGCGCAAGGGGCCTTCACCGGCGAGGTATCGGCCGCGATGGTTGCTGATGTGGGCTGCAAGTACGTTATTATAGGTCATAGCGAACGGAGACACACGATTGGACACCTTGAGGATGACCGCATGATCAACCTCAAGCTGCACGCCGCTCGCCACGCCGGGCTTGTGCCGATCCTATGCGTTGGGGAGCTGCTGGGCGAGCGCAAGGCCGGTCAGACGTTCGACGTGTTGAGGTACCAGCTATCGGCGGGGCTGGTGGGCGTTGAACTTAAGGATGCCGGGGAGCTTGTGGTTGCCTACGAGCCGGTTTGGGCGATTGGGACGGGTGAGACAGCGACGCCGGAGCAGGCTCAGGAAGCGCACGCGTACGTGCGTGTGGAGTTGCGAAAGCACGTTGGTGAGCTTGCACACGAGGTTCGCATTCTCTATGGCGGGAGTGTGAAGCCGGGCAACGCCCGGACCTTGATGCAGCAAGCGGACGTGGATGGAGGCCTGATTGGCGGTGCGAGTCTGAAGGCGGACTCGTTTGTCGGAATCGTCCAGGCGGCGCTGGAAGCGGGGGGCTAGGGGTGTTATAGTAAAGGGCTCTGTGCCGCGACGTCGCGGGCGCCGCGGGGTTCGTGCGGGTATTGAATCGAGATAGGCAATGATTCTGGCTGCGTGGTATCACCCGATTCTGGCGTTTTTCTTCGGTGTGCTGGCGGTCTTGCTCATGATCGTCATTCTCCTGCAGCGCGGCAAAGGCGTCGGGTTGGCGGGTGCATTTGGTGGCACGCCGGCCGGCACCGCCTTCGGTGCGAAGACCGGGGACGTTCTGACGTGGGTGACGATTACGGGTGCGGTGCTGCTCCTGCTGTTCACGGTGGTCCTGAACTTCGTGTTCGTGCCCTCGGGGCCCGGGATCACAGCGACGGGTGCTGCGCCGGGTGCTACAGATACGGGTGGTGCCGTGCCGCCGCCGGCGGGCGAAGAAGGTGCGTGGTACCCGAGCGACGAGGTTCCTTCACCTCGCTACGCGCTGCGCTCAGTTTTCGGGGATGGGGCATGAGCCGTCGCTGATTCCCGCATGGGGGATGGAGCTCATTGATGATCCATTCCATGACCGGCTTCGGGGAGGAGCAGTTCGAAGAAGACGGTCGCGTATACCAGCTTGAAATCCGCAGCTTCAACCAGCGTTATTTCAAGTCCTCTGTTCACCTACCTGAGGATTTCGCCTTTCTCGAGCCCGACGTCGAGCGCGCCCTGCGTCAACGGCTGACGCGCGGGAGCGTCACGCTGCGCATGCATGTGCGGACGATCGGCTCCCAGGCTGCCCTCGATTTGAACATGGGGGCGTTGCAAGCCTATGTCGAGCGGTTGCGCGAGGCGGCAGGCGACGATCCACGCGTGACGATCGATCTGGCGACCGTCCTGACGCTCCCGGGTATCTGCCAGGCGCCGGAACTCACGGCCGCCGAACGGGAGCGGCGCTGGAAACTCGTGCAGACGTTGATCAGCAAGGCGCTCGATCGGCTCATTGCGATGCGGGCCAAGGAGGGCGAAGCCCTGGCGGCGGATCTCCGGACGCATACGAGCCAGATCGATGGCAGCCTCGCGATTATTCGCGAGCGTGTACCGCACGTCGTGGCGGAGTACCGGGATCGGCTGAAAGGACGCGTGGAGGAATTGATCGCGGGTAGCGGCGTCCGTCTCGCGGAGGAGGACCTGCTCAAGGAAGTCTCGATCTACGCGGAACGGAGCGACATCAGCGAAGAACTGAGCCGGTTGACGGGGCACTTGGAGCAGTTCGCCGCGCTGACGGGGAAGCGAGAGCCGGCGGGGCGCAAGCTCGAGTTCATCGCGCAGGAGATGCTGCGTGAGGCGAACACGATGGGGTCGAAGACGGGGGATGCGGCGATAGCGCGCGAGATCATCGAGATCAAGAGCGCCGTCGACCGAATCAAGGAACAAGTGCAGAATGCGGAGTAGCCGGCGTCGTTCGGCGCTGGGAGCCCGGTGAGCCCGCGCGGGGCTGACGGGTGCATGGTGGCGGGCTCGGGCACGCGATGCTGATTGATACGCACTGTCATCTCACGTCCACCGGGCTCGTGGAGCGGGTCGACGAGGTCCTGACCGCGGCGCGCGACGCGGGCGTCGGCCGGATGGTGATGGTGACCGAAGATCCGGACGACGGACGCGTGGGGGCTGGGCTGCTGGAGGGGCGGCCGGAGCTATTCCTGGTTACGGGGATTCATCCACACCGGGCCGGTCAGTGCACGCCGGAGCGGCTCGAAGCGATGGCGTCGCTTCTGCGTGGAGAGGGGCTTCGCGAGGATGTTCGCGACCGGATTGTCGGCGTCGGGGAGACAGGGGTGGATCTGTACTACGACTTCGCTCCGCAGGAGCAGCAGGAAGAGGTCTTGCGGGCCCACCTGGCTCTGGCGGTGTCGCTGAACCGCCCGGTTGTGATTCATGCCCGCCAGGCCGAAGTGCGGGTCTGCGAGATCCTGGCGGAGTTTCCGGCGCTCGCGGGGCGGGTTGTGTTTCACTGCTATTCGGGCGATAAGGCGGCGACGCGTCGCGTGCTTGATCTCGGATGCTACTGCTCGTTCACCGGCGTTGTGACCTTCAAGCATGCGGGGACGATCCGCGAGTCGGCGCGGTTTGTGCCGATCGATCGGATCATGGTCGAGACTGACGCGCCCTTCCTCTCGCCGGAGCCGGTGCGGGCGACGAAGCCCAACGAGCCGGCGCTGGTGGTGCACACGGCGCGGTTTCTGGCCGATATGCGCGGAGAGGATATCGAGGCGTTTGCGGCCGCGACGACGGCCAATGCTATCCGGTTCTTTGGATTGCCCGAGGGATGATGATGAGCATGTGTCTGGTGACCGGAGGAGCCGGGTTTATCGGTAGTCATATCGTTCGCCGCCTGCTCGACAAGGGGCGGAGCGTGCGTGTGCTGGATGATCTGAGCACGGGCAAGGCCGGAAACCTGGACCAGGTGGCATCGCAGATTGAGTTTGTGCAGGGCGATATCTGCGATATGCCAACGGTCGAGCGATGTATCAAGGGCGTGGATGTGGTGTTCCACCTGGCCGCCCGGGCGAGCGTGCCGCGGAGCGTCGAGCACCCGCGGCCGACCAACGAGGTCAACGTCACCGGAACCCTGAATATGCTCATCGCCGCGCACGAGGCCGGCGTGCAGCGGTTGGTCTATTCGGCGAGCAGCAGCGCCTACGGCGATACACCCACGCTCCCCAAGCGAGAGGATATGCGACCGCACCCGCAGAGTCCCTACGCCGTCAGCAAGCTCACCGCCGAACACTACTGCTCGACGTGGGCCCACGTGTACGGATTGCAGACGGTCTCCTTGCGATACTTCAACGTTTTCGGCCCGCGGCAGGATCCGGAGAGCGCGTATGCGGCGGTGATCCCGGCGTTCGTCAGCCAACTGCTGAAGGGGCAGCAACCCGTCGTGTATGGCGATGGCGAGCAATCGCGCGATTTCTGCTACATCGAGAACGTCGTTAACGCAAACATGCTCGGCGCCGAAGCGCCCGACGTGCACGGCGAGGTCGTGAACATCGCGTGTGGTGAGCGAACCACGCTGAACGTCATCCTCGCTGACCTTAACCGGATGCTCGGCACGGACATCGCCGCAGAGTACCAGCCGCCGCGCAAGGGCGACGTGCGGCACAGCCTGGCGGATGTGTCCGAGGCGAAGCGTGTGATCGGCTATGAGCCGGGGGTGTTGTTCGCGGAAGGGCTGGAACGCTCGCTCGAGTGGTACAAGGCTAACTTGGCGTAGGGGGCCTGCCACCGGTCGTGTAGTGCCGCGGCCCCATGGCCGTGTAGCGGCAGAGCACCTCGTGTTGGCGGATATCGAAGTGCTGCGCGAGTTCGGCTTCGTCCAGTCCGTCGCCCAACAGCGTCACCTCATCGCCCGGTTTGTCGTGGGGGTCCACACTCACGAATGTCGTGTTCATGCCGATCTCCAACGTCCGCTGTTGGTGGCCGTTGATGACGACCGGTCCAAGCTGAAGGAAGTTGGAGTAGCCGGCGAGGATCACGCCCACATGTGGATGCTCGAAGCCGGTGTACCCGATGGGCCCGCTGGTCTGGCGGACGGCGTGCAAGCGGGTCGTTACACGAACGGCGCCCCGGTACAGCGCCAAGCCCGGGCGGACGGCGTCGAACCACGTTTCGGGATGGTCCAGGAGGCTGGTGGCGGCGGCATGGAAGGGGCGGCCCCGGCCCGCACACGCAGCCTGCAGCCGCTGTGCAGCCGCGACCGTGTCCACGTGGGAGTAGAAGTCCTCGACATCGCAGTGTCCGACGAGGTCGTCGAGTTCCTCGGGAAGGCATCCAAACCGCTGCATCCCGGTGTCCACACGGAGCGCGACGCGCAGCCCGGTAAACCTCTCTGCTTCGGCGACGGTCCCGACGGCCGGGCGCACGCCGAGATCGCGATAATCCGATGGAGAACCGTCGGCCGGTCCGAGCACCAACCCGGGCCGCCCCATCTCGCGGGCCTCACTGAGCCAGAAATACGCGAACTCATCGGCCACACTCGCCAGCGCGTCGGCCACGCGCTTCGCGCCGCAGCCGTACGCGTCCGCCTTGATTACGGCGATGAGGCGCACGCCCGTCATGGCTCGGATGGACTCCGCCGCTGCGCGGATATGGTCGAGGTCGATGACTACCTGAACTTGTGGTGAACGCATGAATTCTTCGCTGGTTGGTGTCGGTTCCTTGGTTCACGGGAGTATAGCCTGGGCGCGATGCAGCTGGCAATGGTGAGGGGCGCGCACGCAGCGCGGGCTGCGGCTACAATCCGTTGCGATGTCCACGACACGGGTGCGATAGCGTTGCGTTTGAGTGAGCTACAGTATGAACTGCCGGCTGGGCTGATCGCTCAGCGGCCCGTCGAGCCGCGCGATGCGTCGCGATTGCTCGTCGTGCATCGCGACAGCGGGCGGCTCGAGCACAGGGTGTTCGGCGACATCGGCGAATACCTGGAGCCGAACGATTGCCTCGTGCTCAACGACACGAGCGTTGTGCCGGCGAGGTTCTTCTGCCGGCGGGCGACCGGAGGCCGCGTCGAGACGCTGTTCCTGTACGCAGAACGCGACGGCTGGCGCGTGCTGCTCAAGCCATCAGCGCGGCTTCGGATCGGGGAGCACCTGGAATGTCCGGGCACGACGACGGTGTTGCGCATCGACGAGCGCTTCGCGCGGGGGGAATGGCTGGTACGGCCCGAGCCACACATCGACGCGTTGGATTTCCTCACCCGCGTCGGTCAGACACCCCTACCGCCGTACATTCGCCGAACGCCGGAGACGGCGGATGTGGATTGTTACCAGACGGTTTATGCCCGGCGGCCTGGAGCGGTGGCTGCACCGACCGCGGGGCTTCATTTCACCGATTCGTTGTTGGTGCGACTCGCGGGGTGCAGCGTTCGCCAGGCGCGCGTGACGCTTCACGTCGGGGCGGGGACGTTCGTACCCGTCCAGGCAGAGGATCTGGCGCAGCACGAGATGCACGCGGAGTGGTACGAGATTACGCCCTCGGCGGCTGCCGTGATTGAGGCGTCGCGCGCGGCTGGTGGACGGACGGTCGCTGTGGGGACGACGTCGGTACGTGTCTTGGAATCACTGCCGGGGGGCGAGCTGGGGCCCATCGGGGGTGAGTCAGAGCCCCGGCGCGGCTGGACAGATTTGTTCATCTATCCGCCCCACACGTTCCATTACGTGGATCGGCTTGTGACGAACTTCCACCTGCCGGGAAGCACGCTGCTGGCCCTCGTGATGGCGTTCGCAACGCCCGCGCTGATTCGAGCCGCGTACGAAGAGGCCATCGCGGAGCGTTACAGGTTCTACAGTTACGGCGACGCGATGCTGGTGCTCTGAGCGTGGAGCCGTCGTGTTTCGCAGACGCCGCCGGTACGCGTCCGCGACGCGGGATACAATCTGGCCATGGAAAGCGACCTCACCAATGCGACGCTGATCCGGCGTGAGGATCTCACCGAGTCGCTGAGCATTGTTCGGGTCCGACCGGATTCCGGTGTGGTTCCACGGTTCACACCGGGGCAGTTCGTGCGTCTGGGCGTACCACGCGGGCCGGCGCCGGGACAACCGGCGGCGGGCTCCGGCCGGCGGGCGGGGCGGGTGCGGCTGACGCGGCGGGCGTATTCGATCGCCTCAGCGCCGACCGTCCCGGATTGGCTCGAGTTCTTCGTGGTGCGCGTGGAGGAAGGCCGGCTGACGCCGCGACTGTGGGAGATCGACCCGGGCGGGACGTTGTGGATGGACGATACGGCCAAGGGGGAGTTCACGCTGGATGTCGCGCCGCCGGACAAAGACCTCGTGATGGTCTCGACGGGGACGGGCGTGGCGCCGTTCCTGTCGATGTTGCGGACGTATCGCGGGCAGGGTCGCTGGCGGCGGTTCGTGTTGGTGAACGGGGTTCGTCGTGTGGCCGACCTGGGCTATCGTGGGGAGCTGGAGGCGATTGCGAGCGAGGATCCAACGGTGACGTATATCCCGCTGGTGACGCTTGAGGACGAGGGGAGTGCGTGGGAGGGTCTGCGCGGGCGTGTGCAGACGGCCTTGGAGCCCGGGACATACGCTGAGCTGGTTGGTGCGCCGCTGACGCCGGCGTGTTGCCACGTTTTCCTGTGTGGTAACCCGGCCATGATCACGGACGTGCAGCGGTTGCTCGAAGCGCGTGGTTTCGTGACCGACAGCCGGGAGCAGCGGGGGACCATCCATTTCGAGCGTTACTGGTAGCGGTTGGCGCGGGGTGTTAGTCTTCGTCGCGGGGTTCGAAGGGGATCCAAACGGTGAACTTGCTGCCCTCGCCGGCGCGGGAGTGGATTTCGATCTTGCCGCCATGGGCGGTGACGATGTGGTTGATGATGGCGAGGCCGAGGCCGGCCCCGCGCGTTTGCCGGACGCGGGTGTCGTCGGCGCGGAAGAAGCTTTCGCCCAGTCGGTGGAGCTCGCCGCGATTCATGCCGATGCCGTGGTCCTCGACGACGAGGACGATGAGGTAGCCCTCGCGCGCGACGGAGAGCCGGACGAACTTCCGGTCGCCGCAGTAGCGGTGCGCGTTTTGCAGCAAGTTGACGAGGACCTGCTGCAAGGCCTGTTCGTCGGCGTGGATGGTCGGCAGGCCGTCGGCGATCTCGAGGTGGGCGTCGAAGTCTTCCTCCGCGAACTGCGGCTCGAAGAGCGTCCAGGCCTGTCGGGCGACGTCGGCGATATCGCACTGCCCAAACTCGTACTGCTTGCGGCCGGACTCGATCCGCCCCATGTCGAGGATGTTGTCGAGCAGGACGGTGAGCCGCTCGCTCTCCTTCGTGATGGTCTCGTGGTACGCCTGCATGCGCTCGGGGTCGCGGATCCGCCGATCGGCAAGCGTTTCCGCGAGCAGGCGAATCAACGCGAGGGGCGTTTTTAGCTCGTGGCTTACATCAGCGACGAAGCGGCTCTGGAGGTGAGCCAACTCGCGCTGCCGTGCGACGACGCGGACCATCATCCAGATCACCAGTGCCCAGGCACCGATGCTCCCCGCCGCGGCGGCCAGGAGGACGGCCAGTTGTCGTCGAGCCAGGTTCTGAAGGCGGGTGGCCGCCGCCGGTGATGGATCGAGTACGGCGTTGGCGAACTCCGGCCCCAGTTCGATCAGGGGGAGGGCGGCGGCGTGATCGTCCGGCAGGCGCACTTGCCAGCCCGGCTCGCTCGCCCCAGGGTCTCGCCAGCGCACCAGGAGCTGGGATGCGGTCGCCACGAGCGCGAAGCGCGGACCGGACGTGCCGGCAAAAACCACGACGACGAACGGATCGCTGGACGATGATGTTCCGGCCAGGAACGAAGTCGGGCCGATAGGGGCCTGTCGGGACGTGCCTTCACCTGCGAGAACGGACGCGGTGGCCGCTGCGATGGCTTGCCTCTGCCGCGCGCGGCGGTTCAGTTCTTCGAGGTCGCTCGTGAGTGGGTCGTCATCGTCGAGGCCGAGTGCGTCGCGCTGCCGGTTGAGCGCGGCAGTTTCCTCCAGACCGAGACGGGCGGGGTGGCCTTTGAGCAGCGTTTCGAGCAGCAATGCATACGCGGCACGGGCGCGGTCATGATCACCGGCGTCCAACAGGGTGTCGATGCGGTTGAGGTCCGCGCGAAAGGCGAAGCGAGCCAAGGGCGGTGTGGACCGGAAGAGTTGGGCGGCATCGCCGAGGATGCGCGAGGCGGCCAGCGGGTGGCCGAGCTGTTGCTCGTACGCAGCCATCGCGAGCAAGGCCGTGGCGCGGGTGAGCGGATCGGGGTCCGTGGCCAGGCGCTGGATGTTGCGCAACCGCGCCAGCAGCGTGTTGTCATCGGGGGAACCGACCTCGGCGGCTGCGTCAGGCGTTGGCTCCTCCAGCGGCGTGCGCGGGCAGATTCTCCATGGGCCGCCGTCTACCGAGCAGCAAGTGAGAAGCCAATCGGTCTGCCGGGTGGACCAGACATCGAACTCGTCCAGCCGGCCGCTCTCCCACGCGCGGCGGGCTGCATCGAACAGGTGCCGCACGTCGGCGTGCAGGATGGCCGTACGGCGGGCGGCGGCGGTCTCGGCGGAGCTTCGCAACGCGGCCCGCTCGCGGGTCTGCAGGGCCCGGCTTTGTCGCGCGACGGCCCACACCGTCAGACCCGTGAGCGCCAGGCTGACGGCCACCACGAGGAGGACCAAGTGCCGTTCGGCGGTGCTGCGCACGATCGCCTACTCCGGTTCCGGGGTCTGAGGCGGGGAGCTGCGGGTCGTGGCACGCTGCTGCAAGGGCAAGGAGATGATCTCCCAGGCCTGCCTCGGTGTCAACGTCTGCCAGCGCTCGGCGATGTGGGCGGCGAGCTGGGCGCGGAGCTGCTCGAGCGGGCCGCTGAGATCGATGGGCTTCTCGGGCTCAACGACCGCGGCGAATTCGCGGCCGGCGATGTTGACACTCAGAATCGTCTTCTCGTGTGGCCCATGCGTGCCGAAGACGTAGAGCTCCTCGTCGCGCACCTGCAGCCGCACACCGAGCTGCGTGTATTCGAATCGTTCCGGCAGAAACGACGGAAGCGGGATTCCGATCGTACGGCGGAGAACCTCGGATACGAGCTCGCGCTCGATCCAGTTGGTGCCGTCGGCGGGGGGCTCGACGGCGATCACGATGTCGAGGGCCTCCAGACGATTTTGCTTGATCGTTAGGTCATCGATGATGATGCGCGCCTGGCCGCTCATATGCCCCATGCCGAGGGCGTCGGACAGATGATTGAGATCGATGCCCGTGCACCGCCCGGCTGCCACCAGCCGCTCGATCCCGATTGGTGACACATTGGCCGCTTGCACGTGCAGCGTCAGATCGCCGCCCGCTTCGGCGAGACCCCAGGGAGCGAGCATGTCGCCGAGGATGGCGTCCGTCAGCACGCCACGAAAGCGAACGCGCTGGAGCATGTCGTTGGCCAGGGAGAGTTCCTCGAGCTCAATCTCGCGTGCCTTACCGCGCCAGGGGTTTTCCAGAAAGGCCGCGGTGCACTCGGCGAGCGGTACGTCGAATGTCTTGCCCGCGACGCTCAACTCGCGGTCGTCGCCAATCTCCCGGTAGACAAGCCGTCCGGTAAAAGAGCCGGAGTGGATGGGCAGGTCGGCCAGATTATGAAGATCGAGGACCTCGATGGGCAGCTCGGGCACGATGAGCTCGATGCGGTCGAGCTGAATACCGAACGGTTGGGGCGAGAACTCGGCATGGAGTGTGGCGGGGTCGGCGGTGGAGTATCCGTTGAGCTCGGTGCACGTGATGGTGGCCCGGCCCAGGTGGGGGTCGGCAAAATCGACCACGCCGCTGGCGTCGTTGAGCGATGCCCGAAACCGGTCTCGCTCGAACGTGAGGTCCATTCCGCGGAAGACGACGCGCCGGGGGCCGTTGGGGTCGAACCCGGGGCGCAAGCCGGATTCCAGCATGAAGCGGTAGTCCTCGCGCAGCCAGGTGCGGGTGGATATCTCGCAGCAACCGCTCTTCAGGTCCAGCTCGCACGCCTCGGGCGCCTCGGGCGTCGGCGTGCGGGTGAGCACCGCACTGCGGCAAAAGGCGGCTTCGTCACGACGATGGGGGAGCCAGATGCGGACATCCAGGAACTCACGCGAATCGCGTGAACGTGGCACGACACGTCCGATGTCGGCGGGCAACACCAATTCGTCGCTGAGGGCCGCAGCGCAAGATCGGCGGTAGCGATCACTGCGCAGGTACCAGGCGTAGCCGCCGTTCAGCGCCAGGGTGCCGAACGTGATGACAGCCAGAACCGCGACGACGAGGAGGCGTTTGCTTCGCATGGGAGCGATTCTACCGTCAAGCTCCCGTTCGGGCAGGGCAGTGTGTGGAAACAGGGGACGGCAGGAATCTGGGCAAACCGGCAGATTCTGCCGGTTTCCACTCCCTTGCGGCAGGGCTGCGTGCAGCGGCGTGCCGGTCCGGGCTTTTTGCAGCAGGCTTCAGTCCATCGAGCGGCCCCGCCGATTTTAGCTGTAGTAGTCTGTAGGTGCCGCTGGCAGGCGTGGTCCGGGGAGCGGCCCCGGCGGGGGTTTACTATGGCGGCCTGGCAGGAACCAGTGACATGAAGCGAATTTCCCTGGGTGTGGTCGCGGTTGTAGTGGTCTGTGGCGGGTGCCAGCAGTCGATGACGCGGCTGAACGCCCCCCCGCACGGGACCACCGAGCGGGTGAGCAAGTTGCAGGATATGTACGTCCACATGGTGAACAACGCCCTGCTGGCGGACATGGCGGTGTCGGACGTGCACTTCGTCCCGCACCGAGAGCGGCTGAACGCGTTGGGCGAACAGCGGCTGTGCCGGCTCGCATCGCTGATGGAGGTCTATGGCGGGACGATCCGCTTCTCCACGGATGCCGAGGACGCGGAGTTGGTCGAAGGTCGCCTGGCGTCGATCACAGCGTTCCTCGCCGGCCTGGGGATGGACACGAGCGGCGACGTCGTGGAACTGAATATGCGAGGGGGGGAAGGCATGGCGGCGGACGAGGCCATTCTCATCAAGGCGAATGAAGGCACGTACAAGCCGTCGCAGAGTGACTCGGGAAGTAGCGTGGCGCAGTAGGTTGACAGGAGTGTCCGGGGACGGTGACGGGAGTCGAACGGTGTTGAAGTTCGTGAGTCGAACAGGCATGGCACTTTCGGCCGGTGCGCTGCTTCTGCTGTTGGCATGTCAGTCTGTCGAGCAACGGGAGACGACGCCGGGTGCGTTGCCGTCTGCTCGGCGGGACGTGGCGCCGCGGCTGAGTGCGTCCACGTTTGTGGCTCATGGCCATTTGCTCGAGCAGCAGGGCAACCTGGAGCGAGCCGAAGCCCAGTACCGCGCGGCACTGCAACTGACGCCCGATCTGCTCGCGGCGCAGAATCGCCTGGGGATCACGCTCAACAAGCTCGGGCGGCACGAGGAGGCGTCGGCGCTGTTTCAGGAAGCGCTCATTCAGCACCCGGCTGTGGCGCACCTGCACAACAACCTCGGCTTCAGCTTGTACCTCGAAGAGAAGTATGAACAGGCCGAGCGCACGCTCGCTCGATCGCTGGAGTTTCAGCCGTCTTTCCGCCGCGCACGGATGAATCATGCGCTCGTGCTGGCCAAGCTGGAGCGGTTCGATGATGCTTTGACCGGGTTTCTGCTGGCCTGTTCAGAGCCTGAGGCCCACTACAACCTGGCGGTTGTGCAGGCGGATGCCGGATTCTACGCGGAGGCGGCCCGTTCGCTGGAGAAGGCGCTGAACCTCAATCCGGAGTTCGCGGAAGCACGCGAGCAACTGCGACAGCTTTCCCGGCTGATCGCGGCAGCCGAAGCGCAGCCCGCAGTCGCAGATGACGACGTCGAGGTGATCACTGCTGAACCGGTGCTTTCGACGAACGTCGGCGTGGCTGACGAGGTTCAGCCGGCCGCGAATGTGGAGCTCGTTGAGGAGGAGGAGGCGGTCCAGGCGGAAGCCTTGCCGGAACGTGGCGACGTGAATGCGGAAGAGATCTTCGCGCAGATCGATGCCCTGCTGGCGGCTGCAGGACACGACTGCGTTTCCGAGCCACCGCCGACGTGGAGCGCGGTGGATGCGGAACAGCTCCTCACGATGTTCGACGAGCTGATTGATGCGATGGTCAAGGATGGGCCGTGGTATGACGCCTGCCTTCGTCGCCTCGAGCGGACGCTGGGCGCGCGCGGCTGATCGACAAGTCAGTCAATAGAACGATGGGATCACCGGGTCTGCTTCCCTGCGGCAGGCCCGGCTCTTTTTTGCGCGCCGAATCGGGTGTGCACAGACGGGCCGGTCGGTCTCAGGCGATGGCCTCTGCGGGAAGCTGCGCGCTCTGCGGTGAACGGTCAGCGATGATGTCGGCATACGTCTGCTGGTATTGGGCGATCATGCGCGGTCGCGAGAAGAGCTCGCGCGCCTCGGCTCTGGCGGCGGCCACTTGCCGATCCGATTGCTGGCGGTTCTCGATCGCTTCGAGCATCCGTCGAGCCGCGTCCTGCGGATCATTGGGCTGGCAGAGCCACGCGTTGTGACCGTCGCGCAGCACACCGGTCAGGGCAGGCACATCCGTGGTGACAAGCGGACACCCGCTCGCCATGGCCCAGGCGACGCTGGCCAGTGATGTGTGGCCGGCGGGCAAACATGCGGCGATGTCGGCGGCGGCGAGCCAGCCGGAGAGGTCCATCTCTGGCGGTGCCAGGCGGACCATCCACTCGTGGCGACAGGCCTCGATCAACTCGCGGACGCGCCGATCACCACATCCGCCGGCGGGGATCAGAAGACGTACGTTGGGGAGCACTTTCTCCAGCAGGAGCGCCGCCCACGCTGCTGTGAACGCGCCGCTACTTCGCGAGACGGGGGGCAGAGCGGCGATCGCGATATGGTCGTCGGCGAGTCCGAGTCGTTGGCGAACTGAGCCACGTTGTGCCGCGTCGAGGGCCGCGTCGTCGACGCTCGGATGAATGACGGTGCAGCGATCAGCCGGGATACCGTGCCGGAGCAGATCCTGGCGCGCGGCGGCCGTGGGGCACACGATCCTCCGGCCCGCCAACACTTCCGGCCGCATGTGGCTGGTGGATGATGGACGAAGGTCGGCGTCCGGGTCGATCTGCACGAGTGTTGCGACGCGATGAACACGCGGGATCCAAGTGGCCGCCGCGAGCGACCAAGCGTGCACGATCGTCGGGTCTTGGCCATCGAACAGCCGATGTTTCCGCAGCACACGCGATAGGGCGTGGGTTCGCAACGCTTTCGACGACAGCGGAACGTGAACGCGTGTGATCGGGATGCCGCATTGAGAAGACCCGGCTCCGAGCAGCAGGACGGTCTGGCGCGAGGTGATCCGCGTTTCCGTGAGGAGCGCGCGCAGGGTCTCGAGTTGTGCCGTCGATGTGTCGGCGGTGACCAGATGCACAGCTTCTCTGACCGGTGACGGCATCCGAGGGCTCACAGCGGGTTCGGGTCGGACCATCAGGTCATTGTATGGATGAAGGCTCGCGCGGGAAGCAGTCTCCTGAGACCGCTGGGATACGGCATGCGTCCTCGTTATAATACGGCACGTTCGTGCGACGGTGGTGTTGGCGGCCCGAGGGTAGTGGGGGGCGCTGCGAGCTTGGATGGCGCGACGGATTGTCATATCGGTCATTCTGGCGGGTGTGTCCCTGGTTGGTGGAATCACCATCTACAAGGGTCTGGTTGCGCTGCGGACGGAAGTGCCGGTCGTCGAGCCGGACCGGGTAGCGCTGACGGTCAACGCCGTGACGTTGCAGCCGGTGACGGTGTCTGTGCCGGTCGACGGCTTCGGGACGGCGCGGGCCGACCGCATGGCGACCTTGGGGGCAGAAGTCACGGGCCAGGTCATTTGGCTGTCACCGGGTCTGCGTGACGGCGTGCTGGTGGGTGGGGGGGACGAGCTTCTGCGGGTTGATGAGCGCGAGTACCGGGCACGGCTGGAGCGGGCGAGCAGTCAGGTTGAGGCGTCTCGCGCTCTCCTCGAGCAGCTCGACGTCGAAGAGAGCAATGTCAAGCGACTGATCGCGACGGCGGACGAGGAGTTGAAGCTCACCGAGCGCGAGTACAGCCGGGTCCTCGACCTGTTCGAGCGAGGCACATCCAACCCGCGCGAGCTCGACGCGGCGCGGCTTACCCTGAAGCGCACCCGGCGCACGCTGCTGACGCTCGAGGGACAGTTGGACACGCTGCCGACGCGGCGCACGCAGCAACGGGCCATGTGCAAGCTGCAAGAGGCCGAGGTGACGCTCGCTAACCTGAACCTGGAGCGTTGCACGATCAGAGCTCCCTTCGCCGGCCGTGTGGAGCAACTGCGTGTCGAACTCGGCGAGCAGGTGGGCCCCGGGCATCCGCTCTTGTCGGTGCTGGATCCGGGCCTGATCGAAGTGCCGCTTGAGCTGCCGGTATCGTGGCGTGACCGCGTGCAGGTCGGTGGGCCGGCACGCTTGATGTTGGAGAACCGTGTCGACGTCGTATGGACGGGCACGGTGGCGAGGATTTCGCCGAGCGCGGACGAATCGACCCGGACCTTCGCCGTCTACGTGGAGGTGCTGAACGCGGAGCAGGCCGTGCCGATCGTACCCGGGATGTTCGTCCGGGCGCGGATTGACGGCCCGACGTTGACCGATGTCCTCGTGGTGCCGCGGGGGTGTGTCCGGCGTCAGCACGTGTTTGTCTGCGAGGACGGCGCCGCGTACCGGCGGGAAGTGAGGCCCATCGAGCACGTGCTCGATCAGACCGTGATCGAGGGGCTCGCCGTCGGCGATGTCGTGATTACCAGCAACCTGGATGCCCTGACGGATGGCACGCCGGTGATTCCGGTGCTTGTGGCCAACTCGCCCTCGCCGGCGGTGGCGGTTGATGCGGCCATCGATCGTGCTTCGCCGGCCAGCGCAGCCCCCAACACGCCATGATGTCGCTACCGAAATACAGTGTTGAGAATCCGGTTCTGGTGAATCTCCTGATGGTGGCGATTCTGCTGGCCGGGGGCTACACCGCGCTGACGCTGACGCGCGAGATGTTCCCGGAGTCGCGGCCCAATCGGGTGTTGATCTCCACCGTTTACCCCGGGGCTACGCCCGGTGAGGTCGAGAAGGGCCTCTCGATTCGCATTGAGGAAGAGATCAAGGACATCGAGTTCATCGACAAGATCGAGACGACGATCTCGGAGGGGCTGAGCATCATCCTCGTCACGCTGACCACCGACGTGGCGGATATCGATGACAAGGTGAACGAGTTCAAGGCCGCCATCGACGCGATTCCGCGGGACGAGCTGCCCGAGGAAGCGGAAGAGACGCGCGTCATGAAGTTCGAGCCGACCTTGCCCGTGATCTCCGTGGCGATCCACGCCGACACGGACGAGGCGACGTTGAAGGCGGCCGGCCGGCGGCTGCGCGACGATTTGTTGCTGTTGCCGGGAATCACCGACGTCGAATTGACCGGGACGCGCAAGGACGAACTGACGGTCGAGGTGGAGCCGGAGAAACTCGTCGAGCATCGGCTGTCACTGGCGGGCATCGCCGCGGCGATTCGTCAGAGCAACCTGGATCTGCCGGGCGGGCAGGTGAAGACAGAAGACCAGAATGTCGCCCTGCGAACGCTGGGGGAGACGTACGAAACCGAACGGATTGAGAACACGATCCTGCGCGGCGGAACGCGGGGGCAGTTCGTGCGCGTGCGCGACGTTGGCCGCGTGATCGACGGCTTTGAGGACAGCGACACGCGCGGCCGCTTCAACAGCCGTCCGGCGGTCGACATCGTCGTCTACAAGACGGGGGACCAGGACGCGATCGCGATTGCCACCAACGTCAAGGCGTTCGTGGCGGGCAAGACCGGTGAGCCGCTCGAGCAAGGCTGGCTGGATCGGCTCGGGTTCGGGAGGGATGTGCAGCGCATTTACGGGCAGTCGCGCAACGATCCCTATCCGGCTGATCTGGCGCTGGAAGTGCACAGTGACCTGTCGCGGTACATCGCCGACCGACTCGATCTTCTCAAACGCAACGGGCTGTGGGGCCTCCTGCTTGTTTTTCTGACGCTGCTCGCGTCGTTGAACTGGCGCGTTGCCTTCTGGGTGATGATGGGGCTGGTGCTCTCCGTTTGTGGCGGCGTGCTGCTGATGAGCCTGCTCGGTGCGACGCTGAACCTGATCAGCATGTTCGGGCTCATCGTCGTACTCGGGCTGATCGTGGATGACGCGATCGTCGTGGGTGAGAACATCTACGCGCGCGTCGAGGCCGGCGAGCCGGTCCGCCGGGCGGCCGTACGCGGCGCGGAGGACGTGAGCTGGCCGGTTGTGGTAGCGGTGGCGACGACGATTGCCGCGTTCTTCCCGCTGATGTTCATCGAAGGGCAGGTCGGCGACTTCATGGGCGTGCTGCCGATCGTCGTGATGTCCGCCCTGGCCATCTCGTTGATCGAGGCGCTCATGATCCTGCCGAGCCACCTGGCCGACACGCTCAAGCGGGTTCGAAGCGATCTGAGCGCCGGGCCACCGCGGCACTGGCTCGCGCGACTGATCCGGCCGATCCGCGAGCGGCAGCGCTACCTGCTGCAGACGCTGCTCACCGGCTACTACGAGAGATTCCTGCGGCTCGCAGTGCGATATCGGTACGTCACCGTGTGCGCCGCCGTCGCCGGGCTGCTGGTCGCGTTCGGACTGGTGGGCGGTCGGCATGTCGAGTTCGTTTTCATGCAGAAGATGGACTCCGAGACACTTCTCGTGAACCTGGAAATGCCGGTCGGCACGCCGGTCGATCACACCGAGGCCAAGCTGCGACTGGTGGAGGATGTGATTCTCGACCGCGAAAAGTTCCCCGAGGTCAAGTCCAGCTACACGCTGGTCGGCGTGCAGGTTCAAGCCGGTTCGACCAGCGCCACCCTGACGTCGCGATCCCATCTCGGCCAGATCATCCTCGAACTGACGACGGTCGATCAGCGCGACCGCAAGAGCGACGAGATCATCGCGGCGATGCGTGAGATGACGCGCGGGCTCGCCGGCGTCAACTCGCTGAAGTACCAGCCGCTGTATGGCGGTCCGGGCGGGCGCGAAATCGAGATTGAGGTTGCCGGCGAGCGCATCCCCGATGTCCTCGCCGTGGCCGAGGTGCTGCGTGGTGAACTGACGCGTCAACGGGGCGTTTTCGACATCGATGATGACTACGAGCACGGGCAGCGTGAATTGCAGATCACGCTTTTGGAGTCGGGGCGACCGCTGGGACTGACGACACAGTCGCTGGCCACCGAGGTTCGCGGGGCTTTCTACGGGCTCGAGGCCCGGACGCTGCAACGCAATCGCGAGGACGTGGACATTCGTGTCCGGTTCCCCGAAGAGCGCCGCCGCACCCTCCGTGAACTCGAATCGATGCGCATCGCCACGGCTCTGGGCGGGATGGTCCCCCTCGGCGAGGTCGCACGGGTCGAAGAGGGTGAGGGAACGGCCTCCATTCGGCGGATCGATCAGCGGCGTGCCGTGGTCGTCTCGGCGGACGTGGATCAAGCCCA
>Ga0272441_10006346_pt1 | contig 19877 bp, 20 predicted proteins | sample SSMProp6N_FD_193582 | JGI IMG/M metagenome (GOLD analysis project Ga0272441, IMG submission 193582) | Marine sediment archaeal communities from Little Sippewissett salt marsh, Falmouth, MA, United States - SSM-Prop-6N | ecosystem: Environmental > Aquatic > Marine > Wetlands > Sediment ... | reverse complement strand
CGGCAGCACCGCGGCACCCTCACCGAACCCGGCACGGACAGCCCGTGGCGCAGCCGCAGCGTGGAAGAGAACCTGGACCTGTTCCAGCGGATGCGCGCCGGCGAGTTCGAAGACGGCTCTCGGGTTCTGCGGGCCAAAATCGACATGGCCCATCCCAACCTGATCATGCGTGACCCCACCTTGTACCGCATCCGCAAGACCAGCCATCACCGCACCGGCGACACCTGGTGCATCTACCCCATGTACGACTTCACCCACTGCCTGTCCGACAGCATCGAAGGCATCACCCACAGCCTGTGCACCCTGGAGTTCGAAAACAACCGCCCCCTTTACGACTGGGTGCTGGACCATGTTGACGCCCCCTGCCACCCCCAACAGATCGAGTTCGCCCGATTGAACCTGAGCTACACGGTGTTGAGCAAACGCAAACTGATCCAACTGGTCGACGAGGGCCATGTGAGCGGGTGGGACGATCCGCGCATCCCCACCATCTGCGGCCTGCGGCGCCGCGGCTACACCCCCGAAGCCATCCGCAACTTCTGCGACCGCATCGGCGTGGCCAAGCGTGACAGCGTGGTGGACGTAGCCCTGCTGGAGTACAGCATCCGTGAAGACCTCAACAAACGGGCCCCCCGGGTCATGGGCGTACTGCGGCCCCTGAAGGTGGTCATCGAAAACTATCCCGTGGGCCAGGTGGACGAGCTGGAGGCGGTTAACAATCCCGAAGACCCGCATGCCGGTGTGCGCAAGGTCCCCTTTTCCCGAGAAATCTACATCGAGCGGGACGATTTCATGGAAAACCCGCCCAAGAAATTCTTCCGACTGGGACCGGGCCGTGAGGTGCGGTTGCGCTATGCCTTCTTCGTGACCTGCACCGATGTGATCAGGGACGAGAAATCCGGCGAGGTCGTCGAGCTGCGCTGCACGTATGATCCGGCCACCCGCGGTGGCGACGCCCCGGACGGCCGAAAGGTCAAAGCCACCCTACACTGGGTGTCGGCCGCCCACGCCGTGGACGCGGACGTGCGGCTGTACGACCGTCTCTTCAGCAAGGCCAACCCGGACGAAAAGGAAGACGGCAAGACCTACATGGATTTCATCAACCCCGAGGCCCTAAAGGTGCTGCACGGCTGCAAACTGGAACCCTGCCTGGCTGATGCCGGTCCGGGTTTCTTCTGCCAGTTCGAGCGCATGGGGTATTTTTGCGTGGATGCGAAGGATTCGAAGCCCGGCGAGCTGGTGTTTAACCGTACCGTCACCCTCCGGGATGCCTGGGCCAAGCTGAAGAAAAAATCCTAAAAAAGGCCCGTAGAATATCCAATAACGAATGTCGAAGGGTGGTATCCCTGCGCGACATCGATTTATAGAGTAACAGAACGCCTTCCCTCTGAAATCTGAAGTTCCTTGTTCGACATTGGACAATCGTTTTATGGGATCTTTCCCAATACCAGGGTCAGTTTCAATCCCCCATGGTGCAGCGGCAGCCATCTGGCCGGAAAGGGCAGCCCACTGGCCAGCTCAGACCTGGGAGCGATCAGGGCGACCGTCCAGCCCTTGAATCGCTGTGCCAGGTGCCGGCCGATATCCCTGAACAGCTCATCCGCCTTTTTAGCCGAGCCGATGCGGATGCCATAGGGCGGGTTGATTGCCACCAGCCCCATGCCGTCGCCATACTGATCGGCCCCACATTGGAAAAAATCCTTTCGCACCACGCTGACGGCATCCGACAACCCTCTGCCTTTGATCATACCAGCCAGTTGTTCACAGGCTTTGGCATCAACATCCGACGCAAAAATAAGGGGTTGCTTCAAATCCTGTACCTTTAACTCGGCCTCGCGCTTGATAAACCGCCACTGGCCCTCAGAAAAGGCCGGCCAACCCATGAAGGCAAACGACCGCTTCAGGCCCGGTGCCATCTGTTTGGCCATCATGGCCGCTTCCAGGGAAAAGGTGCCGGACCCGCACAAGGGATCCACCAGGGGCCGTCGGGGGTCGTATCCGGCGGCCATGAGCATGGCTGCCGCCAGGGTTTCCCGAATGGGCGCCCGGGCCGGGCCCGCTTTCAGGCCGCGTTTATAAAGCGGCTCCCCACTGCTGTCCAGGGAGAGCGTAAACCGGTCGTCCACCGCGCGCACGAACAGGGTCTGGGTGAAACCGGGTGATGGCGGTCCACCAGCCCCTTCCAACCGACGTGCTATGCTGTCCCGAATGCTCCTCGCAATGGCCTCCGTGTGGTAGAGCCGCGAACGGTGGCTGCTCACCTTCACATCGGGCAGGTGTCCTGCCGGAAGAAACAGTTCCCAACTGATATTGCTGGTTTTCTTCTCCAGCCGGCGCAGATTGGTTGCACTGAAGGCCTCGATGCGCATAAGAACGCGCGTGGCCGTGCGCAGATGCAGATTGGCCCGCTGGCAGTCCACGAGCCGTCCGGCAAATGTGACACCGCCGGCATCCACAGACAGGCCACTGCTGTCAACGCACAGGCCGATCAGCTCCTGCAGGCATGAATTCTCGACGCCCGGAGCTGTGACTGCATAGTACTCCCGAATCCGACCGGTAACATGGCGGCGAACCCGCTTGTTGAATGCGCGGTCATCGACATGATCCGCTTTAGGTGCAGCGGTGGATGATTCAGTCATCGGTTGGGGCACTCCCTGGACGGGGAAAGGACTTGATTAACCGGTGCATCAATACTAAGTTGCCCTAATGAGCGCACTTTATCAGCTGCCCCAGCGCTTGTAAATAATCGATTATTGGAGTAATTTCGCTGTTTTTCAGAGAGCACCACAGGCATGTCCACCGTCCATATCAGACAAGCGGCTTACAACTACCAGGTGCTTCGGCCCATCGTTTTTGAGATGCTGGGATCCGGCGAGGGGCCGACCATCGACATCGGCACCCGGGTGTTGATCAAGCCCAATTTTCTTGCCCCGGCAGCTCCTGACCAGGCCGTGACCACCCACCCGCTGATCGTCAAGGCGGCCACCGAATTCGCATTGGAAAAAGGGGCCCGCGTCCAGATATCGGACAGCCCCGCCATTGGCAGTTTTTCCAAACTGTGGAAAAAGGGCGGCTACGAGGAAGTGCTCAAAGGCCTCGACGTAACGGTCTCGCCCTTTGAAAAAACCATTGCGGTAGACGTGGGTGAACCTTTCGGCAACATCGATATTTCCAAAGATGCCATGGAAGCCGATGTGGTGATCAACCTGGCCAAGCTCAAAACCCACACCCAAATGATGCTGACCCTGGGAGTAAAAAATCTCTTCGGTTGCATTGTGGGCCTGAAAAAACCTGAATGGCACATGCGCACAGGCGTGGATCGGCAGATGTTCGGGCGCCTGATCGTGAGTATATTCGAAGCCGTGGGTCCGGCCTATACCATCATGGACGGCATCCTGGCCATGGAAGGCCAGGGCCCGGGAAAAAGCGGCACACCCCGGGAGCTGGGACTCCTGATGGGCGGCAAAAACGCCCACGCCCTGGATCATGTGGTCTGCCTTCAGGTGGGGCTGGATCCCGACACTTTAGAAACCCAACGCAGTGCCAGGGCGCTGGGGGTGTATGACGGCAGCGTTCATATCAACGGAGATCTGAACATCCTGGACGACTTTCAATTCCCGGAACTGGGCTCGATCACCATGGGGCCGGAACATCTGGGTCGGTTTATGCGCAAGTTCGTCATTCAACAGCCCGTGGCGGACAACAAGGCCTGCAAACTGTGTGGGGAGTGCTGGAAGTATTGTCCGGCCCAAGCCATCTCCTACACGGACCGGGGAATAAGCTTTAACACCGACACGTGCATCCGCTGCTACTGCTGCATAGAGGTGTGCCCCCACGCGGCCATACGCGCCAAAAAACCGCTGGCCGGAAGAGTGGTTGCGTGGTTGACTAAAAATCGATGACAAGAACCAACGGGCTGCAATCGGGCGCCCATGAATGAAAGGAAGGTAACATATGGCGGGTGGTATTAATAAAGTCATTTTGGTGGGTAATTTGGGGCAGGATCCTGAGATCAGGTATACCGCCGACGGAAGACCGATAGCCAATTTTTCCATGGCGACGTCTGAGTCCTGGAAAGATAAAAACAGCGGGGAGAAGCGAGAAAAAACCGAATGGCATCGGGTGGTCGTGTTCGGCAAACTGGCCGAAATCTGCGGGGAGTACCTGTCCAAGGGACGGCAGGTCTACATCGAAGGAAAACTGCAGACCCGAAAATGGCAAGGGCAGGACGGGCAGGACCGCTATACCACGGAAATCGTGATTGATAGCTTCAACGGCACCATGCAGATGCTCGGAACCCGCGAGGGCGGCGGGGGTGGTCCCCGGCCGGCAGCAGGCGGCGGGGGTGGCGGCAGTTACCAGCAGGATCAGGGTTACCCCCAGCAGCCCTACCAGAATGATAAGGAGGACGATATTCCGTTTTAGGAAAAACTGTTGACCGTTGACAAAATCGTAAAAGGGGTTGCCGCCGTAACGGGCAGCCCCTTTTTTGGTCGGTCTCTTCGGTCTCTTCGGTCTCTTCGGTCTCTTCGGTCTCTCCGGAATCGATTATCCCAGAATGGCCTTCAAGTCCTCGTCTGCGGTAGCGATGGGCTTGATGTCGAAATTCTTCACCAGGGTGTCCAGCACGTTGGGCGTGAGGAACGCCGGCAGCGAGGGCCCCAGGCGAATGCCCTTGATGCCCAGGTGGAGCAGGGCCAGCAGCACACACACCGCTTTTTGCTCATACCAGGAAATAATCAGAGAAAGGGGCAATTCATTAACCCCTACATTGAACGCCTTGGACAGGGCCGTGGCGATCTGCACGGCCGAATAGGCATCGTTGCACTGGCCGGCGTCCAGCAGCCGGGGAATACCGCCGATGTCGCCGAGATCCATGTCGAAAAAGCGGTATTTGCCGCAGGCCAGGGTCAGAACGATGCAATCCTTGGGGACCTTTTCCACGAATTCGGTGTAGTAGTTGCGACCCGGTTTGGCGCCGTCGCAGCCGGCCACCAGGAAAAAGTGCCTGATATCGCCGGCTTTGACCGCCTCGATGACTTTGTCGGCCACGCCGAGCACCGCATTGCGGGCAAAGCCCACCGTGACCTCCTGATCCACATGGTCTTCCGAAAAGCCCGGAAGCGCCAGGGCCCTGTCGATGGCCGGCTTGAAGTTCAGGTCTGAAATGTGGGGAATATCCGGCCATCCCACCATGCCACTGGTGAAGAGGTTGGCCTTGTAATCATTCTTGGGTCGCTGGATGCAGTTGGTGGTCATCAGGATGGCTCCGGGAAACTCGGCGAACTCCTTGGTCTGCTTCTGCCAGGCCGTGCCGAACTGGCCGTAAAAATGAGGGTATGCCTTCAGCTTCGGATATCCGTGGGTGGCAAGCATCTCCCCGTGGGTATAAATGTTGATACCCGTCCCTTGGGTCTGCTTGAGCAGTTCTTCCAGGTCTTTCAGGTCGTGCCCGGAAACCAGAATGGCCTTACCCTTCTTGTAACCCAGTGGCACCTGGGTAGGTACCGGGTGGCCGTAGGTCTCCGTATTGCCAGCGTCCAGCCGTTCCATGGCTTTGTAGGCCGCTTCGCCGCAGCGCAGGGCCATGGCCACCCAGTCGTCCACGCCCATGTCGTCGCGTTGAATGGCGGCCAGCCCTTCGTGAACGAACGCATAGACGCTTTCGTCTTCCTGCCCGAGAACCAGCGCGTGGTCCGCATAGGCACTGACCCCCTTGATGCCGAACAGCACAGTGTGCTTCAGCGACAGAATGTCGGGGTTGTCACCCGGATAGGACTTCAATCCCACTTGCTCCGCCTGGGCCACTAAGGCGGCCTGAGTGGAGTGAGGCTGGAAGGTGGCAGCACCATCCGGCCAGGCACCATTGCCGCCGGCCGCCTGAACCTTGGCTTTCAATCCTTCCCGCTTAGCAACCGCCTGGTTGATCAAATCCACGAAACGGTCCGGGTCAAAGTCCACATTGGTCAGGGTGGAGAAGGCCGCCTTGACGGTGAAGATGTTGACGTCCCCGTCGGAGACGCCGACTTTGCGGCCCGCCACCGCCACCTGGGACAAACCCATGAGCGAGTAAAGCAGCAGGTCCTGCAGCGCGGCCACCTCGGGCTGTTTGCCGCAAACCCCCTGGATGGTGCAACCGGTTCCTTTGGCAGTTTGTTCACATTGGTAACAAAACATTGCGTTCCTCCTTGTTTTTTCTGATTGGCCCGGTGAGCGCCTTGACTCACGGGCGAGACTGAAACATGTCTGTTTTTGCAATGGACTGGCAGCGCTTATTCGCCCCGGATCATCACCAACAGCATTTTAAAACGCTTCTCCGCATGCAGTGCGTGGGAGATGTTGGCCGGCATGATCAGCATTTCGCCTTCACCCACGTTCTGGGGGCTGCCGCCGATGGTGATCCGGGCCTGGCCGTCGAGAATATAGACCACCGCGTCGAAGGGAGCCGTATGTTCGCTGAGGCCCTGGCCGGCGTCGAACGCGAAAAGGGTGAGGTTTCCGGTAGTCTTCTTCAGCAGGGTTTTGCTGACGACGGAATCGTCAGAATAGTCGACAGAATTTACCAAGTGAAAAGGATTGCCTTTCAGTTTAACAGATTCAGTGGTCATGACAACCTCCTTTTTTATCTAAAAATTTCAGTGGCCGTCGAACGGCCTGATGCTCTTCCTTCACCTCTCCAATGGGATTTATAATAACACTCCTTTCTATTTAGACGCGAGCCCAATAATTAATTAGTGAACGTCCGGGCATTGACCGGCCAGTTGGATGTCCAGGCGATCAACAGTCGTTAGGTCTCGTAAATAACGTCCTCCTTTTCACTGCTCGGTTGTACCGGCGCAATTATTCCTGCTTTTCCGAAAGATAGGGCAAGTCGTGCTTGCTAGATTATTTTACTTAATATTTCAATAGACTAAGCAGTATATGGAAGGATACCAAGGGCGGTTGCGGGCGGCCCCCACCTGAAAGTCGATCCCATCACGTACACGCCAGGGCACGGTTGGCAGACATCTCGATGTGGGCCGTTGGAGGAAATACGGGTTTTACAAAATTGCAGTTCAACTACCCCGTTGGGCAGACCAACGGTACCGGTTTGACCGGGCGGGATGGGATCCGTCCGTGGTATGCCGTGACCATACCGCGAACCGTCACCGCTGCCAGCACCAGGGCGCCACCGATAAATGCCCATGGGCCGGGTGCTTCGCCGGTGGCCAGAAAGACCCACATGGGATTGATCAAGGGTTCGATGGACGGGATCAGCACTGCCTCGAGCGCCCGAACCCGCTTGATGGCATAGGCAAAAACCGCGTAGCCGGCCCCCAGCGAAATAACGCCCAGGCCCACCAGGCCAAGCCAGTCCGTCGACGTGGGTGCCTGCCGGAACATGAACGGCAGACACAAGCCCGCGGCCATGAAATTGCCTAAAGCGATGGGCCAGGCGGTGGAGCCATTTCGAGATTTTCGCAGAAAAGGCCCATACAGGCTGCCGCGAGAACCGGGTTGATGCCCCAGGAGACCTTGACCTCTTTTCTGCACAGCAGCAGGATGACCCCTCCGGCAATCAAGCTGCGCCAGCCGGCAATGGCCATGGGATGGAGCGTGACCAGCTTGATAAGCACGCCACTGGTGCTCCAGAAAATGGCGGCCGAAAGAAGCATCAGCACGGCCAGTCGACTGTCGTTAATTTTATTCATGCTTTATTGCTAATCTGAAAATGGTAGATTTTGGTTCAGGCCAAGGCCGCAACGATGTTGAAACCGGAGGCGTAGCAGCGCTACGTCGAGGATCTCAGCAGAGTGAGAACGCCGGCCTGGGCCGAAAGATGCCGTTTGTGAATGGGCATTAGTTAAACACCGTTTGGCTGAAACGCCCCCTAAATGGCTCTGGCATCATGCTTTCGGCGTAGCCGAGGCGTGCCGGGGTGAGGGCACGGACGAGCACCAGCCCCGGCAGCGTGACGAGAAAAGCGTCACCATCTTCGAGCACGTAGTCACGGATATCGCTTTCCTGGGTGACCCACATGCGTCCCTGGAGGCAAAACAGCGTCTGCTGCCGGCGTTTTCCCTTTAACCCCCAGCCCTGCCCGGCGGCCAGGTCGACAATCGTGTCCGGTGTGCTCAGGTTGGAAAGAAAAAAACGCTTTCGGAAACCCACCATGCTGCCGGTTTCCAGAAGTTGATGATTCATTGCTGCCTCCTCACCCTGCCCTTCACCGTGGCAGGATCGTTTAAGCGGTAAACCCAATCAGCCGGTGGCGCCCGGCTTGTCCTTTGATCGGCAACGCTGCTGATCCAAGGCATCCATGCTGCGGGCAACCTGCGTTACCCTGACATCATGAATACAATTTAATAAAAAAGAATAACAGCCACAAAAATCATGTTTTGTTATGAGTACAGTTATGATAAATTTATGTCTGTACTGGTTGTGAAGCAGCACAATTGTACTGATTTAAACCTCCCCGCGGCCCCGATGAGCAAGATCTTTGCTTTGCTCCGACAAGCCGCGGGGTTTGCGCTCGCTATCGCGGTTCAAGACATGAAATCATTGTTTCGAGGGCTTACCCATGGGTAAAACACCTAAATATCAACAGGTCGCCGACCAGTTGACCCGCCTGATCGAAGAGGGGGCTTTCGGCCCGGGAGCGGCGGCACCGTCGGTGCGCAAGTTGAGCCAGCAGTGGAAAGTCAGTATCACCACGATACTCAAAGCCTACTACCTGTTGGAGGCGCGCGGCCTGTTGATTCCCCGGCCGAGATCGGGGTTTTATGTCAGCAGCCAGCTGCCCAGCGCGCCCCGCGAACCGGCGCTCTCCGATCCTGAGCCGGACCCCAGCACGGTCGGCATGCGCGAGCTGATTACCATGATCGTCCTGCGGGACACCCTTAACCCGAAGTTGACCCAGCTGGGCGCGGCCCACCCGGCCCAGGAACTCACCGCCACTCGTCAGCTGAACCGGATCATGGCCTCCGCGGCCCGTCGCATGGGGGATCGCGCCGGTCTTTATATGGCCCCGCCCGGCAACAAACCCCTTCGCCAGCAGATCGTCCGGCATGCGGTAGTCGCCGGCTGTACCCTGGACGCCGACGAAATCATCATCACGTCAGGTTGCGGCGAAGCCGTCTCCAGCTGCCTGCAGGCTGTCTGCCGCCCTGGCGACACGGTTGCCGTGGAGTCGCCCATCTGTTTCGATGTGTTCCAATACATGGAGAATCTGGGCCTCAAGGCCCTGGAAATACCCACTCACCCCAGGGACGGCATCAGCCTGGAGGCCTTGGGCTTTGCCCTGGAAAACAATTCCGTACAGGCCTGCGTGGTCATATCCAACTTCAACAATCCCCTGGGAAGCTGTATTCCGGATGAGCGTAAAAAAGCCCTGGTCAAGCTGCTGGCAACCCACGACATCCCCTTGATTGAAAACGATATTTTCGGGGACATTCACTTTTCCGCCAAACGGCCCCTCTCCGCCAAGGCATACGATACCCAAGGCCTGGTCCTGTGGTGCGCCTCGTTTTCCAAGACGCTGTCACCAGGGCTCAGGGTGGGCTGGGCCGCACCCGGGCGATACCGATCCACGGTGGCATGGCTGAAATACAGCACCAGCCTGGCCACTGCCACCTTGCCCCAGGTAGCTGTGGCCGAATTCATGGCCGAAGGGGGCTATCGCAAGCACCTACGACGGATTCGCCGGGTGTACCGGGACCGTGTGGCCGAATTGAGACGGGCGGTGATCCGATTTTTTCCTTCGGATATCCGCGTGACCGATCCTGCCGGCGGTTACCTGTTGTGGATTGAATTGCCCGAATGCATCGATGCGCTTGCGCTTTACCGCAACGCGCTCAATGAAGGCATCGCCATCACGCCCGGCCATCTTTTTTCCACCGGCGACCGCTACGGCAACTTCATTCGCCTGAACGCGGCCAATTGGTCCGACGAGGCGACGCCGGCCATCCGGCGGTTGGGACGGGTCATCGACAGGATGGCACAGCCGGGCTGAGGCAGGTACATACCCATTAGCACCGGGGTCAACGGTTGAGCATGGCCCCGGACAGTTGGGTGGAAAGATGGGTCATTAGACGTGACCGTAGTAGTCCCGGTGCACCACAATGGAATAAGCGTAATCGAGAAGTGTGCCCCAGCTGAAGACGGGGAGGTCGGTGGCCCGCTGAACGGCCCGGGCAAAGGGCTGCATACCGGTGCACTCAAGCATGAGGGCCCCGATGCGTGAATGCGAATTGCAAAATTCAGTGCATATGCGGATCATGTCCGATTCGGCCTTGTCGTAGTATATGGCGGGCACGGCCGGCCGTTTTTCATGATCCCACAGGTTGTCGAATTCGGGGCAGCCGTATTCGTCCTGGGCGCCGGCGACGATGAACCGGCTGTTCCGGTCGATGCCCACGTTTTCAAGGTGGGCGTCGGACAAAAAGCGTTTCTGGGCACAGACGATGCCCACATCTTTATCCGGCCCGATGACTTGCTGGATAAAGGGCACCTGGAGCAGGCTGGACATGAACACCGGTATGTTTACGTGCCGGGCCACATCTTTTTGAAAATAGGCAAAATACCCGCATTCCGCGGCAATCGCCCGGCAGCCCAGGCGTTCGAGCCGGGCGGCGGCGCGCAGGATGGGTTCCCGGCACGGCGTTTTGTCCGGCTCCCACACCAGCGTGTGGTTGTCCACGCCCTCGGCAATCTCATATTGCACCGGGTAGGGAAAGGCACTGGCATTGCGCACGTCTCCAGGGAATCCCGGGTAGGCATCGTCCAGGACCATGATACCGATGCCCATGCCGTAGCAGGTGTGGTTTTTGCGTGTGCGGATATAATCGATGCCGATATCCCGGTTGCCGTAAATCATGACGTCCTCCTGTTTTAAGTATTGCAAGGGTTCGAATTCCCCCAAACCTGGCTGCATATCGTGGACAGCCGTCGCCGGTCGACGCCATGCCGCAGCATGCAGTCATCCAGCTCGGCAAGCAGCGCCCGATGCATGGGCGGTGTAGAATAGCTGTCCAACAGGGCCTGTTGGCGGCGGGCAATGCTATTAAGGAATTTATCCGACGGTGACCCGCCGGTCTTTCCGCCCACGCCGATAAGCGGATTCCATGAATGCGACCGGCATTTTTCCAACGTGTCCATGGTCGTAAGAAATTGCCCTCCCGGCCCGACGCTCCTGATCAATTCCAGGTTGAGCGTGTCGGGGTTAACATCCAGATCATTGAGATAATACTTCACCATATCGATGATTTGAATGTCCATGACAAACTTTTCATAGGATATGGCTGCAAAACTGTCCAGCGTCCCGGCACTGTGCACGATGAGGTTCACCCCGTTTTGAAATGTCGTCAGCATGTTCAACATGCTTTCGTAGCCGCTTTGGGGAGAGAGGTGCGGGGCATCAGTGAGGGTTCCGCCGCAGCGACTGGGCAAGCGGTACATACGGGCCAGCGCCGCGGTGTATTTGGATTGCAGGGTATAGGCAGGAGAACCGATTGAGATGTTGCCGGTCCTCAGGTCGGCGCCCAGGCATTGAAGGCCGAAGATCACCGGCGTTCCGGGACGGATGGTCTGGACAATGGCGATGCCGGCAAGCGCCTCGGCGGCGGCCAGGGAGATGTTGGCCGCCATGTCGATGGGGCCGGTGGTTCCGGCCGCCGGGGACGGCGAAATGATCACCGGCTGGTTGTGGTGGGACGCGATAATCATGGCGTCAAGGGCATTTTCATCGATCTGGAGCGGGCTGATGGTGCTGATCAGGGTCAGAAGGTGCGGTTTGGCGCTAAACGCCGCCCGACCACCGAAGGCGATCGCTGCCAGATCCATGAGTGCCTGCATCTGCAATTTGTTTCCCGGGACGCCCATGAGGCACTTGTCCGAACTCACCATGGCCGCGTAAAGCATCAGCAGGTGGCTCTGGTCTGCCGGGACGTCGGAGGGCTGAGCCAGAATGCCGCCGTTTACCTTGAAATGCAGGCATTGGTGGACCAGTTTGGCCAGGCGGACGTAATCCGCCATCACGGCACTGCGCCGCGTGCCGTCCGGCGCGCAGATGGCCGCACAACCGTATCCGGGGGCACAGTTCACATGGTCGCCCCCGATGACCATGTCATGGCCAGGGTTGCGGCCATGCAGGGTGAATGACGGGGGTGCCCGGCGAACCGAATCCATGATGAAATCAGGCGTGAAAAAAGCCGTGTTGTTTTTGACCGACACCCCTGGTTGTCGGATCCGTTGGATGAGTTCCGCATGATGCAGTTTGATGCCGACCGTTTCCAGAATCCGGAGTGCCTGGTTATGAATATCGGTCAACTTCTCTTTCATGCTGTTGTCTCCTTAACGACACCGTTGGCCGCTGTTACCGGCACCAGCTACACGGCAGTCACAGATGCGCTGCCAATCGAAGCGGCGCCATAAAAAGGTGAGTGCGTCCTTTCTTGTAGACGAAGATTTCGGCGCTGGCAAGATACCAACGCGGATAATCGCTTGCCAAGGCTGCCAACCTGTGGGATAGTTTAATTAACAGCCATCAAATATCTCGATATCGGCATCTGATCGACAACGACCCTTGCAATCGCAAACGAGAAAACGTCTCATCGGTTTTTTACTTCTTCTGACACGCTGAACCCCCAACGCACCAGGGCTTCGCACTCCCTGCACACCGCCTCTCAGTGTCTCTTCTTCCGTTTCACCTGAAATCGATGGCCGGCACCCATCAACCATCTAACACGAAGGAGGAGGCCATGGAAAAACCCATCATCAATTATGAGAGCCTGATCCGCATCACCCGATCTATATCCATGATTCGGGACCCCGAAGAAATTGTACTGATATCGGTGGAAGGGGTCACCAGCGCGTTGAAAGTCAAAGGCTGCACCCTGTTTTTGTTCGATAAGCAAAGTGACGTGCTTTCGCTTGCCGGCAGCTACGGCCTGAGCAAAGAATACCTGGACAAGGGACCGGTGAGTTCCATGCGCTCCATCGCCTCTTCACTGGCAGATGGCCAGCCGGTGGCCATCTACGATGTGAATGACGACCCACGGCTTCAATACCCCGAAGCCGCAAAAAAAGAGGGCATCGCCTCGATTCTCTCGGTGCCGATGATCATCGGAGAACGAACCATCGGGTGCATGAGGGTCTATACGGCCGAGTCCTGGGAGTTCGGCCTCAATGACGTGAATTTCGTCCAGGCCGTTGCTCAGGTGGTCGGCATGGCCCTGGAGATGTGCCGGGTCAATCAGGGGTACAAAGAAAGCATCGATATTCTCAGGGGCATGCGTGATCCGAAGACCCTGGTATATAAAAAACGGACCCCGTACGAAGGCGTTCCTAAGGGTTTTTCGAAAGAGGAATTGAACCAGGCCAACGCCTGATGGTTGCACCCCTTCTTTGCTTTTAGACAGGGCCCAATTAAAAATAGGGCCGGTGCGCCGCTTTGCCCTATCGATTTGGTAATCATGGACATGCATCCGATTGTCGCATCGCCCTCAAGATGTCAACCAGGTGGGAAATAGCGGCCGACGACAGAGCCTGCGCAGGTATGGCTTGAATGCGGATTGGAATCAGTCTGCTTTGTCCCCCTGGATAAACTTTTCCAGGTTAGCCTGGTTGTCCGCGGCCTTCTCGGCAACGGACAAGCCCGCCTGGCGGGCGCTGTCGAAGACCTCACCATAACGCCATCCCCGGTTGATGCCTATCCGTTTGCCTGTCAGGTCAACCACCCCATCTCGGTATTCATCCCCGCTTCACTTTTGAGGAATGAATGACTATCCTAATACAAACAATCAGATAATGCCCGACCAACGCATCGTGACAGGAGACCATCATGACCGAGGAACTGAACGGAAAAACCGCCATTGTCACCGGGGCCTCCCGGGGCATCGGCAGGGCCATCGCAATGAAACTGGGCGCCATGAAGGCATCCGTGGCCGTTAATTTTGTCAACGATGAAAAAGCGGCGGCCTTGACCGTATCGGATATTGAAAAGGCCGGCGGAAAGGCCGTTGCAGTGCAAGCGGACGTGCGGCAGGTCAGAGACATACAACTGCTTTTTGACCGGACCCTCAAGGATTTAGGTGGCGTGGATATTCTCGTCAACAACGCCGGGATCCGGCTGTTCAAACCGATTGCCTCGGTGAGCGAGGCGGAATTCGACGATATTTTTGCCGCCAATGTCAAAGGGGTTTTCTTTGCCTGCCAGATGGCCGCCAAGCGGATGGCCGATGGCGGACGCATCATCAACATCTCCTCGTCGGTGACCCGGGTATTGATGGCCGAATACGGCCCCTATGCGGCCACTAAGGGCGCCGTGGATCAGATTACCCGGGTATTGGCCAAAGAACTGGGCCCCAAAGGCATCACGGTCAATGCCATCTCACCCGGACCCACCGATACGGAGTTGTTCAGAAAAGGCAAGACCCGGGAGCAGATCGAAGGCTTCGCCCAGGCCACGGCCCTGGGGCGCATCGGTACGCCGGCCGATATCGCCGATGCTGTGGCCCTGCTGGTCGTCGAAGAGGCCGGCTGGATCACCGGCCAGAATATATGCGCCAACGGCGGATTTGTGGCCTGAGCAAACGACGCAGTCACCGCTTTGGTGCATTGGGGATTTCGAAATGCAGATTACCGTGTTTTTCAAACCGATCTTGTCGATAATACTGATCTTTGGCTGTCTGTTCGCTTTTCAATGCACAGGGCTTCACGCAATGGATACGCAGGATGTAAAATGGTCGCTGGCGGCACTGAAAAATATGTCCTATTCGGTTTTGAAGGCCGCCCCCGCTCCGGTGAAGCTGGTTGACGGCCGGTGGGAAGGGGCTCCCTACGTCGACGGCGGTGCGTCACGGCCGTCGGTTCATTTCGTCGGGGACCTTTACTGCCTCGGAAAGCTTGCGGACAGCGTGCCAGACGCCGCTGTTGTGTTTCTGTCTGAATCGACCGGCGGGTCTGGCACGTTTCTCTACCTGGCGGTGGTTGAAAAAAGGAACGGGGTCCTGATCAACACAGCCACGGCAGCGCTGGGTGATCGGGTGCAGGTTAGAGGTGTTCGTATTGAAAACAGTACGATTGCCGTGGACGTGCTCCAGGCCGGACCGCAGGACGCCGCCTGCTGTCCGGGAGAACTGGCCACCCGCCATTGGCGATTGAACGCCACCCAGCTAGTGGCGTCGGCACCGTCGGACCGGACCCGTCGCCTTTCCCTGGATGTCATCGCCGGCGCCGCCTGGATACTGCGCGCGTGGAATGTCAATGAGCCGGCCCCCGACGAGCCTGAGATCACCCTGAGCTATGACAATGGCCGTTTGGCCGGCAGCGCCGGATGCAACCGCTATTTTGTATCGGTCGAAGCCGGCGATAAGCCGGGCGACCTTCAGCTGGGTCCATCCGGATCCACCCGCATGATCTGCCCGGAAGCCATCATGGCCATTGAGCAGCGTTTTCTCCACCAGCTCAACGGTGCAACAACATTCTCATTTATGGCCGGACAACTCGCCGTTTCATTCGCCATGGACGGCAAGCGGGGAACCATGCACTTTGCCCGACAGAATGGCCGCCCCTGACAGCGGCATCAAGCATTGCTGAAAACCCATATATAGTGTTAAGGGTTGATCCAAGACGCAACCAGACGTATAAGGAGGTAAGGGCTAATACGCAAGGATCGATTAACGATCTCAAAAAAGGCAGATAACGCTCCCCCACCAGAAAGGTGGGTCACCTGGCAGCAGGCCGGAGAAACGCGCAACATACGGATGGATCGACGCACCTTTCTGGCTAAAAGCGCCTCATTTCTCATGGGTGGTTTGTTCGCTTCCCGCATCCCGGTTTCAGCAGGAATTTTTTCTTCCGTCACCCACCCTTCCCGCATCGCCCTGATCATCGACGACATCGGGTTCAATCTCAGGCGGGCTGAACTATTTCTTGAAGCAGATATACCCATTACCTTTTCTGTTCTGCCCCGAGTATGCTGGTCCGTCGAGTCGGCCATGGCCCTGCATGCCCGAGGCCACGAAATCATGCTCCACCAACCCATGGAACCGTTCAGCGCCAAGGTAGACCCGGGCCCCGGGGCCATCTTTGTGGATGACCGGCCGGAGTGCATTCACCAGGTGGTGGCCGAAAACATTGCCACATTGCCCCATGTGGTCGGCGTCAACAACCACATGGGATCCAGATACACCCAGCAGCCCAAAAAAATGGGGCAGGCCCTGGACGTGGTCAGAAACCGCGGCCTGTTTTTTGTGGACAGCATGACTACCGGGCATTCCACGGCTTACACCTGTGCCCGGCAAATGGGGGTATCGTCCAAACGGAGGGATTTGTTTCTGGACACTCAGCAGGATGTTTCATCAGTCATCCGGCAGATGAAACGGCTTCAACATCGAGCCCGGAAGCACGGCAGCGCGATCGGTATCGGTCATCCGCGACCGGACACCGCCGAAGGCATCATGCGCTTCCTCGAGACACCGGAGAGCAGGGATGTCACCTTCGTGTACATCTCTCAAATGCTTTAACCCCTCCGGTTTAATCTTCCGGCGCAACGAACCAAGCCTTCTTGCGATACACCAGGTCCTGGCTGCGGGCAATCAGGGTGTTGGTTTTTTCCTCGACCACCGTGATTTCGTATAATCCCGTTCTTCCGCCGAGGTTGACCTCGGTGGCTTCGGCCACCAGGCAATCACCCACCTTCGACGGGTTGAGAAAACAAATGTTCACATTCAGGGCAACGGCCACCTGCCCACGGGAATTACTGGCGGCTGCGAAAGCCAGGTCCCCCAGAGCGAACACCAGGCCGCCATGGGTGATTCCGTGAAAATTGGTCATCTGCTCGGTGACGGTCAGCGCGACCCGGCTGTGCCCCGGCGCCACGATCGTCACGGCGGCGCCCAGAAACCGGGCAAAGGCATCGTCCTGGATGTGGGCATCGATAGCTGCTTGGCGTGTTTCATCAGACATGGAGGCTCTCCTCAGGCGGATCGAAAATCAAGATCGTTTTTCACTTCACAGAAATAGCATTCCTTTTGAGAAATCCGTTACAGGTAGTTGATCGGCGGCAGTCCTTCCCGCCGCCTCACGGCCTCCATCAGGCCCACCGTTCCGGTCATCATGTTGTCTCCCCAGGGAGCGCCGAAGGTGATGGGCAGGTTTGATTCCAGGGCCAATCGCCGCCGGGGGCCGGTGGCCAGGATCAGCTCGACGCCGTCGTAGCCGAAGGCTCGGCGGCTGTATGCGCCGTGTCCGCCTTGAGCTAATATCCGACGATGGGAGAGCTTGCCGTCGGCCAGGTCCGTGAGCAACCGGTCCAGCTGCGAAGCGGTGATGTCAGTGGTGTGATACTCAAAAAACCCGCACAGCATACCCTCTTCCACGGCCGCACCCACGGTGTGGGAGGTGGCGATGTCCAGCACGAGGATTCTCCTTCGATTCACGGCCAGCACGTCCATGGACGCACCGAGGATGGCGGCCATACCCGAATCCATCACATAGACCCGATCGGTGGTCAGGGCCTTGGCATCATTGGCGATGGCCGACAGCCGGTTCATCTCCGCCGGCACCTGGTCGGAACGGTATAGCAGGGTCTCGGGAACCGGATTGTTCGCCAGCGCCGCCGTAAACATCCGATGCCTGAAATCCAGGTGAGAGACCCCGGGCGGGGCCGCCCCATGATCCTGGGCGCAGACCGCCACGGCGTCGAATTCAAAGGGGACGCCGAAGCCCTGGACGAGGCGCTGCAGGCGGTCAGGCTGAAGGTCCGCGGTACGGATGAGATGAAATCGGGAATCGCTCTTCAACGCCTCCGCTTCTGCCGCGTCCACAACGCGGATGCCATGCGCCGCCACCCGCTGCATGTCGTGATGGATGGTGGCGGCGGCGGCCTCCGACATCCGCACGTCGGCCGTTTTTGCACGATCGATCAGGGCCTGGGAGACCGGGCCGCCGCCCATCTCACATCCGGCGACCACCAGATTTCCACGGGTCTGCCGGATCTCGTCCGCCAACACCCGCACCGGCGATCGGACCACCGCTTTGTAGTGAAGATCGTGGTCGGTGTCATAGCAGAGCATGTCCAGGGTTCCGGCACCGATGTCCAGCAACAGGTAGCGCCCCATGGCACCTCTCCTTTCCCGAGAGCCCATTTCAAAACGCCCCATTTCGGCCTATGTCAGGGCTGGGCAACCATTTTGAAACCGACGTATTATGATTTGAATTTGCTGATCTGATCCCGGAGAAACTGCTTGAAGCCGCTTCTCTCTTGATCGAAGGCCTGCTCCAGTGGGCTGCGGTTGCGGTTCTCGATCAATGTTTTAATGACACCCAGAAGTTGAGGATCGGCCTTGACGATCTGGGCCGCAATGGTTTTCGCGCGGTCCAGCAGATGCTCCCGGGGCAACACCTCGTTCACCAGACCCCAGGCCAGTGCCGTGTGGGCGTATATGGGCTGACAGGCAAAAGAGATCTGTTTGGCCCGGCGCTGACCCACGGTCTGCTGAAGCAGTTGGGTCATTCCCCAGCCCGGATGGATGCCAACGCGGACATGGGTATCTGAGAACTGCGCATTTTCGGCAGCAATGATAAAATCGCAATTCAGCGCCAGTTCGAAGCCGCCGGTGATGGCGTGTCCGTTGACCGCAGCGATGATGGGTTTATTGCATGCACGCATCAAATCCGGCAGGTCGCTGCCGTCTCCCCGAGGGTCGAAAAGATTCTCCTTCCCGATGGCACCCAGGTCCAGGCCGGCGCAAAACGAGGGTCCGTTGCCGGTAATGATGATCACCCGGACATCATCTCGGACGGTCACCGCATCCAGCGCGTCGTAAAGGCGGATGAGCAGCTGCTGGTTGATGGCGTTTCGCCGCTCAGGACGGTTGAGTGTGATCACCGCGATCTGATTTTCCACATCCAAAAGTACGGGTCGGGCCAACGTTTTTCTCCTTGCTGGTCGCTGCAGGCTTTTTACGCAGCCGTTAAGGTTGCCGCGCTGTCATCTGCCGTGGGTCGTCAACGATCAACCCGTCCACACCCATGGCCAGCATCCCGAGCGAATCTATCCGGCCATCCACCGCATAGGGAAACACACGCGCTCCCAGGTCGTGAAGGCTGTCCACCTGCTGTCGGGTCAGTACCCGAAAGTCCGGATGCCACGAGAAACCATTGATCCGCTGGTACCAGTGGATCAGGCGCTCATCCACGGGAGCTTCGGCAAGGAGACCCAAAGCGATTCCCGGCTCCAGTTTCCGGAGATTTTCCAGCACCTGCCATTCGAAGCTGGACACCAAAACCTCATCAAGCATATTTTTCTCACGCACCAGGCTCAATACCTGACGCTCAACGGCATCTGTCGGCCCGTCCGCCTCAAAGGCTTCCGGCTTGATTTCGATGTTCACCAACAGGTGCCCTTTTGCCGCATCCAACACCTGGGTCAGGGTAGGCAGCCGCTCCGTGTTGAACCGCGGGTCGAACCAGCTGCCGGCGTCCAACCGGTCAAGCTGATCCATGCTAAGCGCCTTGACCGCACCGGTTCCGTTTGTGGTTCGGTCAACGGTTTCGTCGTGGATCACCACCAGGTGGCGATCCTTGGACAGACAAACGTCCAGTTCGATCATATGGGCGCCGGCATCGATGGCACCGTTGAACGCGGCAAGGGTGTTCTCCGGGTAACAGGCACTATGGCCCCGGTGAGCAATAAATAACGGTGTTGGCAACTGATGGATATTCATTTATAAGTCTATATTACACCTGTATTTAGCAAAACAACGGCGTCCCCATTCCCCGGCAACGGACGAATGGGATGTAAATACAGGATAAATGAGCTGAGTTCAATGGAATTGCAACATTGCGTGGTTATCAACCCACCCTGTCGAGGGCTTAGGCCGCCCCGGCATCCA
>Ga0272441_10006345_pt1 | contig 19878 bp, 19 predicted proteins | sample SSMProp6N_FD_193582 | JGI IMG/M metagenome (GOLD analysis project Ga0272441, IMG submission 193582) | Marine sediment archaeal communities from Little Sippewissett salt marsh, Falmouth, MA, United States - SSM-Prop-6N | ecosystem: Environmental > Aquatic > Marine > Wetlands > Sediment ... | reverse complement strand
AAAATTTCCTCTATTCCCAAAAACGAAAACCCGGGTTAGCCCGGGTTTTCGTTAGTTGAAAAGTATCCACTTTTAGCCCTCAATGGCTAACTCACTTCTCTGTCTTATTCTTTTACCACTTTAATTTTTGGATCAAACTGGTACGTTTCGCCATCTACCGTAAACTCAATGGCATAGCTATACTCCTTGTTTGCAGCGTTCTTCTTAACTTTTTCCTTTACCTTCTTTTTTGCCCCATTTTTCTTCTCACCCATTTTTTGTGCTTTGGCAAATATATTTTTACTCTTACCTCCTGTCCTAAATTCTATCATCTCAATATCAATGGCTTCCCCGGAAGCAGTAACCCCTTCCCATTCTACAAAGTCTTCGGGTTTTACCAGAATTGTAAAATCTTTAGCCGGCTCACTTACCTCGACAACGGTAACGTTTTCATCAGCCACATCAAAAGTACATGCAGCAGCAGGGTCTTCCTGTGTCAATTCTGCAGTATCTACCGTTAATATAATTATGTGATTAGCTCCCTGGCCATAAAGGTTAGTGCCAAAACAAATTAATAAAAGGGCTATTCCTACTAAATTTCTGTTGAATAGTTTCATGATTGGTTTTTTTGTTAATTAGTTATCTTATCCTATTGTATTTGGATCTCATTTTTCTTTCGTCAAGGTAAGTAATATTATCAAATATAAAAGTAGGTTTTTGCCTACATAAAATAACTGCCGGCTAACGACACTTTGGTTAAGCTACTATGAATAGTACAATTCATTTTCCTTCCTTAAGACTTAAGAAATTCAAAATGCGATTTAGTTAAAGGGCAAGACAAGATTAAAAAGGTTAGTATAGGAATGACTTATATTTACGCGATGGATAACCATCCAACCCAAAGTGTTTAAAACAACATGAAGAAATTTATTACATTTTTACTAATCATTGCGGGGATATATCTCTTACTTCTAATCCCCATGCCTGAAAATAAAAGTGAACCTCAAAAGGCATCAGAAATTCCTTTTATTTGGGATCAGGATGCCCTTTGGGAGAATTTGGAAAAAGCCTTTCTCCGCGCTAAAGCAATTCCATCTGAAGAATTGGATTCTATCGTACAGGAACTGGCTTTTGAAAATGACAGTATCCTAAACGCCAATAAAAATAAAACTATTAAACCTGAAGATGGAATTTACGCATTGATAGAGCGCAGGTTTTTCCAGATTGCTCCGCTGATTGCGGCACAGGAAAACAAATCTGATTGGCACGTCCGGTTTTATAATAGGGTAAGAAAAAAGATAAAATTAGATTCCCGTTTTTGGGATATGAACAGTTCCAGCGCCCGCAATACCTCTTACCGCATTCTATATGGTATGAGAGCCACAGTAGAGGAGATTTTATTGCAATCCAGTGATGATCAGTTTGTATCCACAACCTTTGTTTCCGACGAACCTTCTGCTACTCCTTCTGTGGATATCCTGGGAATAGAAGTGCATAGTGGTGATCTGCTTGTAAGCCGTGGCGGAGCAGAGGTTTCAGCTTTTATTTCGAGAGGAAATGATTTTCCAGGAAATTTTTCACACGTAGCCATTATCCATATAAACGAGGAGACTGACGAGCCCTATTTAGTGGAAGCTCATATTGAAAAAGGTGTCGCTATAGCAACCCTGGATGAGTATTTAAATGATAAAAAATTGAGGTTTATGGTGATGAGGCCCAGGGTGGATTTGGAGCAAATGATGGCAAATCCTATGCTCCCTCATGAAGCATCCTTATTTATATTCAATGAATCTCAAACAAGACATATTCCATATGACTTTAAAATGGACTATTACGATTCTTCGGCCATGTTCTGTTCAGAAGTTGGATCATATGCCTATAAGCAGTTTGGGATTAATTTATGGGAGTCTGAATCTACCATCTCGTCAAATGGGATCATTGAATGGCTGAACAATTTTGGGGTGGAAAATTTTGTAACCCAAATGCCCTCTGATCTTGAATACGATCCAATGCTAAGCGTTGTAGCTGAATGGAGGGATAAGGAAATTCTTTTTCAGGATCATGTAGACAATGCTGTTATGGACGCTTTGATAAGCCGTGCCAATGAAGGTGAGAAACTCGATTACAATCTTTGGATGCTGCCCGTGGCAAGAGTTATTAAGGCGTATTCATTACTTCTTAATAGCATCGGAAAAGAAGGGATTATACCGGAAGGCATGGGGGCTGTAACAGCATTGAAAAACACTGATTTTGTAGACCGGTTTAAGGAATGTAAATCAATTACAGAATTAAAAATAAACGCTTTTAAAGAGGAAAATGAGTATTTACCTCCATACTGGCAACTGGTAAGAATGGCCGAAGAGAGTTTAACAAATTAGGTTCTCCTTAAAAAGGACAATCCTTTTTACAAGCTGCAATAGCACCCGGCAGTACGTGCGTCTCGTGTTCACGAACACGCCTGGGAGATTATTACCGGAATGAAAAATAGGGTGTATCAAAGGCTTCTGTATCATTTACTTCAATCAAGTAATACTGTAGGAACGAATAACAGGTGAAGGAATATCAACTTTTTGCGTTTATCCGATCAATTTGTTTTTAAAGTGACCCATGTATTGGTTATATTTAAGAGATTGAATCATTCTAAAATGAATACAACCTACGATGCTATCGTCATTGGGTCCGGAATTTCAGGTGGATGGGCCGCTAAGGTATTGTGTGAACAAGGGCTTAAAACCTGTATCGTGGAACGGGGTAGAAATGTGGAGCACACTAAGGACTATCCTACTGCTCACCTGCACCCCTGGGAACTTCCCCATGCCGGGTGGATGCCAAAGGCATTCAGAGATGAAAACCCCCTGATCACAAAAGCGGCAGGTTTTGGAGAGGACACTGCCCACTTTTTTATTAAAGATAAAGATCAGCCTTATGTACAAAAAAAGCCTTTCGATTGGATACGGGGATTTCAGGTAGGTGGAAAATCCTTGACATGGGGCAGAGCTTGCCAGCGATGGAGCCAATCCGAATTCGAATCCCCTTCAAAATATAATTATGGCATTCAGTGGCCGGTAGATTACGCGGAAATGGCTCCCTGGTATCATTTAGTGGAAGATTTTATCGGCGTATGTGGAAATAAAGATGGGTTAGAATCGATGCCCGACGGTGAGTTCCTGCCTCCTTTCGAAATGAATTGTGTAGAACAACACATGAGCACCGCCTTAGCCAACCGATATCCAGACAGGCATCTGGTACATGGAAGATGGGCGCACCTGACCGAACCTAAAGAACATCATTTAGAATTAGGCAGAGGAAAATGCCAGGCAAGAAATCTTTGTATGAGAGGTTGTCCGTTTGGCGCTTATTTTAGCAGTAATTCCAGCACCATCCCCTCGGCACAACGAACCGGCAACCTTAGCATTCTTTCCAATGCTGTTGTGGTTAAAATCATTTATGACGACCAACAAAAAAAGGCTACAGGAATTGAATATATAGATACGGCTACCGGATCGCGACAGGAGCTAAAGGCCAGCATAGTTTTTGTAAACGCCTCGGCCCTAAACTCTAATCTTATCTTATTGAACTCTACTTCTGATCGTTTTCCGAAGGGTTTGGGAAATGATCATGATGTATTAGGTCATTATGTAGGGTTTCATAATTACCGGGGATATACCTCCGGTAAGTTTGAAGGTTTTAAAGACACTTATATTTATGGCAGGAACCCTTCGGAACTTATTTTAGCAAATTTCAGAAATGTATATAAGCATGATATGCCTTTTGTTGGGGGATATACCATTTTCAGTGGCGCCTATAGGTCACGTAATGAAGAGGCTCCGGAAAATGGCCCTGGAATTGGAGCAGCCTATAAAGAAGGCCTGCGTCTTCCGGGAGATTGGCGGGCATATATGTATATGCAGGGCGAGACCATTCCAAAAGCATCAAACCGCGTTTATTTGTCTGACACAGAAAAAGATCCCTGGGGAATTCCACAACTGGTAATGGATGTAAATTATGATGATAATGACGAATTGATGGTTCAGGACTTTTTAAAGGAAAGTAAAGCCATGCTGCAAGTCATGGGGTGTTCAGATATTGAACAAAACGATTCAAAACAAGCTCCGGGCCTGGACATTCACGAAATGGGAGGGTGTAGAATGGGTGCAGATCCAAAAACTTCTATGCTCAATAAATATAATCAACTGCATCTGTGTAAGAATGTATTTGTCACCGATGGAGCGTGTATGACAAGCACCGGAAACCAAAGCCCTTCCTTGCTTTATATGGCATTTACAGCAAGAGCTGCGACCTACGCTGCCGAACAATTTAAAGCGAAAAGTATATGAAAAGTACGCAACAAAATCAGGTAGGCGTTGGGATCATAGGATCTCAATTTATCTCTAACATTCATGCTGAAGCACTGAAAACAGTTGCTGATGCAGTTGTCTTGGCCGTGATTTCGCCAAATGAGGAGCATGTAAAAACGTTTGCGGAACATCACAAGATCCCAAATTGGTTTACGGATATCGATGCCTTCCTGGCCATGGACGAAATAGATATGGTGATTCTGGGCGTTCCCAACCATTTGCATTGTGAATTAACCGTTAAAATAGCCCAGGCAAAAAAGCATGTAGTGGTAGAAAAACCCCTTTGTTTAAACCTGGAGGAAGCAGACATCATGATTGAAACCTGCAAAAAAAATCAGGTTAAATTAATGTATGCAGAAGAACTCTGTTTTGCTCCAAAATATGTTCGCCTAAAATCACTGTTAGATGAAGGAGCTTTAGGGTATCCGGTACTTTTTAAACAGTCTGAAAAACACGACGGACCTCATGCAGCTCATTTTTATGATGTTGAAAAATCCGGGGGTGGTGTTATGATGGATATGGGATGTCATGCCATTCAATTCTTTAGATGGTTAAATCCTGAGGCTTCCATTGTCTCGGTATATGCACATATGCAAACCGCTGTCCATAAGGATAAGACTATTGGAGATGACAACAGCGTACTCATTTTAGAGTTTAACAATGGGGTAACTGCAATAGCAGAAGAAAGCTGGATTAAAAAAGGAGGGATGGATGATAAAGCTGAAATACATGGTAGTGAAGGGGTTGCATACGCAGATGTCCTGCAGGGAAATTCTATCCTGACCTATAGTGAAAAAGGGATAGGTTATGCTGTGGAAAAAGCAGGAAACACCAAAGGCTGGAGTTTCACTATGTATGAAGAACTTTGGAACTATGGGTTTCCACAGGAGATGGCGCATTTTGTAAACTGCGTAAAAAATGATCTTACCCCCCTAGTTACCGGAGAAGATGGCAAGGCAGTATTAGAAGTCCTTTTTGCGGCCTATGCTTCCGCAGGAGAAGGGAAAAAGATCATGATGCCTTTTAAGACGAATGCCAAAAAACCTTATTTATTATGGAAAAAATAAATCGCAGAAATGCCATGGGGATATTAGCCCGGTGGTCTGCCGGAAGTTTTATCCCCTTTTCCTGGATTTTGAAAGGTTGTACATATGGTAGCTCCATATCATTATTTAACAAAGAATATCAAGCTCTCCTGGGTGCCATTGTTGAAATTATTTTGCCTGAAACAGACGAATCTCCGGGAGCCAAAGAGGCGAATGTTCAATATTTTATCGCTCTGATTGTAGAAGATTGTTATGAAGTTGAAAATAAGGACAGAATCTTAGTAGGGTTAAACCAACTGCTTAAAGATGGCTTTCTGGATTTTTCAGCACAGAAAAAATATGAGGTGATTGAGCAACTAGACATAGAAGCAAATTCCGCAACCCAAAAAATCCCTCATTATTTTAATGCCCTTAAGTCCCTAACACAGTGGGGATATTTTTCATCTAAAATAGGGATCACTCAAGGACTGCGATACAACCCTATCCCGGGCTACTACAAAGGCTGCGTTCCTTATAATGGTGAAATAGCCTGGTATTCATGACAACACATCAGTGTAAAGACTATCAGGAATTAAGCCAAGTTGCTGCTGAATGGTTAATCCAGAGGATCAGAAAAAACCCTTTAAGCAAGATTAGTGTTGCCACCGGAAATTCTCCATTGGAAATGTATAGAAATATCACAAAGACAGGAAACCTGAACACCAAATCTCTTTCTTTGTTTCAATTGGATGAATGGGTAGGGTTATCCGAATATCAACATAGTTGCATGAGTTACATTGAAAAAGAGGTGAGAATTCCCTGGGGAATATCCCCGGAAAGAGCCTATTATTTTTCTCCTGGTTCAACCCTTCCTGTCAATAAAATTCAGGCGGAGGAGGCAGCCAATTTTATGGAAAAAAAACTTGATAAGAAAGGCCCTCTGGATATCCTCATTTTAGGAATGGGAAAAAACGGCCATTTAGGTTTTATAGAGCCCAACGAAAATTGGCCTTCAGATGAATGCTATGTTTCAGAATTGGCTTCATCTACTCAGAATCACAATATGATTAGCTCAGAAAATACACCCCCTGAATTTGGAGTAACTTTAGGTATTAAATCAATCCTTGAAGCAAAAGAAATTTTATTTATTGTAACTGGAACTGAAAAAAAAGGCATCTATTCAGAATGGCTTAAAAAGGTGGTCACCCCAAAATTGCCTGCAAGTATTTTATGGAAACATCCCAGAGTTTCCCAGATAACTGATCTGTAACTCCTAAATAGCCTTGATTTTTTCTTAGCACAGCTGATCCTGATCATTTCCTGCATGAAGCCTGTTTCAGATATTTACTGATTAATGGGAACCAACTTGGGAAACAGTCTCCCTACGGACCATAGAAATGTTACTGTTTTTTAAAAAAATCAGACATCGTCTTTTTACTGAAAGCCTGCCTGCCATCCTGGAAAGCAAGTTCAGCAAATACTTGCTCTATGCCCTGGGGGAAATTGTCCTGGTAGTGGTTGGGATACTCATAGCTTTAAGTATAAACAATTGGAACGAAGATCGTAAAGAAGAAGTTCTGGAGCTGGAATATTTGGAGCGCATACTTACTGACCTTAAAGCAGATACCCGTTATTTTAATCGACAAATAGTTGAATGTAATGAAGTTATGGATTTGAGTTATCAATACATTCACAAGGCTTACGAAGAACAAAAGAGTAAGGAAGACTATATTGCATTAGTCGGGTTATTTACCGATAGAACGGAAAATTTGGTGGTCCAGAATTCAACCTATTTAGAACTAAATAATGCAGGTAAATTAAGTATATTCAAAAATCAACAAGTAAAAGATAGCTTAATTGCACTACATAGAGATTATCAATATGCCGCTTCAAGAATTAAGGAATTTAATGATTACCATGGGAATTTATTAAGTTCATCATTGCGTGACTACCCCAGAAAGTATTCCAAAAAGCGCGCATTTATCTTCGACAAACCCTATATGTTCAATACCTAGGAATGGGAATATATCAACGACCCAACTTCAGAAGAATTTAGAGAACAAGAATGGATAGTGGCCATGTTTCATGTAAAACATGCTGAGGCCATAGAATTTCATAAGGACCTTCTGTCTAAAATTGAATTTCTTAACACGCTTATTGAGGAAGAATTGGACAATAGAAAATGACCATTTTATTTAAGCTGGAATATTCAATTCATCGATGAAATGCATAAAAAATACGACTAAACCACAACTTTTAGCGCTTTCACAACAATTCTGTCTCAAATCACCACAAGAAATCGTAACTTATTACTACTAAAAATATGAATTTAAAAACCGTTGCTATGGAATCAGATTCAAAAAAACATCCCGTATTAAACACCATTCTTTCTGTATTAAATATTAGCTTAGAGGTATTACTGGCGTTAATTGCCCTTGGGGTTATTATTGGCCTTTGGGGGATTTTAAGCTAAATAGTATTTCTTTAGATTGAAGCTTTAATCCACATTTTACCGGTAAGAAATTGTGATGTTCCCTAACAATTGTCATTCAATTGATTTAAGGAACTATTTGCCAGGCTAACTTTCGGGTCAATTTATTTTGTTACGTTTTCTCCCCCCACTGGAAAGGATAAGCTTTTCTGTAAAGCTTATCCAAAACGGGCTTATAATTAAGGTTAAAGAAATAAGGCTAATGGTAAATTTATAGCTATAACTTTCGATAATATTCAGGCTATAGGCAGTTGAAGCAATCAAAAAACTTAATTCCCCGATTTGAGCGAGCAGGGCTCCGCCCAAAAACGCCTCCTTCCATGGGCAGGAAAACAAGCGTAAAATAAGCGCATTAATCAAATGGTTCGTGATATATACACAAATTAAAACCGCTAGAATAGCCCATATATTTTCGATGATGAAGCCAAAGTCTAATTGGAGCCCAACACTTATAAAAAAAATAGCTACAAACAAGATCCTAAAGGAGTTAAGCGTATTATATATCCAATGAGTTGCTTTGGAGGCGTGCATGATCATACCTCCCACAAAGGCCCCTAAAGCTGGTGATAGTCCAAAAAAAGAAGCTCCCAAAGCACCTCCGAAGCAAAAAAGTATTGCTAAAAAAACCTGAAGTTCATGATCCTTTTCAATTGCTTTGGAAAAGGGAAGTTGTATCGTTTGCTTTTTATAAATGTAGATAAGAGAAATCATAATACCCAAGCCCCCTGCGATATTCAGAAAAATTGCATCCGTAGATTCTTCTTTCCCGCCAAGCATTGTTACTGCTATCAAAAGGGGGACAATTATGATGTCTTGCATCAATAAAATGCTCAATACGTTCTTTCCTATCCTGGTATTCGTCAGGTTTTTATCTGAAAGAAGTTTTATGATAACTGCCGAACTACTCAAAGCGATTACAAATCCGAGGATTACCGAACGTTCCATGCGCCATCCAAAAAAATAACCCACTGCCCATATTATGACAACACTTAAAGCAACCTGAATTGTTGTCCCTATGGCAGCAACCTTCCATTGTTTAATGAATTCCGGCAGACTTATTTCCATTCCAATGAAGAAAAGGAGAAGTATTATTCCCATTTCCCCCAGATGATCAATAGTAGATGCATCTTCTATAAATCCCAGTCCAGATTGGCCAAGCATTGCCCCTACCAATATATAACCAATTATATAAGGCTGTTTTATCTTTTTTAAAAATAACCCCACGGCAACGATCAATATGGCTATAACCGAGATAGACCCAATCAAAGGATCAAAACTTATTAACTTGGGCATTAGTGCGTTCATTGATTTTTTAATTTCCGGAATTAGGAAGTAATTGATTTCTTGCGTATTCCAAATGTATAATTTTTATTCCCAGGATTGTAAACAGGTCCGTTTTCGCTCATGACATCGTAATTCTTTATACCCCTGAGCATAAATAATTTCCTATCTTAGTAAGAACTACCAACCCAATTCTTCCAATGATTAAATTCTTCCAGGACAGAGCGTTTAGAAAATGTCTGGCAGACATTTTTAGCAGGAAATAGCGAAAGCTATGGGCCAGATATAGCGTGTGGATAGCAGCCTGCCGTGCCGGCGTTTAAAGCAAAAAGTATGATAAAATTTTTTAGGCGTATAAGACAGTCCTTACTGACTGAAAACAAAATAGGCCAATACCTGAAATATGCCATTGGAGAAATCTTACTGGTTGTAATTGGAATTTTGATAGCATTACAGATCAATAATTGGAATGAAGTTAAAAAAACCGAAGTCAAAATTAAAAACTCGCTGGTAGCATTAAGAAACGATTTAATACAAGACACCTTATTAATAACTGAAAGAAAGCCGTTTATCATCGAGCAATATCAATTAAATGAATCTTTAAGGGCCAGAGTAGCAAAATCAGATGCAACAGTTGATACTTTAATACATGTAATGCGCGATGAATTTAACCCAAATTGGAGTGTTCAAATTATTTACAACAGAAACGCTTATAATAGCCTTAATCAAACAGGTTTGATAGAAAACCTTTCTGATTCACTCAAAGCAAATATTAAGAATTTTTACAATAAGAAATTTTCTCTTAATGACAGGATAGAAAAAACTACGAATGATTATAGAGAAAAGATTACTACCTACGTTGTCACCTATACTTTTGGTTCAACGCCGATTCATGACCAAGGACCATTGATAGATTCCCTGGTTTGGGAGAACATCGATCCCGGCCATCTTGCAGCTACATTTCAGGGTATAAGTAATTTTAAGAGAATTCTCTTTACAGAAACCAAAGAAGAGCTGGAATATTCTCTTAAAAGTTCTCGAAGTTTAATAGCACAACTCAACATTTATTTAAATAAATAATGATAAAGTTCCTAACCTAAAGCGCTGTGATAATTCTCCTTAAGGACTCTTCAATCTTCAAAAACTGAACTAATTGGGGATTTTACGAAAGAAGTTGATCATTGGAACTGGTAGTTAGCTATCCAGCGTAGTGAATTGTCTATAATTATAGTATAGTGGTTTATTCAGAAACAGGAATTCAACTTCACAATATAGTGAGGACCAGAACAGTTATTCAGGTGTGTATGCCTTTCTGTAATACCTTTATTTATCAGGTTTTGGGTACGTTCATTTTCACAAATTCTACCCTTCTGTTATTAGCTTTGCCTTCAGGTGTGCCATTATCAGTCAACGGTACATCTTCTCCAAATCCTTTTGAGACCATCCTTTCGCCGTCAATACCCTGTGCAATTAATTCATCCACTACTGTCTTAGCCCGTTGTTCCGATAAATTTATATTAAACTGAGTATCCCCATCGCTATCCGTATGTCCTTCAACACTAAAATTTATTTCCGGATGTTCCTTCATTAGTTTCGCAACTTCATTAATTACACCCATAGATTCAGGTTTTAAAGTTGCTTTTCCTGAATCAAATTTTATTCCGTTAGTAACAATTTTTCCATCAGTTAAAAAGCGATCATATAGTTGTACGGCACCTTCTGCTATGCGGATATTTTTTATCATTGTGGGATAATCTCCAGTTTGACTATAATCATAGGTGCTTCCTTTCAAACTTATTGCCAATGGATTTCCCTTTACATTGGGCAACATTAATAATCTGTCCTGATCAATATATATTTTTAGTGCTCTTATGTTAAAGGAAATTGCCACGTGACGCCAGTGAGGGTATTCTTTTTGAGATTCTTTAGGTAAATTTCGACGCATTCTACCACCATCATAAGAAGCTCCTTGTTCATAGCCCACATCAATAACACCAATATCTCCTAGTTCAGATGGGCGGTGGAAAGCTTCTCCTTTATCCCAGAATAATATTTCGTATTTGGTAGTTCTATGAGACAAATACATGTCGAATTCTATGGTAAATTTTTCCGGTAGATAGTCTCCCTCTTTTTTCATAAGTGGTTTTATGGTTGCCCCGGAACTTTCAACAGGAAACCGAATAACGTTTTCACCTTCAAATAAGGCGTTTTCAACGTAGCCATCAATTAAATCCCATTGCGAGGGGAATTCCCCATTTTGCTCTCCCTCTAAATTGTCTTCAAATATTACTGTTTCACCCGGCACAAAATCATATTTAGACCAGGGTTTAGCAACCTGATCATCTGTGGTTTCTTCAGCGTTCAGTTCATTTTCTTTGGTTTGTTTTTCTTCTGGTTGAGGTTCTTCTCCTTCCAATGCTTTTTCAACCTCCTTTTCGGCTTTCTTTTTTAGTTTGCCAAGTATTTGTGCTTCAGACACCGCAGGCATCTGAAGGAACAAGCCAACTATCAGAAATAAAAATATATTTTTCATGATCTGTAGATATAAAATTGATTTCTTTTAACGTTTGGAACAAAACTATGAACCCCTTTGAAGGATGCCAATGATATAGATCAGCACCACTTAGTATTTCTATGTGAGATTATAGCTTCTTTTCCAACTCTTTAAAAAAGAGATAGATTCAAAGTGATTAGGGCCGTTTTTTGATGAATTTATCTCCAGCACTATCCTACCGGCACGCACGGGAACCTATCAATTCTCTAACTCCATATCACCATCAAACACCTGCATACATTTTTCGATTTCCTTATGGGCCCTCTCCGTGGTAAAACCAAGTCCAATGGCATATTTAAAAATCAAATTTCGCTCCTCTTCATCAATTTCATGGTCGGCACAGATAATGCTGAACAGGTCATGGAGCCGTTCAATACGTTCTTCCAACGAATAGGGAGGAATCAAGTGGTACTTCCCGGGATTTTTTAATATGGTTTTGACTTCTTCCTGTGAAACATCGAGCTTAACGGCCAAACGCTTCAAAACAATTTCTTCTTCGGGATTGATAGGGCCATCTATGATCGCCAACTTTACAATTGCGGCGAAATGCGATACTTTACTTTCGTGCTCCCCCGATTCGTAAGCTTCAAAGATTGACATATTCTGTTTATTTTTAAGGTTCCAGTTTACTCAATAACTGCTTTTCAACTTTATTAATAGCTTAAAGCATTCCTCCTATATAGTTAAACACCCTTGTTTTGTAATCATTAATCCCGGTATAGAATTCCTCAAAACGATCTTTTAATTCCTTATGGTTTTCCAGGTAAAAGGTATCGCAAGAAATGTCCTGACACTCCAAAATACCTTGTAACTTGTCTTCATATTCGGCGATTTCTTTCTTTAAGTTCTTCGTCTCCTTTACCCTGGTCTCAATTTCATGCCTGAACTTTTGTAACCGTTCAAAAAGATTAGGTGTGTTTTCTTTGTAAATATGAGCATTCAATAACTGTTCTATAAACCGGGTTTCAGTTTCAATATATCCAAGGATCAATTTCCACCATTGGGCATCATGGTGGAAAGCCGTCAATAGTTCTTCCTGTGTGTTTTGTTCGCCCAACATTTTAGCTATTTTAAAATTGATCGAAAAGTTACGTTTTTTGGTAGCTCTTTTAAATGATCCATATCAGTTCTGTGTCTTTTTTTCTAAATAATTTGCATCACTTTTGCGCCCTTGATCTTTTGTTCCTTTAAATCAATTAGTGCTTCTTTGGCCTGTTCCTTATTATTTTAAATAGGTGAGCAGTTCAGTGAAAAATTCAAACAGGTTTCTGATCAGGAAGCGATTCAGTTGTTGGAAGAAACCAATGCACCAATGAAACCTAGCCTTTGACTACCACTACAGGTCTAAGTTTAGCTACTTTCCTGGCAATACCGGAATCGCTTACGGTCTGGACCACCATATTAACATCTTTATAGGCTATGGGTGCTTCTTCGGCTATTCCCTTAAAGGAACCCGCTTCTACAAAAATGCCTTTTTCTTTGAGATTTTCTTTGAGTACCGGAGCGTTTACTTGTTTCTTTGCAGCCGTCCTGGACAACCTTCTTCCCGCTCCGTGGCAACATGAACCGAAGGTCAGTTCCTTGCTTCTGGTAGTGCCGGCCAACACATAGGAACAAGTGCCCATGCTTCCGGGAATAATAACGGGTTGCCCTACTGATTTATAGGATTCAGGTAATTCTTCAAACCCCGGACCGAAAGCCCTTGTAGCCCCCTTACGGTGTACAATAACCTGAGCTTGCTTTCCATCGACTAAATGTGTCTCAACTTTGGCAATATTGTGCGCCACATCGTACATCAGTTTCAAGGGTTCAATGGTTGGTCCAAAAATATTCCTCCAGGCGTTTCTGACCTCCCACGAGATTACTTCCCTGTTGCACCAGGCATAATTGGCCGCAGCACACATGGCCTTGAAATAATTCTGCCCTTCTTTGGAATTGAAAGGCACGCAAGCCAATTCCCTATCGGGCACTTCAATGCCATAGTTGGGCATTGCAGATATGATTTGACGAATGTAGTCAGTGGCGACCTGATGCCCTAACCCACGGGATCCGGTGTGAATCAATATCACCACCTGATCTTTGGACAGTCCGAAAGCTTCTGCAATGGTCTCTTCATAAATTTCCGCTACATAATCCACCTCTACAAAATGGTTTCCTGAACCTATGGTGCCCAGTTGGTCAGTACCCCTTTTTTTTGCCATATCGGAGACCAAAGACGGATCTGCATTTTCCAACCGACCATTGCTTTCCATAAAAGCCAAATCCCTCTTTTCCCCATATCCTTTTTCAACAGCCCACTCGGCTCCTTTGAGAAGCACTTCATCCATTTCTTGCGTAGAAAGTTTAATTTGCCCGCCTTTTCCCATCCCAGAAGGGACCTGGGCATACATTTCTTTGGATAGCATCTCCAATTTATCCTTGATGTCTGCTATTTTTTGGTCGGAAGTAAGTAACCGTACCCCGCAATTGATATCATAGCCTATACCCCCTGGGGAAATTGCTCCGTCTGGATGCAAAGTGGCCGCCACGCCACCAATGGGAAAACCATATCCTTCGTGAACATCGGGCATAACAAGGGAAGCTCCCTTTATCCCGGGCAGGGATGCCACATTTACCAATTGCACAAGGGACCGATCTTCCATAATGGCGTCGAGCAAAGGTTCGGATGCCAATACCCTGGCGGGTACCCGCATATTAGGTCGGAATGCTTTGGGAATCTCCCACAAGAAGTCTTCTATTTTATGGATATCGGCTTTTTTAATTTTCATTTGTTAAATATCAAAAATGATCAGGGTTTCCCAGTCTCTGTTATTATTTTTTTGCACATCAGCCTCATGGTAAGTCACTGCCTTGATTTCCTCGTCAAAACCTTGGGTTTGTTGTCTGCCATGAATCTCTGCTCTTATCTTCTTGGTTGTCAACTCAAAAAATTTTACCTCACAAAAAATCGCTTTTTCGGCATAAGAAGTAGATAGTACTTCAGATAAAAAATCAATAAGCAGGCAGGTTTCATCATGTGCCGTAAGTTCAATTTTTAACTTGAGCATAAAAGGGCTATTCTTATCACAAAAACCATCCTTTAAAATGTTACCCATTCCCAATACTCCCGCAGTAAAAAGCTCTTCTAGACTGTAACCCTCTATTTTCATACGGATATCAGCAGTGTGGGGAAGGTATCGAATCTTCATTTTTTGGTCGCTTTCACCACTAGAAAGGAGCCCTCTCCAAAACCTGGTTTTGGAATTTGTATTTCCTCAATCTCGTCTAAATCACCAAAAAGGGTCTGGTTGAATTCCAGATTTTTGAATTCTGCTTCCTTTAGCAATGTCTGTATTCGGTCTACGGTATAAAAATTGGCCTTTGAGAAGAACGTACTTCGATGGCGTTTTTCGATATATTGTTGCGCCACACTTCTATCCTTATCCAAAAATCCGATCAACACAGAACCTTCGTGTTTTAAGACCCTGTGTGCTTCGGCCAAAGCATTCTTTAAACTAGCCAAATGGCAAATGGTTACAAAAAGTACAAAATCGAATTGCAGGTCTCCGTACGGAAGGCGTTCAGCTAACCCTTCGATAACCTCTATTCCTCTGTTGATGGCCTTTTCGGCCATTCCGCTGGAAGGCTCTACGCCTTCTTTAATTCCTAAAGGAAGGGCAAATCTTCCGGTTCCCAAACCCACTTCTATACCCCTGATATTTTCCGGTAGTTTTAATAATTGTTCCCTAATTGCGGCAATTTCGGATTGATAGACTTCAGGATAGTCTTCGTACCATTTCTCATATTCTTCTACGTGTCTGTCAAATATTTCTGTGTGTGTCATCGTGCTTCTGTTTATGATTTCCTAAATATCATGAGAATTAAGTCCCTCTGCAATGATCTATGTCAATCTGCACAGATTTTTAGAAGTAAAAAAACCAGGCCTGCGATTAGGGCACCTGGTAAGAATGTCAACAAAAAGATAAGGTACCGCCTAAAGGAAATTCAGCTTTTCCGCAGTACCTTATCAAACCAATCTAATTAAAGTCAACCAATTTTACTGTTCCAAAACCTCGAAAGTTACTTTGTTGTTCATCGCCTCAAAATTAATTACTCATGAGGCCATCACAAGGCCTTGGGTCAGTATAAGGATCATCGAATTGTGCAATACGGAGTGTTTCCGCTGGCAACCATCAATATCTAAAAACAGCGTTCATCGGACTTTCCTTTACGGGCATTTGTTCAGGAGGCAAAAAATACACTTCACCCTCTTGTTCAAAAGTTTGCACCGCAGCCAAATTGGCTAACGATACATTGTTAATTTCGTGTTTTTCGTCTATTGAAACTTCGTTGTCCTTCTTATCATAAATACCAAATACATCGCCGCCTTCTTCGATAAAAAGTGTATCAATCTTACCATTGAGCGCGGCGTTCACAATGACATCTATCTCATAAGAAGCCTTTTGTGTATGGATTAATTCGTTGAACTTATTAATCTTATTGAACTGAAGTCGCTGAAAATATTCCTCGACCAGCATCCATGATTCCTGATGTCTTTTATCATCCTTTTTAAATTCGGGGTCCCCTGACAGGTGCTTATCATACAGATTATGATACGTATTCGCTTCGGCATACAGCGCGTACAGCCGATCGATACATGAAAGTACCAAGGGAGCCTTCGAATCTGATGTGATTTTTTTTACACCTTCGTCCAGCATCCTGAAATACCGCAACAATTCATCCTTTTGATCATCCTTTCCCGCGCCTTGCCCGTGAAACGATGCCCCGTACGTAGCCTGTCCGCTCCTGAACTGCAAATTCTTTTGTTCATAATCGGACCCGACAGCATCCTCCAATTGTTTCGGAGCAAAATCCTCCAGATGCCTATCCTTAAAAGAGTAACGTGACCCTTCATACAGTTTTACGTAATCCTGGCTAAGATCCAAAAGATAGTAAAGCCCATCGTTATGATATAACGGTAGCAGGGGCAAAAGATAAAAATGGCCTGCTACGTAGGTCTTTGTCTCCAATGAAATGGGAACCTTAAAGTATCTCATTCCATCCTCGGAATCCAAAAAAATAGCCAATCCATCGGAGGGGTTCCTCCATAGTTCCACCTTGTCTAAAAGCTGCTCTACAGGTTCGAGGTATTCTTCTATTTCATTCATCTGCATTTGATGTTCCACCAACGTTTTCTGTACCTCGTTGATACTTTGTCTAAGCCGGGCCTGCGCTAAATGCATATTCTGTTCCTTGCCTTTTTTATCCATGGGCAGGAATATGGAAACACAATAAAGATTGCGTGTTTCGGCTAGGGTTTCAAAATCTTTTTTAGGCAGTGGATGTTTTTCGGAAGTATTCATGACTCAACTATTTTGAACCAAAATACCCAAATCAAAGAAAACTCAAAATGATTTTAATCAGTAGGTTGAAATTATTGTGATAGCCATAGTGCACAATTAACGACCTATCATGCCAGCAATATTCTTTAAGATGTAAGGATCTAAGAAATTTCCTGCTTTTTTAGGTATTTTTCAATAGTAATTAAAAGGTCTTCAAGTTCAAACGGTTTGGTTAGGTAATCATCCGCACCGGCATCGATCCCTGCCTTAACATCCAACTTTTCCGATTTTGCACTGAAAAAAATAAACGGTATTCTTTTTAGATCAGGATCTTGCCCCACATGTCTAAGTACCGCAAAACCATCCATCTCCGGCATAAGAATATCACAGAGTATCAGGTCCGGGGTTTCACATTTAATCTTTTCGAGACCCGTCCTACCGTTCGAAGCGGTAGTTACAAGGTAGCCTTCGAGCTGTAAAAGTTCTGCGGTATTCCCGCGAATGCCCACATCATCTTCAATAATAAGAATGCGTGTCATAAGCAATATGAATTGGGTTATAGAAGATACAAAAACAGTTCTTATTGAAAGAATAATCCTATCTAAAATCTGAACTTTCTTTCAAATAAGGAAAATTCACCTTCTGGACACCCCCATTTCTGTACATCCCTTACCAAACCAGAACCATGTAAAGCATATCCCCAGCATGGAAAAAAGCGGTCTGAACTTATTTTATCCACGAAACTGCCAATGGAGAGTAAGGAATGATTTATATCATTTCTGATTAGCGTCAATGTAACTTCCTTTATACCAGAATTTTTAAGAAATATACTTTGTTAAAATGAAAACTATAAAAACAGTTGTGATAGTACAGGACAAGTAATAACGGTTAATAAATAAACATTGAAATGAATAAGATCATCACCCTGACCATGAACCCTGTGGTCGATAAAGACACCTCTGTAGCAGGCATTGTGCCCAATAAAAAGTTGCGATGCAAAGCACCTGCCTATTATGCAGGAGGTGGAGGCATCAATGTTTCAAGGGCTTTGAAGAACCTGGGTTTTGAATCGCTTTGTATGTATTTGTCGGGCGGCCCAATGGGAATCCACTTGCAACAATTAATATCCAATAATAACATCGAACAAAAAGTAGTTCCAATCGAAGGGTGGACCCGTGAAAACCTTTCCGTAACCGATACAAATACCCAGCTGCAATACCGATTTGTAGTGCCGGGGCCCATCGTAAAAAAAGAAGAATGGAAGGAGGTGCTGACCCTTTTGGAGGAAATTTTACAAAAAGACGATTTTTTAGTCGCCAGTGGAAAATTACCACCCAAAATGCCAACTGATTTTTATGTACAGGTCTCGAAAATCACGGATAAAAAGGAAGCGAAACTGGTGTTGGATACTTCCGGCGAAGCATTGCTTCCCAGCATGAAAGCTAACATTTTTCTAATGAAGCCCAACTTGGGTGAGCTGAGCACTATTCTGCATGTAGCATCCATTTCGGCTATGGAACTTGAACCTTTGGCCAAAAGGCTCCTTGAAGAAATTAGTTGTAAAGTACTCGTGGTTTCCTTAGGTGCGAAAGGTGCATTATGGGCGACCAAAAATGAAATAGAATATATTCCCGCCCCTACGGTACATCAAAAAAGTACTATTGGCGCAGGCGACAGTATGGTCGCTGGTATGGTATTCAGCCTAACCCATGGAAAATCGTTAGGGGAAGCCGTAAAATATGGTGTAGCATGTGGTACGGCCGCTACGCTTCATCCTGGCACACAACTTTGTAATAAGGAAGATGCGGACAAATTATATGAGTGGATAGAAAATAATACTGTTAAAAAAGCGAAAAAAATCCCCAAACTGATCTAGGTCATTTGAAACCAGAAATTGACCTTGTATTTTTGTGGTTTAGTTAAGAATAACAAAGTTCATTGAAAAATTTACAAGCCTTACTCGGGGGAATTAAGGCTTGACAGGATGGAAGAGGCATGACGTTCCTTTAGACCATTTGAATCGCGATAGGATTTAGCTATAAATTTTGTTGAGGTCAGTGTAAGCGGTAATCGGATCAGAAAGCATCATCCGGGAAACCGGAACATTTGGGTGTTCCGGTTTCTTTTTCAAAAAATAGTATTAACCTGATGAAGGTCATGTTAAACCTGGATGCCATTCCTTAGTTTAGCATCTTAGTTGAATGGAATAGTTCTTTGAAAATGAAGTCTGAACGACTTCTACACATCATAAATAACGATAAACTTATTATTTCGTGGGGAGTAATAAGGTCTAGCATAAGAAGGTGTCGAAAATGCCCCATGCCGTGTGGTTTTAGCTATGGCCTAGCAATAGGTTTCACTCAAAATTACGCAAAGCGGTCAAAGGTGGTTTTTACACTTTCTTGGAAACTGGAACATGCAAATGTTCCAGTTTCTTTAAAGTATTGATCGGCATCATTGAAAAATGGTAAAGGTCATAGTAAAGAAAACGGATGCAGTTGGAACTCCAATCGATCGTTTAGGTCGTTTTAGCAATAAAATGGTTTAAGAGATTGATAAAAAAGTGTTGATGAATCCCCTTTCTTTATGAAAAACAGGAAGTTTCGGCTTCCTGTTTTTTTTTGACTTCAATATAAAGGCTTCAAAACAGCAATCACTTGGCGACCATGGGCTTCATCTTCCCTCGAATATTTTGGGGAAATTTCCCGCAACTATATTATGATGCCAGGTATAGAAATGACTTATCTCATTTTAACCTGATTTAGATTTTACATCAATAACTTTTTCTTTATCATATAGCACGGGTCAAGAATCAAGACCAAAGGCATAATATTGTTTTCCAGGCGTATCTTCATATATACCTTCAAGC
>Ga0272441_10006343_pt1 | contig 19880 bp, 9 predicted proteins | sample SSMProp6N_FD_193582 | JGI IMG/M metagenome (GOLD analysis project Ga0272441, IMG submission 193582) | Marine sediment archaeal communities from Little Sippewissett salt marsh, Falmouth, MA, United States - SSM-Prop-6N | ecosystem: Environmental > Aquatic > Marine > Wetlands > Sediment ... | reverse complement strand
CACTGTATTTACAGATTTCGATGATGCGGGTATAAAAACCTTTACTGTCGGCCAATCATATGTACTGGATAAAGACGAGGCCATTTATGGCCTGGGCATGCAGCAGCAGGGGAAAATGGTACAGCGAAACCTGAAATTGCGAATGGTTCAGGGTAACACGGATGATTATATACCATTCTTCCTGTCCGTAAAAGGATATGGATTGTTCTGGGACAATTATTCACCAACCATTTTTGAAGATACTCCGGAAAGCACATCCTTTTTGTCCGATGTGGGAGATTGCATCGATTATTATTTTATGGTTGGCGGTGACGCTGACGGCGTCGTATCCTGCATGCGCGAGCTGACGGGACAGGCACCGATGTTCCCGTTATGGACTTACGGATACTGGCAGAGCAAAGAGCGATATAAAAGCCAGGATGAAACGGTGGGTATCGTTAAAAAGTACCGCGAGCTGGGCGTGCCTTTTGACGGGATTATTCAGGACTGGCAGTACTGGGGGAACAATTATCTCTGGAATGCCATGGAATTCCTCAACACCGAATTTTACGATCCCAAAAAGATGATTGATGATGTGCACAGTCTGAATGCGCATATGATTATCTCGATCTGGAATTCATTTGGTCCTCACACAAAACAATATAAAGAACTGGAACAGATCGGCGCACTCATGGACTTTATCACATGGCCGGCTTCCGGTTCTCAAAAGTGGCCGCCCAGAATGGATTATCCATCAGGTGTCCGGGTTTACGATCCCTTCAATCCCCAGGCCAGGGATATCTACTGGACATACCTGAACAAAGGCATTTTTTCGCTTGGCATGGACGGATGGTGGATGGATTCATCAGAACCGGATCATATGTATTTCAAGCCTTCCGATTTTGACAATCAAACCTGGCTGGGTTCGTTCCGTAAAGTACGCAACGCTTTTCCCCTGATGACAGTGGGTGGTTTGTATGATCATCAGCGTTCGGTCACATCCGATAAACGTGTGTTTATACTCACGCGTTCGGCATTTGCCGGACAGCAGCGCTACGGAGCCAATACCTGGTCGGGAGACGTGGTGGCGTCATGGGACGCTCTGAAAAATCAGATATCAGCCGGATTAAACTTTTCACTTTGCGGCATTCCCTACTGGAACAGCGATATCGGCGGTTTTTTCCTCTGGAATTTCCCGAAAAAACTGGCTGATGCCGATTACCGTGAACTCTATGCGCGCTGGATGCAGTTCGGGGCGTTCTGTCCGATGATGCGCTCGCACGGAACCGATGCCCCGCGTGAAATTTATCAGTTCGGTCAAAAAGGGGACCGGATTTATGATGCCCTTGAAAAAGCGATTCGCCTGCGCTACCGTCTGTTACCCTATACGTATGCTGTCTCATGGGATGTGACAGCAAACCAGTCCACAATGACGCGCGCCCTGGTCATGGATTTTGCTCAGGATAAGCAGGCGCTGGATATCAATAATGAGTACATGTTCGGCAAATCCTTGCTGGTTTGTCCGGTCACCAGAGCGATGTATTCAAAGATCCGTGTGAACGGAAAGGATACCACCCGTGTTGAAGATTTCAGTAAAGTAAAAAGCGAAGGAGTATACCTGCCCGCAGGAAGTGATTGGATTGATTTCTGGACCGGAGAAAAACATAATGGCGGACAAACGCTGAATAAAAAAGTTCCGATTGACATCATCCCATTGTATGTGAAAGCCGGATCCATATTACCCGTCGGTCCGGATGTGCAGTATGCGATGGAGAAAAAATGGGATGACCTTGAAATACGCGTGTATCCCGGCGCGAATGGCGAATTCATCCTGTATGAAGATGAACTCGATAATTACAAATATGAGAATGGAATGTATTCCACGATTGCTTTTAAATGGGATGATAAAGAGAGGATTTTAACCATCTGTGAAAGACAGGGTTCTTACACGGGAATGCCGGATCAGAGAATATTCCGGATTGTTGTTGTTTCGCCAGACCATGGAACAGGTATCAAAGCGACAAAACAGATTGAAAAAACAGTCAGGTACAGGGGCTCGGAAATGAAGGTGGTTATCTGATGAACGTTAAAATGATCAATCGGCAGGCAATGTTGAAAAGAAATATTTTCAATATTAATCATAAGGAGAGTCCAAAATGAAACGAGCCCTGTTCTATATTTTACCAGTTGTCGTTTCAATAAACGGAATCTGTTTGGCTCAAACGGGTCAGGTTACAGTCAGTTCCAAACTCGCCGGCACAGCGCATCCCTCACCATACAATCTCTATGGTGCCAAATATCCGCTTATTGAAGCTGATTCTCGTGTAACATTCCAATTCAAGGCTCCCGATGCACAGAAGGTGCAGGTTTCCATTGCGAATATTCCATATGATATGGTCAGAGGCGACGATGGGTTCTGGACCTATACCAGTGAACCCCAGGATAAGGGTTATCACAACTACTGGATGATCGTTGATGATGCTATTGTACTGGATCCGGCCACCAACGCGTTCATCGGCTATGGCCATATGTGCAACGGCTTTGAAATTCCCGATGCGGAAGGCGGTTTTTACGATTTAAAAGATGTACCCCATGGCAAGGTGCTGATTGAAAATTATTTTTCAAAGGTCACCAATTCATGGCGTCATATCTTTATTTACACGCCTCCGGGATATGAGACGGACGCATTGATACGTTATCCGGTGCTCTATCTTCAGCACGGCGGCGGCGAAGATGAACGGGTGTGGATTGAAATGGGACGAACCAATGTGATCCTGGACAACCTGATCGCCGAAGGGAAAGCCAAACCATTTATCGTTGTGATGGAAACCAGTTCCGCCCTGAAACCGGGAGAATCCCCCCCTGAACCGCGCCGGCCGAGACCTGCCGGGGAAAGACAGACACCGCCAGCCGCACGTACGCGGCCGCGCTTTTCATTTGATACATACAGAGAAGTCATGATCAATGATTTGATACCCTATATTGATGGCAATTTCAGGACATTGAGTGAACAATCCCACCGTGCAATGTCAGGACTCTCAATGGGTGGTATGGTTACCAGACAGGTCACACTGGCAAATCTTGACAGGTTTGCCTATATTGGCTTATTCAGCGGTGGCAGCATCAGCATGGATGATGTTAACAATACACCTGGTTTCAAAGAGAAAGTCAAACTCGTGTTCGTCAGCTATGGCAGCCGCGAACTCAAAAACGGCATGGCCCGCTTTGGCGGCAATCCCGGTGCGAACACCGATGCACTCAAAGAAGCGGGTATCAATGCTCATTTCTATATCTCTCCGCTGACGGCTCATGAATGGCAGAGCTGGCGGCGGAGCTTTTATGAATTCGCTCAATTGCTGTTCCAGGATTAAAGGAGAAGAATTATGAAAAGACTTATTGCTGCTTTGATGGTATTACTGTTCACTTATTCAGGTTCGCTATGTCTCGCACAGTCGGACCAGCCTGCGGTTGTGGAGGACTTCCAACCGGCGTCCACCAATCAGCCGGGCAGGGAGTATCCTCAGGTCAATTCCGAAGGCCGGGTGCGCGCCGGCATTTCGGCACCCGAGGCACAGAGAGTGCAGCTGGATATCAGCGCCGTAAAATACGATCTGACCAAAGATTCAAGCGGTGTCTGGACCGGCGACTCGGATCCCCAGGATGAAGGTTTTCACTATTACCAGCTCTGGATCGACGGGGCTGCAGTCCCTGATCCGGGCAGTCTGTACTTTTATGGCGCCGGCCGCTGGGGCAGCGGTATCGATATCCCTGCCAAGGATCAGGATTTCTATGCCCTCAAGAACGTCCCCCACGGTCAGATACGTGAGCATCTCTATTTTTCAAAAAGCGAAAACAGCATGCGCCGCTGTTTCGTTTACACCCCTCCCGACTATGACGCGGATTTAACCAAACGGTATCCTGTGCTGTACCTGCAGCACGGCGGCGGTGAAGACGAGACCGGCTGGCCCAATCAGGGCAGGACCAATCTAATCATTGATAACCTGATTGCCGAAGGCAAGGCCAAATCCTTTATTATCGTAATGGACAATGGCTCCTGGCGCTGGCCCGAGAATGTGCCCCGGCCCAAGAGAGGTGAACGTCCTAAGGGGGGGTGGCCACCAAAAGGCTGGGCCGACGGATTCATGAAGACTCTGCTGGAGGATATCATCCCCATGGTCGATACCAGCTATCGCACACTGGCCGATCAGGAGAACCGCGCCATGGCCGGATTGTCCATGGGTGGCATGCAAACCCGTATTATCACACTTGCCCACCCCGATGTGTTCTCACACGTCGGTATGTTCAGCGGCGGCAGCATCAGTATGGAGGATGTGAACAATGCGCCCGGTTTTAAAGAGAAAATCAAACTGGTTTTCATCAGCTATGGCAGCCGGGAACTCGAAAACCGCAGAATGGGTTTCGGCGGTGATCCCAGGGCGAACACCGACGCACTCAGCGAAGCCGGTATGAATACCCATTTCTATGTCTCACCCCTGACGGCTCACGAGTGGCAGAGCTGGCGGCGCAGCTTGCATGAATTCGCCCAATTGCTGTTTCAAGACTGAAGGAGAATAATTATGAAACGACATTTATCTGTTTTAATTGTATTTCTGCTGATCTGTTCAGGCTCCTTGGGTCTCGCACAGTCGGACCAGCCTGCAGTTGTGGAGGACTTCAAGCCCGCATCCACCAATCAACCGGGCAGGCAGTTTCCACAGGTCAATTCCGAAGGCCGGGTGCGCGCCGGCATTTCTGCGCCGGAAGCACAGAAAGTCCAGCTGGATATCAGCGCTGTAAAATACGATCTGACCAAAGATTCGAGCGGTGTCTGGACCGGTGACTCGGATCCGCAGGACGAAGGATTTCACTATTATCAGCTCTGGATCGACGGGGCCGCGGTTCCTGATCCGGGCAGTCTGTACTTTTATGGTGCCATGCGCTGGGGCAGCGGCATCGAAATTCCCGCTCATGATCAGGATTTCTATGCACTTAAGGATATCCCGCATGGCCAGATTCGTGAGATTCTGTTCCCCTCAGAGAGTACCGGCAGCTCGCGCAGAGCCTTTGTGTACACCCCTCCCGACTATGACGCGGATTTAACCAGACGGTATCCTGTGCTGTACCTGCAGCACGGCTGGGGAGAAAATGAATATGGCTGGCCGAACCAGGGCAGGACCAACCTGATTATGGACAACCTGATTGCAGAGGGAAAAAGCAGGCCGATTATTATTGTTATGACCTATGGTATGACGAATGAAGTGAAAATCGGCGGTCTCAGAAATTTTGATATCAAACCATTTCAGACTGTTCTGGTCGATGAACTGATCCCCTATATCGACGCGAATTTCCGCACACTTGCTGATCAGCCCAATCGCGCCATGGCCGGTCTGTCCATGGGCGGGTTTGAAACCAGATTGATCACCCTGGATAATCTTGACACGTTCTCTCATATCGGTCTTTTCAGCGGCGGGTCTATCTCACTGGAGGATGTCAAAAATACACCCGGCTTTAAGGATAAAGTAAAACTCGTATTCGTCAGCTATGGCGGAAGGGAAATTGAAAACATGAAGAGCAGACCCCGTCGCGGGCCTTTTGGCGGGGATCCCAAAGAGAGTATCGATGCGATATCAAAGGAAGGCATCAATGCGCATTTCTATGTTTCACCCAACACGGCCCACGAATGGCAGAGCTGGCGGAGAAGCCTGCACGAATTCGCGCCATTGTTATTCAGGGAATAACCAGTGAATTATTAATATTCAGCGAGGAATCAAAAAATGGGTTTATTATCAAATATCTTTAAGGAAAAATCCTTTGGTATCGTAATTTTACTATTTTCAATCAATTTACTTGGGCAGCAACTGCCCTATCAAAATCCAAATCTGAGTTCTGAAGAAAGAGCCAGGGATTTAATAGCACGGCTGACGCTGGAAGAAAAAGCCGCTTTGATGTGTGATGTATCGGATGCGGTTCCCCGTCTGGGGATTAAAAATTTCAACTGGTGGAGCGAAGCACTGCACGGGCTTGCCAACAATGATAATGTGACTGTTTTCCCCCAGCCTATAGGCATGGCGGCTTCATTTGATGATGAGCTGGTTTATCGGATATTCAGCGGGACTTCAGATGAAACGCGGGCCAAGTACCATGAAGCCATCCGAAACGGGGAGGGGAATAAACGTTTCTTAAGCCTTTCCGTATGGACGCCCAATGTCAATATTTTTCGTGATCCGCGCTGGGGACGCGGTCAGGAAACCTATGGCGAAGATCCTTACCTGATGTCCCGCATGGGTGTTTCCGTGGTAAAAGGTCTTCAGGGTCCTTCTGATGCAAAATACCGAAAACTGCTGGCCTGCGCCAAGCATTATGCGGTGCATTCCGGACCGGAATGGAGCCGACATGAAGTCAATCTGAATGATGTCGATCCGAGGGACTTATGGGAAACTTACCTTCCCGCATTTAAAGCACTGGTTCAGGAAGGGGGTGTCCGACAGGTTATGTGCGCATATCAGCGTCTGGATGATGAACCCTGCTGCGGCAGTACGAGACTTTTACAAAAAATTCTTCGTGATGAATGGGGATTTAAATATGTGGTGGTTTCCGATTGCGGAGCGATTGCTGATTTTTACACGAGCCATAAGGTCTCTTCTGATGCCATGCATGCGGCCGCCAAAGGCGTTCTGGCAGGCACTGATTTGGAATGCCAATGGATCGATCATACCTATAAAAAAATCCCGGAGGCTGTTGAAAGAGGATTGTTAACGGAAGCGGACATTGATAAAAGGCTGATGCGGGTTCTGACAGGCCGTTTTGATCTGGGGGATATGGATGATGATTCGATTGTCCCCTGGTCAAAAATTCCGGTATCGGTTATCAATAATGAGGCGCACCGGGAACTGGCCCTGGAAATGGCGCGTGAGTCCATGACGCTTCTTCAGAATAAAAATAATATTCTTCCCCTGAAAAAAGACATTCTGAAGATTGGGGTCATCGGTCCCAATGCAGATGATGAACCCATGTTGTGGGGCAATTATAACGGAAAACCGGTACGAACTATCACAATTCTTGACGGGATTGTCTCGAAACTCTCACCCGATCACGTGATTTATGACAAAGCATGTGATCTGGTTGAGGATAAAGTGACCGAATGTTATTTTTCCAGGTGTTTTATTGATAACAAGAAGGGATTCAAAGCCACATACTGGAACAATATTGACCGTAAGGGTGAAGCTGTTGCGACACAACAGATTATAAATCCGATCAAACTGACCACTGCAGGGCAGCATGAATTTGCTCCCGGAGTCAGACTTGAAGGATTTTCAGCCAAATATGAAACCGAGTTTTTACCCGTACAAAGTGAAGAAATCGTATTTAAATGCGGTGCGACCGGACACTTTGAATTGCTGGTAAACGGAGAATCCATTGTCAGGTATGATAACTGGAGAACTCTGCCGTCCAGACATCCATTCCATGTCGAAGCCGGTAAAAAATATAAAATTGAGATCCATTATGCCCAGTTGTATAACTGGCAGGCCAATCTTGAGTTTAATTTTGGCAGAGAAGTGGACATCGATTTTACCGGTCTCCTGAACAGGCTTCAAGGAGTTGATGTGGTTGTATTTGCCGGCGGTCTTTCAACGCTGCTCGAAGGTGAGGAAATGCCGGTATTTTTTCCCGGTTTCAAAGGCGGTGACCGTACCGAAATAGAGCTTCCATCTGTCCAGCGTCATTGTGTGAAAACATTGAAAGAAGCCGGGAAAAAAGTCATTTTCGTTAACTGCTCCGGTTCGGCCGTCGCTCTGGTACCGGAAACGGAAAGCTGTGAGGCCATTCTCCAGGCGTGGTATGCGGGAGAATCAGGCGGTCAGGCAGTTGCCGATGTGTTGTTCGGTGATTATAATCCATCCGGAAAATTACCCATTACTTTCTACAGGAACCTGAATCAATTGCCTGATTATGAAGATTATTCCATGATGGGGCGCACCTATCGTTACATGTCCGGTCCGCTTTTCCCGTTTGGCTTTGGACTGAGCTATACCAAATTCTCGATTGGCAAGGCAAAATTCAGCAAAACAGCGATTACCGGGAATGAATCCGTCGAATTAACCATTCCGGTTTTCAATAAAGGAAAACGGGAAGGGACGGAAATCGTCCAGGTGTATGTGCGCAAGACAAACGATACGGACGGGCCTCTCAAAACGCTCAAAGGCTTTCAACGGGTCGAAGTGGCCGCCGGGAAAACCGCTCAGGCTGTGATCAATCTGCCGTTCGATTCGTTCGAGTTTTATGATCGGAAAAGCGGGAAAATGAAGGTCTCTTCGGGAGCGTATGAGGTGCTCTACGGGAACAGTTCCGACGACAAAGATTTAAAGGTGGTGACGATTACGATTCAATAAAAAATTTATAATAAGGAGTAAGACATGATCCTTGGACAAAGTTTCAGGAGAATAGTACTATTATTCGTTATTGTTGGCTTGGGTACAATAATTTCTTGTAAACAATCAGCTTCAACACAAGCAATGAATCCTTCTGGTTTTAAAATAATGAGGGGCGTCAATCTTAGCCATTGGTTATCACAGGATTTTGGGTGGGAACCTAAATATGAATATATAAAGGAAAAAGACATTCAATTTATAGAAAGTATCGGATATGACCATGTAAGGATTCCTATTGATGAACATGAAATGTGGGATGAAAATGGAAAAAAAATTCAGGAAGCATTTAATCATCTTACAAGTTGCCTGGATTGGTGTAATAAATATAACCTAAGGGCAGTTGTCGATTTGCATACTATCCGTTCGCATCATTTTAACGCCGAAAATGAAGGCGGGAGCAATACACTTTGGACAGATGCTGAAGCGCAAAAGAATTTTATAAATCTTTGGATTCAACTATCTGAAGTGCTCCATACGTATCCCGATAATATGGTTGCTTATGAACTGTTAAATGAAGCGGTAGCCCCTGAACATGACGATTGGAATAAACTTGTAAATAAGGCAATAGCAGCCGTTCGTGAAAAAGAACCTGAAAGGGTGTTGGTCATCGGGCCGAATATGTGGCAAGTTGCGCCGAACCTTCAATACTTGAAATTGCCTGAAAACGATAAAAATATAATTTTGAGTTTCCACACATATACTCCCCTGGCTTTTACACACTATACAGCAAACTGGACGCCGGTGGGTAACTATAAGGGGCCGGTTCATTATCCAGGTCAGATTATTACCGATGATGATTACGAGAAATATGTGGATGTCTCAGATACAGCAATGGTGGATCTGCTATCTGATGCAAGAGAAAATTTTAATAAAAAGAGATTGATAGACGTATTTCGATCAGGTATCGAGTATGCCAAAGTTAAAAACCTGCAACTATATTGTGGGGAATTTGGCTGTTTACCTACGGTTGAGAGAAAAGACAGAATGCAATATTATTCGGATTTAATTTCAGGGCTTGAAGAAAATAACATTGCATGGTGCAATTGGGAGTATAAAGGTGATTTTGGCATTTACTATTTTGATTCTGAACAGTTGAAATCACTTGAACCGGATTATGAGTTTATAAAAATACTGCTAAAGTATACTTATCCAAAATAAAAAAAGTGTCTTATTGGAGGTTCCGGACAATCAAATATTTTCGAATTCCAATAAGACAGTATTACAGGAGATCATCTTGGAAAAACTGAATTATATGAAGATGAAATTAATGCTTGTTCCAATTTTCATTTTGTTTTTTTTCTGTTCTATGATTCACGCCCAAAGGTTGTATGTCGGCGTGAACTATCATCCCCATGATGATAAAAATGTTGAAAAGATACAACGTGATATTCAGCTTATGAAAAAAGCCGGTTTCAATGTTGTCCGGATGGGTCATCTGGCCTGGGACAGTTATGAACCGTCTGAAGGTGTGTTCGATTTTGCCTGGTTCGACGAGGTCATGGACATGATGGGTGAAGCCGGCATCAATGTGATTCTGGATATTGCCATCCGGCCCGCTCCGCTCTGGCTGCATCACAAATTCCCTTCAATTGGCATTACGGATGAAAATGGGAATGTGCTGTATCCGAATCACCGTTATATGGAAGATATCGGCGATCCGAATTATCAGAAATATGCCCTGCGCTTTACCGATGCCATGACAAAACAATACGCGAACCATCCTGCACTGCTGGCCTTCGGGATTGACAACGAATCAGGTGACGGACTTATATCCTACTCCGAAACGGCAAGACAGAGATTTATTACCTGGCTAAAGAATAAATATGGTACTGTTGAAAAATTAGACAAAGCATGGGCCGGACAACGCTGGTCAAGAAAGATAAACGAATGGGATGAAGTTGGATTTCCTGTAAGAACCCACTATAACGATGTACCTGAAAGAATGCTGGATTTCAGACGATTTGTTTCCGATGAAATCAATCAATTACTCTTTAAGGTAATCGATATTGTCAACATCAATGCTCCCGATGCCCTGGTCAACACAAATGCCTGGTATTTCAGCTATTTGAAATATTTTGACTACGCTCCTATTGCTTATTCCTGTAAAATGACGCGTGGTGGCGAAGGATTTTATGCCGGCACTTCCCTGGTGAACAATGCCGGTATCCTGTGGGCTTCTTTCGGTATTGTTCGAATTCAATATGAAAGCACCAATCCTTTCTGGTGCAATGAATTTACAACCATGACGGCTGTTCCCAATTCCTGCAGAAAGCAGGCGTATGCATCATTGATGTTCGGTAATCAAATGGTGTGCGGATGGACATGGCAGAGCATGCACAGCGGGGAAGAACAGTATCTCGAAGGATTGATTGACTGGGACGGACTGCCTAACCGCAAATACGATGAATATAAAAAAATTGCGGCTGAATTTAAAAAGATTGAAAAATATTTTCCCTATAAACTGAAGGCCGAAGTTGGTTTGGCCTTTTCATTCCCAAGTCAAATTGTCAGTTATTCGTATCCTGAAGCACATGACGGTCAGGTTGGAACCTGTTTTAATCAGTTTTTTAACCGTAATATGGATGTAAGAATACTTGATATCAGCCGAAGTCATTTAAACTACAAATTATTGATTATCCCCGGTGTGACCGTTATGGATCCGGTAACGGCCGGAAAAATTCGTGATTATGTCAGCCGAGGCGGGACGGCTGTCATGACAAGTTATTCGGCGGTCGTTGATACAACAAATAAAGTATTTGCCAGTACTCGTCCCGGTTTACTGAATGACGTATTTGGGATCCGGCTTGGAAGTTACGAAGAAACAGAAAATATGAATGAGATATCCCGGATTTCATATCAAGGGAAGCAGATCAGGGTGAGTTATAAGGGAAAAGATATTGAATCAGAATCACCCCGGTTTGATGTCATTGAACCGAAAGGCGCTGCGGTCATAGGAAATTTAACCAGTCTGGACAGAGACTATCCTGTCATAACTTCCAATGCATATGGTAAAGGAAGGGCAATTTATATGGGTCTTCCTGCAAGAGGCGAAGTTTTAAGTCCTCTGCTGGACGATCTTATCGTAGAACTCTCAATACAGAAAGGCCCGTCTGTACCTGACAGTGTCATGGCAAGACAGATCGATGAAAACCATGTTTTTTATCTGAATGTGAGCGGTAAACCACAAATGATTGAATTTAAAGGCAAAATGAGAAGTCTGTTATTCGATAAAGAGTATACGGATAAATTCACAATTGATCCGTTTGAACCTGAATTTGTTGAATTAAAACAGGAATTTAAATATAATTGATTCAGAGAAATTTTATAATGAAGATTCTATCCTGTTTTCTGAAGACAATAACGCTGTCTTTTGACAGGGAAATTTTAACGGTTTTTCTCTTTGGATTATTTTTTAACACAGCGCTATTTTCACAACTTCCGACAGCGCAGCAGGTCGCCAGTCAAATGAAAACCGGTTGGAATATGGGAAATACACTTGAAGCCGTTTGTGGAGAAACGGCATGGGGGGGTGCCTATACCACCCAAAATTTCATTGATTGTGTGAAAGCCGCCGGATTCAATACAATCCGGCTCCCTTGCGCCTGGTTCTGCCATTCCGATACAATATCCAGTGAAATTGATACAGCCTGGATTGCCCGTGTGAAAGAAGTTGTCAATTATTGCATGAAGGACAGTTTATACACAATCCTCAATATACATTGGGATAATGGCTGGTTGGAAAAAAGGGTTAATACAGCCAATCAGGACCGGGTCAATGAAAGACAGCATGCCTACTGGACGCAAATTGCAAATTATTTCAAAGATTATGATGAACATTTGCTTTTTGCCGGTGCGAATGAACCCCATGTGGAAGATGCAGCAGGAATGTCTGTTTTGTTATCGTACCACCAGACATTTATTGATGCTGTCCGGGCTACAGGTGGAAACAACCGTTCCCGTACCCTCATTATCCAGGGGCCATCCGCAGATATAGATAAAACCGATCAGTTGATGAACAAAATGCCTGTGGATCAGATTGCGGACCGGCTGATGGTTGAAATTCATTATTACACACCATATCAGTTTACCCTGATGGGTGAAGACGCCGGCTGGGGGAAAATGTTTTACTACTGGGGGGAAGGCCATCACTCTGCAGCTGAACTGACGCGTAATGCCACCTGGGGTGAAGAAAACGAGGTGGAAAAATACTTTGGACTCATGAAGACCAGGTTTGTTGATAAAGGCATCCCTGTCATTATCGGAGAATTCGGTGCATTTAAACGAAAGCTTAAATCACCGTCAGATCAAATGCTTCACTATGCTTCAGTGGAGTATTATTACAGATATGTTGTAAAATCGGCAATCCATAAGGGATTGATACCCTGCTGCTGGGATATTAATATGGGTCTGTTTGATCGCAGCAAGGGGATTATTCTGGATCAGGGTGTTATTGATGCAATTATAGATGGAAGCAATGAAGGCAGTGCTTCGGATATCCATTCGTCATTCTGAATTTTTAACGCACCTTTTTGACATTGGACGGTTTGTATCCCCACAGGATGGATACAGGGATATATCAAAAAAGAAAACAGCTCGTTTTGCCTGAATCACATAAAAAGAGTACGTAAATGATCACAAGATATTTTAAGTCCGATATCATATTCTCAATGGTTTTAATGCTTTCCCAATTCACTGCTCTTGCTCAGGCCCAATATCAAACAAATACCCATGATATCGGTGCCGGCTATTATTTAAATCCCATTTTCGCGGGAGATTACCCCGATCCAAGTATCTTGCGTGATGGAGACAATTACTTTATCGTTCATTCGTCGTTTGAATACTATCCGGGTCTGCTGATATGGCAGTCGAAAGATTTGATAAACTGGATGCCGGTGGCAAATGCTTTGCATAAATATGTCGGTTCCGTGTGGGCTCCGGATCTGGTAAAATATAATAACAGGTATTATATCTATTTTCCGGCGAATAATAAAATATATGTTGTGGCGGCCGAATCGATTAACGGCCCGTGGAGCGATCCGATCGATTTGAATATCAACAATATCGATCCCGGTCATTTTGTTGATGAAGACGGCAATCGATATTTGTATTTCAGCAATGGCGGATTTGTGCCTTTGTCTGAAGACGGACTTTCTGTGACTGGTGAAATTGTACATGTTTATGACGGCTGGCCGATCCCGCGGGAGTGGACGATTGAATGTTTTTGCCTGGAAGGGCCCAAGATAGCAAAACGCGGAGAATATTATTATCTGACAACCGCTGAAGGCGGAACGGCCGGTCCGGCCACAAGCCACATGATTATATCCGCAAGATCCAAGACCCCTTTCGGCCCATGGGAGAATTCGCCGTATAATCCCATCGAAAGAACCAACGATCCTTCCGAAAGGTGGTGGTCCAAAGGGCATGGTACCATATTCGAAGATATCCGGGGGGACTGGTGGATGGTTTTTCACGGATATGAAAACGGACATTACAATATGGGGCGCCAGACCCTTCTTCAGCCTCTGGAATGGACCAAAGATAACTGGTTTAAAACACCTGACGGGATTAAAACGAATCAACCCATCAAACGCCCTCCCGGAACCGTATTGAAATCAACGTTTACTTTAAATGATGATTTCAGCGGCATATCACTTGAACCACAGTGGAAATTCTTTGGGGAGTACGATCCGGATCGGTTCCAATTGGCGGAAAATACTTTGGTGCTGAAGGCCAAAGGGAATTCTGTCGGAGACTGTTCGCCGTTGCTGTGTGTTCCGTCTGACCATTCCTATATGGCTGAAGTCGAACTGTATATTGAAGGTGATGCAACAGGCGGTCTGATGCTTTTTTATAACAACAGTTATTATTCGGGTATTCTGGTTGATCATGAAAATGTTTTGGCCAATCTCAGAGGCTGGCAATTTATCACGGAAAATGATGTGATTGACAGTCATGTCTTTCTGAGACTGAAAAACAGGAATAATATGGTTGATATGTTTTACAGTAAAGACGGTGAGCACTGGAATAAAATTGAGAACTCGCTGGAGGTATCGGGCATGCATCATAATGTGCTGAGCGGTTTCATGAGTTTACGAATCGGGCTTTGCTCCATAGGAGAAGGGCGGGTTAAATTTAAGAATTTTATTTATCAACCGATTCAACAGGCAAATGCTCATACAATGTCTTCTCCAGGTTTATTTAATTTAAGGTGGTTCTTCAGGTTGGAATCAACAATCAGAAAAAAAGAACCTGACATGACCTTATACGTTCAAAAAAACAGGCAGGTACAACGATGAATACCAAACAATCTTTGCTTTCGATTTTTATTTTATTGTTATCAATCCATGCATTATTTGCTCAGCAGCACGATTGGGAAAATGAACAGGTGATCGGTATAAATAAGGAAGCCGCCCATTGCGATTACATTCCTTATGCCACCATTGAGCAGGCTCTGGCCGATGACGCCAACGAATCGCCTTTTTATCAGTGTTTAAACGGAATCTGGAAATTTAACTGGGTCAAGTCTCCTGATTTACGGCCTGTGGATTTTTACAAAACTGATTTTGATGTCTGTTACTGGGATGATATCAAAGTGCCATCAAACTGGCAAATGAAAGGGTACGGGAAACCTATCTATACGAACGTGACATACCCTTTTGTTAAAAATCCACCCTATGTGATGACCCCGGCCTATGATAACTGGACAAACAGTGAATTCCCCAATCCGGTGGGCTCTTACCGGCGCAGTTTTGTTGTTCCGGATGATTGGAATGAACGGGAGGTTTATATTCATTTTGCCGGTGTGCAGTCAGCCATGTATGTTTGGGTCAACGGCAAAAAAGCAGGTTACAGCCAGGGAAGCATGACCCCTGCGGAGTTCAACATTACCTCATATCTTCAAAAGGGTGAAAACACACTGGCTGTCGAGGTCTATCAATGGAGCGATGGCAGCTATCTCGAAGATCAGGATTTTTGGCGATTGAGCGGTATTTATCGAGATGTGTTTTTATATGCGACACCCAAATTTTATATCCGCGACTTTTTTATCCAGTCTGATTTGAATAATGATTTTTCTTCAGCAATTCTTAGAACACACCTTTTGTTTGCAAATAAAGGATACAAAGGCGCTGTTTCTGTTGAAGGGTATTTGTTCAAAGATGGCCAATCCTGCGAAGGTGAAGATCCTGTTTTTATCAGACAGCTCACGGATTCTGTTGTGGGCCTAAAAACATCTGATCTGTCAATCCAAACAAAAGTCGACCATCCGGATTTATGGTCGGCTGAAATGCCGAATCTGTACCAAATGATATTTGTCTTGAAAAACGCCTCCGCGAAAATTTTGGAAGTCGTTGCGACTCCTTTTGGCTTCCGTAAAATTGAAATCAAAGATTCTCAGCTTTGGGTGAACGGGAAAAGCGTCTTACTCAAAGGCGCCAATCGGCATGATCTCGATCCTGTGAACGGACGTTATATCACATACGAAAGCATGTTACGGGATGTAAAACTATTCAAACAATTCAATATGAATACGGTTCGCACCTGTCACTATCCCAATCACCCTGATTTTTACAAATTATGCAACCGTTATGGTCTTTACATGGTGAGCGAGGCCAACGTGGAATCGCACGGCATGGGTTATGGAAAAGAATCGCTGGCGAAAGATGTCCGCTGGCAAAAAGCGCATGTCGACCGTGTGATATCAATGGTTCATTGTTTTAAAAATCAGCCTGCCGTTATTATCTGGTCCATGGGCAATGAAGCAGGCCCCGGTGTTAATTTTAAGGCTTGTCGCAAAGCAATACAGAAGGCAGATACAAGCCGGCCCATCCATTACCAGGGCTACAACGAAGCGGCTGATATTGAATCGACCATGTACCCGAGTGTGGAATCTCTGGATGAAACCGGTGCCAAAGAGGATTCCAGACCCTTTTTTATCTGTGAATATGCACATGCCATGGGAAATGCAGTGGGCAACCTTCAGGAATACTGGGATGTGATTGAAAAATACAAGCGGCTGATTGGCGGCTGCATCTGGGATTGGGTTGATCAGGGGCTTCAAAAAGAAGTACCCGGAAAACCTGGAGAGACCTTTTTCGCCTATGGCGGTGACTATGGAGACCGTCCGACAGACTGGAACTTTTGTGTCAACGGATTGACAACGCCTGATCGCAGCATCACACCCAAAATGGAAGAAGTAAAAAAAGTATACCAATACATTGGCATCAGGGCAAAGAATATTCTAAACGGCCAGGTGCGTATCGAGAACAAATACCAGTTTATCAATCTTGATCAATTTGATCTGAGCTGGGAATTGAGTTGTGATGGCAGGGTGATCGAAGCCGGAACCATGCCGCCTCTGGATATTGAACCCGGGAAATCAACGGAAATCAATATCCCGTTTACCAAGCCGCGGCTAAAAGCAGGCGGTGAATATTTTATTAAAGTGATTTTTACATTGCGTGCTGATGTGCCCTGGGCTTCAAGGGGACATGTGGTTGCCTGGGAACAATTGGCGGTGCCGTTTGCCGTTCCTTCTTTAAAACCGGTTCATCTGCAAACCCTGTCCTCGCTATCTTATTCTGAAGATAGAGATTGGATCCTGGTTTCAGGAAAAACATTTTCTTTAAAGTTCAACAGAAAGGTCGGAACCATTACGGATCTTGAATATTTGGGTGCGACCATGCTGCAAACCGATCCTGAAGCTATTTATGGCGTTCATCCCGAAACAAACATGATTTACTGGGACAGACTGACCGATGCCCGTGTTGCCGGTCCGATGCTCAATATTTTTCGTGCTCCGGTTGATAACGATTACATGTTCGGGGGGGGTTATGGTCCCAAGTGGCGAAACGCCGCCTTGTATGATATGAAACCGGAAGTGAAAAAAATCTCTGTCCGTAAACAGGGCGATGCCGTCGTAATCGAAGCAAATATTGATTCAAAAGCGCCCAAAGGATACGCCGTTCGCCAGCACACGACCTGGAAAATTCACGGAAACGGATTTATTGATGTGACCACGGAATTCGATCCGGATAAATTGAACTATCCGCTGGCCAAATTGGGATTCCTGTTGCAGATGCCCGAAGGTTTCGAAACCGTTACTTATTATGGGGCAGGGCCTCATGAGAATTACCGCGACCGTCTGCGTTCAGCTGCAATCGGTCGTTATCAGACGACGGTCGATAATATGTTCGTGCCCTATTTGAGAACACAGGATTGCGGCAACCGGTCGAATGTACGCTGGTTCACCGTAAACAATCATAACGGAGCTGGAATGATGGTTGTTGCCGACAGTTTGATGGATTTCAGTGCGTTGCATTATACGCCGCTTGACCTCGAGAAAGCCAATCATCCCTACGAATTAACACGTCGGAAGGAAACAATCCTGACTGTCGATATGCAGCATTGCGGGCTGGGCGGCGGAAGCTGTGGTCCCGGCCCCATGAAAAAATACCTGTTGAATACAGAAAAAGCAGGTTTTGGTTTCTCTATCCGCCCATATATCGGTCATATGGGAGACATGGAAGATGTTGCCAAAATGAGACTGGACAATTGATTTGTAAGCGCGGTGGTGGTGCCGCCGGTTCGACAAAGAAACAGACAATCAGGATTCTGTGAGGTAATATCATGAAGAAAACTCGATTTGCCATCTGTGCTTTGAGCCTTTTTCTATTGGCAAACAGCCATTTATTTGCCCAAAGCAAACTCTACCCCAACACCTTCCCTCTGGGGGATGTTGCATTGCTGGAAGGACCTTTCAAGCATGCCCGCGATCTGAATATCGAGGTTCTCCTGAAATATGATGTCGATCGTCTGCTGGCGCCTTATCGCAAAGAAGCCGGATTGCCCGAAAAGGCTGAATGTTATCCCAGCTGGGCAGGGCTTGACGGCCATGTGGGCGGCCATTACCTGTCCGCGATGGCAATGAATTATGCCGCTACCGGTAACGCTGAATGTAAAAACCGTATGGAATATATGATTTCAGAGCTGAAAGAATGCCAGGAGGCAAATGGGATTAACAATTCCGAATGGGGCATTGGATACGCCGGCGGTTTTCCAAACAGTAAAAAACTATGGTCCGCATTTAAAATGGGGAATTTTGATGTTTATTTTTCCTCCTGGGCCCCGTTTTATAACCTGCATAAAATGTTTGCCGGACTTCGTGACGCCTGGCTGTATGGTGACAGTGAAGCAGCTAAAGCCATGTTCCTGAAATTCTGTGACTGGGGCATCAGCCTGACTTCCGGCCTGTCCGAAGAACAGATGCAATCCATGCTCAACGTGGAGCATGGCGGCATGAACGAAATGTTTGCCGATGCCTGTCAAATGACCGGTGATGAAAAATACCTGACAGCTGCAAAACGGTTCTCACACAGGGCGCTTCTGGATCCGCTGTCTGCGGGAATCGATAATCTTGACAATTTACACGCCAATACCCAGATACCCAAATTTACCGGTTTCGAGAGAATTGCGGAACTCGGTCATGACGGGAATTACGACAAGGCAGCCTGCTTTTTCTGGGAAACGGTTACAGCCAACCGATCACTGGCTTTTGGGGGAAACAGCCGAAGGGAGCATTTCCCCGGTGTGGCCTCGTGTATTGATTTTATTCATGTCAATGACGGCCCTGAATCCTGCAATTCATACAATATGCTCAAGCTGACCGAAGATTTGTTCAGGGTACATCCTTCAGCCGGGTATGTCGATTATTATGAACGTACCCTGTTTAATCACATTCTTTCGGCCCAGCATCCCGAGCATGGGGGATATGTTTATTTCACACCGGCCCGTCCCCGGCATTACAGGGTTTATTCTGCTCCCAACGAGGCCATGTGGTGCTGTGTCGGTACCGGTATGGAAAATCACGGTAAATACAATCAGTTTATCTATACCCATTCGAATGATACCCTGTACCTGAACCTTTTTATTGCCTCTGAACTCAACTGGAAGGACAAAGGGGTAAAAATCAGGCAGGAAACAAAATTTCCTTATAAGGAAGGAACAAAACTGACTGTTACTGACGGCTCCGCCGATTTTATTTTGAAGGTACGGTATCCGGGCTGGGTGAGCAAGGATGCTTTGAAAATCCGGATAAACGGGGAAGAGTTATCATATTCTGCACTTCCGTCCTCTTATGTCGGCATTGACAGGAAATGGAAGAAGGGGGATACGGTTGAAATCATGCTGCCCATGCACAATACCATTGAACCTGTACCCAATGTTCCTGAATACATTGCTTTCCTGCATGGTCCCATTCTGCTCGGCGCAAAAACCGGAACAGAGGATCTGAAAGGTCTTATTGCAGATGACGGCCGGTGGTCACAGTATTCAAGTGGTGAATATTTACCGGTTGATAAAGCGCCTATTCTGATAGAGGATGATATTCAGAATATTGGCAGGAAACTGAAGTCCGTAAAAGGTAAACCATTCAATTTCAAACTCGATGTAAAAATGATTAATCCAATGGACCTT
>Ga0272441_10006342_pt1 | contig 19882 bp, 9 predicted proteins | sample SSMProp6N_FD_193582 | JGI IMG/M metagenome (GOLD analysis project Ga0272441, IMG submission 193582) | Marine sediment archaeal communities from Little Sippewissett salt marsh, Falmouth, MA, United States - SSM-Prop-6N | ecosystem: Environmental > Aquatic > Marine > Wetlands > Sediment ... | reverse complement strand
AACCACGAAATGGATCAGCGGGGCAACACTGATGGCTATGGTCGACGAGGGGAAGATCTCTCTGGATGAACCAGCCGGGAAGTATCTACCCAGATACAGGGACATGCCCATAAGGGGCTCCAACCTGAAGGGCAACCCCACCATTCGCCATTGCTTCTCAGGCCTGAGTGGTCTCCTTGGTCACCCCAACTTGCTCCGTATCTCCAACACTATCCCCTTGATGGAGTCCGTAGACTGGATTGCCGACAATGTCCCGGAATTGGGGCACGCGCCCGGTACTGGTTTCGGCCACATAAGCGTTGGGATGCAGGTTGCCGGAGGAGCTGTTGAGACAGCCGCAGGCAGGGCGTTTCAGGACTACATGAAGGAGAAGGTACTTGGCCCGTTGGGAATGACGGACACAACCTTCAATCCTCAGCCAGCGGTGCTCAAGCGGCTCAGCAAGGCCTATGTACCCGCGGACGGCGGCTTCAGACTCATACGTGATCTTCCCAACGGCAATGTACAGGGAGTGAATATTGGGGGCGGACTCTATTCGACACTTGACGATTGTGCCCGCTTTCTCTTGATGAATCTCAACGACGGGCGGCTCGGTGACAAGCAGATCCTGTCTCCCGCATCTGTCCGTGAGTTGCAGCGTGATCAGACCGGAGGCGTTCCCAAGACACGCCGCGGGGCATATCATGACCAGTTGGGCTACGCCTTTGGTGCCGCGATCTTTGAAGTTGACGAAGACGGCAACCCAGTCCTGCTGGGTGATGGGGGGGGATATGGCACCTTCATGTGGATTGACCGGAAAGCCAACCTGGTGGGTGCCTACTTCACGCAGTCCAGGGCCCGGCCCAACTATGACCTCCTTACGCGCCACGTTCCCAGCACGGCAAGGGAGACCGTACAGACCGCAGAAGTGGCGCAGTCCTCCGAGAAGGAGCATCGGGCGGTATCGGCTTCCGCCGCCCAACCGAAACCGCTCACGGTGCCGGCGGGTGATACCCAGCGGCTTTCCCCAGAAGGGCATGTGTATTTGGATCCGGAAGTCCTGAGCGAACGGAGTCTGGTGACCTTTATTGATGCCGAAAGATGGGGTGCTCCGCGCCGGGTCTGGGTCGGGGAACTGGACCCGATGACTGGTTTGTGGAAGAGAGGTGATGGGCGGGACATTCTCATCGATACCGGACATTCGAGGCTCCGATTCACAAACACCGGCTCCGAATGGGCACTGGACCGCCATGGCTGGTCAGTGGTTTACACCAAGGAAGTGGATGGCACTCCGCATATGTGGCGCGGCTACGTGGACGGAGAAGAGGTAGTTGCGAAACCCATCACCTCTGGCGAGATCCCGACGTTTGGTGGGGTGGGCAGTATCAACCCAGACGCTGATTCGATACGTATCATCGCGATCTCGGGCGCCTGGGACGGGGGGGAGAAGGTCTGGGTGGACGTGAAAGACGGCACTCGGCGACACTGGATCCAGCCGTCAATTCCACAAACCGATGGCCGCTGGATTGCCGGAACCAATCAGTTGGTAGCCGTTATCGAAGAGAAGGAACATTCCGGACAGCTTCTGCTGATGGACACGGATACCGGAGAGTCCAAGCGCATCACCAATGATCACGGGCGGAAAGGTCGCTTCTACGGCTGGCTTGCCCCTGAAGCAGGCGGCAAGGTGCGGGTGCTGGCAGTCCGTGACAAGCGTGAACTGGTGGTCTATGAGGATCGCGGGGGGCAGTTCTGGGAGGCGATCCAGACTCATCAACCTCCCAACAACGGAGTTGGTATGAGCTCGCCGGAACCCTTTGTGGCCGCCGGGCGCTCGTATGCGAGTGTCTCGGTGGGGCTGCGCATGGAGCCGGGAACCAGACGGCGGGAAACCCAGATCTGGATCCTGGACCTTTCCGGAGAGAAAAGCCCGCCGATCCGTGGCGACATGGGACGTTCTGATCCCGGGCACTGCTCAGACGCCGAGATCTTTGTGGGGGCTGAGCAGGTCTTTGTCGTCTACACCTACCACCCGCCAGGCGGCCAGGTGGAAGTGCGCCGGACAGCTACCGGTATTCGCAGCCAACCGCGTGCAGAGAAGCCGTCCGCGGAATGGAAGAGCCCGGCCGTCGGACCTCTCGCCGAGGGCGCGGGAACGGCAGCAGGGACGGATGCCAGCGAAGCGGCAGGATCCACCGACGCGATGGTCCCTGGCGCGGCCCCGACCGCCGAGAGCTTCAAGCGGGCCGCGGACTACTCGGCTCGGAACGGCGGCCGCGCGGTGCTGGTGATGGTTGACGGCAATATCGTCTTCGAGCGCTACGACAACGGCTTCGGGCCTGACACGGCTACGCACCTTCATAGCGCCACCAAGGGTTTCTGGGGACCTGTGATCGCGGCTATGATCGAGGACGGGTTCATTGCGTCCTTCGATGAGCCTGCCGGCAAAACGCTCCCGGAATGGGCGGGCCACCCGCGCAAGAGCCGGATCACCCTTCGGCACCTACTGAACCTGAGTGCCGGGCTGGTGCAGGATGTGCAGAACCTGCAGGGCCACGACCGTCCGACCCTTGCGCCGGACCTCTATAGACACGCCATCGGGGTGCCGGCTCTCCGAGAGCCGGGATCGTTCTTCCAGTATGGCCCGAGTTGCTACTACGCGCTGGGCGAGATCATGAAGCGCAAACTGGTGGGGAGGCAGCGGACGCCCCTGGACTACCTTAAGCAGCGCATCCTCGACCCGATCGGAGTGGAGATCGGCGACTGGGTGCATGACGCCTCAGGTAACCCGCACATCCCCAACGGCGCCCACCTGACGGCGCGCAACTGGATCAAGTACGGCCAGTGGCTGCTTCAGGGCGGCGAGTGGAACGGAGAGCAGATCGTGGCGAAGGACCTGCTAAAGGAACTCGCCAAGCCCAGCGAAGCGAATCCCGGCCATGGGCTGGCCCTGTGGCTGAACCAACCGGGCGGACGAGGCGGGCACCGGATCCACGTTGCCCCGGCCGGCTCCGAGAGCGGTTTCATCTACCACCGCGGCTGCCCCGACCTGTTTGCAGCCCTGGGGGCAGGCAAGTGCCGTATGTACGTCATCCCATCGCTGAAAATGGTCGCCGTCCGCCAGGCGGACAGTCAAGGCGATCGCTACTGGGACAGCACCTTTCTCAGCCTGCTTCTCGGCACCGGACAGACGGCGGCGCACGCCCCTGGGGGGACTCAATGACGCTGAACGGTGCACATCGACCGCTGCCCCAACCAGAGCGACCTGACGACAACGGGGGCGCGTGGCTGTTGATCCGGAACGGCGATGGGACATACGAGACTGCTCGAGTGGGTGATCCCGCGCAAGAGCCTCCGCCGTATCTGGTGTCGACGCGTACCATCGAGACCTCGCCCTGGGATGAGCGTGAGATCTACACTGGCGGTTATGACGGCGCCGCGCAGGGCCGCAAGAACCACAGCACTGCCTGGATCTACCGGGGCGGGATTCACCAGGCTACCCCCAGGAGGTCGAACGCATGAAGGCTCCTTATTCAGCCTGGGCTCTGATCGGGGCGCTCGCGTTGCTGAGCGCTGCAGTTGACGCACAGGGCGCACCCCTCGACCAACGCTTCCGACAGCTCGACCGCGACGGCGATGGCAGGCTCAGTCGTGACGAGGTCCCGTGGCCGCAGTGGTTCGCTCGGGCTGATAGGGACGGGGACGGGTTCGTCACCGCACAGGAGGCCGGGCGTGCGGCCGGCCGGCAGGGGCACCGACAGCGTCAGGACCCTCGTCTGCACGATGCGCCACCGCAGGCTGCGCCTCAGCAGGCGGCCGACCAACGGCCAGGCGAGCCACCGCTCCTGTCGCCCCCCGGTACAGACGCCGGACGGGACGCGGCCGGTCGCGGCCAGCTCTTCGAGAGCATCCTCATTCCCGGGTTCACCGACATTGCCGAAGGCACCAATGGCTTCGCCATCGCCGACCTGAACCGGGACGGCCTACTAGACATCGTTGCATGCTACACCGGCCCGCTCATCCGCGGCCAGGGACGTCCGGTGGACATTCTCCGTGTCTTCATCAACGAGGGTGAGTTCACATTCCGCCAGCACCGCCTCAAAATCCAGGGAGAGCTCCGTGCTGAGAGCTTCGGGTATAGGGCGCAGATACCGAACTTGGCGGACCTCAACAAAGACGGCTTCCTGGACATCCTGGTGTCACGGCATTCGGCGAGTTCGGGCGGTCTGGCGCGACCGGGCCAGCCGTTGCGTGGGAACACGCTTCTGCTCAGCCAGGGCAAGTGGGATGCTTTCCGGGACTTCTCAGACCCACTGGGCATCCGCAACGAGCGTGCCTACAACCGCCAGACATCCTTGGGCGATGTCAATGGTGACGGCTGGCTGGACATCGCCGTCGGTTGCGATAACATCGGCAACGCCATGGGCGGGCTGCCGCACAGCCGGTTGTACGTCTTCCGGCCCAATGGGGAGCGCTTCGAGGATGGGACCTTCGAGGACATCGGCGGAACGAAGCTCGTGCCGGACTTTGGCGGTTTCTACCATGACAACGCTCGCGACAAGGCGGGGCCGGATATCGACTTGCGCGATCTTGACTCCGATGGCGACCTGGATCTCATCCAGTCTTACCACGTCGATGTACGCGATCCATTGCTGCCCTACTCCCCCGGTGAGTACCGTCAGGGGGTCTTCTGCTGGAAGAACCTGCTCAGGGAGACGGGGCAACTGTGCTTCGAGAAGGTGACGGACAACGGACTGGCTTGTGAGGGTAGGCTACGATACAACCGGGAGAAGCGACTCTACGAATCGACCATACCGGCACCCGGGCTGCCGTACGTCTCGCTGGCAGACGTAGACAACGACGGTCTGCTGGATGTGGTGGCCGTCGGCCCCAGTGATCCGGGGTGGTCCCCTCGCGCCGAGGACGTAGGCGGCCGCTTGTGGCGCAATATTGGGGGCTTCCGCTTCGAGCAGGCGACTGAGGAGGCCGGACTGGCATGTCTGAATTGGTCTCAGCGGCAGTGGTACGAGTTGTTCGGTTGCCCCGTCAGCCCCTTCCATCAGAGTTGGACACCCCCTGCCAGCGGACACCAGGGCCAGCCGGGCCTGACAAGACGGAACCCGCTGGAGAACCGGCCCTACTACGCCGACGCGGTCTTCGGCGACTTCGACAACGATGGCTGGCAGGACCTGGTCGTGATGGATCGGCGGGAGACCGCGCGCATCGAATCCCGGGCGATCCTCCTCATGAACCAGGGAGACGGCACCTTCGAGCCCATGCCAACGCAGTTCAGTGGGATCGATGGTCACGGGATCTCGGCCGAGGCCGCCGACCTGAACAACGACGGGCTATTGGACCTCGTCTTCGCGGCCGACCCGGACAACTCCGGGGGCGCGGCGTCAGGCGACAGCTACCGCGACAAAGTCTACTGGAACACGGGGCTACACGGCGCCCGAGGCAACCACTGGCTGCGCCTGCGGTTCACGGGGGTGAGCGATCACGAGCTGATCGGCGCCAGGATTCAGGCACGCGATGCCAAGGGCGAGCGGCTGCTGGGCCTGCGTGTCATTGCCAGCAATCATGCGTACAAGTCAGGCGGGGCCCTCGAGGCCCACTTCGGACTGGGCAGCGTGGACGCGGTCCAGGTCGTAGTGACGCTGCTGGGCGGGCACGCGCGGGTGCTGGGTCGTTTCGCGGCCGACCGATACCTGACGGTTGACCTGCAGGCGGCGACACCGACCGGGCGACCGTAGGATCACCGTCACAGGGCTTCCGTCCCACCAATCGGCAACCGCCCGGGGCCCGCGCCCGATTGGCGTGGCGAGCGGGTTACTGCTCATACATAATGCAGCGGAAACTGTAGCTGCCGTTCCCCCATTCGTCGGGGATCTCGCCGTTGCGAGCCGTCAGACGTGACATGTACCTGTTGGTCCCCAGCCATCCACCGTGTACGGCTTTGTACCTGGAGCTGGGCGGGCCCTGGGGGTCCTCGAGGGGTGACTGCTGATAGTACGCCGCGTCAAACCAGTCGGCGCACCACTCCTTCTCGTTGCCCGCCATGTCCATGGCGCCACACCAGCTCGTGTCCCTGGGGAAGCTCCCAACGGGCTGTGCGCCCCCGGACATAAGGTGGTTCTCGTCGTTGCAGCAGTAGCTGCGATTCCATTTGTGGCCCCAGGGAAACCGCAGGCTCTTGGGCCCGCGGGCCGCATACTCCCACTGGGCCTCGGTGGGCAAGGTCATCCCGTAATGGGTGGCGTAGGCCCGGGCCCCGTACCACGGGACGGCTCCCATAGGGTAGCCTGCGCGGTTGGAACTGGGGCGGAACTGGTGCTGCTTTGACTCTACGCCCCCGATGAGCTGACCTCCGGCCACAGCTTGTTTGACCACCCGGTTGTCCGACGCGTCTGTGGGCTTGCCGTGGCGGTTCAGGAAGGTGGCGAACTGGTTGGTGGTGACCTCGTGCTTGTGGATCCAGAAGCCTTTGGTGATCTTGACCCTGTGCGCCGGCCGCTCTGGGGCGGTATCCTTCTCATCGAAGCCCTTCCAGAGCCAGGCCAGGATGGTCTCGTCGGCGCCCATAATGAACTCGCCGGGGGGCACCCAGACCATGGGCGCGCCGTCGGGCCCGGTGATCTCCTTGACAGGCGGGGCACTGACCTTCGCGTACAGGCTGATCGCCGGAGCGCGGAAGCTGCGGAGCATCTCCTGATAGCGAGGCGCCCAGTCCTCCGCCACGGCATCCGGCGTCTCGAGGGCGATCTCATACACATCGCCCTGGGTGGCGAAGTACGTGTGGACCGCTGTCCTGCCGCCGGCCTTCTCCTGATACGACACGCAAGGCCTGCCGCCCACGTCGCCCACGGCCACCTCGCCTCCCTGCTGAGCGTCGCTGATGCCCTTGCGGAGAGTCTCCATCGGCAGCCCGGTGTCCAGGGCGTGTATCGAGACGTCGGCTCTTAGAGCGCCGTCGCCGGTGCCCTGCTCGAAGCCGACACGCACGGCTTCCTTGTAGGCGATGTCGCCCCACTGCCCGGTGCGGAGCTCTCTGGGAGGAGTCAGCTTCCATCCGGCGGGCCGCTGGATGGCGAACCCGGTGTCCGGGTGTACGTACGCGTCCCATTCGGGCTGGTCTTTGCCGCCGCCCATGGTGCCGGGCTCAAGGACAAGCTTGCGGATCATGCGGTTGCCCGCGTCTGCCACGTACAGGCAGCCGTCGGGTCCAAAGGCCAGACCGAACGCCCCATCGATGAGGCCAACGCCGGGGGGGCCATCCTCATACCCGTTCTCCCACGCCCAGCCCTTCAGCCTGCCAGACTTCAGCTTCCCGGAGTACACGTGGCCGGCTATGGTCGTCACGGTGCCGTCCATGGTGATCCTGCGGACCATGGGGCCATCGGTTACGTAAAGGGCGCCGTCCGGACCGAAAGCGAGGTCTGCGAGAGCGAAGAAGGCTGCCTGCCCAGGTGGACCGTCCACGACCTGCTTGCCCGGGTTCTCCATGGGTTCTGGCTGACCGGTATCGGGGTTTGTGCGGGCTCCGGTGAGAGTCTGGACGGTCCCGTCCATGGCGACCTTGCGAATGGTTCGGCTACCCCGATCGATGACGTAGAGGAAGCCGTCGGGCCCGTAGGCAATGCCCGCGGGGGCTTTGAAGCGAGCCTTTCCGCGGGGTCCATCCACGAAGCCCTCCGTGCTCTTCCACGCCTTCTTGGCGGGATCCCACTCGCCTCCGGTGAGGGTGTAGACATTCCCGTCCGGCATCATCTTGCGAATGGCGTGGTTCTTCCCGTCCGCTATATAGGCCGCCCCTTCGGGATCAAAAGTCAGATCGATGGGGTAGCTGAAGCCCGCCTCCTGCGCCGGGCCGTCCCTGAAGCCCCCGCCCCCTTTGAGCTTGCGCTGCAGCTTGGTGCCGGCAACGGTCTGAACGGTTCCATCGGGCGCCACGCGCCGGATAACATTGGCCGGGCTGTCGCAGATATAGATGAAGCCGTCGGGGCCGCTAGCCATTCCGTGGGCGATGGTACCGTTGAAGGTGAACCGCGCTTCGCCGCGAGGGCCGTCGACAAGGCCTGGGTCCTTCGCCCACCGTTGCTTCTTGGCATCCCATTTGGCGCCTGTGAACATGCCGACGGTGCCGTCCGGGAGGACCTTGCGCAACACCGAGTTGGGCATGTCGAAGACGTAGAGGGCTCCATCGGCGCCGAGGACCATGTCGGCGGGCTTGCCAAGCAGGGCGATGCCCGCGGGGCCATCCACCATAGGATCTTCCCGCGCGAGCCTCGCCAACTTTTTGACCACTGTGTAGGGACTCCATGAATACGCCGCTTGGTTCCAGACCGCGCCGGTGAGTGTGGTCAGGTAGGGGTAGGCGGGTGCGTCCTGGGGCGCCGCGAGGGCCAACTGGGGGACAAGAAGGACAAGGGCGGCCAGGAGGATGCACGCGGGCGCGCCTGTCGTCCGCCGTGGCTCGTACCCGTGCCGGCAATGCCGGGCAGGCCCGGGAAAGCCCGACCGGAATGTGCGCGGGATACCTTCCGAGCGCCTCTGCCCGACGTACTCGCCACACACCATGCTTAATCACCTCAACCACGAAGCTCAGGGCCGTCCAGCACAGTCGTCCCTATTCTCCGCGTCGCGTGGTGTCACCTGCCACAGGCCTGCCCACGCGCGGGCATTGCCCGCCTCGCGAGCCCCACGTTGGGCCCCCGGAGGCATGCCCAGGCTCTCACCCATACAAATCGGCCAGGAGTGCCGCCGAGCGGTCTGTGATCATCTGCAAGGCCTCGGGCGCCAGTTTGGAGCCGCTCGAAGGCCGGGCCTCGTAGCCGCCGCGCTGGATGGCTTCAGGGGTGGGGATATAGCCCACATACTGGTTGGACATGTGGGCCACGAAGGTGCGCTTTGCGGGGCTGCGCTGCTTGATCTGCAGCTTGGCCTCGACGAAGGGCTCGCCGGGGAGGATCAACAGTGCCAGGTCGCCCAATCGCACCGCCTGGATCTCGTACTCGAACTCATCGTGCTCCCGCAGCGTTTGCTCCAGATCGACCAGGGAGGCGGCGAAGTGCCAGTCCCACTCGAAGCGCGTCCTGCTCTCGTCGGTCCACATCGGTTCGGGGTTGTCCTCAAGCAGCTTGTGGGCCTGCTTGAAGACCTCCGCTGGGAACCGGCGAAAGGGAATGCCGATGCGGACCGTCCTATACGCCAGGACAGGATCATCATCGGCGAAGTACGGATCGGTCAGAGCCCTTTGTGCTGCCTCGGTGAGCAAGCGCCCCATGCTCTGCGGCGTGTCCTCCCGGTGCGGATTCAGGGCGTCGGCGTGATGCACGTTCCCGCAGCAACCGTTCAGCACCAGGGGAACGGCGGTGGGCAAGAGTGTGCGGCGCGTCTGCTCCGCCCAGGCGCCCGGCCAATCGCTGTGGATCGCGTGGTGTGGGTTCCAGTGCACGGGATGGCATGTGTGGTGAAGAAGGGCGGCTACAGTCTCGAGCTGGGGCGTAGTGAACAGCGCCACGCCCACTTCGGGGTCGCTGGGGCCCTCGCGGTACAAGGCATCTTGGGGTCGGCCGGCTATCCCCATTTCCGAGGTGCCGTCCCGCATCGCAATGCGGCGATTGAAGGAGACTCTTGACTCCAGGGCGCTTGAGAAGACCAGTCGCACCGGCCTGACGCTCTCAACGGCCCGGCGGATCATGGGCTTGATCTTCTCCATCACCAGGGGCCCATAGTCGGGGTCGGAGCCGCGTATCCACGGATAGGCTCGCGCAGCCGGCAGCCGGTCGGTGAGCATGATCTGGCCCATCGAGGGCGAGGAGTGGTTCTGCACCACATGCACCGCCACGGCGTCGCGCTCGAAGCCGAGCTGATCGGCCGCGAAGTCGCGAATCGCCTCGGTCCACTCCCTGGTGACGGCCAGCAGCTCCATCGACAGCAGCAAGAAGCGCGTCCCACCTCGTTGCAGCACGATGGCGCGGGCATGCAGGTCGTTGATCACGAACTGGGCCGGGCGATGGGCGCCGATGTTGCCGTCGATCTGCATCCCGAGGCGTGGGTTGATTGTCGTCTCGGCGACTCCGACCTGAAGCGTAAGATCCATGGGTGCATCCTCTCCTGAGTGCCCGTCGACGCATTGCGACCTGTCCGGGACGGGCTCGTGGGTATGGCCCCTATGGGTGTGAGTTGAGGAGACAATGAGGACTTCCTCGCTCGCCAGGCTCGTCCTCCCCCCTGCATCTGTGTTCGCTTCTGCCGCTGCTGTCCCCCGGTCGTGTCTGCAGGACCCATGGGGGCAGATGTGCGAGCCGCGCGAGGAACTAAAGAATACGTAAGTGGCTGGGCTCCCGTCCGAAGGCTCTGTGCTATGATTCGCTGGGTATGCGAGCCACGGCTGCACAACGCGAGTCGTATGGCGGACGGCAGGGCAGGCTCGAAGGGTCGACGGCGCTCCGAACGAGCGCCGGGGGTGTCGCGCCGGGCAGGCCATTGACTGAAGGTCCCCCCCACATTCGCTGCTCGCCTGTGTTGTCGGCGGCCAACGGATCGGCGTCGCGCGCCGTGGCATCCGGTGTTGAGGAGGGGCCAAGTATGGTTCAGGCCTGGTTGAGGGCGTTCCCCCGTAGACTTCCGGCCGTGTTGCTTTTCTTGCCCTTAGTCATTCCGGTGCTTGCCGGCTGCGGAGGCGGCCCGGCTCGTCCATGGCCCAATGGCAAGCCGACGGGTCGGGCGGCCACGGGGCAGGTGGTCTTGCCGGCCGGGTGCCAGCTTCCCTTGGCCGACTTGCAGGTGGTTGGCTGCCTGGGCACATCCGGTGTTGAGACCGACGGGGCCTTCACCCTCCAGATGCAGGCCGGCGGGCCGGCCCAGGTTTGCCTGTGCGACGCTCATAACAGGTTGATGCTGTACGGGTTTGTGGACGCCGATGATCCTTCGACGGGCGAGATCAGTCCCTTGATGACGGCCGTCGCCCTGCTGTATCGCGCCACCGGCCTGTGTCTGGTACCGCCTGATTACCGCGCCGACATCATTCGGCTGCTGTCGCAAAGCGCTGAGGCCCAGGCGGCGGCCGCCGTCATTGCCGAGCGGGTCGCCGCCAACCCAACGGCGATGTTTGATGGCGACGCAGCCATCGTCGCTGCCATTGAGGCGGCCCGCAATGAGCTGTACTCAGCGGCAGGGGTGTCCCCGACATCGTTCCTCGAGAGCGCCACGCCGGCGAGCGTCAATGCCTTTGGGCTGGCCGTCGAACCGGCCGCGGTGTCCAACATCTTCATCGACGACAATGGCACCGAGAGCGGGCTGCAGATCGTGCACAATCCCAGTGGTCCCGGGATCAAGATAGTGAACCACTACCGGCGCCACACGTGGTACATGATCTACCGCACCGCCCACGATGATGACGAGGGCCGGCAGACTGAACTCGAACCCTGGGAGTTGGAGACCGAGGGTTACCTGTCCGCTACCGGTTCTCTGGGCAACCCAATTGGGGCGCTCATAGACATCATCGGGGGGCTGGTAACGGACTCGTTCCCCTGGGCGCCCAACGAGACGGCTCCGATTGCCTTGCCCGTCAAGCCCACCGATGCGGCGACTACGTACTACCAGATCGTGGTCGCCGGCCCCAGCTTCATGGTGGGTGACGATCGGCCCCTGGACTACCCCGACGGGACGCCTCACGCAGGGCACTGGGACACCATGTTCGAGGTGATGACGGCCGTCACATTCGTCAAGGACATACTCCTGCCGGTGATCGGCACTTTCGTGCCCTCTCAGGCCATTGGGTCGGGGATGAACATAAGCGACGAGGACGTGCAGGACCTGGCCGGAGACGTCGTCAAGCTGGTAATGTCGATCGGGGCCGACGTGGCGGTCAACTACGCTTCGGGCAACTGGAAGGGAGTGGCAGTGGCGGTAGTCAAGCAAGTGGCCTCCAACCAGGCCTTCCGGACGGCCCTGCTGCAACTGCTCGCCGAGAAGGGGCTCATCTACCTGTCCACGCATATGGTTCTCACGGAGATCGCCGAGAATGCGGCCGTGCCCATCGTGGTGGTGGACAAGCTCCTGACAGCCGCCGACCTGTCCCTGGTCACGGGGCACGCTGTGGCGTCCTACCCCTACTCGCTGTGGCCCGCTCACGCGAACTCGGCCAGTGTGCGGATCGAGCCCGCGCAGGCCGAGGTCCGTGCGGGAGGCAAGGAGACCTTCACCTCATACAAGTCGGACGTCGGTGCTGCCTCTTATATCTACCGATGGGAAACCCTCGGTCAGGCGGGCTACCTGGAGGGCCAACACGACATCGGGGACACGATCGAGTCCACCCAGGACTGGTACATCACCTATGTTGGCGATGCGGATGCGGAGGAAGGCGATACAGACACGATACTCCTTGAGATCACTGCGGTGATGCCTGACGGGAGCCAGGAAAGCATGGGCACGGCGGAGGCCCAGGTTGTGATCAACGCCACTGACTATACATTCTGGATCACCCCGGAGAACAAGGAGCTCAAGAAGTACGACAAAGAGACCTTCCGGGTCAGGAACTCTCCGCCGCGCACCCCGGGAACGGTCTTCTACTACGAATGGAACTGCACGGGCTTGTATGGGACACTTGAGGATGAGGACGGCAACCCGGCGCCCTTTACGTCGACATCCAGCGCGGCGAGGTATGAAGCCGCCGAAAAGTCGGGTACCGACGGGATCAGCGTGAAGGTTTTCGATGGCGACCCCGCAAGGGACGACGTGGTGGGGCAGGCCTTCGTGCCCGTCATCGTCAAAGAGGGTATCACGATCTCATTGCGCAAGGTCAGGTGGGGCCCCTTCTGGCACAAGGACTGGAATGGGTGGAAGTATGGCGCCGGGTGCTCCGCTCTCGCCATATGGAAGGGCCGCGAGGGCTACAGCGTCAACGCCGTCGTCCACAGGCCTCCCGAGAAATTCGGCAGCTACAAGACAGTGCTCGACCGAGATGAGCAGTTCACCAAGCAGGACCTGATAGACAAGCACACGGTCAACATCTGGGGCTTGGCGGATGACGAAGTCGCCGTGCCCTTCGCGCAGTACCGTTGCGGGTGCTACAACAGCGATGAGGAAGCGGCCAGGGCTTGCTTCGAACACAGCTACTCCGACTGGGGCTGCACCGAGGCAGTCAACTACCAGTCTGCCAACTACACGCTGGAAATACTGGACGAGGGAGTGGTGGACTAGGGTTTGCGGGGCACGGTTCGCGTTCTTACGTCGTGGGGGCCTTCCGGCCTTTCTCGAACGGCGCCGGCGCGGCGCAGCCAGGCGCCCCCGGACGCCCAACGAACGCAGATTGGGCCGCGCGGGCACCAGGCCCAGACCGTCAGGCAGCCCCGCCGTAGAGTACCGAGGGTGATGACGGACCCAGTTAGTCGACGATGAAGTCCTCTTCACGCAGGCTCAGGCAGACGGGTGGCCCCGGGTTGCCGTGCCCGGTGACGCCGGCGATGATCCACAGCTCGCCGGGCCGCCGCTCGAACACCTTCGGGTAGTGGATCGAGGCGCCCTTCTGCCGCGCGATGACCGTGGGCGCCCCCCACGTCGCGCCATCGTCCGTGGACAATGCAATGGACAACTCCTCCCGGTGCCAGCTCACCCATTCTTCCGAGAAGGGCAGACCGTACCCGTACCCGAAGCTTGTCTGGCCCTCTGGGTAGAGGCGGTTCCAGACAAGGGCCAAGCGCCCACTGGCGAGGCGCTGGACCGCGGCGGGGGCGCTGCTGGCGTCAAGTCGGCTCGGGCGTAGGGTACGCCAGTGCTGCCCGTGGTCTTCCGAGTAGGCCTCCCATAGACGACCCAGGTTTGTGCGGAGCATCATCAGCACGCGACCGTCGGACAGCTCCGCGACGGAGCCCTCGAGGGCGCCATCGTGGTGTCCGCGGCCCCCCAGGTCGATCATGTTCCCGCGCCGCCACGTCTTCCCGTCGTCGGCCGACACGTAGGTGTACTGCACATGGCGCACCGGATCAAGCAGCATGTCCTGCACCGGCACCACGATGTGCCCGCTCTTGGTCTGGATGATGTCATTGATGCAGCCGCAGTACCCGTCGAGGATTCTCTGGCGGTCCACCCACGTGTGCCCCTCGTCCAGGCTTCGGATGGACCATATGTCCAGGACGCATGGCCCGTTAGGTGAGACGGTGGCGTTGTCCCAGTTCCACTGGTATGTTTCCATGTCGCTGTATATGAGGATGAGCACGCCGTCGCGGGTCCGTATGAGCGGGCCGGTAGTGGGCCGCCCCGGAACCTCCTCATCAAGGATGGGACGGGGAGCCGACCAGGTCTGCCCGTCGTCTTCGCTGATGATGGTGGCTCCGTCTACAACCGTCAGCAAGCACCCGTTGGATAACTCAACGATGAAGCTGTCCCGGGCGAAGGGCAGCACATTGCACTCCGGATGGATCCAGCGCGTCTCAGGCACAGGCGCCGCCTCCCCTTGGGGCATGTTGAATGCGAGAAGCAACCACAGCGCACGCCCTAGATGCATCACCTTGACCACTCCCTTGCCATGCCGGCGAGTACATACCAGACTTAGTTCGCGTTTTTACGTCGCGGGCTCTGCCCGCGCCCGCCGGGGGACCACTGCTCCCCCGGACCCCCGATCGCGATGCAAATGGCGCCTCGCGATCATTGGCGTGCCGATGGCGCGGGGGGAGCTTCGTACAGCGCCCGCGTCCGCGCGAAGCGCAGCTGGAGCGCCCCCCCCCAACGACTTCGCTTTGTATTCACGACGCGCAGTCAACGAACGCGGACCAAGTCAGGCCGGTACTAGTTGTGGGTTTCGCCGCCGAGCCAGACAGCCCTTCACACCGCGGCGTAGGGCCACGGGGATGCTATCAGTGCGCGGGGGCAATCTCGGCGTCCCCAGGCTAAAGGGTGACAAGGGCGCGTCACGGCCTTTGGCCAAATATACCATTGCCTACGTGCTGAAACCGGCCGTGGGGGGCCGACTGAAGCACAGCTACTCGCGGGTCGTCGGGTTTCACCGTGGGAGACCGTGGGGCTCGACGACCGCCGGATTGGTGACGCACTCGATCGGGAACACACAGCAGCGGTGATCGCTCTTGGCCATCCCTTCGCAACTGCAGGCCTACATGACCGGCCTGTTCGATGCAGGACAACTGGAGCAGTGCCCCGACGAGTGGGGCTTCACATGGGCGAGTGATCGGCCGATTCGGCGCGTGGGGTACGCCACCAACCTGACGGTCGAAGTGGCTCGGGAAGGCATCGCGCAGGGCGTGGACCTGTTGCTCACCCACCACGACACGTGGCCCTTCTTGTACGGGATGCGCGAGGCCTGCGCGGACCTGCTACACCCCCGGGGCATCTCCCACTGCTTCTTCCACGCGCCATTGGATGCCGCCGATTTCGGTACAAGCGCCGCTTTGGCCAAGCGTCTGGGTCTACGGGTGACCGGCAAGTGCCTGGCCTACCGGGACATCTTCCTGTGCGGCCGCGTGGCACAGCCAGAACAACCGCTGGAGCTCGACGCGGTGAAAGCTCTTCTGACAGAGGCGTTGGACGAGCCGGTGCGCGCGTGGGCCCACAACGCCTCCCCGGTGCAGAAGGTCTGCATTGCGGCGGGCGGCGCGCACGTGACGGACCTGCTGAAGGAGGCCGTCGACCAGGGCTGCGACACCTACATCACCGGCGAGAAGATACTTTACACATTGGAGTACGCCCGGCTCGCCGGCCTCAACCTGCTTGTGGGCAGCCATACGGGCACAGAGCTATTGGGTGTTGAGGCGATGGCCCAAAGGGTCGCTGAGGGCTGTGCAGTGCAGGCGGTACGGCTGGTCGAGGAGCACGTCGAGTGAGCGGTCCAGAGAAAGGGGAACGTATGCGCACAGCAAGCTGGTGTGTAGCGCTTGTGGCGTTGGTGGTCGCGCCCTCAAGGGGTGCGGAACCGGTCCAGGACTTCCGCTCGTGGCCACTGGTCGGGCAGGCCGAGAGCTTCCGTCTCGAGCCGATGACGGACCAGCGTATCGGCTTCAGACTGGATGAGGACGCCCATGGGCGACGAATCATCGTTGCGATCAGCGCCTTCGCACAGTCGAAAACGGCCTCCGGGTACAGCGACGGCATTCTGGCGGTGGATGTCAACGGCGAGATCATGCAGCCACGGTTGGCAGGCACTCCACGGCTACTGAACAGGCCCGAGGCCATTGCCTTCAGCCCGGGCGGCAAACGGTCGACCCCCGCATGGAAAGAAGGACGCTTGGGTCTGATCGAGTCATGGGGCTCGGCCCGCTGGACGGTTCCGTGGGCCCCATCCATCGACGCGTGGCTGGAATCCGAGGACTACAAGCCCGCCGGCCTGGAAGAGCCCGCCTGGATCATCATCGAGATCACCGACATGGTGCACCCCGACTCCTTCAACTACCTGAGCATCAAGAACGAGTCACGAGAAGCGGTGCTGGGTTGTGACAAGGTGACGGTACATGTGGACCCGACGCCCCGCGTCTCCGCGGCCGAGCGTAACCGCCGGCAGGCTATCGCCGACGTCCATCGCAAGCTGCAGGAGCAGTACTTCGGTCGTAGCGCAGTGGTCCACGAGCCCGCGGCAGGCCGCGAATGGGTCTATGACATGGACCTGATCCCCAACAATTACTCGGCTTCCGACACCATGGGCGAGATCGAGACGATTGAGGACGCGCGGGCCATCATTGAGCCTCTGGCGGACCAGGGGTACAACGCGGTCATGGTCAGCGGGCTGCACATGCGGTACACCTACGTGCCCCTGTGGGAATCGCGCATCCTGCCGTATATGAAGCACCTGTGCCGGGCCGCCCACGAGGCCGGAATGAAGGTCATCGATCACTACGACGTGCCGGTGTTCTACTCCGGCGGGTACCCCTTCTTGCTCGAGGGCGATCATCTCGATTGGCCCCAGCGCGACATCCGCTATGGAACGCCGACGAGAATGTACTGCATCAACAACCCGGGCTTCCGAGACCACTTCTTTGCCTGGACGCGTCGCGTCCAGCGCGAATCGGGCATCGACGCCTACCAAATTGACGAGGTCAACTTCCAGTCCAAGTACCATTGCGGCTGCGAGCATTGCCGCCGGCTGTTCAAGGAGCTCACAGGCTTCGAGTTGCCACGGGAGCCCGATTCACCCGTTCTGAACAATGATGCCGACCCCCTCTGGCAGCTCTGGCGATTGTGCCAATCCATCTGGGTTCAGCAGTTCAAGCGAGACTTCCTCACGCAGATCCGCCAGGAGAACCCTGCCGTGTTCTTGAGCAACTACACGACGACCTACTACTCGGCCAGCCCGGGCGGGGGCTTGTGGCCCACGGTGTTCGTCAGCTACGCCATCGGCAAGGAAGGCGTCACCCGGGTGCCCTTCCAGAACTACTTGTACGCCATCGCCGACCGGCGTCTGTACCACGGCCTGAGCGATGCCTTCGACGCCGCGCCATGGATGCTGTGGTATCCGCTCACGGGCTCGGCCGGCCGGTTTTGCTGGGCCATGTCGCAGGCGTGCAATGATTCGCAGTGGCACATCGAGAAGGTCATTAGCTCCGTCCGCGATCTAATCAAATGGCCCCACAAGACGAGGAAGCTGGAGCTGGACACCTTCGCCGACGTAGCCATGGTTTTCTCGGAGAAGTCCAAATCGGCGTCGCTGTGGACCGGGCACTACCACGGCATGGAGACCCTTGGCTGGGGCGAAGCCATGGTGGGAGCCAATATCCAGTACCACAACATCCACGAGGTCGCCGTCACTCCCGAGCTATTGGCGCGCTATGAACTCGTGGTCTTGCCGCGCATGACGCTGATCGATGAACCCAACCGCCGGGCGCTTGAGGCTTATGTTCGTGGTGGCGGAAGGCTCATCGTCACCGCCGAGACGGGGCTTGTGGATGAGTCCAAGCGCCCGCTGGAGGATTTCGCGCTGGGAGAGATGATGAACGTAAGGTTGGTGGATTTCCTCCATGCGCCGTTCGATGTGGTGATGCCGGGCCGGCCGACCTTCACCTTCGACCGTGAGCGCATGCTGTATAAGCATGGCGCTCGGATGCTTGAGGTGGAGCTTCGGGACCCGAACCGGTCGCGCGTCATCGCCACCTTCCGCAAGGACGGCCGAGAGTACCCCGGAATTGTCCAGACACACTACGGTCAGGGCATCGTCTACTACGTCGCGACTTTCTTCGGAGTGAGCAACTTCGAGATGGGCCTACACGAGGGGCGCAAGGACATCTTCCGCCGGAATCCCGAGGCCGCTCCCTTCATGGCGGCATGGCTTCGCGAGGTGCTCGGCGAGGACGAGACCATCGTTGCCCTCGACGTGCCTGACAAGCTGATCTACACGACATGGATCAAGAAGGACGGCAGTGAGCTGGACATTCACTTCCTCAACGTCGAGGACCACAGTGTGTTAAGCCCCGACGAGACCACGAAACGCCGGGCCATCAAGTTTCCTGTGGTGGACAGGCCCATCACACTGCTGCTGAGGGGGCTCGAAGTGGATGGCGCGACGTTCTACTCGCCCGATACGCCTGATCCTGTTGCCTGCGAGGTGGCCCGAGCCGGCCCTGACACGCGGCTCACCATCCCGGGGGGCAAGATGAAGATGTACGGCCTGGCGAAGCTACAACTCAGTGACAAAGGAGGCGCCCGATGAATAGCGTCTGTCAGCTTGCCTTGCTTGCCGCATTGTCGGCCGCTCCCGCTATCGGTGCAGAGACCATCGAGGCCGGGCCGTTTTCGGTGGACGTCACGCCTGAGCTTACACTGCGATACGATGGTGTGACACTCATCGAGGGAGACAGGTGTGTCTCTTTCCGAGGGCTCAAGCCCGGAGAGCCGGTGCTCGTCGATGCCGCCGGGGGTCGCGTCACCCAACAGGACAACATCATCACCGTGCTCGCCCAGAAGGGCCGCAACACCCTCCGCCGCGAGGTGATGGTCACCCCCGAGGCCGCCCACATCACCTTTGAGATGAGAGTCTTCGGCTACACGGGTGGCAGTCATCTGCAGTACGACCTGCTCGCCCCGGCCAAGACATGGGACGGCGCCGCCTATGAAGCGTGGACCGGCGCCCCCCGGGGACCGCTCAAGAAAGCCGCCGGTACATTCAGCATCGGCGACTCGGAGCCCCTCGAGTATCTGGTCCGAAGCGTCCGGTACTTCACCCTCAGACGCCCCGGCGTCGAGTGCTCCCTGGACTTCAATCCGGACGGCGCCTGGGTGGGCGAGAGCAACTATGGCGACAACGCCCACACCACGCCCTATCACGACGGGGAGCAGTTGCATCTGTTGATGCTGTGCGCCGGAGGCCGGTTCGGCGGGGTCTTCCGCGGCAAGGTGATCGTCCGTCCCGGCGCGCAGCCCTATGAAGCCCTCCACAGCACTACTCCGGTCGCCTACACGAGGGGCTATCCCTCATCCCTGGCGCTGAACTTCACCCCGAGCGGCGTAGAGGGTGACTATGAGCCGGTCTCGACGGATGTCCCCGCGGGGAAGGCCTACCACTGGCGCAACCCCAAGCAGGTGCGCGTCGTTCAGCGCCCGGCCGGTGGCCTGCTGTACAGCGACTTCGCCGCCGCGGTCGATGGTGAAGCCGACGGGGTGCTCGAGATCGAGCAGCGCCCCGGTCTGTACCTACTGACCCTCAACGCATGTGATGGTGAGGAGGACACAGGGCCTTTCACGGTCATCGGCCCGGAGGGACCACTTCTGCAGGACATAAGCATCAAAGCCGGGGAGCACTGGGTCAAGACCGTACCGTTGCGCGTCCGGGATGAGAAAGTCGCGTTGCGGTTCAGCGGAGACTGGAAGATCGGAGCGCTGGCCCTGCAGCCGATCTTGCTTGAGGATGAGGACTTCCTGTTTGATCGAGGCTTCTGGAACATGGAGGTAGGCGTGTCGGGGC
>Ga0272441_10006341_pt1 | contig 19884 bp, 20 predicted proteins | sample SSMProp6N_FD_193582 | JGI IMG/M metagenome (GOLD analysis project Ga0272441, IMG submission 193582) | Marine sediment archaeal communities from Little Sippewissett salt marsh, Falmouth, MA, United States - SSM-Prop-6N | ecosystem: Environmental > Aquatic > Marine > Wetlands > Sediment ... | reverse complement strand
CATCGGTACGGAAGAAGCCGCGGTCGGCCCAGAAATTGCGCCAGCGCGCTTCGACCTCGGAAGCATCGTATGGCGGAATCGTGTGTCTTGCTACCATAGTGCGCGGCCTCCCCGTGTGGGCTTTTCCGCATCGGTACGGAAGAAGCCGCGGTCGGCCCAGAAATTGCGCCAGCGTGCCTCGACCTCGGAAGGGTCGTACGGCGGAATCGTGTGGTTTGCTACCATAGTGTGAGATCTCCCCGTGCGAGTCTTTCCGCCTCGGCGAGCATGAGATCCACGTCACGCTTCGAACTCATTTCGCAGTACAGGCGGAGGATCGGCTCCGTTCCGGAAGCGCGGAACAGCAACCATCCTTTGTCGAATCTTAGCTTAACGCCATCGAGAGTCTCAACGGCGCGCACGGGGCGATTGGCAAATCGATCGGGGGGAGCTTCGCGAAGCCGCTCCACGACCTCGATCCGATTCTCAACGACAATGTCATTCCGACGATACATGTGGGGCCCGAGCTCCTCGTGAAGCCGGCGGACCAGTCCGCTGATCGGCACATCCATGCTCGCTGCAATCTCGGCAAACAACATCGACAACAACACCCCGTCGCGATCCGGGATGTGCCCTCGCACGGCGTAACTGCCGCTCTCTTCCCCGGCGAACAGAACGTCGTGCTTCATCAGTTTTTCCGCGGCAAAACGGAATCCTATCGGCACTTCGTGAAGCTCAAGGTCGTACTCGGAGACAAGGTCGTTCACCATGTCCGACAGGTTGAACGACTTGACGACCGCACCGCGCCACCCCTTCTCCTCGACCAAATAACGCAGAAGCAGCGCGTACACCTCGTGGGCATTGACATAGCCGCCCTTTTCATCCATCACGCCGAGCCGGTCGCCATCGCCGTCGGTGGCAACCCCGACCATCCGTCGTGTCTCCTTGCGCCGCGACGCGAGTACGGCGCGAAGCGGGATGAGGTTGTGTTCGAGCGGCTCAGGTCCGCGTCCGCCGAACAGCGGATCCCGCGTTCCCCGGATCTGGAGGTACGCAACCCCCATCTCATCGAGAAGCTGGGCGACATACCCTTGCGCCGAGCCGTACATCGAATCGATGACCACCAACAGGGGAGACGCCTTGATCCGTGCCGGATCGATCAGTTTTCGCACCTGAGACAAGAGCGGCGTTCGCAGATCCACAGACCGGATCGCAGAGGCCGACGAAGCGGGTTCGAGGATCTCATCATCGAGAAGATTCTCGATCGCCCGCGTGACCCCGGCCGGCGCCGATCCGCCGAACTCGGCCTTGACCTTGAGACCGTTGTAAATCGCGGGATTGTGGCTGGCGGTGAACATGATTCCCGCCGCGGCGCGGCGTTCGATCACCGCGTACGAAAGGGCCGGCGTCGGTACGGCTGCATCCGAGACCAAAACGGGGATCCCGGCATCATGCAGCAATCGCGCGAAGTGCCACGCAAACTCCTTGGAGAGGAACCGCAGGTCGTAGCCGACCACAACCCCGTTGGCGGCGGGACGGTATTCCGTTCGCCAATCCGCGTACACCGGCTGTTCCTTGCGCTGGGGCGAGACCAAGTACTTGGCGATCGCCCCCGCTGCACGTCCGACATTGGCGAATGTGAACTCGCGCGCAATCACGGCGCGCCATCCGTCAGTGCCGAACTTTATGCCGCCTGCGTCGCTTCTTCTGTCGTCGGTTGCCACTTCGCTCCCCCATGCGTGCACGTGATATCGTGTTGATCCGTTCGACGTTGCCAGGAAGTTCAAGATCGCCTCGGGCAAGGATTTTCCGCAGAAGATCAAACGGTATCGATGCCTCGATCCAGATGGAGTCGATGTCGACCACACCGTTCTTGACAGGCACTCGGGCGATCGCTTGCTCCACCGTCTTCTTGTACCGGCCGAACATCTCCTTTTCGCCCGGCTGAGCCGTCGTCATCTGTTCGCCGCCCATCCACCCACACCCCTTCCCAGCAGGTTCTTACGAACATATGATGATACCACAGCCTCGCACACCTGTAAAGCATGAAACGTTGTCCAGACCTGCATTCAAGCCGTTCCTGCCGGCCCGCCGGAAGCCCGGCGTCCGATCCCGCCGCAAAGGCCAAAGCCGTGGAGCACCGCTTTCTGACCGACCACGGCCTATGGTACAATGCGCGCAATTGAGGGGGTTTGATGAACCATCTGAAGAGGCTTCTTCTCCTACACGCAGCGATCGCCGTCTGTCTGGCACTCGCTCTGCTGACAGCCGATGCGGGCACACTCCATCCCGACCTTGCCGGCGTGCTCTCGCTGACCGAGACAACCGGCACGATTGGCCCTTCCGGCTTCGACGACTCTCTCGCCAGTCTCGGTGTTCTCGAACGGACAGCCGTGTATGGTTTCTCCGGGCAGGTCCATCTTCCGCTTTCGCAGATTCTCGACGGGCTGTTGGGTCGTTCCCTGCGCATCGGCGTCCTCGTCAAAGCAGCCGACGCGAACTCGTTGACGGCCGATCGAGGTTCGTTCCTTGATATCCCGATCCAGTTCGTCGCCGGGACCGTTGCCGGGATGCGCGTCTCCGCGGAAGAGCTGTCGCGTCTGGCCGCATCGAGCGACGTGGTCTATGTCGAGCCGGTTTGGAAGGCGCACCCGGCGCTCGATGACAGCATGACCGCCATCCACGCAAACACCCTGCGGTTCGCATCGCCGGCGTTGACCGGCGAAGGGGTTCTCATCGGGGTCGTTGACACAGGCGTCGACTACACCCACCTTGACTTCCGGACCGACCGAGACGGCGACGGCTTTGAGGAAAGCTCCCGCATCGCCTCGATCTGGGATCAAACAGAAGGATTGTTCGGCGTACACTACGATCAAGCCGATATTGAGAGGGATCTGCGCCTTGGGTTCGGCCCTGATGAAGGATTCGTCCGGGAGTCGGACACCGACGGCCACGGAACTCACGTCTTGGGAGTCGCGGCGGGCGATGGATCTTCTTCGGCGGCCGGTCTGGTCGGGGTGGCACCGGAAGCGGATCTGATCGTCGTGAAGACGTCGTTCTACACATCCGACATCCTCAACGGTGTAGAGTTCATTCTCGACGAAGCCGCTGTTCGTGGGCAACCCGTGGTCGTGAATCTCAGCCTCGGTGGACACTCCGGCCCCCATGACGGCACAAGCCTGTTCGAGCAGGCGCTCTCCGAGTTGGCCACGGAGTCGGGAGCAACGATTATCGTCTCCGCCGGCAACGAAGGGGACGAGACAATCCATGTGTCGCAGAGACTGAGCGTCGGAGGCTCTCAAACGTTCTCGCTTCTTCCGTCTTCGGTCTCCGCCGAAGCGGAGATCTGGTATCCGGGAAGTTCCTCGTTCGCCATCCAGGTTGTCGCTCCCAGCGGGGAAACCCTTTACGTTCCCGCCGGAGCAACGGGATCCCTCGTTACGACGCACGGCAGCCTGTATGTAGACAACGCATCATTCGGAACGAGTTCCCTCAACGGAGATGGGGAAATCGGCGTTCGCTTGAGCGCACTGAGCGGTGCTGCTTGGACAATGACCGTGTCGAGCCAGATCGGCGGCGGCACGTTCCACGGATGGATCACGTCGGGGAGTGCCGAGTTTCTCGGGGGAGATTCCACGTACACCATCGCCGAGCCGGGGAACGCCTACGAGGTGATCACAGTCGGCGCATTCAACAGCAAGAGCCAGTGGACATCTTCCAACGGCGCCGTCGACTACAGCATAGAGTTCCCGGTGGGTGCGTTCTCGTCGTTCAGCAGTCTGGGACCTACGCGGGATGGACGTGCCAAGCCTGATCTCTCCGCGCCGGGGGCGTGGATCATGTCGAGCGCGTCCAGCGACGCGTGGGCCTCCCCGACGCTTCTCCACCCCGACGGCCAACACATCGCCTCAGCAGGAACAAGCTTCGCGGCACCGCACGTTGCCGGCGTCGTTGCCTTGATGTTGCAGCTAGCGCCCACCCTCTCCAGCAATGCAATCCTCGACGTGCTACAGGACACCGCACGACGCGACGGCTTCACCGGCTCGGTCCCCAATCTTCGTTGGGGGTTCGGGAAGCTTGATGCTCAGGAAGCGACCCTCGCGGTCGTCCCCGACGATCCCGATCCCGGTCCCGGCCCATCCCCCGTAGACCGGCCGGAAATCCGGATCCTCACCCATCCCGCATCGACCACCGCGGAGTTTTCGGTCGCCGTCCCCGCCGGAACATCATCGGCGACGCTCAGGATCTACTCGATTCTCGGTGCGCCCGTTTTCTCGACCGAGATCGACCTTGGAGACGAACCGGCCGACGTCCGCTACTCGTGGAATCTGACCGGATCAAGCGGCCGTGCCGCCGCCAACGGCCTGTATCTGTGCTTGCTGGTTACACCCAGCGGAACGTCCGAAACCCTGAGGCTGGTGATCGACCGATGACAAAGACATGGTTCTTGTTCACCGCTCTGTTGGGGGTGGCTCTTGTTGCGGCAGGGGCCGTTGAGGCGGCCGATTCGCTCTTCCCCGAGCACATCGCCGCGGTGCTTGATCTTCCCAACGACGCTCGCTCTGCCGGTATGGCGGGTGTCGGCCTGTCGACATCGTCGCAGTCTGCGATGTGGGGCTCCTCGCACCCCGCCTTCGCTGCCTGGGAGCCCTCGTTCGCCGTTTCGTCTTCGGTGTATCTTGGGTTCGCCGGCATCACCGCGGCCAGCGCCGGGGTCGCCGCCCCAGGTTTCCAGGCGAGCTTCCTCCAACTCGATAGCGGCATCATCCAAGGCGAGGGTGAAGCGTTCCGGTTCCTGGCGCAAGCAGGGAGGCTGGATGTCGCCATGCACATCGATACGTTCGCGGTCGGACTTCGCGCCAAAGGATACGCGGCTCGCCAACCGAGCTTCGGATTGGGCGCGGCGTTGGATGTCGGGGTGGCGTTGAGAATGCCCCGCTTCGCGTTCGCCGGTCTGGTTGAGAACGTCCTGTCCCTCCCCATCGCCTACGGCAGCGGCCACGTGGAATCATGGTCTCCGAAGGTCTGTCTGCTGTCGGCGATCTCCATCCCACTGGCATCCGGCCTGTCCTGGGCGACTTCGGGCAAGGTCGTGCTCGACGCAGATGGCTTCTCCGCCGTGGCCGCCGGCACCGAAGCCTGGCTCGGGCCGATCGGACTGCGGGCAGGGTACGACGGCGAGTCGATCTCGATGGGGCTGTCGCTTCAGTTCCCCGGCTACGGCTTCCACATCGCCTACACCATGCATGCCGACCTTGGCGCCACGTATATGGCCTCTTTGGAGGTTCTGTTTGACAACCTGGCGGAATGAATGATGTGACACCGTTGACACGAGAGGTGAGAAGGTGCAATCCCAGTCCAGAGGTTTGGCGGAACTGATTGACTCCCATCGGACTCCGGCCGGATTGGCACGGGGATTCCAACGGAGGAAGGCTTCCCGGTCCCGGATGCAAATCGGTATGCGGACGCGGCAGCGAGCGTTGCTCGCGGTCCTCCTGGCTGCAATGCTGCTCGCGGGCTGCGCCATCGCAGGACTTGCGGACGACGCAACTGGCGACGCTCCCCTTGCAAGGAACGACGTGTTCCTGATCGAGTGGGACGGGACACAGCACGAATTGGATGTCCTTGCCAACGATTCGGGCACCAGCAATCTGACCATCGTTGCCGTCGGCCCGACCACCGGATCGGCCAGTATCCGTCCCGACGAAAACGGAGAACGGATCCTGTTCTGGCCCGCAGGGGACTTCGACGGTGCCGAGACGTTCACCTACACGCTGGTCGATGAGGATAACCTCACGTCGACGGCCAAGGTCAAGGTCACGGAGCAGTTCGACTACACCCTCTCGGGAACGAAGACGTGGGCTCTCTCCTATGAGTTGGGGACCAGCGGCCTCGCCCAGGGCTTTTCGTTCACGCAGTCGCTGACCGTCGATCTCTGGGCCGAAGCGCTCGGCGTGCTTGCCGTGTCGGCACAGTTCGACGACCAGAAGGAACTCAAGGATCAACACCTGTCGGTCGAACTGGACACGGAGTACGTCGCCGGTGCGCTCGGCGACTTCTCGCTGTCCGGCGCTGGGGATCTCTTCGTCGCCAACCGGACAATGACCGGCGTCCGCATCGATGTGTTCCCGTTGGGACAATCCACCGACGGGCCGATGCTCACCGCCGTTGCCTCGCAGTTGCAGGGGATCTCACGTTCGATCACCGTTCGCGGCGAAACCGTGTCGGCGTCCATCGCCTTCTCGGCCTCGAATCCCGATGCGCCGTGGGAGGACGCCGGCTACATCCATCACATCGATGGCTTGGCTGCCTATACGCTCGACACACCGTTCGTTCGCGGCATCACCGTAATCGACTACGCCGTTCCATCGGCGGCCGAACTGGAAGCGATCTTGGACAAGTACGACCTCGCCGTGATTGCCAAGTCGATCGAGGACCGCGTCCTCCAGGAGCCTCCGCAGGACAGCACATTCGCGTCGTTTGCAGATATTCAGGAGGATCTTGTGCTCAAGTCCGATCCCCGAGCACTGCTGCGAACGATCACCCGCGAAGCGATCGTCGATTACAACCGATCGATCTCCGAAGGCGAGTCGACGATCAGCTACCCGTTCGTACAAGGATCCGACCTGGAAGCCTCGTTCCTCGAAGATGTCGGTCAGACGATCGCTTTCCGCGTCGATGAGCAACTCATCCCCCTTCTGCCTCGGGAGAACCGCGCCGGCCGCTTCTACAACCTCGGTCACGGCACCATCGATCCGCAGTCGTTCGCCTTGGACGCGATATCCACCGAGGGAACGGTCGAACTCACCGAGAGCGATCCTGACGTGGGCGGTGAGCCGAATACCTACCGGCTGTACGAAGACACGGGCATCGCCGAGCTGTGGATGCCGGCGTCGTTCTTCGAGGACAACGAGGCCTCGATTGCCGCAACGTACTCCTACGCACGCACGGGGAAACTCATCGTGCTCGATCTCGGTGCCGTCGCCGACTCGGTTCGTGTCACCCTCAACGGCCAATGGCTCGAAGAAGGGGTCGGTTACGAAGTCGACTACAACGATCCGGCAACGGTGCTGCTGACCGAGGACATCGGGCCGGAAGATGTCGTGCGCATCGAATACGAACAGTTCCGGGGCGGACTTGGTTCACCGGCGGAGTTCGCGACCGCGTTCTTCGGGGCACAGGCTTCTTTCTCGATCGGCGAAGCGATCCACGCACAGATGTCTGTGCTTCGATCGGCCGACATTGCGGGAGACGTCGAAGAAGATCCGACAGTACGGACCATGCCCAACGCACAGACCGTTTTCGGATTCGATGCGTCGTTCGATCTTGATCCTCTCAGCGGCTCGCTCATGCTCGGTTACAACGACAATGTCTTCCCCGCCGACGACAACCTCCGGCCGTCTCTTCCCAACAGGATCACCGGGATCGGGGCGGACCCCTACGACCGCTGGATCCTGTTCACCCACTACCAGGGGCTGACCCTCCTTGAGGACGGCGAGTGGGAGACGTTCGACGGCTCTACGGGGCTGGCGTCACAGCGCCTCTACGACCTGGCCGTTGCCGCTGATATTGACCGCTTGTATCTGGCCACGGCGGCCGGCCTCACGGTCGTCGACACAACGGGAGACCGACCGTTTGACCGTCTTGACCGCTGGACCAACGTGAACAGCGACATGGGCCTGCCGGAAGGAGAGCTGTACGCCGTTGACGTTGTGGAAGGAACCGTGTGGGTCGCCGCGGCGGAAGCTCTCGCCCGGGCAAGGTGGGACGAAGCGGACCTGAGCGAAGCGTGGGAGATCCTGCCCACGCCCGGCATCGAGCCTCGCGTCCTCGCAACGGCTACGGAGGGCCGCTTGCTTGTTGGCGCCGACAACGGAGCGTGGTGGGTGCAGCCGGCCGATCCCGATCCGGTCGCATCGATGACCCCGATCGCCTCCCTGCAGGGGATCTCGGTTCGGGACATATCCGTATTCGACGACCGTGTGTGGTTCGCCACCGATGAGGGACTCGCCCAGATCGATCCGCAGGGCCAATTCCACTGGCTTGTGCGAGATCGGTCCGTCCATGCGGTGTGCGAGCGGACAGGCGGCGTGTACTACGCAACCGAAGACGGGTTCTACGATCTGTCGTTGCCCGAGCCAGTCCTTGGTGCCGATCGCATCACCGCGATCGCCTGCACCGACGAAGCTCTGTGGGTCGGCCAGGAAGCGGCCACCGATGAGAACTACACCCTGCACTTGTGGTCTCTTCCGGCTTCGCCCTCGGCAGGAAGCGCGTTCGCGTTCGGCAACACGATCACCGGAATCGACGGCCGGGACCCGTTGTACTTCTCGGGGCTCGACCCCGCCGATCACACCCATCAAGGCTGGATGATGCGTCTCGGATTCCATCGTGACTACGATATCGTCGATCTTGACGGCTCATTCACCATCCAGAACCCGGGCTTCTCGGCGATCGGACGGATCGATCGAAGCGACTTCGCCGGCTGGTCACTGTCGATGGAAAGCGCCGATGAAGCGTTCGACAATATCGACTACAGCCTGTCCCACGAGTACAGCGTCCTCGGTCGAAGCTCGGATCCTGCTTCGAGCGCCGTGCCGAGTCAGAGCGACTTGTTGCAGGGCGAGCTGGAGAACAAGATCGACATCCGCTTCGACCTCACGGACCTGATCGGTTCGCTGACCGCCGCTCCAGCGGTGGACGAGCCGGAACAGGGACCGATTGTCAACGCCACCCTGACTCACGCCGCGTCCACATCGAGCGAGTCGGCCGAGGACAACGGATGGCACGTGGCTCATACGCTGCGCGTTTCCGATTCGCTGTTCGCGCTGGACACTCCGGTGGGCAGCCGCGATCTGCTTTCGATCACCCTGAGCACCGGCGGATCGATCGATGAACAGCTCGATCGGGTCGCGAAACTCGGCGCATCGGTGGCTATCACGCCGCCGGGCCCGTTGGCCGCTGATGCCTCGTGGAACCGGACTCTGTCTACCTCCGGCGGCTCTCAGGCAGGGTCTTATCGGGAATCGTTCGGTGTGTCGGCTGACTGGCGGCCCGATCTGCCCGACCTTCCGTTTACGGCCGAGGCGTCATACGGCGCAACCGGATCGCGCACATCGGATGAGACGGGGTTCGCGGTGGATCACGCCGGGTCGGCCGAACTACGGCTTGATGCCCGTCCGTTCGCCGGATGGATGATCACCCCTCGGTTTGAGGCCGACGCGTCCCTCGAAGACGGAGCCGTCGCATTCGAACTGGAGATGTCGGCGCCGCTCCAGACCGCCAGCACATCGCTCCGCCCGTCCGTCGTGCTTGAGATCTCCGGTCTCGGCGAGCAGCGGACCGAATCCGAACAGCGTCTGAGCATCTCGTACTACAATCGAACCTCGGAGCGACTGCAACCGGGCTTGTCTTCGACGTTACGGCGGACCACCGTCGCCTACGTCGGATCGAAGTCAACCAGTTGGAGCCTGACGCTGAACCCACAACTGAGCTGGAACCCCGCACCACAAGTCGATGCGAAGCTTTCGGGCTCGATCACGACAACACGGGCCAACGACCGATGGACCGTCAGCGGGACCATCCGTGGTGATGCAGGCGCACCGCTCACGACGCTTTTTCCAGGACTTGCTGCCATCGCCGTGCCGGAAGACTCCGTTTCCGAGCCTGCTCCCACCGCGGAACCGAACGGCTCCGAGGTCGAAGAGATCACGCCGAAGCTGTGGCGCACCTGGATCAGCGCGTCGACCGTGAGCGCGGATCTCTCCGGGAACGGTTCCCTACGTAACGGGCGTTTGTCCCTTGGAATGACCGCCCGGGGATCGTTGTCAACGCCGATCGGCGACGCGTGGAGCACCGGACTCTCTGTCCAAGGGGATCTGTCGAAGCTCGCCGATCTCGACGCCGTGGATGTCGGATGGCTGATTGAGGTGCATGCCGCAGTGCAGTTCTAGTCATCGGAGGTGAAGCAGATCATGTCGGATCATCCGGCTCCGGAACCCCGGGAAGATCGCTACGTCCGGCAGCGCCAGCTGCCGGAACTCGGAGACGAAGGACACCGCCGCATCCGCGCCGCCCGGGTGACGATCGTCGGCTGCGGGGCACTGGGGTCAGGCAGCGCAGATCCGCTCGTCCGCTCCGGAATCGGGCAATTGACCCTCATCGATGCCGATCGGCTGACTGAACACAATCTGCAGCGCGTCTCCGTGTACCGCGAGCAAGACATCGGGCGTCCCAAGGTCGAGGCGCTGGCCGAAGCGTTGAGGGCCACCAATCGGGACAGCGAGATTCGCCCCATGTTCGATCGGCTGACGCCGGCAAACACTGCACGGCTGCTTGCGGAGACGGACCTGGTCATCGACGGTCTTGATAACTACACGTCCCGCTACGCGCTCAACGATGCCTGCATCACCCACCGGATCCCATGGGTCTTCGGAGCGGTTGCCGGGACGTTCGGGATGATGATGTTGATCGTGCCGGGAGCAAGTGCGTGTCTGCGCTGTCTGTTCCCGGAGGCGCCCGATCCCCACTCCGTGCTCACAGCCGGCACGAGCGGACTTCTTGCGCCGACCCCGCGGCTGATCGCTTCGCTACAAGCGGCCTCCGCACTCCGATGGATCGCCGATCCGGATCCCGGGCAGGCGGGACGGCTTGTGTTTGCCGATTGCTGGAACTTCAGCGTCTTCGAACAGCGTGTGGAGATCAACGACAACTGCATCTTGTGCCGCGATCTTTAGCGCGATACACCGTCAACGCACACTGGAAGCGTTCGTCCCGCGTTGTGTAGCGGGCAGAGGTCAGCCCCCTCCCACGGGAGGCAGGAATGCAAGCACGCCTTCGGACCGGAGCTTCGTATCCATTCCCTCGAGGAACCGCACATTGCGGCCGTCAAGCAAGATGTTGATGTACCCCGCCTCGAGGGAATCGGCGAGCCGGTCCCCGGTTTCCGGATACGTGGCCCGAATCGCCGCAAGCGCTTCGGAAACGGAAGCATCTTGCTTCACCTCGATCGTAAACTCCCGCTTGCCGCTCCGCTCACTCAACCCACCGAACAGCTTGATCGTGATCTTCATCCTCTTGGTCCTCCCGTCCCCGGCCGGTTGACATCCCCCGAAACGCGGCGGCTGCGACGCTGTCTTGCCTTGGCATTGGTCCGGATTGCGTCCACTAAGTATAATGCGCTGCCGTTGAATGATCAGCCGGCAGGCCTGCCGCTTGCAGCATGTACCCGCAGATGCAAGCGGTCTTACAAGGAGATCCAATGGAAGGGAAGCGTGTCCTGGTTTGTAGCGCGTGGCCGTATGCCTCGGGGATTCCTCACCTGGGAAACCTCGTGTCATCTCTTCTTTCCGGCGACGTCTTTACTCGCTACTACAGGATGCGCGGTTGCGACGTCCTCTATGTTTCGGGAACCGACGCGCACGGGACGCGCATCGAATTCGAGGCGGATCAACTCGGCATCCGTCCTGCGGAGCTGGCTCATCGAACCCACGAGCAGATCCTGAAGATTCTCGACGGATTCGGGATCGAATTCGACTGCTACACAACCACCGAGTCTCCCGTGCACTACGAATTCGTCCGCGACATCTACCGCAAGATGGATGCCCAAGGCTACATCGTCGTCAAGGAAGAGGCTCGCGCCTTTTGCCGTCAGTGCCAGAAGTTCCTTGCCGACCGCTTCATCCAGGGGACATGCCCTCGATGCGGTGCCGAAGGAGCTTTGGGGAATCAATGCGACGCCTGTGGATCGATCCTTGAGCCGGAAGAGCTGATCGAGCCACGATGCGCAATCTGCGGGGGCCAGAAAGTGGAGTTCCGCGAGACGAAGCACTGGTACCTGGATCTGCATCGACTCGCCCCGGCGCTCCATGACTACGTCGGCAAGCAAGGATTTCAGGGAAACGTCGCCGCGTTCACCCAACAGATGATTCGCGATGGGTTGCGGCCGCGTGCGATGACCCGCGACATCAAGTGGGGGATCCCGGCACCGTTTGACGGTGCGGAAGGCAAAGTCATCTATGTTTGGGGGGAAGCGGCACTGGGCTACGTCTCGGCGACGATCGAGTACTTCCAAGGCGAAGACACGTGGCGCCGGTTCTGGTTCGGAGAAGATGTCCGCCAGATTTACACGATCGGCAAGGACAACATCCCGTTCCATACCTTGATCTTCCCCGGCCAGCTCCTCGCATCCGGTGAAGGGTACCACCTGCCCGATCAGATCGCGGCAACGGAGTACCTCAACTGGATCGGCGGCAAGGCGTTCTCCAAGTCACGCGGCGTCGGGCTGTATTGCGACAGCGCGCTTCAGCTCCTCGACGGTGACCTGTGGCGGTTCTACCTCCTCTACAACCGTCCCGAAGGACGGGATGTCAACTTCTCGTGGGAAGAACTTGCCAAGGCGATCAACGGCGTCTTCATCTCCAACGTTTCCAACCTGATCAACCGCGTTGTCTCGTTCGTCCAAACCCAGTACCAAGCCGTGCCTCCAGACGCCGCTGTGCCGGACGAGGTTCGCAACCGGATCGCCGAAGTCAAGGAACAGTACACCGCCGCGATGGATCAAGGATCGTTGAGCCGGGCACTGCAGGCGGCTTGCTCTTTGGCCGTGTACGGAAATGAGTACTTCCAGCGTGCCGAGCCCTGGGCGGCACAAAACGATGAGGGGGTCCGCGGAGCCCTGCACATCGTCAAGACGCTCGCCCACCTTCTGTATCCGTTCGTTCCCGGCTTTGCCACGTCGGTACTCGCGATCTTGGGGATGGACAAGGCCGACTGGGACGAAATGGACAAGGAGGCTTCTCCTGCCGAACTGACCGGCGATCGCGTTCTCATCGAGCCGATCGATGTGGACGCACTGCGCGCCGCGGCCCAGGCCCCAGCTGGAGGGCCGCAGATCACGATGGAGGATCTCAGCAAGGTCCAGCTCCGCACGGCGACGATCCTTTCCGCTAAGCCGGTTGCCGGCGCAGACCGCCTGCTCCAGTTGACGGTGGATGTCGGAGACGAACTTCGAACGTGCGTTGCAGGAATCCGCGAGCACTACAGTCCGGAAGAAATTATCGGCAAGCAGATCACGGTGGTCGTGAATCTCAAACCGACGAAAATCCGCGGAATTCGCTCTCAATGTATGCTTCTTGCCGCGAAGGAGGATGACTGCCTTTCGCTGATTGTCCCCGACAAAGAAGTCGTTCCCGGGACGCCGATCGGCTAGATGCATTGCGAGGGCGCTGGAACGCAGATAAAATGGCAACATAGTTGAGGTGCTTGAGAACCATGTATGCGATTATTGAAACGGGTGGAAAGCAGTATCGAGTCGAAACGGGAAAGTCGTTCGAGCACGAGCGACTCGATGGTGTGAGCGTCGGTGACGAACTTTCGTTCGACAAGGTGCTCCTCATCGTGGACAACGACGACGTGAAAGTCGGAACCCCCTACCTCGAAGGTGCAACCGTCAGCGGTACGCTCGACGAAGAGGGTCGGGGCGACAAAGTGATCGTCTATAAGTACAAGAGGAAGAAGGGATACCGCCGAAAGCAGGGACATCGACAGGCCTACATGCGCACACGCGTCACGGGAATCGTGGGGTAGTAGGAACATGAGAGAGATCTGGATCCGTCGCGACGGAAACGGTCGGATTACCGGGTTCGATGCCCATGGGTTTTCCGATGACATGACCGATGCAATCGTTCTCCGGCTGTTCCAGGCGTGTGCTACGACGTTGTCCGAGTACTTGCACTTGGCAACGCCGCTCAGTGTGGACGACCCTCTTACGCTGGATGTCGATCGAACGGATACACATCTCAGCAGAGAGATCGATGCCATCACGGAGATGCTTGCAACCGGATTGAGGCAAGAGGCTGCGGAAGCGTCCGATGAGATCGTGATTCACGATGGCATTGCCGAGGTCCCCGTGTAGCCGGCCGCTTTGCCGGCACGATTCGGGTGAAGATTGCGGGCGAAGATCCCTTCAAGGAGTTGACATGGCTCACAAAGCAAGTACAGGCTCAACCTCGAATGTTCATGACAGTCCGGGACAGCGTCTCGGTGTCAAGCGTTTCGGGGGCGAGTGGGTCGAAGCAGGCTCGATCATCGTGCGACAGCACGGAACGAAGTTCGGACTCGGCAGGAATGTGGGAATGGGACGTGACTATACCATTTATGCCAAGACCGCAGGCTACGTTTCGTTCGAGGGAAATCGCAAGAAGTACGTCAACGTGGTTCCCGAAATCGCCTAAACCCGAAGGAGCGGTTCCCCATCCTCCCGATGTTCCTTGATGAAGCGACGATTCGAGTTCGGGGCGGACACGGGGGAAACGGTGTCATCACCTTCGCGTCTTCCTACCTGAAAAAACGTGGCGGTCCCGACGGCGGCAACGGTGGTGACGGCGGCGATGTCCTTCTTGTCGCCGATAGCAGCTTGTCGACGCTGTACGCGTTTCGAAACCAGCCTCTATTCGCCGCCAGCAACGGTGTGGGCGGCGGGCGGAACAACGCGCAAGGAGCACGTGGTGAAAATCGCGTTGTACGCCTTCCGGTGGGAACGGTCGTATACGATGCTGGATCCCGCGAAATGATCGGAGACCTCTCGACCGAGGGTGAGACACTGATCGTTGCCAAGGGAGGCCAGGGCGGCCGCGGCAACCGCGCGTTCACGACGGCGGTCCGCCAGGCGCCGCGGATCTGCGAGCGGGGACTGGCCGGGGAGCGGATTACGCTTCGGCTGGAACTCAAACTCCTCGCCGATGTCGGTTTGATCGGATTCCCTAACGTCGGCAAGTCGAGTCTGATCACGCGGATTTCCGGCAGTCGCGCGAAAGTTGCAGACTATCCATTCACAACCATCGTCCCCAATCTGGGCGTGGTGGATGTGGACGGCATCCATCAGTTTGTCGCTGTGGATGTGCCGGGGCTTGTCGAGGAAGCACACAGTGGGAAGGGGCTGGGTGATCAGTTCCTGCGGCACGTTGAACGAACCCGCGTGTTGGTTCACATGGTCGACCTCGCTTGCCTCGATGGACGAGACCCGGTCGAGGCGTACCATGCGATCTGTGGCGAGCTGGAATCGTTTCACACCAATCTGGTGAAGCGTCCGATGCTCGTCGTGGGAAACAAGGCCGACCTTGTGGATGAAGAGACGATTGCCGCCATCCAAGAGCGGTTCCGAGAGATCGATGTTGTGCTTCACCCGATCTCGGTCGCAACCGGGATGGGCGTCGCCGATCTCGTGAAACGTACGTATCGGGTTCTGAGTGGGATTCCACGGGAACACGAGGCCGGGCCCGTTGTTCGTCGCCGGGTGTACCGGTTCGATGCGTCGGATGAGGGATTCCGGGTGATTGCCGACGAATCCGGCTTCACCGTTCGCGGACGCAAGGTGGAGCAACTGGTGAAAATGCTTGTGCTCGACAGTGATGATGCCTGGGAGTATCTTGGGAAGCGGCTCGAGCGAATGGGCGTGATCAAGGAGCTGCAACGCACGGGGGCCAAGACCGGGGATTTGGTGCGGATCGCCAATGTGGAGTTCGAGTTTGAACAATAAGGTGGGTGTGTTCGGAGGCACATTCAATCCTCCGCATAACGGTCACATCAAAGTTGCCCAGAGAGCGCTTGATCAGTACAGTCTCTCCAAGGTACTCTTTGTTCCAAGCGGCGTTCCGCCCCACAAGACGGAAGTGGCGTGTGGCGTAACCCCGGAAGAGCGGTATGAGATGGTGAGGCGTGCCATTCAGGGATATCGAAACTTCGATGTCTCGCGGATCGAGATCGACCGAAGCGGGTTGTCGTATACGGTCGACACCATCCGTGAGCTATCGAGGCATTACTCTGAGGAGCTGTGCTTCATTGCCGGAGCTGATCTGGTTCTTGACATCGATAGCTGGAAGGAACCGCAAGCGTTGTTGGCCGCGGTGTCGTTTGTACTCGCGCCGCGGAACGGGATCGGGAACGATGCATTTTCGAGTTCCGTGTTCCGCGAGGCCGATTTACGCTTCTTGGAAATGGAGGAAGTGGACCTTTCCTCGCGATGGCTCCGTGAACGGATTGCGCAGGGGAAGAGCTTCTCGGAATGGGTACCACCTGAGGTGGCATCGTTCATCCGAGAACACAGGCTGTACCGCCAAGGCGGCACGGCGTAACGAAACGTAGCAGGAGGTTGGCATAGCGAGAAGACCGACGCAGCCCAAGATGCGTGTCAACGAGCGAATCCGCGAACCCGAGGTTCGTGTGATCGACGAGACAGGGGAGAATCTTGGGGTCATGAAGACAGACGCAGCTGTGGCACTGGCGCGTGAGAAGGGACTCGATCTCGTAGAGGTTGCGGCAAACGCCAATCCCAAAGTATGTCGTATCGTCAACTACGGGAAGTTCCACTACCAGATGGAGAAAAAGGAACGGAAGCAACGCCATCAATCTCAGCTCAAGGAGATGAAGTTCACGATAAAGATTGGTGAACACGACTTTCAGACAAAGATGCGTCGTGTGCGTCAGTTCCTTGAGAAGGGCGACATGGTTCGAATCGGCGTGTTCTTCCGAGGTCGTGAAGTGGTTCACGCCTCGCGCGGTCGGGAGCTTCTCAAGCGCGTCGCGGACCAGGTAGAAGATATCGCCCGTGTCGACGAGCAGCCACGCGCTCGCGGACGCGTACTTCAGATGCTTCTCGTCCCGACACAGCAGAAGCCACAGGGAGATTAAGATGCCCAAACAGAAGTCTCATAGTGCCGCCAGCAAGCGGTTCCGGAAGTCCAAGTCGGGCAAGCTGTTCCACCACATGTCCAACTACTTCCACAAGAATGTCAAGAAACGATCCAAGTCCGTGCGCCAGGCGCGATCTGACAAAGAACTCACGGGTGGACAGGCAAAGCGGATCAAACGGATGATATCGAGCTAAGCTAGGAGGAATCAGGGATGCCACGCGCACGAGGAGGCAACAAGCGCAAGGAGAGCCGTAAGAAGATCATGGCTCAAGCCAAAGGCTTCAAAGGCAAGCGGGGGACATCGCATCGAATTGCCAAACAAGCCGTGATGAAGGCGATGCGCAACAGCTACATCGATCGCCGGCGTAAGAAGCGGGATTTCAGAAGACTCTGGATCACGCGCATTGGAGCTGCAGCACAACTGAACGGCCTGTCCTATTCCACGTTCATGGGTGGAATGGAGAAGGCGGGCGTTGAGATCAACCGCAAAATGCTCGCAGATGTCGCGGTTCGAGATGCTGCAACATTCGGCCGCCTGGCGGAAATCGCCAAGCAGGCACTTGCCGCTGAGTAGCGGCGAATGCCTGATCCCGCATCCATGCCCGGTCCGAACGTGACAACCAAGATCGACTTGAGCGGATCAGGAGTGTGGTGCACGACCGGATGATGAAAACGGAAGTTACACCGTGAACACTGGGCACACAGATCCGAGGTTGTGTCGAAAGATGCCCGACCCTGCAAACATCGTTCGGGCGGAGCAGCTTGCCTGCGAGTTCCGCCCGGACGTCGTTTCCGTTTCCGTGTTCCCTTGATCGGTCTCGGACGATCAGGAACCACGCAGATGCAGACAGCACGGTGGAATAGCTCCCGAACCCGGATGAGCAGACTGCGGGAGGCCCCAATAGGCTTCAGGGGGCTACCATGCATGAAGGACACGGCACGATCCGGCTGGGCATCGTTGGCCTTGAGTTCGAAGGCAAGCATGGGGTGTTCGAAGAAGAACGCCAGATCGGAAACCGGTTCCGACTCGACGTCAACATCGATGCCGACGTCGGTGGCTCATTGTCAAGCGATGAGCTTGCTGATTCGATCGACTACCGGGAGATGGCGAAGATCATTGACACTGTGAGCCGACGACGTCATTACCGCCTCATCGAGTCCTTTGCGGCCGCGATCGTCGATGAACTGCTTCGCCGCCTGCCGCGAGCTTGTACGATCCGCCTTCACTTGGCCAAGTTGTGCCCACCTGGATTGCCTCCTGGCACGGAGACGTTCGTCCAAATCACAAGAAGCCGCGAATGACCGTTCACAAGGCATTCCTATCGCTGGGCACAAATCTGGGAGATCGAACCGGTCATCTATGCAAGGCATGGAATCAGCTTCCACAGGAAGGAGTACACATCACGGCCAGATCATCCGTGTACGAGACCGAGCCTGTTGGATTCGCCGAGCAGCCGGAGTTTCTGAACCAGGTTGTCCGTGTCGAGACGTCTCGGTCCGCGCAGGACCTTCTGTCGATCTGCAAACGCATCGAGAAGATGCACGGCCGCGATCCGGGGGAACGCCGTTTCGGACCTCGGCCGCTCGACTTGGACATCCTGCTCTACGACAACTCGATTATCCGAAGCGAGTCACTCGTGATTCCGCATCCGCGGATGTCACAGCGCCGCTTCATGTTGATCCCCCTTGTCGAAATCGATTCCGGCCTTCGCGACCCGATCAGCGGTTGTCTGTTCTCTCAGATTCTTGAGGAACTCGATAAGGAAAAGAAGGTGACAAAATTCCCGATAACAAGCTGTTGATATCGATCAATACGGATTCAAACGGCGCCAAACGAACGCGTGTTGCGGTGGTCGAAGACGGGATTCTCATGGAGATCTACTACGGCCACCCCACCCGGGAGCGGATCGTCGGCAATATCTACAAGGGAAGGGTCGAGGACGTACTGCCAGGGATGGGATCGGCGTTCGTGGATGTCGGCGAGAAGAAGAGCCTGTTCCTCTCGCAGGGAGAAATCAACGACAAGATCCTCGTCGATCACGGCCAGAAGCCGTGGCACGGCCCGGCACCGATTCACAAGGTGCTCAAGCGTGGCGATTCGGTCATCGTTCAGGTTCGGCGCGAGGGAATCGGATCGAAGAATCCCCAGGGGACAACCAAGATCAGCATCCCCGGTCGGTACTGGATCTTCCTCCCAACAGAAGACAGGCTCGGCGTATCACGCCGCATTGAGAGCGTCCGCAATCAGCGACGGCTTCGGCGCGTGGCAAAGGAGATTCGCGATCCCGGGTTCGGACTGATCGCACGCACCGCCGCCGAGGGCGCCAGCGACCAGGAGCTTCTTCGTGACTACGAGCTGCTTCGCGACACATGGACCGAGATCAACAACGCGGCGCGAAGCTCCAAAGGAACACAGCTTCTTTACAAGGGACTGGGGTTGGTGCAGACCATCCTTCGCGATCGCCTTCTCCCCGAGATGGGAGCTGTCGTCGTCGACTCGGAGTTCCTGTACGAGAAGATCCTCTACTTCCTCGACTACATGAACATGGACTCATACCGTGACCGCCTGCAGCTTCACGAAGGCAAGAAATCGCTGTTCGAGACGTACAACGTGGAGAAGCAGATCAAGCAGTCGCTGAAGCGCCGCGTCGACCTTGCCGGCGGCGGATTTCTCGTGTTCGACGAAACGGAAGCGCTTGTCGCTATCGACGTGAACACGGGGAGCGATGTTCGCCACAAGAACCAGCAAGCAGCCATCCTCAATACAAACCTCGAGGCGTCCCAAGAGATCGCGCGTCAGCTTCGGCTGCGCCAGATTGCCGGCATCATCATTGTCGATTTTGTCGACATGGAAGCCCCGGAAGACGAGCGCCGCCTTGTCGACACGATCCGCACGGCGCTGAAGAAAGATCGCGTGCCATCCGACTTCATCGACATCACCGGTTTGGGGCTTGTCGAAATCACGCGCAAGCGCAAGAGCGCAAGCCTGTCGGAGATGCTGGAGAACGCCGAATTCGACGCCTGATCTTGATTCCGGTTTGCCCGCTGGCTAGAATGCGGTAACAACGAAAGGGGCGAATAACGTACTGCTCCGTCAGTGAGTGAAACGCGAAGCAGCACGTTGCTCCGTCAAGGTGAGAGCGTGGAGTAGCTCTGTTGTACTCGTTGTTCGCTTCAAGGTGTGAATGGGGCGAATAACTTCGTTGTTCGCTTT
>Ga0272441_10006340_pt1 | contig 19885 bp, 24 predicted proteins | sample SSMProp6N_FD_193582 | JGI IMG/M metagenome (GOLD analysis project Ga0272441, IMG submission 193582) | Marine sediment archaeal communities from Little Sippewissett salt marsh, Falmouth, MA, United States - SSM-Prop-6N | ecosystem: Environmental > Aquatic > Marine > Wetlands > Sediment ... | reverse complement strand
CTCCTTTCCTTTGTTATTCCCTAACTGAAAGGATTAACACCCTTTTTAATTTTCCACAATTTAGTTTATATCACCAGAACATCTTCGCTTGAGCAATAAGCAAAATCACTAAATACATAGCGAAATAATAGAGAATTCTAGAAAAAATATCTATATTTCCTGTCAACTTTACATAAGCGATAAATCCGACCGCCGGCGGAGCTATAAGGATAAAAAAGGTGGGGAGTAATCTTTCTGCCATAGGATGATGAAATATAATCCTGTAGAAAAATATCACGAGAAAAACGAGCCAAAAAACAAGGCCGATACTAAAAAAGAACCAAGATATTTCATGCGGAAAATGTGCAGTGCCAGCAATTGGCACTAGTATGTTTCCAACTATGGGGATAAACCAGGCGGCATTGATGTGCTCAATGTTGAATTTGGTATGTTGTATCCAGACAGACATGGTAATCACTGCAAAAGCCAAATGTAATAGACTTCCGCTGATCCAGAGGTATTTGGAAAGCAGAACATTGAAATCCAGCGAGGCAATGCTGAGCAATAATAAACTTATTGAAAACGTTGAGAAAAAAACCACTTTTACTGGATGATTGAATTCTTTTTTCACTTTACTGAGATATTTGCGTACTTTCGTCAAATAGAGGGTGGTTATAAAGAGGAATGAGAATCCGGTAAAAAATAAGAGATAAGAACTTAGCGAGACAGGTAGGTTCAACACATGCTCCGCTTTTTGAAAGGCTATAGTAAGTCCGGCCAATCCAAGGATAACTGAAAAAAATGAAATCGGAAAATTTTCTATTCTGTTTTCTTTGGGCATACTGATATTCCTCAAACAATCTTGTATGTTATTTCTTTTGTCTGCCTCTATGGTTATCGTTACCTTTTCATAGTCGAGCCTATCAACACGCACAACTATATTAGATAACTATTATATTCATGTTCTCTAATATAGTTGTGGATTTCTAATTGTCAAGTAGTCAAATTACGGAAAATCGGTACGTGCCGAAAAGTGAAAAGACTGATTAATTGTTCCTTTCATTTCTTTTGGTTATGTACTCGACCTTAAAAATAGATACGTAAGTGTCATTGTGGTGTTACTCTAAATCCTTTAATCAGCATGGCCTTCAAGAAGCCAAAGGTTCGATTCCCCTCAGCTCCACCAAGGAAAGTCAAGCACTTAGGAGATATACTGAGTGCTTTTTTTCTGTCTCACCATCCTTTTCCCCTTGTATTTTTCGTTGCTGTGGTCTATATCCGCGGTGGACGTGGAGTCCACTTTCTCATAGCCGTTGGGTGCAAAACTCCTCTGGAGGCACCCGGCGGCTTCAGAAACTTCCCGCCGGTCTCACGGTGAAATATGATTGTGTGGCAGTAACAAAGGACACGGCTTTGCTCCACCGAAAAGCAAAGTGGATCGGTTGATCGCATACGGTGTGATGTGTGACGTGATTACGGGGGACTCGGTGAGTGTTCTCTCATCCCCTGAGGACATCCAGTTCTTCGTGGGCCTTGATGAGTTCTTCCGTGGTGTTGACAAGTTCTTTCGTGGTATCTCTCAGCCGCTCGGCAAGGACCTCTGAAAAGGTCTTGTATAAAAGAAAATAGAAGATGAGACTGCTGTTTTCCGGAAGGCGCGTTAAGCTTGAAATATCCGTGGCGAGGCAGACGGTTTCATCGACGGCGTACGCTGACGCCGATCGGGCGGAGCCTGCGATTGCCGACATTTCACCAAAAATTTCGCCTCTCCGCCTCAAAAAACGGAGTTCCTTGTCGTGTTTTGTGATCCTGACAGATCCAGTAATGAGAAAATACATGAGACTGCCGGAAGAGTTCTCGTCGATTATGGTCTCTCCCGGTTCGAAACTCATGACGATACTCAGATCAAGAAGACCTTGGAGATCTTCATCCGTGAATGACTGAAGGCACGGGATCCCCCTCAGCTTTTCCATAAAGGTTTTATTGAACTGCGATAAATCACTGTCAGGCATTATCGTTCCTGTGCTCTTATCTTGTGCACGACATTATAACGCAACATTGGAAAGGTGTTGCGAATTCAAAAAACATAACTTCACAAGATAATTTGATTTTCCCATATCATAGAATAGGATAGTTGAGCAAGGTTTTTAACTGCCGCAGTTGCAAGGATGACTGTTGTCATACTGCGCGGTCCGGAGCCTGTTGGTTTCAAAATTTTGACGTCACAATTGACAAAGAAGAGATATTTTTGTATTTCATACCGGTTAAAGGAGGAACTATGGCACTTCATATTATTGTACCGGTCAAACAGGTTCCGGACCCCGAACATTTCGAAAAAATTACTCTTAACCGTGAGACTGGCTCAATAAACAGGGCAGGGGTCCCCTCTATTACCAATCCTCTAGATCGTCATGCTCTCGAGGAAGCCCTGAGACAGAAAGAAACGGCAGGCGGGAAGATAACGGCACTTACGATGGGTCCTCCTCAGGCGAGGAAGGTTATCGAAGATGCCCTTGCGATGGGGGCTGACGAGGGAGCACTTCTCTGCGATCCCCTGTTCGCCGGTGCCGACACGCTTGCGACTGCTAGAACTCTGTCTGCGGGTATCAGAAGTATGGGGGCATATGATCTTATTTTATGCGGCAACGATACGGTGGACGGAGCGACAGGCCAAGTCCCGGCACAAATTGCCACGTTTCTCAATATTCCCCATGTCACCTATGTGCGAAAGCTCGATATACTTGACGGCGGCAAAGCAGTTGCCGAACGTAAGGTCGAAGGGGGGTATCTAAAGGTTGAGGTGGTGCTGCCCGCGGTGGTGTCCGTGTTGAAGGAGATAAACGATTACCGGCTTCCGACCGTTATGGGGATTATGGAAGCGGCGGGAAAACAGATTCGAGAGATTACTGCCTCCGTCTGCAGGGAATTCGGTGCCGATGAGGAGAAACTGGGAAGCAAGGGATCTCCCACGAGGGTTGCAGATGTCTTTGAATCGGGTCTGAAGCGGAAGGTTGCAATCATTACGGGAGAACCCGAGGAGATTGCCAGAGCGCTCGTGAAGAAACTTCGCAAGCTTGAGGCTATTTAGTATGTCAATCATGTAACGAGTATAGAATGTTTGTGACAGAGCAAAGAGGTTTGCCGTGAAAGATATTGTGGTATGGGCTGAGCTGCGAGAAGGAAAGGTGGTGGATGTGTCGTTTGAGATGATTACCAAGGCGGTGGAGCTCGGCGACACGCTCGGGGGTTCCGTTATCGCCGTTGTCATCGGTGACACGTGCAGTTCCTGTGCGAATGAACTTATCAGCTATGGTGCTGACAGGGTGGTAGCCGTCGAAGACAGCCGCCTCGCGCTGTATCAGAGCGGTGCCTATGCGCGAGTGCTGGCCGACGTGCTTGTTGATAGAGCCCCCGAGGTGACGTTGATCGGAGGAACGTCTGTCGGAATGGATCTGGCCCCCCGGGTGGCCGCTATATTGGAGACAGGACTTACTGCCCACTGCGTCGATCTCTATATTGATACGATTGACGGGACGGATCAGCTCGTTCAGGTAGTCCCCGGATGGGGTGGAAAGATTATGATCAAGATACTCTGCCCGGAGCAGAGGCCGCAAATGGCGACGGTGCGTCCCGGTGTCATGGAGAAGGGCATACCGGATTATTCCCGGAAGGGAGAGATCGTCGCAATGACTCCTGATCTCAATGATGATGATTTTATGGCGAGAACTCTGGAATTTGTCAAAGAGAAAGAAACGGGTGTCGTTCTTGAGAGCGCCGATATTGTCGTCTCGGGTGGCTTTGGTCTTTACGCATCGGGAGGATTTCAACTGGTGGAGCAACTGGCCGATGCCCTTGGTGGAGAGGTGGCGGGTACTCGTCCTGCCTTTGATCACGGGTGGATCACCGAAGAAAGGATGATCGGGCAGAGTGGTAAGACCCTTCGACCTCGGCTTTTTGTGAGTGTGGGTGCATCGGGAGCCATGCACTACACGACGGGATTTCAGAAAGCGAAAGTCATTGTGGCGATTGACCGCAATCCCGATGCGCCGATCTTTACCGTGTCGGATATCGGTATCGTAGGGGACCTGAATACCATTGTGCCACGTATCATTGAAGAACTGCAGGAGAAAAAAATCCAATGATTCATGGAATGATTATGTCTCGTGCGTGGATCTTTCGGAGGAGGCAGGACGGAGTATGAGAGGTATGCGACGGAGAGAGACGCTCCCTCGTTTACGGAATAAAAAACGCCGGTCATATGACCGGCGTTTTTTCCGGTATTACTTTTTCGGTGGTTTTGCAATCAGGGTAATGGCTGCACCCAAGAGACATGCAACCCCCGCAATGATAAATGGCGTAACCCACACTGACGGGTCACTGCTTCCCTTTGCGGCGTCTTTGAAAAACCCGGCAATCTGAGGACCGATGACACCGGCTATACCGTACGATACAAATATGTAGCCGTAATTCAGCCCGACGTTCTTGTTGCCGAAATAGTCGGCGGTGACAGCCGGGAACAGGGCAAAGTTGCCACCGAAGTTGAACCCGATAATACAGGCTCCGATAATGAAGGTTATCGCGGCCCCGCCCATCTTGTAGAAGAGCAGCATGATAATGCCCTGGAAAAGGCACATAAGGAAGATTGCCATCTTTCGGCCAATCTTATCGGAAACGGTACCCCATGCGATTCGACCGAGACCATTGAATATCGCGTACCACGCCATGGCCGTCCCGGCGGTGGCAGATGCGACGGCAACGGAAACACCATTTGCTTTCAGCGCATCAATACCGAAGAGTTTAATGCAGTAAATAACCATCAATCCTGCTATTGCTGAAAACAGGAAGGTCAGCCAGGTCATATAAAACTGCGACGTTTTCAACATTTCACCGGGCACGAATTCGAGCATACCCAGCGATGCTCCGGGATTTCCCGTATTTGCGGTGGTTGGTTCCGGGGGAGTCCATCCCGCGGGCGCATATCCTGCGGGAGGATCGATCATGACAATACTTCCAACGAGAACAGCGAGAAGAAAAATCACGCCGTAGAGGAAGAAAACGCTCTGAACGCCTCCGAGTCCGAAGAAATTCAGCTTGTCAAGCAGATGAAACCACGAACCGGCCGACTTGACCCAAATGGTCGCGCCGAATCCGAAGCCTGCAACGGCTAGTCCTGTCACCATTCCTTTTTTATCAGGGAACCATTTGACACCGACGGCGATGGGCACGACATAGGCTAATCCGATACCTGCCCCGCCAATGACGCCGATGAAAAGCAACTGCGCGATGAAAGACTTTCCAAAAAGTCCTCCCAGCATATAGCCGACACCCAGAACAACACCACCGAGGATCGCCAGTTTTCTCGGTCCGATTGTTGTTGTCATCCTCCCCGAAATGATCATGACGATTGCGAAGACGAGAAGACCTACTGAGAAAATCCATGCTGCCTGGGTTGCAGAGAATCCATACATTCCGCCATTAGCGATGGGCATAGTCAGTTTTGGGGTAAAGACGGACCATGCATAGATAGCGCCCAGGCACAGCTGGATCAGTACTGCGCCAATTACAACATACCAACGATTCATAACTTTCTCTTCTGCCATATAGCCTCCTTTTTGATATTTTTCATGATATTTGATAACTTAATGAAAATGCTCACCCCAAAATTGTCGCATGAATTATCCAAAAACGCAGCAAATGTCAAACAAAAAATCTATGGTATTTCGCTGCCAGACGCGGAATGAGCGGTCATGATGAACGATGTGGAGTAGTACCGGCGTGTGTATCTCTCGAAACGCCGCACACACGGAAATAGAGGAAAATGTCGGCCGTTGCTATTGGGGTTTTATGACTGAAACGTTATCGAGGTCTTCCGGTGAGTTAATGTTGAAGAACATGTTTTCTCCAGCGTCGAATGATTGGATTTCCTCTGCCGGTATCGTCAACGTTTTGAATGTGTCGAACAGGGTTCGGATTCTCAATTCGTTTCGTACTATGAGCGTTTCCATCGCGCGAAGACACTTTTTTGAATAGATCGCATGGAGCGGCTGAAATCCGTCCGATGGGCGGGGGACGACGATATCGTAGCCCTCGGAACGCCGTATCATGTGTTCGATGAATTCCCTGTTGCACAGCGGCATGTCGCAGGCAACCACAAAGTTCGACTCGGATGATGAATAGAAGAGCCCCGTGTAGATTCCGCCCATGGCTGCTTTGCCTTTGATTATATCCGTGACAATGCGGATGTCGTAATCGAGATACTCAAGGGGTGCGTTGGTTACCAGAATGATATCGTCACACACGCTTTTGAGAATTCGTACCGTGCGTCCGATGATGGTCTCCCCGTTTACCGTGAGAAACGCCTTGTTGAGTCCTCCCATCCTGGAGCTTTTTCCACCCGATAAAATGATACCTGTCATAGGGGTGTTCTCTCCATTTCTTCTTCCATCACTTCTTTTTTCCGAAAGGCACCCACGGAAGACTTTTTTTTCACAACGGACATGAGCTCACCTGCGGGGTAAAGAGGGTGTACACTTTCAGAAGGCTATACCCCAGCAGTACAGGTGTGTCAATACTGTTTTGACTTAGTGCGGTTGTTGTAGTATGTCACCTAAACTATTAGTATAAAGTGACATGTGACGGTGAAATGAGTTCTGAGAACGGTAATAAGACAATATGCTGGGTACCCATTATCCGAGACGGCGTTATTGCCGCATGGCCGATCTGCCTGGGGTATTTTGCCATTGGACTGGCTTTTGGCGTTATTGCCCAGAAGGCGGGGTTGACTCCGCTGGAAATCGGGTTCATGTCCCTCATGGTCTTTGCCGGAAGTGCCCAGTTTATCGGGGTGTCCATGTTGAGTGCCGGCGCCGGGTTCATTCCCATTGTCGTCACAACATTCATGGTCAACCTCCGGCATGTGCTCATGAGTTCGTCGCTGTCGCTCTATCTCAGACGCATCAACAGCGGGTGGCTCACACTCTTTGCCTACGGTGTGACGGATGAGAGCTTTGCCATGAACCTGACCCGCTTCAGAGATACCACGTGGGACTGGCGGCGTGCCCTCGTTCTCAATCACACGGCAAATATCGCCTGGATTGCGAGTACCGTGGCCGGCGGATTCGGCGGACAATTCATTCCTGCCGGTGCTTTCGGGATCGATTATGCCCTCATTGCCATGTTTCTCGCCCTTATTGTCTTTCAACTGCGGGGCATGCTCTATATCGTCATTGGGATTGTTGCCGGGTCTGTGGCAGTCATTGTGTCTCTCGTCATCCCGGGCAACGCATACATTATTATTGCGTCGGTTATTGCCGCAACCGTCGGTGTGGCATTCAAGAAAGCCGGATATTTTCGAACGCGCCGTGAGGAATCGCCATGAGTACGAAATATCTCCTCATTGTCTGCGGAATGGGATTGGTCACCTATGTTCCCCGTTGGTTCCCTTTGATATTTCTGTCGCGCCGGCATCTTCCCCGGTGGCTCGTCGAGTGGCTCGATTTTATACCGGTTGCGATCTTGAGCGCCCTCGTTGTGCCGTGTCTCATCACGGACGGTCAGCCGCGTCATCTCGATCTGTTGCGTCCCGAGCTTTACGTAGCCATTCCCACGTTTCTCTTTGGCCTCAAGACGAAATCTCTCGCAGGCACCGTGGTGGTAGGCATGGCTCTTTTCTGGCTGGCCGGAATGGTATTTTGAGAGGGTCTCACGTCGTCATTATGCCATCATCGTCTAAAAAGGTTACCTTATGTATTCCTGCGTACAGTGCCGGATGCGTCTGTTGAGGTCTGTGGGAGTTGCGCGAATGACGGTATATGTCAAGCTGATCTTGACCGCTTTTTTCTGGGGTGGGACATTTGTTGCAGCGCGAGTGATAGCTCAGGATGTCGGTCCGTTTAATGCCGCGTTTTTTCGGTTTGTCATCGCATCGTTTTTCCTCATCGGTCTGACAAAACAGTTCGAAGGGAGTATCCCGCCGCTCAGAAAACACCAGATCATTCCTGCCGTGCTCTTAGGGCTTACGGGGGTATTCGGTTATAATTTCTTCTTTTTTTGCGGGCTGAAGACTGTTGCCGCAAGCCGGGGATCGCTGATTGTGGCGACGAATCCCGTTTTAATCGCAATTCTTGCGGCCTTCTTCTTTAAAGAAAAACTTAACTTTTTGCGGTGTGTGGGAATACTCCTGTGTATCTGCGGTGCCGTTGTGGTGATTTCTCGGGGAGACATCCCGGCGATATTCGACGGCACCATAGGTGCGGGAGAACTGTACATCTTCGGGTGCGTGGCAAGCTGGGTGGCCTATTCACTCGTTGGAAAGGTCATTATGAAAGACATGGCACCCATGGCGGCAGTCATGTATTCGTGCATTTTGGGAACCCTCTTTCTTTCGGTTCCAGCCTGGGCGGAGGGTATGGTTCAAAATATTATGAACTGTACGGTTGCTGACTGGATTGGCGTTTTTTATCTCGGCTTTTTCGGTTCCGCTCTCGGCTTTTCATGGTACTACCAGGGAATCAATGCGATTGGGGCGTCGCGCGCCAGCATCTTCATCAATTTCGTTCCCATCAGCGCCGTCATTTTGGCGTTTCTTGTTCTCAGGGAACGTATCGATTTGAGCCTCATTGTGGGGGCTGCAATGGTTGTCAGTGGCGCCTATCTAACGAACAAAAAGGCGTAACTCGATATGTACAACATAATAATATTGTCATTGACGAACTATTTGAATTCAGTGTATTTTGTATATAAGTTATGTGATATACAAAATATATAGTATCATGTTAACATGAGGAAAATTTCTATCGGTAAGGATAGCTGATGAAACAGATTATGATCGTGTGGGTGCTGGCAGTGTTCGGGTTGAGCTGTTTCACTGCGACCCCTGCTTTTTCACAGAACAAAGTGAAACCCATTGACGCTGTGGGAATTAAACATATTATCGAAAACAAGGAATGTCCCCTCGCAATCGTTGCGACCGCCGCATGGTGCGCTCCGTGTCGTTCGGAGTTGCCCATACTCAACAGCATACATGAAGAGTATAGGGACAAGGGACTGCTGCTCATTGCCATCAGTCTCGATGTGGGCGGTCCCGAGGATATGCAACGACTTGTCGACAAACTCGGTCTGACGTTTCCCGTTTACTGGGGTGGCGAGAAGATGGCGTTCGACTACAATATCTTTGGGGTTCCCACCATTCTTCTCGTAAAAAGCGGTACAATTGTTGAACGGATAATCGGGAAAAGACCGGAAAGTTTTCTGAAAGAGAAAATTTCTTCATTCATTGATTCGTGTAACTCTCAGTAACGAGAGGTATACGATAGTGACCGAAAAATTCGTGTAAACATGGAAAAGTCAACATCAAGGAACCTCCCATTTCTGCTCCTCATCTTGTTTCTCGTTCTGTTTATTGTCGGTATCAACTTGGGAGAAGTATCGGCAGTCTGGGAAAAGGCTGTGCGAGTCTGCCTGAGCTGCATAGGGATCGGTTAATGATGCACCTACGACGCTGGATTCAAATCGTTTCGTTGTTTCTCAGTAATGCATCTTGGACGTTTCCGTTTACCCGGAACATTTACCAGGGAAGACTCAAATCCGTCTGCGTGCCCGGGCTGAACTGCTATTCCTGCCCCGCGGCGACCGGGGCATGTCCCCTCGGATCGCTGCAGAATTTCGCGGCCACTATGCGCCCCGGACTGGAAGCAGGGCGGTTCCACTTCGGGCTGTACGTCATCGGGTTTCTCGGTATCATCGGGACGCTCGTGGGGCGTATGCCGTGCGCGTGGGTGTGTCCCTTCGGTTTTATGCAGGAGCTCATTTATAAAATCCCTTCCCGGAAGGTTGAAATCCCGAAATTCCTGATCTATTTGAAGTACATCTTCCTGGCTCTTTTTGTCTTTGTCCTTCCCCTTTTCGTTATTGATGATTTCGGCTACGGGATGACATGGTTCTGTAAATATGTGTGCCCTGCCGGTACCCTTGAAGCGGGGCTCACCATGATGGGACTCCAGCCCTCGTTGCGGCAGATGGCAGGGCTCCTGTTTTACGGCAAAGTGGTCATCCTTATCGTTTTTTTGCTGCTGATGGTTTTTATTAAGCGTCCCTTCTGCCGTATCCTCTGTCCTCTGGGAGCCATCTATTCCCTGTTTAACCAGGTCAGTGTCTTCAGAATGGTGCATGATCCGGACAAGTGCGTGCTCTGTCAGCAGTGCTATAAAGATTGTCCGATGGGAGTCCGCTTCTACGAGGGAGCAAATCAGATCGACTGTATCCGATGTATGAAGTGCTATCAGGAGTCATGTAAGTACGGAGCCATCTCGCTTGAAGTTGCGGGTATTCCCATACGCCCCGTCCCGCGAGAGAAGGAGAAAAAAGAAGCCGAGGCGCCCGCCGGATAAGAGCCCGCCCCACCAGTTTTTCGCGCGGTCTAGTATCCGAGGTTTCTGTCTGTCCGGTTGAGAAGGTGTCTGCCTGCCAGATAGCGGCCCACATTTTCGCAAAAGAGCTCCATGGCGGTGTCATCATACTGGGCGAAGAAACCGCCGACGTGGGGGGAAATAATCACATTGTCATAAGTCCACAGGGGGCTGTCAGGAGGAAGGGGTTCCGTTGCAAAGACATCCAGGCCGACACCGGAAATCTGGCCGGTTTCTATTGCGCCAATCAGTGCCTCCTCATCAACGGTGGTGCCGCGCCCGATGTTGATAAAGAGAGATGTTGGTTTCATCGCCCCGAAGGATTCCGCCGTTATGAGTTTCCTCGTGGCCGGGGTGGCGGGGAGCGAATTGACGACGACATCGCACTCTGCCATCATGTCGAGGAGGTGCTCGGGGTCGTAGTAGGCATCGGGAAGTGTCCCCCCGGGATCACCGGTGCCGGAAGCTATGAATCCCTTGTCTTCCCTAATGGTAGGGTTTCGTTTATACGCCAGAACGGCCATTCCGAACGCCTTTGCCATCCGTGCAACTTCTCGCCCGATCGACCCGTACCCGAGAATGCCGATGGTACTTCCTTGCAGAAGGGGACGGGCAAACGTATGCCATCGTGTCCTGATATCGGGCCACGATTTTTCACTTTGGAGAGCTAGTATATCCGGAATCCGCCGCTGAAGAGCCAGGATCAGCGTGAAGGTGTGCTCCGCTATTGCGGTGCTGTTAACGCCACTCGCCGTGGTAATTTCGACGTGCTCCGGGAGGATGTCGAACCTGACGTGGTCGACTCCGGCGTAGTGAAGCTGAATCCACGTGAGCTGCCATTCGGGCGACCAGAGCGTTGGTGTCTGGATGGTATAGAGGACCTCCGTTTCGGGATACCGATTCAGGGCGTCATTCACCTCTTTCGATGTTCTGGCTCCGTGCTGCAGTACCTCAGCGCTGTCGGCAACGTCATCGAGATGCTGGAGGTGGTGAGGTTTGAAGTTATGGGTGACGAGGATTGTGGTCTTCTTCATGGGCGGATAATCGTCCTTTTAGATAATGAAAAAAACGTTATCGCTTTAGTTGCGCCGTGTCAGAACCGAACAGCAACTATCTCTATATACGGAGTATAGTGTGTTCCGTTATCGGTCTGACACTTGATACGGGGATAGCTTACTTTCAATCCCGTCGAGGCAAAAGAAATTACCGCGTCGGTGCCGATATCGTCCGGCCTCCAGTCTGACGTATGCCCCGTTGTTAAGTAAATGATCAAGTACACGCCACAGACGGCACCGCCGGCCACAAAGGTTACGGTTACGTTTGTTTCTCTTCCTGCGGCCGACAACGGAACGCAGGCAACGAGGACAATGAGAATAATGATGGAGAAAAGTATCCGTCGGAATCGATTCATAGTACCACTCCTATACCACAGCAGGAATGCTGGATACAACATAAAGATACCGTGAAATCGGTGGGTTCCGTACGTGTGCCGTCAGATGTTTCGCTGCAGGAGCATGAGTGCCAGGCTTACTTTTCCGCCTTGTCCATTTCCTCAATGATGCTGAGCAGTGTTCTGTAGGTGTTTTGTAATAGGTATTCCGGAGGATTTCCGGTGCCGCCTCTGGCGAACTCTCGCGTGACTTCAATGGCACGATCCAGGGCCCATTCTTTCTGTTTTCTCTCTACCATGACAGTCTCCTTACATAACAAAATACACGGTGTAGGCAGCAGTATAGCGAATTATTGGCGACTCATAAACAGAAATCTTTTTAAAAAAAGTAGAGACGGGGTCACAGTGTTTCACAAAAAAGAGAAGGTGTTGGCCAACGTGGCCAACACCTTATTTCCATGGTGTATCAGGGCGGAATCGAACTTCCGACCCCTGAATCTTCAGTCGTTTTTAAGAATCAGGCGATTTCTCACCAAAATTAAATAGTTATATATCAAGAACTTACAAGTACCACTTTTTGATATGTTTCCTTATTTTAGGTTTCTTTCAGTTTTGACGGTACAATTTAGTTACAGTTTTAGTGCCGGCAATGGCAAGCTGTTTTCAGTCTATGTATTTTTGAGGTATTTATCAGCTGTTGACAGTATCAAGCTGTTTTGAAGTTTGTCTAAACAAAGGAAACATAACAAATTGTGTTTTTGGGTGGAGTGTCCAATAAACTATTTTGTTCATTGTGATCGGACTGATCAATCACAATGTTTCAGGAATTCATCTATAGTGAGCCCGGAGATCTTTATCAAATGCTTTAGTAATCCCTGTTTTATCGGTTTGCCCTTATGGATAGGTATCGAGAGAATATTAGGATCCCCTTCTTTCGTAAGAATTTTATGGCTTCCTTTTTGTCTTTTGACGTGCCAGCCTGCGTTTTTAAATGCTTTAACAACCTTTGAGGGCTTGAGGTTATGAAGTCCACTCATGCGGTCTTGGCCGATTGTTTCCTTTCCCCAAGAACATCAACGCACCCCTTTATCGCGTCCTTGATCATTTCAAGAGCTTCTGCAACAGTATCTCCCTGAGATGAACAGCCTGGAATATCGGGACACTCAACCCAGTAACCCCCATCTTCTGTATCGGTATGAAGAATAACAGAATATTTTTCCCTCATGACCTTGACCTCGTAGTGCCTTTTCGCTTGAAGTGATTGTATCTCACCTTTTAATTCCTCGATAATATCTCCTAAGGCTATTGACAAAACCAATTGACCGTTTTTTAAAATATCTATGATTTCTTTCGGCTTTTGCTGAAGGGCAAAAATTGATTGTCCGTCAGTGAGAAATTTTAGTTCCCCAAGAGGTTTGTCGACATCCGGCATGTTTTTGTTTAACCACCATATGACCTTTCGTATTTTTTGTACGGTAATACCCTTGTCCTTAAGGGTTTTTGTCACCTTTATCTGCACGAGATCACTAAAGGAGTATAATCTCACACTGCCATGTCCCGATGCTTCTTGAACGGAAGGTTTGACGAGATTAGTATGATCCCAATAATCTATTTGCCTCTGAGTAGCCCCGGTAATTTTTGCAACGGATTTTGTGTTGAAATTCATTTTAATATCCCAATAGAAGTTTATAAATACACATGTGTATTTATAAATCAGCATTTGCTATTTTGTCAAGCATATAAAAACAACATATGCGGTACTCATCAATTTTCTTATAACAGCTTTATCATATCATGAAAGAATATAGATTACGTACAGGTGGCAACTGTCTTCAATTTTGATGACTCAGGAAATCTGATGCTCGTGGCAAGCTGTCGACACTCTGAGTTTTCATGGCATTATTGAAGCCATTAAAGGCATACCTTGAATTGTTGGTTCATTATTGATGATATAGAAATTTAATTGTCAACCAGACAATAATTAGCGGTTGACAGACAAACTAACCTTTGCTATTTACCGCAACTACTCATATCAATTCTCGAAGACATAACCATTATTTCAGGTCAAAAAGGTAACCCATGTTTAATAAAAAGATTTTAACCTTAACAAAAAAAATTTTGTCAGATGCCACGACATCAATCTCTTACGACGAGGCCTGTGAGCTGTCTACTCTCAAGGGAGACGATATTATCGATTTAATAATGGGCGCCAACAAGATCAGAAACAAGTATCGGAAAAACGAAATTGTTCCGTGTTCCATCATAAATGCTAAATCAGGTCTCTGTTCACAAGACTGTGCGTTTTGTGCTCAGTCGGCCCACCATAAGACCCAGGTAAATATCTATCCCATGGTGACTGAAGCGGAAATCATCGGCAATGCACTACGCATGTATGAAAAGGGCGCCAGAAGATACTCGATGGTAACGAGTGGGTATATGCTGACCGACAAAGAGATTGATAGGATATCATCTGCTGCGACGACTGTTACGAATAAAACCGCATTGGTCGTGTGTGCCTCTCTTGGAATGTTGACTGGGCCTATGGCACAGAAGCTCAAGGATGGAGGAGTTACTGTCTATCACCATAACATGGAGACGGCACGAAGCTATTTTGACAAGGTTTGCACAACCCACGACTATGAAGAGGATATACAGACAGTCAGATTTGCAAAATCTGTCGGGCTTAAGATTTGTTCCGGCGGTATTTTGGGTATGGGAGAAACATGGGAACAACGGATGGAATTGGCGTTTACCTTGAATGAATTAGACGTTGACGGAATTCCGATTAACTTCCTCAACCCGATACCGGGCACCAAAATGGGAAACAGGCCACTGATGAATCCTATGGACGCATTGAAGTGTATCGCACTCTTCAGGTTTATTAATCCAGAGAAGGATATTTTTATCTGTGGCGGCAGGGAAGTGACGTTGCATGACTATCAATCATGGATCTTCATGGCTGGTGCAAATGGCTTGATAATAGGCAATTATCTAACGACACATGGAAGAGATGTGCAAATGGACATGGATATGATCAAGGAGATATTTCCCGCCTGAAGATAGCAAACTGCCAAAAAACGAAATGATCCATTATAAAGATGATATACAGAAAGTCGAAACATTCATAATTTAATCGATGCCGATTGATGACAGTATGATACAAGGTTGAAAAAATCTGCTCACAAAAATTCATGATATTCATTTATTGTCCGTAATAAAATCATCTCATTGGCCACTGAACAGAGCTTGATAGTATCGTTGGGATTTGAGTCCTCCTTGACATTTTTCGTCAATAAAATTAGTAATAGGAAAAATCCTTTTTACGAAACGAGATCCGGCACATTATGAAAATCTGCACATATCTTCAGACCGAACATATTTTTCTGCACACGACATTACCGGATAAGGAAGCGGTGCTCCGTTTTGTGGCTGACACCTGTGTGAGGAACGGTATTGTGAAAGATGCCGACACCCTCTATGAAGGTATGCAAAAACGGGAACAAACCATGAGTACGGGCATAGGTGGCGGAATTGGATTTCCCCACACAACCAGCCTCGAGGCACAGGATGCGTTCGTTCTTTTGATTCATCTGGCGGAGCCCATTGATTTCGAAGCCCTGGATATGATGCCCGTAGACATTATTATGGCATTGGTAATACCGGAAAAACAGACGGGTTTGCATCTTAGAATACTTGCCGGCGCTTCAAGACTTTGCAGAAAGCCGGAATTTTTAGATGCAGTGAGAAAAGCCGAGAATCCCAAAAAACTCTGTGAGGCAATTACGTCGATTGAGGAAGAAATACCCTTTCATTGATCGGCAACGAACGACTTACAGTAAAAGAGAGAAGACTCCGTGTATCTTTTAATTGCCGTGTTAAACAATGAAGAGCTTCTGGATGATCTCATTACGGGTTGGCTGGACATAGGAATCACCGGTGCCACGGTCATCGAGAGCACCGACTCACTTCAGTTAATCAGCCATCATATTCCAATCTTTGCAGGGTTCCGGGCTCTTACCAGCGGTGGAATGCCCCACAACAAAACACTGTTCACGATCATCAGGGATAAGGAGGTTGTCGATCAGGCGATTGCCTGTCTTGAAGCGCTATGCGCCGACACGGGAAAACCGTTCCAGGGTATTTACGTTGTTGCACCTGCTCTACGTTTCGGGCATCTGGGCCGTCGGGAAGATCCGGATGAACGCCACCGCCACATGGAAAAAAAGATAGGAAGGACCCTGAAAGAAAACCCTCCCGAGGTCTGACCCTTCAGCGGATCTTTGCCTCCCCCACGAGATTTAAGACCGCCTTGAATGTTACAGGCCCTACCACCTGATTGACAAAAATCAACGCAAGGATAACAGTCGTCAGATACACACCAATTCCAGGAAACTCACGTTCGGCCATTTGGGCCAGACCTATGGCAACCCCGGCCTGGGTAAGGTATGCCATCCATGCACTTCGGTTGTAATGTGGTGGCTCCTTGGAAATCGTTCCGGCAAGCCATGTGGCACAAAAAATCCCAATCACTCGTATAGCGGCAAGGCACAATGCCAAAAACCAGCACACATAGAGCGCCTCAAAGTTCAGGGATGCACCGGCCAGCGAAAAAAAGAGCACATACACGGGCAGACTAATGCGGTCCAGACTATCCATAAAATAAGACCCCATTTTACTAAAATTCTGCACGGTAAATCCTGCACTCATGCAAATCAACAATGGTTTTAAATGAAGATAAACATCGAAATGATTTTCCATAGAGACGTTTAACCACAGCGAAAGCTTGCTTACGCCGAAAGCCAGAAAAAGGAGAAAGAGCGGGAGGTCATGTCGAATGTGGTCAATGTAAAACGCAATTCCCTTCCCCAACGATGCTCCAAGGAAGAATGAAATTACCAATTCCGTGGAAATGGCCACAAAAACTTGTGTGTCCATCATTTCACTGCCACCGACAATGATCCGTGCCGTTGTCAATGCAATGGTGAAAAGAATAATGATAAGAACATCCATGGCAACGGTGACTCCGAGAACTGTTTCCGTGAACGGTCCTGAAGCACGACTTTCACTAATAATCGCAATGGCGGATGAAGGGGAGCGTGCCACCGCAACAACACCAATCAAGACGGCAAAGGCAATTATCTGAATTGATGTGAGATTTCGAGTAAGGCTGAAATGATTCCCCATAAATACAAAGAACAGAAACACAAATCCGAAAACGACTACGGTAAGAAACAAAATATGGAGGATAATTACTTTGCGGCGCTTTTTAAGCATTTGTAAATGCAAGGCACCACCGGCCGTCAGTGCAATGAAGCTCAAGGCGATATCGTTGATAAATCCGAATCCGGTGATCATATCATTTGTGAGAAAACTCGACACATACGGACCCGCAAGAATTCCGACAATGATATAGCCGCTGATAAGGGGAAGTCGGACTATTCTCAGAATCTGTGCGCTCATGTAGGACGCCAGCATCACAAAACCAAGTGAAAAATTTATCATACCTGCTCGCTGCCAGCTCGATTCTATATCCAGGGTTCTGAGCCATAATGCAAACAGGGTAACAATAGAAAGTGTCAGGATATACGTTATCAAGTTTCTTTTGTTTTGATGAAGGTCAGCCATTATTTCGTTTCTTTCAACAACCGCACCAGGAGGTACGGACCCAGGAATTCATTGTAAATGACGGCCAGCAGTACCAGGCTGATTACACCGGCTGCAATATCGCAGGGAACACCCTGCTGGAAATCAAACAGGATGGCCAGGGGAAGTCCACCCTGGTCAAGAAGACCAAACCCTAAATGGGGCTGATAACTGCTCAGTTCCGGATTTAAGCGAGTAACCATAAAACCGCCAATCAATTTTCCCACAAATCGGCACAAACAGTATAGTGCTGCCAGAATAATTAACCACGTAGACTCTAACGTCCAGGAAGCACCCAGAAATACCAGTATCAACAGATAGACGGGTTTTTCAATGCCGACAAAAATTTTGAAAAGCCGTTCTTTTCGACGACAAAAATTAACAAGACAAAAACCAACAAAGAAATTGGCTACAAGTGGTGAAAAGTGCAGCAGCGAAGCAATACCACTCGTGAGCACAGCCATAGCAATGACTACCAGCGCCATTTCTTTTTCGTCTCGATGACTCGCGATAAAAACAATATACAGGAAAACAAGTCCCACACATATGATAAGGGTGAACACTGTTTCCATCATCATATTCCCGAACCAATAGAATCCCTGAGTCGTCGGTCGATGGAAAAAAAATACTATTGCAAAAATCAACAGGGCACTCAACCCGTCTATACTGGAAATATACCGCAAAATATTGATAGTTTTTCTATGCCGTGCAGTAAAATCAGGCGTCAGGAGTACCAATCCTGTCTGGGCAGTACACGCAGCAGCCGCTGAAAGGGTAAGTGATAACACGATGTTCATGGCTTCCGGTATTTCGGAAATGAGCGGTAATATCGAATAAACACTCAAAAAAACCACCACAAATGTCAGAAAACTTTCAAGGATAGCAGCCTTAAAAAAATCGAGGGGGAATCGCCGCAACCGTGCAATTTCGAACTGAAACCCGAAAAGGAGGCCAATCCAGCCGAGTAAAAGGGCTCCCACCGATTCCAGCCCTTTTAATGTTTCCGTGTCCAGAAGATTTAAGAAGTGGGGCCCTAGCAGAATCCCGAGAAAAAGAAATTCCGTTCCTTTAAGGTAAAATTCACGGGCAAAAAGTGGTAGTTTGAAGCCTCGAAAAGTTAGATGGTACCCGCTGAAGGCAAGTAGAACAATGATGAGCAATGCGAAAATTATCTTCATAAGATCCACCTACTGTGTTACCGGTACCGGCCATCGCCACGGCAGATTGCGTAGTAGTATATGTTCTCATATCGGATTTAACGGTCCGTCCGTAAAAAATCTTAGAAGAAAAAGAGTATACTATCAAGAGTTAAGATTTCTCCACGGCCACTGTGAACAGCAATGGCCGGTTCCGTAGTTTCAAGGCAAAAATGGTCGTCACTCCATTCTTTTCCCATGATCGTTAATCTACACCACTTTAAAAGATCAGTTATTTCATATACTGCATCTCCATAAGACAAGCACCAATGAATCCGTGCTGGTCTACCTAACAGACCTGCGTTGCATTCCTACGACCAGTTAATTTAATTTCCGAGGAATTATCTGTCCGCATTCCGAAGGTAATTTCAGATACCTGCCGATTGAATGTGTATGCCTATAGTTGCATTTCGTTACATTTGGCATGCAATAATACTCATGCCGTGTGTTTTACGAGAAATCCTATAGTTAATCTCCGTCTATTTTTGTCTGCTACAAACCTCTTCAAACCTTCGCAATAATCATGTTTATACGAGGATAATGTTAACACTTTCCGTGATAGTTGTTATGTAGCTGTAATCATTATATTATAGTACCTATAAATCATGCAAAACAATTGCTGAAAGAAAAAAATTTCAGAAAAGTTTTCTTTGAACACGCGGATTTCTTGGTACTGCGGGAAAACCTGCCGGAGCATCTGCGGGCGTTTGTGACGTTCGCCTATAAAACCGGGTGGCGTTGTTCTGAAATTTCATGTTTGATGTGGGTTCAGATCGATTTAAAGAACGGTGTAGCCATGCTCAATCCGTGTGAAACAAAGAATGACGACGGTCGGACCGTTTATCTTGGTACAGAACTACAATTGATTCTTGAGCATGAATGGCAGGCACGACGCAAGAGAAATATCATTCTTCCCTACGTGTTACTAAGCGAGAAAGGAACTGACAAGATAACGCGATTTGACAAGGCATGGAGAACGGCGTGCAAGAATGCCAAGGTAGATGACCGTTTATTTCACGATCTCAGACGTACCGCGATTAGAAACAGGATACGGTCGGGAGTCCCGGAACGTGTTGCTATGATGGTATCGGGTCATAAGACACGGTCCGTCTTTGAGCGGTATAATATCGTCAGTGCTCACGATCTGAAATTGGCCGCGAGAAGGCAGGAAGAATACCTGAATGCGCAAAATGGTTACAATTAAGGATTTTGGCGAAAAAAAGAGGCTAACTATAGTAGCTAACCTCTTGAATTTTCATGGTGGGTCAGGG
>Ga0272441_10006339_pt1 | contig 19886 bp, 12 predicted proteins | sample SSMProp6N_FD_193582 | JGI IMG/M metagenome (GOLD analysis project Ga0272441, IMG submission 193582) | Marine sediment archaeal communities from Little Sippewissett salt marsh, Falmouth, MA, United States - SSM-Prop-6N | ecosystem: Environmental > Aquatic > Marine > Wetlands > Sediment ... | reverse complement strand
GACGGCGCGGCCGGCGACGGCGCGGCCGGCGGCGGTGCAGCCGGGGGCGGTGCAGCCGGGGGCGGTGCAGCCGGGGGCGGCGCCGAGAGCGGGGCCGTTGGCGGCGGCGCGGCCGGCTTCGGAGCCGACGGCGGCACAGGCGGCGGTGCGGCAGGCGGTTGTTGATTGTCAGCCGGGCTCATGAGACACCTCTCTGGCAGCACAATTCGTATCTTCCGCGCAAGCGCCCTCGAGTTCCTGGGGGCAATCGTTCATTATACCGGCCGCGGGTCAGAACACAAGAGGCGTTATATGGACAGCAATTCTCATTATGGGATCAGCCCCCCGCGGCCTTGTGCCGCGGGTGAACAAGATTTCTGGAAAACGCGTGCGTTTTCCAGAAATCTTGCGTCCCTGCCGCACAAGGCGGCAGGGGACGCACGCGATACTGAAAACAGCCGCGTTTCGGCTCACAAGCTGAACATCATCTCCGCGTAGCTCGGCAACGGCCAAGCGGCGTGCGGAACCAGGCCCTCGAGCATATCCACGGCCTCGCGCAGTTCGAGCATGAGTGCCGGCAGCGTGTCCGAATAACCGTCGGCCAGCGTCGACTCCAGGCGGGTCGCCGTATCGGCCGCCTTCTCGGCCTCGGCACAGAGCTGCCTGAGCAGCGCGCGCGCGCCGTCCAGTGCACAGTCCCTGCCGACGGCCTGGACATCTCGAATCGTGCGCGCAACCTGTTCCTCGTACGCGAGGACGGCCGGCAGAATCATGGTCCTGGCGATGGTGACCGCGCAACCGGCCTCGATGCAAACCAACCCTTCATACTCCTGCCGGTAGACCTCGAGCCGCGATTTGAGTTCGCGGCCCGAAAGCACGGCGTGTTTCTCGAACAGCGCGCCGATCCGTTCCTGCTCGTAGACGGCCAACGCCTCGGGCGTCGTGCGGATGCTGGGCAGCCCGCGCCGCGCCGCCAGCTCGCGCCACTCCTGCGTGTAGTTGTCGCCGTCGAACAGGATCCGCTTATGCTCGCGCACGAGCCCCTGCAACACGCCCGCAAGCGCGTCGTTGAAGTTTTTGCCCTGCGCCAACGCGGCCTCCAGCTCCGTGCAGACACCGTCCAGCGCTTCGGCCACGATCGTGTTGAGCACCGTGTTCGGGCCCGCACAGCTCTGGCTCGAGCCGATTGCGCGGAACTCGAATTTGTTGCCCGTGAATGCGAACGGCGAGGTCCGGTTCCGGTCCGTGATATCCTGCGGCAGCGGCGGCAGTGACGAGACGCCGACATGCAGCGTGGCGCCCGGCTTCGCGGCCGCGCCGCCGCCGTGCTCGAGCTGTTCGATGATCCGCGTCAACTCCTCGCCCAGGAAGATGGACAGGATCGCAGGCGGCGCCTCGTGCGCGCCGAGCCGGTGGTCGTTGCCGGCCGTCGCGACCGAAGCGCGCAACAGCTCCGGATAGGAGTCGACCGCCTTCATCAACACGCAGATCATCGTCAGGAACTTCGCATCCTCGTGCGGGTTCTCGCCCGGTCGCAGCCAGTTCTTGCCGTCCGGCCCCACGATATTCCAGTTGTTGTGTTTGCCCGACCCGTTCACGCCGGCAAACGGCTTCTCGTGCAACAGGCACACGAACTCGTGCTGGTCCGCGACCTCGCGCATCACCTGCATCATCAGCATGTTGTGGTCGACCGCCAGGTTCAGTTCCTCGAAGACCGGCGCGACCTCGAACTGGGCCGGACACACTTCGTTGTGCCGGGTCCGCGCCGGAATGCCCAACCGCCACAATTCCTTGTCCAGCGCTTCCATGAACGCGAGCACACGGCTCTTGATCGCGCCGAAATAGTGATCGTTCATCTGCTGATGTTTGGCCGGGCGCCGCCCGAACAACGTGCGCCCGGTCTGCAGCAGGTCGAGCCGGCGCCCGAACACCTTCTTGTCGACCAGAAAGTACTCCTGCTCCGCGCCCAGCTCCGCGAACGCGCGACGTCCGTCGCTGTCGATCCCGAACAAACCGGCCAGCCGGCAGACCTGCTTCGAGAGCGCCTCGATCGATCGGAGCAGCGGCGTCTTCCGGTCCAGCGCTTCGCCGTGATAGCCGACGAACGCCGTCGGTATACACAGCGTCGCACCGTTCGCGCCCTCCTTGATGAACGCCGGGCTGGTCGGGTCCCATGCCGTGTAGCCGCGCGCCTCGAACGTCGCGCGCAGACCGCCGGACGGAAAGCTCGAAGCGTCCGGCTCGCCCTTGATCAGTTCCTTGCCCGAAAACTGCAGGATCACGCCGCCCTGACGGTCCGGCACGATAAACGAATCGTGCTTCTCCGCGGTCGTGCCCGTGAGTGGCTGGAACCAATGCGTGAAATGCGTGGCGCCACGCGAAAGCGCCCAGGTCTTCATCGCGTCCGCCGTCTCGTCCGCTATGCCCGGGTCCAGCGAACGACCCTCGCAGATCGTCGCAAGCAAAGACTCGTACGCGTGCTCCGACAGATAGTTCCGCATCGTCTTGATGCTGAACACGTTCTCGCCGTAGAACTCGCTGATGTCGCTCATATCGACCTCGCCCCAAACCTCGTCCCAAACCTTGTCGTAAACCTCGTCGTATCCGATACTCTAGCATAGCCCCCAGCCGCCTGTCACTCGGCACGAGATCGTCCTGTCATAATCGTCCTGTGAATCTGTTTTCCATGGCGTTCCCACCGGGAACGCCCTATGATGGAAGAGTATGCCCCAGATCCGCATAGACGCGAACAAAATCGCCGCCGTGCTGGAGGCGAACCTCCGCAAGTTCTCCGTCTCCTTCGACGAGGCGGAGGTCGGCTACGTGCTCGAGGCGGGCGACGGGATCGCCAGAATCGAAGGGTTGCCCGGCGTGATGCTCGAAGAGATGCTCGTGTTTCCCGGCGAGGTCTACGGCATGGCCATGAACCTGGAGCGCGACCAGATCGGCGCGATCATCCTGGGCGACGACACCGGCGTGCAGCAGGGCAGCATGGTCAAGCGCACGGGCAACGTGCTGCAGGTGCCGGTCGGCGCCCCGCTGCTGGGCCGCGTGGTCAACAGCCTTGGCCAGCCGTTGGACGGGCGTGGCCGGATTGCCCCGACGGAATACCGGCTCGTCGACGAGGACGCACCCGGCATCGTGGATCGGGAGCCGGTCCACACGCCGCTGCATACCGGACTGAAGAGCATAGACGCGATGACCCCGATCGGACGTGGCCAGCGCGAGCTGATCATCGGCGACCGACAGACGGGCAAGACAACGCTCGTGCTGGACACGATTCTGAACCAGACGAAAGGCGACGTGCGTTGCATCTACGTGGCGATCGGGCAGAAGATGTCGACGGTTGTGACGCTCGCCGAACGGCTCGAAGAGCGGGGTCTGCTCGAAAACTGCGTGATCGTCGCGGCCACCGCCGACGAATCCGCGCCGCTCCAGTATATCGCTCCGTTCGCCGGCTGTGCGATGGGCGAATACTATCGGGATCGCGGCGAACACGCGCTCGTGATCTACGACGATTTGTCGAAACACGCCGTCGCCTATCGCCAGATGTCGCTGCTGCTGCGGCGGCCGCCCGGGCGTGAGGCGTATCCCGGCGACATTTTCTACCTGCACAGCCGGCTGCTCGAGCGCGCGGCGCAGCTGCATGGCGATAGAGGCGGCGGCTCACTGACGGCGCTGCCCATCATCGAAACGCAGCAGGGCGACTATTCGGCCTATATCCCGACGAACCTCATTTCGATCACCGACGGCCAGATCTACCTGGAGCCGGACCTGTTTCACGAGGGGTTCCGTCCGGCGATCAACGTCGGGCTCAGCGTCTCGCGGGTCGGGAGCGTGGCGCAACTGCCCGCCATGAAAGCCATCGCGCCACGGCTCCGGCTCGATTTCGTGCAGTACCGCGAACAAGCCACGTTCGCGCGGCTCTCCTCGGAACTCGACAAGACAACCGTGGACCAACTGCACCGCGGCGAGCGGGTCGCGGAGATCCTCAAGCAACGCGCGCACTGCCCGCTGCGCGCGGATCACTGCGTGCTGCTCTTGTGGGCCGCCGCATCCGGCTATCTGGATGCGGTCGGCACGGATCGGATCGGGGCATTCGAAGACGATTGGCTCGCGTTCGTCGAGCACACGCATCCGCAGATCGGGCGCCGCATCCTGGACCGCAACGAGCTGGACGAGGAACTCGAGCGCGAATTGCGGCAGGCGATGGACACGTTTCTCGCACTGTTCAACACGGAGGGCTCGGCATCGTGAGCGTCTCCGCCAGAGATCTGAGGCGCAGAATCCACGGGGCGCGCAAGGTGCACCAGGTCACGAGCGCCATCGAACGCGTGACCGCCGTGCGGCTCGCCACCGGAATGAGCCGATTGCACGGGGCCCGACCTTACCTCGAGCGGCTGGAGCAACTCGCCGCACAGCTCATGCGGCTGAGCGGCGAGCCCACACGCGAGCCGCCCGCCGAACGGGCGGCGGGCGGACGGCACGCGATCGTTGTGTTCGGCGGCGACCGCGCGCTCTGCGGCGCGTTTCACCACGGCCTCGTCTATCGCCTCGAGAACGCACTGCGGCGGGAGCGGGCCGAAGATGTTGTGCTGATCGTGGTCGGGCGTGTGATCCGCAGCATCCTCCGAACACGCGGCCTGCGGATCAGCGAATTCCTCCCGCAACCGACCGCCGAGACCGCGCCGACGGCACTGCGCCAATTCGCCGACCGTCTGCTCGCCCGGTTCGAGAACGGGACGTGGCGGGAAGTGAGCGTGTTGTTCAGCCGCTTTGTCTCCCGGCTCAAGCAGGAGCCGACGCTGCTGCGGATCCTGCCGGTTCCCATGCCGCCGGCGCCCGCGCCGCCGGCCGCGCGCGGCGCGCAACCGCCGCAGCTCGAACCCGGCCCCGCCGCGCTGCTCGCACGGATCCTGCCCGCACTCGTGCGGGCCCGCGTCTACCATGCCTATCTGCACAGCCGCATGTCCGAACTGGCCGCGCGACAGATCGGGATGGCCGGCGCCTCGGAAAACGCGCGCACCATGGCCGACGAACTGGCCGTCGCATACAATCGGCTTCGGCAGGAAAGCATTACGGCCGAGGTCCGCGAAATCACGCTGGGGAGCATGGCTCGATAATGGCAACGGGACGCATAGTGCATGTTGTCGGACCGGTCCTGGACGTCCAGTTCTACGGCGACGGGCTGCCGGCGCTGCGCCATGCGCTACGCATCGAGCGCGGCAACGAGCGGCCGCCCGTGTACGTGGAGGTGGCCGAGCATATCGGCAACAACGTCGTGCGCTGTTTCGCGATGTCTTCGCTGCGCGGACTCCGGCGCGGGCTCGAAGCGGAGGATACCGGCGCGCCGATTACCGTGCCCGTCGGCGAAGGTTCGCTCGGCCGCGTCCTGAACCTGATGGGCGAGCCGATCGACGGTGGAGGACCGGTTGAGAATGTCCGGTTCCAACCGATCCACAAGGAGGCACCGACATTCGATCAACAACTCCCGCCGGAACGGCCGTTCGAGACCGGCATCAAGGCGATCGATCTGCTTGTGCCGTTCCCACGCGGCGGTAAGGTCGGCCTGTTCGGCGGCGCGGGCGTCGGCAAAACGCTGCTGGTCATGGAGCTGATGCGCAATATCGCGACCGAGCACGGCGGCAATTCCGTGTTTGTCGGGGTCGGCGAACGCAGCCGCGAAGGCAACGAGATGTGGCTCGAGATGAAGGACTCCGGCGTGATCAACAACGCCGTGCTCGTGTTCGGACAGATGAACGAGCCGCCCGGCGCCCGGCTCAGGGTCGCGTTGTCCGGCCTGACACAGGCCGAGTACTTCCGCGACGACCTGCGCCAGGATGTGCTCTTGTTTATCGACAACGTGTTCCGCTTCATCCAGGCCGGCGCCGAAGTCTCCGCGCTGCTCGGGCGGATGCCCTCCGCCGTCGGCTACCAACCCACGCTGGCCACCGAAATGGGGGCCATGCAGGAACGGATCAGTTCCACCAAGCGCGGGTCGATCACCTCGGTCCAGGCCGTCTACGTGCCCGCAGACGATATCACCGATCCCGCGCCCGCCGCGGCGTTCGCGCATTTCGATGCGATTACCGTTTTGAGCCGCAGTATCGTGGAAGCCGGAATCTATCCCGCACTCGACCCGCTCGCCTCCAACTCCAGACTCCTGGACCCCGAAGTCGTGGGCGACGAACACTACAATACCGCGCGTGAAACCCAGCGCATCCTCCAGCATTACCGTGACATGCAGGATATCATCCGGATCCTTGGTATCGACGAGCTGTCCGACGAGGACCGCGCGCTCGTGCGACGTGCACGACGGATCCAGAACTTCCTGTCCCAACCCAATTTCGTCGCCGAACAGTACACCGGACTCAAGGGCGAATTCGTGCCCATCGCCGAAACGATACACGGGTTCCAGCAGATCATCGCGGGCAAGTTCGACCATCTGCCGGAGCAGGCTTTCCACATGGTCGGTACCGTCGATCAGGCCGTCGAGAAGGCCAAACGCCTCGTCGCAGACGGCGGCGGCGGGGAGGACGGTGGTAGGGGGTAGGAATAGTGGATGGTAGATGGTGGGAGAGATTAGGGAGAAAGATTAGGGGGGCAGAGGTTGATCCGGAGCTCTTGCCCTAATCTTTCGCCTTAATCTTTCACCCTAATCTCCTGCCGATCATCGCGCCCTGGCTTGTGGGAAAAGCCCACGCTAGGGTGTCAAACGGAAACCAGAACGTGACATGGTAGAAACACCCAACACCTGACACCTGACGAGTAGCCGCACGGCCATGAGTGAACCGACGTTCAACCTGAGGATCCTGACCCCGTTCGAAACGCGGCTGGACACACAGGCCGTGTGCGTCAACGCGCCCGGCGCCGAGGGCCGGCTCGGCATTCTGGCCGGACACAGCCCCCTGATCGCGGGGCTCGAGGCGGGAATCGTTCTGGTGAACACGCCCGAAGAAGAGAATCGAAAACCGTGGTCGATCGATGAAGGGGTCCTGATCGCGACGGCCCAAGGCGTGACCATCCTCACGGAAACCGCGCAGACACCCGAAGACCTGCCCGAAGAAGCCGCCGCCGAGCTGCGGAACCGCGCCGCATCGCTGGCCCGCGCTCTGCCCGGATGAGAAGGCGGAAGGCGGAAAAAGACTGTCCTGCGCAAAACCGGTCGTCAACCTGCCGCCACTATCTATCCGACATTAGATCGTCCCATCTTCACTTCCGACTTCCGACTTCCGACTTCTCTTCCTCCCCCTACTTCTCCCCGGCCAGCGCCTCGGCGATGTTGAGCGCGTGGTCATTGATGCGGCGGTAGGCGTTGAGCATGTCGGTAAACGCGACGCTGGCCAACGGCGTGGTGCGCTCGTCCTGGAAGCGGGCCATATGTCTGGCCCTGTAATCGCGGACCTTGTGCGTCACGGCATCGGTCCGCGTGCGGACCTTGCTGATCACTTCGGCGTGGCTATACATCACGCCTTCGGTGGCCAGGTCGACGATCTCGGCCACGTGATCGTGCAGGTCGAGCAGTTCCTCTCTGGCCTCCGGGCAGAGGTGCACGTTCTCGCCGCGCATCTTGAGATGGAACTTCAGGACATTGACCACGTAGTCGCTGATCGATTCATACTCGTCGGCCATCCGGATCTGCAGACGCCCGTTGTCCAGAACGCCGTGCGGCACGCTGCCCGAGAGCATGTTGCTGAGGAACCCGACGATCTCCTTCTGCATGATGTCGAGCACTTCCTCGCGGTGAAAGACCTTCTTCTCCCTGGCCTCATTGATTTCGGTCTCCGTGAGGATTTCCCTGAGATACCGCATCATCTTCGTCACGGCTTCGCCCATGCGCTGGATCTCGCAGTACGACTGCTGGATCCCGATCGCGGGCGTATCGAGCATGCGCACGTCGAGGAAGGTCAGGTGCGGTTCCTCCTTGTGCGGCTTGTCCGGCACGATGATCGTCACAATCTTTGCGAGAATCCCCATCAGCGGCAGGAACACGAGCGTATTGGCAATGTTGAACCCGCTGTGCGCGACCGCGATGCCCTGCGTCACATCGAGCGCCGTGCCGTTGCCTACAATCTGCTTAACCAACCGGACGTAGACCGAAAAGAACGGAATGATCAGCACGACGCCGACCACATTGAAAATCGTGTGCGCGTAGGCGGCGCGCCGCGCGTTCGTGCTGGCGCCGATCGAAGCGAGAAACGCGGTGATCGTCGTGCCGATGTTCTGGCCCAGCACCAACGCGGCGGCCGTCTCGAAATCGATCGCGCCGGTCGAAGCCAACCCGATCGTGATGCCGACGGTCGCCGACGAACTCTGCACGATGGCCGTCACGATCGAGCCGACAATCGCACATTTGACGACGCCCCACGTGTTCGTGGGCGAGAAACGGGAGAACCACTCGATGAATGCCGGCATGTCGCGCAACGGCTTGAACCCGTTCTTCATCAGCTCCAGCCCGAAAAAGATCATGCCGATACCCATGACCGTCATCGCGATGTACCGGAGCCGCTCGCTCTTGCCGAACAGGAAGAAGAAGGAGGCCAGTCCGAGGATCGGCAATCCGCAGGCCCCGATCTTGAGCACGAGTATCCAGGCGGTCACGGTGGTCCCGACGTTCGCGCCGACGATCACGCCGATCGCCTGCATCAACGTCATGAGCCCCGCATTCACGAACCCGACCACCATCACGCTCGTGACGGAGCTGGACTGGATCGTCGCCGTCACCAGGATCCCGACGACGCAGGCCACCAGTCGATTGCTGGTCACGGCACTGATCAGTTTGCGCAGCCGCGCGCCGGCCACGGCCTGCATCCCCTCGGACATGTTCTTCATGCCCATCAGGAAGATGCCGAGCCCGCCGACAACGAACGGCACGACTTTGCCTGCAATTTCGAGATTGATCATCTTGTCTCGACCGGCTTGGGCAAGTCTCGATCAGGAGCAGACACGATACACGTGCTCGGCAGGAATGTCAAACGGGCCGGCGCGCAACGGCTACAGAGGGAAGAGGAGCAGCCTTCTGCCTCGGTCACTTCTCGCCCGCCAGCGCCTCCGCGATGTTCAAGGCATGGTCTTTGATGCGGCGGTAAGAATTGAGCATGTCGGTAAACGCGAAGCTGGTCAAGGGCGCCAGACCGTTCGCGGCCAGCCGCGTCAGATGCTGCTCTCGTGAGTCGCGCACGAAGTGCGCGATCATGTCGCCCTGGCTTCGCGCCTTTGTCAAGACCTCCGCGTACCCGTCCCGGACCGCCTCCGCGATCATCGTTACGTATTCCGTAACGTGCTGGTGCAACGTCCGTATTTCCGCTTGACCCTCGGCCGTGAGGGCCAGGTTCGCCTTTCGCAGCTTCAGATGCTGCTTCAAAACGGTAGCCACATAGTCGCTGATCGACTCGTATTCGTCCGCCATGCGCAGCTGAAGTCGGCCTCGGTTCATGACTTCGTGCGAGACGCTGCCCGAAAGAAGATCGCTCAGAAACCCCACGATCTCCCGCTGCACGCCGTCCAGGACTTCCTCACGATGGAAAACCTTCTTCTCTTTCGCCTCGTCCTCTTCGTTGCTCGAGAAAATCTCGCCCACGTACACAAGCATTTTCTGCACGGACTCGCCCATCCGCACGATCTCGTTCTCCGACTCCTGGATGCCGATGGCCGGCGCATCCAGCATGCGCACGTCCAGGTACGTCAGATGCGGCACCTCCGGCACGGCCCGGTCTGGAATCGCACGCTGCAGTGCCCGCGCCAACAGCGGCACAAGCGGCAAGAAAATCAGGACATTGATGAAATTGAAGCCGGTATGGAATAGGGCGATCCCCCGCATTGCGTTCGGGAACGTGGCGTGTCCGTAAACCATCACCAGCGCACCGGGATCCTGTCCGATCACGGCGGCGACCGCCGCAACGCCGACACCCAACAAGGGAACAACCCACAAGGCACCGATGACCTTGATCCAGATATGCGCGTAGGCGGCGCGCTTCGCATTCGTCGATGCGCCGAGCGATGCGAGATAGGCCGTGATCGTCGTGCCGATGTTCTCGCCGATCACCAGCGCCACGGCTGTCGAGTATTCGATCGCACCCTCGCTGGCCAACACCATTGTGATCCCAACGGTGGCCGAGGACGACTGCACGACCGCCGTAAGAATCGCACCCACAACCACACACTTCAAAACCCCGAGAAATGTGTCCGGCCGGAACCGCATGAACCATTCTCTGAATGCCGGCAGGTCGCGCAGCGGCTTCACACCGTTCTTCATCAACAGCAGCCCGAAGAAGACCATGCCCAGGCCCATGCACATCATGGCGGCGTAACGGACACGCTCGTTCTTGGAGAACAGAAAGAAGAAGCCGGCGACACCCAGGATCGGCAGGCCCAGCTCCAGGATGTTCAAGGCCACGATCCAGGCCGTGATCGTTGTACCCATGGCCGCGCCCAACGAAACGCCCACAGCCTGGCGCAGCGTCATGAAGCCCGCGTTCACCAACCCGACGACCATCACCGTCGTCACGGAGCTGGACTGGATCAGACAGGTCACGGTCACACCGACCGCACACGCCTTGAGACGGTTGTCGGTCACCGCGGCAATCAGCTTGCGCAACCGTTCCCCGGCAATCGCCTGCATGCCCTCGGACATGTGTTTCATGCCGAGCAAAAACACGCTCAGGCCGCCGATCAAATAGGACACGAGCTGAAAGAAGAACTTGAAGTCCATAACCGTCAGTCCTGCACAGACCGCCCCCACTCCATGCCACATGATAAACCGAGCGAGCGACCAACACAATTTGAATATTCCGCAGGCCCGCGTTTCGGGCATCTGTTCGGAAGGTATCGCGGGCATTGTTGTGCCGCAGGCGAGCCCGCGGCACACCGCAGAAGGGCGGCAGCGCCTGCTTCGGTCACTTCTCGCCCGCCAGCGCCTCGGCGATATTCAACGCATGGTCTTTGATGCGGCGATAAGAATTGAGCATGTCGGTAAACGCAAAGCTGGTCAAGGGCGCCAGATCGTTCGCGGCCAGCCGTGTCAGATGCAGCTCTCGGGCGTCGCGCACCAGATGCGTGATCATGTCGCCCTGGCTCCGCGCCTTGGTCAAAACCTCCGCGTACCCGTCCCTGACCGCTTCCGCGATCATCGTTACGTATTCCGTAACGTGATGGTGCAACGTCCGTATCTCCGCTTGACCCTCGGCCGTGAGGGCCAGGTTCGCCTTTCGCAGCTTCAGATGTTGCTTCAAAACGGTGGCGACATAGTCGCTGATCGACTCGTATTCGTCCGCCATGCGCAGTTGAAGTCGCCCTCTATTCATGACCTCATGCGAGACGCTGCCCGAAAGGAGGTCACTGAGGAAGCCCACGATCTCCCGCTGCACGCCGTCCAGAACTTCCTCACGATGGAAGACGTCCTCCTCTTTCTCCCCATCGTCCTTGTCACTCGAAAGGATCTCGCCCACAAAAACAAGCATCTGCTGAACGGACTCGCCCATCCGAACGATCTCGTTCTCCGATTCCTGGATACCGATCGCCGGCGCATCCAGCATGCGCACGTCCAGATACGTCAGATGCGGCTCTTCCTTCGGAGCTCGGTCTGGAACCACGGTCTTGAGGATGCGTGCCAACAACGGGACAAACGGCAGGAACAACACAACATTCATGGCGTTGAAACCGGTGTGGAAGAATGCGATCCCACGCATCACGTACGGGAACGTGGCCTGCCCGTCGACCATCACGGCCGTGCCCGGGTCGGCGCCGAGCATGCGTGCGACCGCGTCCATGCCGAAACGGAGCATCGGAATCGCCCACAACGCCCCGACAAACTTGATGAAGATGTGCGCATACGCCGCGCGCTTCGCGTTCGTGGATGCGCCGAGCGATGCGAGATAGGCCGTGATCGTCGTGCCGATGTTCTCGCCGATCACCAGTGCCACGGCCGTCGGATACTCGATCGCACCCTCGCTGGCCAATACCATCGTGATGCCGACGGTCGCCGACGAGGACTGGACGATCGCCGTCAGGATCGCGCCGACAGCGACACACTTCAGAACGCCCAGAAGCGTGTCCGGCCGAAACCGCATGAACCATTCCCGGAACGCCGGCAGCGTGCGCAACGGCTTCACGCCGTTCTTCATCAGGAGCAACCCGAAAAAGACCATGCCCAGCCCCATGCACATCATGGCCGTGTAGCGCACGCGCTCACTCTTCGAGAACAGGAAGAAGAAGCCGGCAATGCCCAGAAGCGGCAGGCCCAGTTCCAGGATGTTCAACGCCACGATCCACGCCGTAATCGTCGTGCCGATGTCCGCGCCCAACGTCACACCCACCGCCTGGCGCAGCGTCATGAACCCGGCGTTCACCAAACCGACGACCATCACGGTCGTCACGGAACTTGACTGGATCAGACAGGTCACCGCCGTGCCGACGCCACATGCCGTGAAACGGTTGTCGGTCACCGCGGCAATCAGTTTGCGCAGCCGCGCGCCGGCAATCGCCTGCATGCCCTCGGACATGTGTTTCATGCCCAGAAGAAAGACACTCAGACCGCCGACCACGTAAGAGACGAGCTCAAAGCAGAATCTGAACTCCATGACTGTCGTTCTTCCTCATTGAACAGCCCGGGCGCGCGGGCCGTGCCCCCCGCCCCGCGGGCACCTAAGCTACACCTAACAGAGCGCTAACACAAATTTAATATTCGGCTAATCGGCGGCTAACGGTCTTGTGCGACGATACGGGTAGAGAGGAGGAGAAGGGAACCATGACAACGGAAAGCATATCCACGGCACTGGCGTTGGCGCTGGCCGTAGCCTGGGGCTGGTACCTGGGCGTGTTGGCTAATCGCCGTTCGCGGGCGACGCAGTCCGGCGCCACGGCGGGCTACGCCCTGCGGGATCCGGTGGTCAAACGCTTCCTTCGCGGCGTTGGCCTGGCGGTTGCGGCACTGCTGATTGCCGTTTAGCCCGGAATGGCGCTGAACGCGGTTGGGATTTTGCCCAGTACCGCAGGCATTCCCCTGGCCCGCCGTAGACTCTCGGCGAAGATGGCTGCCTGCGGCGAGAGGGCGTCGGGTCGCACAGAAAGCCGCAGGCAGGAATGCCTGCGGTACTGACCCCTGATCACTGTTCACCGATCACTACTCACTCTGCTCCAGCCACACCTTGCCCCGAAAATGGCGCAGCTTGCCGGAGAGCGCGTTGGTGTAGACGACCGTTCCGCCGGTCGCGGTGACGTTCGAGAGCCCGGCAACGGCCGTCCAACCGCTGCCGGGCGTCGCGGTCTGCTCGAGCGCGTAGTGCCGGTTGTACCCGGCATAGACGGTCCCGGTCGCCTGAGTCGTATGGAACGCAACAAATGCCGTTGCGTTCGAGGCCCTGACATCGACGGAAAAGACGCTGTTGCCCCCGGCCTTCGCATCGGTACCGGAAATGAATTCGGCGATATTCGCAAACCCGTCCAGATCGAAATCGCCGCCCGCACTCGTGCTCGGGGTGTTGGTCCCGCCAAACTCGGCTTGCTCCCACAGATCGGCCAACCCGTCACCGTCCGTATCGCCGGCCGTGCCCCCAAACGCGACGTGCAATAGCGGGGCGGCGGCCGGCACACCCTCGTAGGCTTCGGCCGTGCGGCGGCCTGTCCCCGTGATCATCAGCGCCAGCGCGTTGCCGCTGAGCCAGCCGGGCCGGGCCGTGATCTCGCGGATGATCGGCCCGATGTTCGGGCTGCGCTGTGCTGCGCCGTTCTCGCCCGCCGTGTCCCAGGCGACCGGATCCCAGTCGACCGACGTCACGGTTCGCGCCCTGTCGCTCACATTGCTCACGGCATCCTCGAACGCCGCCGCGTCGTCGGCCGCTTCCCCGTACAGGGTCAAGGCGGCAGCCGCATCATTCGTCTCGTCGGTCTGGAACTGCAGGTACGCGCTCTGGATCGTAAGGCCCTGCGCGACCTCGACACCGTCGAAACGCAGCCCGATCACCTGCGCGCCGCTCGTGTCCTCGGTCAGTTCCAGGTCGCTGCTGTCCATGTACATCGAACCGTCGGGCCGCTGTTCGACGTCGTCCGGACCTGTTTCGATCCGGCGCTCCAGCGTGTTCGAATAGGTGACGGCGGCCGGAATGAACTCGACATAATCGACCCGCGCATGCTCGGAGGCCGTTTCCGTGCCTTCGATCTGGACACTTGACCCGTTCGACACGGCCAACCCGGCGGCGACGGTCCGGCGCATCAAGGTGTTCGCGTCCGCACCGGACCCGCCGGGATCCGCGTCCAGCGTCCAACTCTCGATCAGCACGCCCGCAATGCGCAACGTCAACTGCGCCTGTCCGTCGTCTTCGTCGAAGTAGGCGACCACCACGTCGTAGTCGCCGGAGGCGGCCGCGAAATTCGTGCTCGCCGTGCCGGTCTCCAGCGCGGCGCCGCCTTTCAGACTGATGAACATGTCGCCCGACGCAAACCCGGCGCCCGCCTCGGTGCCGTAGGTGGCAAGCGCCATGTCTTCGGCCTCGATCCGGACCGGCGTTCCGCTCGAGACCGTGATCGTGACGGTCGCGACATTCGAGTCCGCGAGCCCGTCGTTCACCCGCCATGTGTAGCTGTCCGTGCCCGTGAAGCCCGGGTTCGGCGTGTAGGTCCGGTCGTTGCCCGTGCCGGAAAGCGTGCCGTGCGACGGGTCGGTCACGATGGTGACGGCGTACGGGCCCGGCCCGTCCGAATCCGTGTAGGCCAACGACACGTAGACCGGCGTGCCGGTCGTGGTCGAAAGCGACTGGTCTTGCGCGACCGGCGCCGCGTTGGTCACCGTCTGCACCGTGATCGAGACGGTGGCCGGCGCCGAGCTGGTCAGCCCGTCGCTGACCGTGAAGTCGAAACTGTCCGCGCCCGTGTAGCCGTTGGTCGGCGTGTAGGTACGCGTCGCACCGGTGCCGGACAAGGTGCCGTGTGACGGGCCGGACCCGATAGCGAACGTGTACGGGCCCGGCCCGTCCGGATCGCTGTAAGTCAACGTGATGTCTTTGGGCGTGTCCGGCTCCGCGGTTACGCTCTGCGGGTTGGCGGTCGGTCGCACGTTCGGCGCCGTGCCCGCCAGCCGGATATAGACCGCCACCTCATCGCCGAATCCGCCCGGCTTCGTCCAGGTCTGGTCGCCCGCCGAGACCGCCACGTTTGTCTGGTACACCGTCGTGCCGGCCACGCAGTCCAGCCACCGCAAATCGTAGTCGCTCGCCGTCATGCCCTTCAGCCCGATGTCGCCGGACAGTACGGAAGCGTACGCGATGTAGCTCTGGCCCGGCAGTGCCAACACATACTCCGTGCCGCCATGCGCGAGCTCGTCGTGCGGCGCCATCCGGTTCACGTCGGTCGCCTCGAAGAAGCTCACGAGCCGGCCGCAATCCTCGAGATCGCTCACGGCCGTGTTCGCGATGTCCATGCCCAGCACCATCACATACGCGCCGCCCATCGCGCAGGCCCAGTTCTTGACGCGCGCCGTGGTGCCCGTCCCGTGGTTCGCCGATTCGGACATGTTCAGGTTGTATTTGCCGGCCGCGTTGCTCCAGGCGGTCAGCATCCCGCTGTGCAGCGCGCTCGCCGTGCCCTGGTTGTACTGGATCGCGAACTGGTCGATGCTCGGGTCGTCCGCGAACTCCGAGAACGTGACGCCGGACAGCTTGTGCACCGCGATCACGTGCTCGTAGTCGTCGGCGGCCCGGATCACGGCGGCGATGTTCGTGACCCGCGCCGGCGTGTAGCGTTCCTGGTATTCCTCGGCCACGCACCAGATCAGGTTCGTGTGGTGCTCGTACCGATCGACCAGGCCTTCGAGAAACGCCTGTTCCTCGGCACCGACCGTATCGCCGGTGTCCCAGATCCGGGCGCTGTCGTCGTAGAAGAAGAAGTAGATGACGATTCCGTTCGCGTCCATCGCCGTGAACCATGTTTCCCATTGGTCCAGGATGTCGGGGTCCAGGCCTTGCGCCGGGTCGGAGTTCGCGAACGGGTTCTCCGTGCTGCCGCCGTCCCCGCCGTGCGAACGCACGGCCATCAAGTAGATGCAGTTCGCACCCGTGCCTTCGACCTTGTCGATCAGCGCCGACTGGTCGCCCGTACGCGTGCCGTCCGCGTTGCGCGTGCCGCGATAGAGAAAGCCTTCCGGATCGCCCGGCCCGCACATGAAAAACGGGTCGCGCCGGCCGTCCCCGTTGTTGTCGCGGTTGTAGACGAGCCAGCGCGCGTCGTTCGGGTCGACCATGATCTGGCCCGGCAGCGGGCCGGTCGCGGGCAGCGGCAACATTTCGTAGAGAATGCACTGGTTCGTGCCGTACCCGCCGTCGCCGGCCTCCGAAATCATGGTCCCGTTCGTGTCGCAGAACCCGCTGTTGCCGCCGATGGCACCCGCGTCACCGGCATAATTCACGCCGATCCCGTAGCAGCCGGCATGCGCGCAACCGGCGTCGACCTTGACCCAACCGCGGGTGTCGTCCTTGTTGATGCCGATGAACAGGTCGATGTCGGTCGGCATCGACGAGACATAGCCGTCGCCGTCCATATCCTTGCAGATCTGCATCCAGACCCGGCCGAGCGGGGTCTGGAACCCCGCATAATCGTTGCCGCCGCTCAACGTGTAGCTGTACTCCGCGCTCGAGGGGATCCGTTTCCGATAGGTCTTCAGCAGCGTGCCCTCGTGATCCAAGAAAACCGCGCTCTGATAGGTCGGCTTGTCCCCGTCGCCGGACGGCTCGCGCAGACCGAAGACCAGGCAGATGTTCAGCTCGTCGGCAACGCCGGAGAAGCGTGCAACCAAGTTGCTGAACGAATTCGCCAGGTCCAGTTCCGTCACACCGTTCTGGTCCCACGGACTGTAGCGGTACAGACAGTTCTCCGGCGCGACCACGAGCTCCGCGCCGTTGCTCGCCGCGGTCCGGACAAAGGCCTCCAAGCGGTCCGCGTCCTGCGTCACTTCGTCCGCATAATCGTCGCTGAACTGGACGATCGCGCAGTTCACGTCACGTACGGCGGCGGCCTGCGGCACCGGCCACGCGAACGCGAGCACGCCGGCGGCGCCGAGCAGCAGCGTTGTCCTGTACACTCTACTCCGCATCCCGTTCATCCCCCTCACGGCAAATGCGAAACTGCCAGCCCGCCGGGCGCGGCGGGCGGCGTATCGTCGGAATTCATGTCCGCTTCGACCAGCAACTTGAACACCGTGTTCAGCGGGTGCGGCGGGCACGGCCTGCTGTCCAGGCTCGTGTCGTTCCAGGACAACACAATGTCCAGACTCGGCATGACGCCCATGCCGCGCTTCCCGTTCGTGTGGCCCAGGCACGTATACACGTCGTGCGGCGCGTCCGGCCACACCCGGTTCCCGTCGCGATCCACACCGTTCAGCCACCACGCGTAGCTGTAGCTGCCATTGTGGTCCGTCTGGTTGTTGCCGCCTCCGATCGAACGCTGGCCGCTGATCATCTCCGCCGACTGCCCGAGCGTGCGCGGAATCGAGTTCGGCAGCGGACTCGTCACGGCCTTCGTCGCGTTCGACGCCGCGAGCAGACGCGTGCCGTTCCAGTCCCCTTTGTTCAGGTATAGCAGACCGAACCGGCAGAAATCGCGGGCCGACACGCCGACCCGGCCCGGCCGGTCCCCCGTCCCGAACGCCATGAACGTCGGGGTGTCTTCACACTGCAGCACGTCGGTCAGCATCGGATGCAGCACCTCCGCATCGACCGTGGTCCAGGTCGAGCTGTAGACGTTCAGGAACAGCGTGTCGAAGAACAGGGCCATGTTGTAGTCGCTGTAGTCGTAGGCCGCAGCCGGGTCTTCCCGGACCCCGTAGCAGGAACACTGGTTCGCCAGATGCCACCATTCGATGTCGCGATCCTTGTAGCCGAGCCCCGCGTTCAGATCGTGCAGGCGCGGCTCGAACAGCTCGACCTTCTGCGTGTCGCCCGGCAGCGTCCCATCCTCGACCGCCTCGAACAGGAAATGACTGAACCACGGCTTGCAGGCCGAAGCGACATCGCGCCGGCTCGTCGGATCGCCCCACGTGTAGACCATGTAGCCGTAGCGCGTGATGCAGCCGCGCCCGCCCAGATAGGTGGCGATATCGGCCAGCTTGCCCGCGTCCAGCCCGACCTCGGCCGGCGTCTTCGTCTGCCACGTCGCGCCCGGGAAAACCCCGGCATGCGCCGCCATGGCCAGCGCGAGCAGGAGCACAGACAGCCACATGCAGCACGCCGGAATCCCACATCCTGAGCGCCCCGGACTCCTCAACCACACAGGTCGCAGAGGTCCGTAGCGGTCGGGATCATGAGATGCCCTCGCACAATCAATCGCTGTGCGAAAGAGCCGGCCTTGCGCCCATACACCGCGCATCCCGCAACCGATCTGGTATCCCTGCACCTTCATTCGCGTCTCTGTACTACTCACTCTCAGAAGCCCTGTCTTCCAAACAGATTCTCAACTTCCAACTTCCGACTTCCGACTTCGGGCGCGGCCGAAGGCCGCGCCCAGCCGCCCCCCTCTCACCCGCCCGGCCCGCCAAGCCCGGCCTTGTAGTTCACCCTCACCTCATCCGCGCTCAACGCGCGCGCATAGATCGCGACAAGGTACAGCTCGCCCTGCCACGGCCGGTCCAACGTCAACTCGTTCGCCAGCGCCAGCTTGTGGTTCTCATCCCAACCTGCAAGGTCGCCCTCAACCCGGCCGCGCGCCGCTAGCTCGCCGTCCAAGAAGATCTTGCGCATGCCGTCGGCCGCGCGCGTATAGACGACGTGCACACGTTGCGGAACCACGGTGCCCGGCGGCGTGGACAAACTCGGGATCCCGTTCCTGCTGGTCGCCGACGTGCGCAGACGCACGTCGTAGAAACTGGCGCTCTGGCCCAATGTGAAATTGCGCGCCATCGGATCCTGCGAAAGCGTCACGATCCGGGCCGGCCCGGCCTGGCTCGCGTTGGCCGGCTTCATCCAGACCTCGATACTCAGCGCGCCGCTCACGCGGCACGCGTCGATCAGTTTGCGGGCCGGTCCATAGGAACGAATGACCGCGCGGCCCGTAATCCGGATGCCGCCCGCAATCCGCGCCACAACGTCGGGGCTCATAATCGCCAGGTCCAACGGTCGCCCGACGCGCGCGGAATCCTGAATCGTCGTCGCGCTTCGCCCCTGAAACGCGTACAACGCGATCAGACCGTCCTCAAAACGCATCGGCAGCACGAACGCCGCCGCCAATTCGGAGTCCGCTGCGCCGGGCACAGGCGTACGCACCCGTACATGTCCGACCAGCAGTCTGTAGCCGACGCCCGGTACCAACTCGGTTGTCGCCAGCGCGACCGTCCGGCCGTCAGGCGCAAGCTTCGCGGCCAGCACCTCGATGCCGCTGTCGATCCGGTAGCTTGCCGCACGCTCCGCGCCGCCCGGCCCGGAGCCGGGCGACACAGGCTCGCTGAAAGCCACCGTCACGTTCGTGCGCGTCCCGGACGGCTGCACAGCCACGATGCCCAGCGGCACCGGGCTCAGATCGCCAGCCACAACAGAGCACGCACCGAGCACGAGCACGCCCCACACGCAAACCCAACGCTCAAAAGCTCTATGTTCCCTTCGGTTCAACACAGTCCCCGGCAACGAGAACACCCAACACCCTGCAACGTCGCCACATGGCGTTCTCAACAACGAAATACACGAAACACACGAAACAGGATCCCTTTCGTGCTTTTCGTGTATTTCGTTGTTCAAATCTAATTGGCTTCGGCCAGGCCGCCCTGTATGCGCCCTGCGAAAGAACGCCCGCGCCAGCCTGTATTCTAGCCCAAGTTCGTCAGTTGTGGCCAGTCATTCCTCGATTTCTTAGTAAACTGGTCGATTTTCATGTGATTTTCGGGACTACATTCTCGATAACTTTTGGCACGTTAGGCAGTTCGATGCCAAGCC
>Ga0272441_10006338_pt1 | contig 19888 bp, 14 predicted proteins | sample SSMProp6N_FD_193582 | JGI IMG/M metagenome (GOLD analysis project Ga0272441, IMG submission 193582) | Marine sediment archaeal communities from Little Sippewissett salt marsh, Falmouth, MA, United States - SSM-Prop-6N | ecosystem: Environmental > Aquatic > Marine > Wetlands > Sediment ... | reverse complement strand
GGGTCACACGGGCAAACAGGTCCGCACAAGGCTGAAGGATCGGGCCTCACGGGCCTTGAACGACACTGACGCCAACCGAACGCGTTGGTGGACCGAGGGCGGAAAAACCGAGCCGATCCGCGACGACGAACGGCTGAAGCAGGCGATCCGCTACGTCAATGAGCGGCAACCGTTTCCGCGCATCGCATAAACGTGACCTGGGCGCCGTTCGACACGGGGGCGATTCGCGGCGCGCTCGAAAAGCACGGCGCGCTCGAAAGGCGTTACCGTTCGAGCCGGGGGCGGGAGCACCCGGTCACGCGCGATCGGCCGTGGCACGTGCCTAGGCCTGCGAAGCTGACCCGCCGCTCCCGCGGCGGGCTCGAAAAACCATGCGGGTTCGAAAGGCAGGGCGCGCTCGAAAAACGATGCGGGCTCGAAAGGCGTTACCGTTCGAGCCGGGTGCGGGAGCACCCGGTCACGCGCGATCGGCCGTGGCACGTGCCTAGGCCTGCGAGGCTGACCCGCCGCTCCCGCGGCGGGCTCGAAAAACGATGCGGGTTCGAAAAACCATGCGGGTTCGAAAGGCAGGGCGCGCTCGAAAAACGATGCGGGCTCGAAAGGCAGGGCGCCTTACCCGCCCGTGTGCCTGAGCACCTCGGCCACGCCGAACGGGTCGGCCGCCACGACGCTGGAGGCATAGAGTTCCATCCCGCCCACGTCCGTCGTCCGCGAGCCCGGGTCGCCCCGGTCCACCAGGTACACCACCGTCGGGAACCCGTCCCAGTCCGGGTCGGGCTCGCCGAGGGGCGGGGTGTGGACGGCCAGATTGTACGACTCGACGCCGAGCGCGGCGAACGTCTTCAGGCCCCGCCAGACGGCCAGCGGCAAGTCCGGGTCCTCGTACGACGGCGCCACGAGCACGAGTTCCCGTTCCTTGATGGGCGTCAGGTGGGCGAGCATCGCCACGTTGCCGCACCGCTCCGCGAGGCCAAGCGACTCGTGCGTGGCCACGAGGTCCGCAAAGTAATCGGCGCCGTGGTCGGCGCGGTGCCGGCGGGCGTCTTGCCGGAGCCGCTCGACGCGGGCGTAATGAAACGCCCGGCCCACGACCATCTGGGCATGGCCGTGGATGATGCTCGCCGCCGCCTTCCACAGGCAGTTCCACATGAGCAGGAAGAACCGGGCCTCCGGGTCTGCCGTGTGGGCCTTCTCGGCCCAGGTACGAGCGGTGGCCAGGGTCGCGGCCACCTCGTCCACCGTGAAGGCGTCCGTGCGGAACCGAAGCGGGTCGTGGTGCTCGAAGATCACGAGGCCGTGCCACCCATCGTACGCCGCCACGTTGGCGGCCGTCGTGAGGCACGGCTGGCCGGTGGGGGCGTCGGGGGCGGGGTGGGGCACGCGTCCGAAGGCGTTGGCGGGCGTCAGTTCCAGGGGCCGACAAAACGGGCCGCCCTCGGCCTTGGCGATTTCCTCGTCCAGATTGGTGGTGTCCTTGGCGTCGATGGGCCGCGACGCCCGCACCGCGTTGAAGAGGGTGGCCTGGCCGGTTGCGCGGTTCATGACGTGCGTAATCGGCTGGGCCCGGATGACCGCCAGCACCTCCTCGGGCGTGGCCCCGAGGTACTGGAACGTCTTGGCGATCCAGCCCTCCATCTTCTTGGGCGGAACGACCCGGGCCGTCGACTGGTTGACGGCGTACATCCGGTCGAATCGGGCCCGGTCCTCGGGCGAGAGGGCGGCGACCACAGCGTCGAGTTGCGTAATCGTGGGGGGCATCGAGGCTCCTTGCACGGGTGCAGCCGGTTCGGGTCGGGCGGGGTCAGGCCAGATCGTTAAGGACCGGCAACAGGTACTCGCGGCAGACGACGTCCCAGGACATCTGGCGTGCCAGCCGATAGCCGTTCTGGATAAACTGCTCGCGGTCGGCGTCGGTGGCGGGCAGGCGCCGGAGGATGTCGGCCGCCACGCGGTTGGCCTCGGCCTCTTCGGCCTTGTCGCGTTCGCGTGCGCCGATGGAGAGGGCGTTGTCGAGGGTGGCCTCGCCGTCGGGCAGGGCGGTGTAGTCGGCCACGAGGATGTTCGGCACGTCCTGGCCTCCCGTCACCCGTTTCGCGAACCCCGCGCACCCGCAGACGTTCGTGATGACGCACAGGCCGCCGAACGAGAGCGGTTCGAGTTGGGCGATGCCGAACGGCTCGTAAATCGACTGGCCGAACTCCAGGTCCGTGCCCTTGCGGATGTCGAGGAAGTCCATGTCGACCGGCATCTTCCGGCCGCACGCCGACTGCATCCACCCGAACTGGTTCACCAGGACGACCTTGATTTGCCGGGCGCAGGCGTTGAACTTCTGCATGTGGACGTAGAAGTCGGCCTCGCCGCCCGAGAGGTCGGGGTACCCCTCGCGGTGGGCCACGGGCCAGGAGTACCGCTCCTCCATGTCGAGCACCTCGTGTGCCTTGCGCGGGGCGCCGAGTTCGCTGGACAAGAGGAAGTACGCGCCGGTCTGGCCGGTCTCGCGGAACTGTTTCTCCAGATGCCACAGCACCTTCAGGTCGCGCCACATGCCCTTCGAGAGGGCCATCCGCGTCACGTGCGAAAAGACGAAATCGGGCCGGAACTCCAGGAGGTTCTGGCAATAGTCGCGCAGACGGTCCTTGGACTGGGCCACGTCGGCGGCCGCCACCTCGTACGCCGGCACCCCGTTGTAGGCCAGGGCGAGGCGCTTGTCGGCAAAGTCCGCCGCCAGGAACTTCATCTCATCCAGCACGTGGTCGCCCACGCAGAGAATCGCGTCGCAGAACCGGGCCGCCGACACCAGGGCGTGCTTGAAAAACGGGGCCTGGAGCCCAAACACGTCCTCCACGAACTTGCCCTTCGCCATCGCCCGGTCCAGCACGTTGTAGAACATCGTGTCGTGCCCGTGATGGCCCTCCACGATGCGCCGCATCGTGGCCACCTCGTGGGCGTAGAAGACCGTCCGGTACGCTCCCTCGTTCGACGCAATGGCCACCAGCGCCATCGGCATGCCCATGAACTCGTGGGCCAGAATGATTGGGGGCCCGTCCTTGCCGGCGTCGATGGCCTCCACGGCCGCCAGGCCCGGCCCCGCCAACCGCACGTACTGCTCGTAATCCCACGTCCGATACAGGTCGCTGCGGATGCCGAACCGCTCGTACAGCAACCCCTTCACCACGCCGAGGCGGTCGAGGTCGGCCCGGCCCACGTCGACCAGCAGCACCTCCGGGTGACTCTCGATGCCGGTCGTCCGGTCGCGGAACGTCCGACGCCCGTAGGCAATCGTCACGCCCCACTCCTCCTGGATGGGTCGGAACCGATCGGCCCACCCGCCCGTGTCCGTGCCGTCGAACCCGGAGTACATCACCTCGCCGCGCTCCGCGAGCAGGCGGACGGCCTCGGCGTCGCCGGTGCCCACGAGCACCGACCGGCCGACGGCTTCCGTATACGCCTCGGCCGTGAAAAAGCCCTGGAGAACCGCTCCAATGCCGCCCACCTTCTGGACGGCCTCGTGCGTTACGTGAACAAGCGTGGTCATGGCGTTCCCTTCGTGCGGAGAGGCGTGCCCGGCGCTACGGCCGTGCCAACCATCCGCTCCCCCTCGCTTATCTATCGTCCAGCGGCCGAGTAGACTTTCTCGATTTCGGCCGTTTCGAGGCCGATTTCGGGGCTTGGCCCGGCCCCGCTCACGCCTCCAGGGCCACGAGGCCGGCCGCCCCGTCGGCAAGCAACACCTCGCCGAGGCGTTGCCCGAGCGCCGCCGCCTCGCCGGCCGCCGCCTCGACCGACCGCCGGAGCCGCCGGCTACCGTCCGGACTGAGGAGGTACGCGTCCAGGCCCAGCCGACCGGCCGCGTCCACCCGGCCCAGGACCCCGATGGGCGTCCGGCACCCGGCGCCGATCCGCTCGAGGACCGCCCGCTCGGCCACGACCGCCTGCCGCGTCGGGCCGTGGTCCACGGCCGCCACGAGCGCACGGACCGCCGCATCGTCGGCCCGGTGCTCCAGGCCCAGGGCCCCCTGCCCGGCCGCCGGAACGACGGCATCGGTGGCCAGAGGCGCGGCCCGGGCGTCCATCGCCCCGAGCCGCTCAAGGCCCGCCGCCGCCAGGACCGTGGCGTCGCAGTCGCCGTCGGCGAGTTTTCGGAGCCGCGTTTCCACGTTGCCGCGCAGATCGGTCATCGCCAGGTCGGGCCGAGCCGCCAGCAGCATCGCCCGCCGGCGCGGGCTGCTCGTGCCGACGGTCGCTCCCTGCGGCAAGGCGCCCAGCGTCAGGCCGGCCGGCGACACGAGGCAGTCGCGCGGGTCGGCACGCTCCGGGACGGCCGCCGCCACCGCGAGCCCCGCGGGCACCTGCGTGGGCACGTCCTTGAGCGAGTGAACCGCCAGGTCCACCTCGCCGGCAAGCAGGGCCTGCTCGAGTTCCTTGACGAAGAAGCCCATCCCCGGCAGGTGCGCCAGCGGGGTGGCCCGGTCGCGGTCGCCCGCGGTCCGGAACGTGTCGACGCGCACCGTCAGGCCCGGATGGGCCGCCCGGAGGGCATCGGCCACGTAGTCGGCCTGCCAGCGGGCCAGACGGCTGCCACGGGCGCCGATGCGAAGGAGGGTTTCCATGGGCGCCACGATAGGCGAAACGCCCCGGGGGTGCAAGCGGGTGGCGCCTTTCGCCGTTCGAGCCGGGTGCTCCCGCACCCCGGCACGCGCGATCGGTCCTGGCACGTGCCAAGCCCTGCGAGGCGGCCCCGCCACTCCCGCGGCTGGCTCGAACAGCAAAGCACGCTCAAACACCGGCGCGCCGCACGAGGTTTCGATTGACCTGCCCGGGTCCGCGCGGGAAACTTCTCGGGCTTCGGGGGAACACGTCCATGGCCGAGACCGACCGTCCCATCCTGGTGACCGGCGCGTCGGGGTTCGTCGGGCGCCGGGTGGTAGCGCACCTGCGGGAGGCGGGTCGGCGAGTCCGGGCGCTCGTCCGGCCGACCTCCGCCCGCCGGATGGACGACACCGCGGGCCTCGAGATCGCCGACGGCGACCTCCGCCGCGCCGAGGCCGTCACCGCCGCCGCCCGCGGCTGCGGCGCCTGCATCCACCTGGTCGGCATCCTGCGGGAACGCGGCGAGGCCACCTTCCAAGCCGTCCACGTCGAGGGTACCGAACACGTCGTCGCGGCCTGCCTGGAGGCGGGCGTCCGGCGGCTCGTCCACATGAGCGCGCTGGGCGTCGGCCGCGACGCCAAGACGCCCTACTTCCGGACCAAGGCGGAGGCGGAGACGGCCGTTCGCAACTCCGGGCTCGACTGGACGATCCTGCGGCCGAGCGTCATTCACGGGCCGCAAGGCGATTTCATGATCCAGATGGCCCGGATGGTCGCCCGCCCCGGCCCCGTGCCGCTCGTCGGGCGGGGCGTACAGGTCATCCAGCCCGTGTGGGTCGAGGACGTGGCCGGCGTCGCCGCCGGCGCGCTCGCGCGCGGCGCGACCATCGGCCGGACGTACGCCGTCGGCGGCCCGGACGTGCTGACGCTTCGGGCGTTCTACCGGACACTGGCGCGCGTCCTGCTCGGCCGGCAGAAAATGCTTCTTCCCGTGCCGCGCTTCGCCGTCCGGACCGGCGTCTGGCTGGCGGCCCGGGTGCTCGCCAATCCGCCGGTCACGCCGGACGAGTTGCGGATGCTTGAGGCCGCCCGCCCGTGCGACACGGGGCCCGTCCAAAACGATTTCGATAGGCAACCCGCCCCATTCGAGGATACACTGAAAGCATACGCCGACGAGTTGAAGGCCGCGGCAGGCATCGCCTGACACCGCGCGCCGCATCCAACGCAGCCGAGGAGGAAGCATGACCGAGGAACAATACCTGACGCTGATTGAGAATATCGACACGCTCGGCAGCCTCATCACGGGCCTGTACGCCCTGGTCGTTGTCCTGGGCCTGTACCTGGCGTGGAGCCTGCACAGAATCGCCAGAAACCAGGTCGACGCCGCCAAACTGCTCGAACAGGGCGTGGCCCGCATCGAGAACGACATCGAACCGTAGGCCGCGGCGCCACGCCGAACCAGGCCGGTGCGGCGTCTGCCGGTTGCCGGGAGGCGTTGCCATGCTCGACCTCGCGCTCGTCCGGTCGGAGCCGGCCCGCGTCCAGGCCGCCCTCGGGCGCCGGGGCGTGCCGCCCGACGCCGTCGAAACCGTCGTGGACCTCGACCGCCGGTGGTCTGCCCGACACGAGATGCGCGAGACCCTGCGGACCCGCCGCCGCCAAATCAGCCGAGAGGTCGACCGGCGCCGGGCCGGCGCGGACGCCGTTGCCCGGCCCGCCGACGCCGGGCCGGACCTCGTCCGGGTGGGCCGCGACGTTGCCCGCGACCTGAAGGCCGTCGACCACGCCATGGCCGACCTGGCGTCGCGTCGGCAGGCGGCGCTGTTGGCGCTGCCGAACCTGCCGGCCACCGACGTGCCGCTCGCCCCGCCCGCCGTCGAGGCCGCCGGTCCGCCTTGGCGGCGCCCGTTCCCCCCGCTCGCACACTGGGACCTCCTGGAGATGCTGCACATGGCCGAGCCGGCCGGGGCGTCGGCGGGCCGCGGGTTCTTGCTGTGGCGAGGCGAGGGAGCCCGGCTCGTGCGCGGGCTCATCGCCTTTCTGCTCGACGCCCATACCGCCGACCACGGGCGCGACGAGGTGCGCGCGCCGCCCCTCGCCACGCGCGGCGCCCTGACGGGGTCGGCTCATCTGCCAACGCTCGAAGGCATGCTGGTCGAGGTCGTAGACCCAAGCCGCGACCGCTCGCTAACGCTCGCGGCTGGCGCAGGCGCCGAGGAGAAGCGCGGCGGGTCTCCGCACCCGCCGCGCGAGGCCGACCTGTACCTTTCCCCGCGTGCCGAGCCGCACCTGGCGGCCCTCTACGCCAACACGGTCGTCGCGGAACCCGACCTGCCGGTGCGACTCGTGGCGGCCGGGACGGCCTTTCGGCGCGACTCCCGCGGCGGCGGGGCCGCCGGACGCGGGCTCCTCCGCCTCCGCGCCTTTCCGACGGTCGAGGTGTACACGCTGTGCCGGCCCGCCGAGAGCGACGCGGAACTCGACGCCGCCGTCGCCGACGCCGAGGGCTTGCTCGGGCGCCTGGGCCTCGCGTGCCGCCGACGGGTCCGGGCAGCCACGAACCTGAGCCACGCCGCCGCACGAACCGTGAGCCTGGACGTCTGGTGCCCGGGGCTGCCGGAGCGCGGCGCGGAGCCGCCGTTCGAGCCGGGTGCCGCTGGCGGCTTGCCCGCCAGTGCGCCTCGGCACTCGGCATCGTTCGAGGCGCCGCAGCCCGAGCGCTCGGGCGACCCTTCGGGCCAATGGGTGGAGGTGGCGGCCTTGTCAAGTTTCACGGACTACCAGGCCCGCCGCGTCGGCGCGCGGTATCGCGATGCGGCCGGGCGCGTCCGCCACGTCCACACGGTGGGCGGGGCATCGGTGGCGCTGCCGCGCCTCATCGCCGCCCTCATCGAGACGGGCCAGGAGGCGGACGGCTCGGTCCGGCTGCCCCCGGCGCTCGCGGGGCACGTTGGCCTGGAGGTTCTCGGCGCGCCGTAGCCGGCCTTGCCGGCCGAGCCGGGTGCGGGAGCACCCGGTCACGTTCGATCGGCCGTGGCGCCCGGCGCCGTTCGAGCCGGGTGCGGGAGCACCCGGTCACGTTCGATCGGACGTGGCAGGTGCCAAGGCCTGCGGGGCTGACCCGCCGCTCCCGCGGCGGGCTCGACTCGCGGCGGGCTCGACTCGCGGCGGGCTCGAACGGCAGCGCGCAACGCACGGGCGGGCAAGCCGGCCGTGGCGCCCGGCGCGGGCGGCGTCGGAAATCTCGTTGACAGCCGGCCTCGCGTGCCGATACCATTTCCTCTTTACCTCGTAGCCCGACGGCCGCAAGGAGAACCGCGCATGGGACCCGATGCCGCACGCCGGACGGCTCTGCCCGCCCGGGCCCGGTCCCTGCGCCGCGGTATTGCCGGTTCGTAAACGGCACGGGCAGACGGTCGGGAAACGCACGACACGACGGCCCTGGCCCGGCATTCCGACGCGCCGCCAGGGCATGTTTTTTGAGCCGCGAGCCGCCACCGCCACGCCGGACATGCCGGTCCGGATGCCGCACCCGCGCGGGGCCGACCGCGGCCGGAGATAACACACGATGGCCAATCCGTACAAGGCGAGCCTCAACCTTCCGAAGACCGAGTTCCCCATGCGCGCGAACCTGGTGGCGCGCGAACCCGCCATCCGCGAGCGGTGGGACGCGATGGACCTCTACGGCCTCATCCGCGCCGCCGACCACCCCAAAGGCCGGTACGTGCTGCACGACGGCCCGCCGTACGCCAACGGCGACATCCACATCGGCACCGCCGTCAACAAGGTCCTGAAGGACCTCGTCGTCAAGTACAAGACGATGCAGGGGTACGACGCACCGTACATCCCGGGGTTCGACTGCCACGGGCAGCCCATCGAGCACGCGGTGCGCAAGGCCCTGGGCAACAAGGCGGCGGACCTGTCGGTCGTCGAGATTCGCAACCGGTGCGACGCCTACGCCCGCGAGTTCATCGCCAAGCAGAGCGACCAGTTCCGGCTCCTCGGCGTCCTCGGCCGCTGGGACCAGCCGTACATGACGCTGGACCCCGCGTACGAGCAGCGCGAAATGGAGACGCTGGCGAGCCTGGCCGACGAGGGCCTCATCCACCGCGAACTGCGGGCCATCCACTGGTGCGCCACCTGCGAGACGGCCCTGGCGGAGGCGGAACTCGACTACGAGGACGAAGAGGGGCCCAGTTTGTACGTGCTCTTTGCCCTAACGGACGAGGCGGCCGGCCGGTTGCCCGCCCCGCTCGCCGGCCAGGCCGTCCACCTCATGGTCTGGACGACCACGCCGTGGACGCTGCCGGCCAATTTGGCGGTGGCCGTCCATCCGGACTACACGTACGCGGCCGTGCGGTTCGCAAAGAACGGGCAGCCGGCGGTGGCGATCGTGGCCGAGGACCTCGTCGCCACGGTGGCCGAGGCGGCCGGCCTGGGCGCCGTTGAAACGCTCGCCACCCTGAAGGGCGCAGACCTCCAGGGCCTCTCGTACGCCCATCCGTTCATGGGTCCGCCGCCGGGCGCCGAGGCCCGCCAGGCCTGGGCCGACCCCACGATGGTTACCCTGGACGAGGGCACGGGCCTGGTGCATTCGGCCCCCGGCCACGGCCGCGAGGACAACCTGATGGGCCTGCGGGTGGGCCTGCCCGCCTACAGCCCCGTCGACGCCAAGGGCTGCATGGACGAGACCGTGCCCGAGTGGATTCGCGGCCAGACCGTCTGGGACGCCAACCCGGTCATCGTGAAGCATCTCGAGGACTCGGGCCACCTGGTGCATCACAGCACGGGGCACGTGCACCGGTACCCGCACTGCTGGCGTTGCCACGAGCCGGTCATCTTCCGGGCCACGAAGCAGTGGTTCGTGTCGCTCGATAGCGCGGACCTCGACAAGAGCCTGCGCCATAAGGCGCTCGAGGCGGTGGGCGGTGTCCAGTGGGTGCCCGCGTGGACGGAGTCGCGCATCCGGGCGATGATCGAGACGCGGCCCGACTGGTGCATCAGCCGCCAGAAGGTGTGGGACGTGCCGATCCCGGCCCTGCACTGCGAGTCGTGCGGCCACGCCCTCTTGACGGGCGACATGATGCGGGCCGCCGGCGCCTACTACGGCGAGCACGGGTCCGGCGCCTGGTACGAGGCCGACGCGGCTGACGTGTTCGGCGAGGTTCCCCACTGCCCCGAATGCGGCGCGAGCCAGTGGCGCAAGGAGACCGACGTCTTCGACGTGTGGCTCGACTCGGGCATCTCGTGGGCCGGCTCGTGCGAGGCCGAGGGGTTCGACATTCCCGTGGACCTGTACCTCGAGGGCAGCGACCAACACCGCGGGTGGTTCCAGTCGAGCCTCATCATGGGGGTGGTGGCTCGGGGCCAGCCGCCGTACCGCACGTGTATTACGCACGGGTTCGTGGTGGACGAGGAAGGCCGCAAGATGTCCAAGAGCCGCGGCAACACCGTCAGCGTGCTGGACGAGGTCAACCGCCTCGGGGCGGACGTGTTCCGCCTGTGGATTTCGAGCGTCGACTACGGGTACGACATCCGGGCGTCCGACCACCTGATCGCGAACCTCCAGGACGCGTACCGGAAGATCCGCAACACGCTGCGGTTTCTCCTGGGGAACCTGGCGGACTTCGACGCGTCGCGCGATACGGTCAAACGCGACGCCCTGGAACCCATCGACCGGTGGCTCATGGCCCGCACGCAGCAACTCGTGGCCGACGTCACGGCCCAGATGGAGGCGTTCCTGTTCCACCGGGTGTACCAGATGGTGCACCTGTTTTGCGCGAACGACCTGAGCGCGTTTTACCTGGACGTGCAGAAAGACGCGCTGTATTGCGACGGGCCGGGCTGGCCCCGCCGGCGAAGCGCCCAGACGGCGCTCGCCTGCGCGGCCGAGGCGCTGGTGCGGCTGGTAACGCCCATCCTGGTGCACACGGCCGAGGAGGCTTGGCCGCTGCTGCCCGCCCCGGCCGACGGAAAGCGCGAACCCAGCGTCCACCTGGCCCGGTGGCCCGAGGTTGATCCGGGCATCCTCGACGAGGATCTCCTGGCCGAGTGGGAATGGCTCCAGGACGTCCGCCGCGACGCCTACGCCCTGCTCGAACGGTTCCGGGCCGACGGCCGGTTCGACAAGCACACCGAGGCCCGCGTGGCCCTGGCCGTGGCCGACCCAAAGGAACTCGACCGCCTGAGAGAAGTGGGCGAGGCGGCCCTGGCCGACCTCCTGCTCGTCTCGGAAGTGCGGCTGCTCGGCCCCGACGAGGCCGCCGGCCTCGAAGGCGACCGCGTGGCCGGCTCGGACGCCGGCGTCGACCGGTTCACCGAGGTCAGCCTCCTGCCGCAGACGTACAACCGCTGCGAACGGTGCTGGAACTACCGCCCCACCGTCGGCGAGGGTGACCCGGCGGACCTGTGCGACCGGTGCCGGCGGGTGGTCGCCGAAACACCGTAACGCCTCGCGAAAGAGTCGAGCGCGCTGTCGTTCAAGCCCGCCGCGGAAGCGGCGGGGCAGCCTCGCAGGCGTTGGCATGTGCCACGGCAGATCGCGCATGACCGGCTGCTCCCGCAGCCGGCTCGAACAGCTGCGTGCTCGAAGAGTCGCGGCTTGAATAAGGAAGAACCCATGACGACCGACTACCAACCCGCCCCCACGCAGGAGACCATCGACCGATTCGAGAAGTACGTCATCGGCAACTACCCGCGGCTGCCCCGGGTGGCCGTGCGCGGCGAGGGGCCGTACCTCTGGGACGCCGACGGCCGGCGGTATCTGGACCTCTTCAGCGGCTGGGCCGTCACGGGCCTGGGACACTGCCATCCGCGGCTGGTCCGGGCCATAAGAGAGCAGGCCGGCCGCCTCCTCTACATGCCCAACACGTGGTACACCGAACCGCAAGGCCGACTGGCCGAGTGGATTGCCGAGACCGGGTTCGGCGGCCAGACGTTCTTCTGCAACTCGGGGGCCGAGGCGAACGAGGCCGCCATCAAACTCGCGCGTCTGGCCACACCGCCCAACAAGTACAAGATCATCTCGTTCGAGAACAGTTTTCACGGGCGGACGTTTGCCGCCATCACGGCCACCGCCCAGCCGAAGTACCACCAGGGCTTTCAGCCCCTGGTGCCGGGTTTCGCGTACGCGCCGCTCAACGACATCGAGGCCATCGAGAAACTCGCCGACGATGAAACCTGCGCCATCCTCCTGGAGGTCGTCCAGGGCGAGGGCGGCATCAACCTGGTCGACCCCGACTACCTCCGGGCCCTGCGCGCCCTGTGCGACCAGCGCGGCATGCTCCTCGTCGTCGACGAGGTCCAGACCGGCGTCGGCCGTTGCGGCACGTGGTGGGGGTACCAGGCCGTCGGCAACGCGGAACGCGAAACGGGGAGTGCGGAACCGGCACGGCCGCAAGGCCACGACGATGCCGGGCACCTCGAACCTCGGGGCTCGGATGTCAACGCCCCAAACGCCGACCCGCAATCCGACATCGTGCCGGACATCATGACCATGGCCAAACAACTGGGCGGCGGGGTGGCCATCGGGGCCATGTGCGCACGCCCCGACGTCGCCGAGCACCTGAAGCCCGGCACCCATGCCTCCACGTTCGGCGGGAACCCGCTGGCGGCTGCCGCCGGCTGCGCCGTCTTCGAGACCGTCCGCGACGAGAACCTTCTCGCGAACGCCCGGCAGATGGGGGCACACCTCAGGCGCAGGCTCCTGGAACTGAAACAGGAAACGCCCCTCATTGCGGAGGTACGCGGCGTGGGGCTCATGACCGGCGCCGACCTGACGCAGAACGGACGCGACCTCGTCGCCGATTGCCTCGACCGGGGTCTCCACATCAACTGCACCCACGACACGGTCCTGCGCCTCATGCCGCCGCTCACCATCACGAAAGAGCAACTCGACGAGGGTATCGACATCCTGGCCGACGCCCTGCGCGCCTGGCAGCCCTGAGGTACGCCTCGACGCTATTCGAGCCGCGTGCGGGAGCACGCGGGGACGCTCGACCCCCGTGAGCCGCGCGCCTCGCGGGCGCCCGCGACCCCGAAGGTCGCGGCTCACGACGCGTGCTTACGAATAAGGTGAACGCCCATGCCACAACGCCGCCGCGCTGCCGACCGCCTTCGCCCCGTCCGCATGACGCCGGGGTTCGTCCGCCATGCCGACGGCTCGGCCCTCATCGAGGTTGGGCGGACCCGGGTCATCTGCACCGCCACGATCGAGGCGGGCGTTCCGCGGTGGCTCGCCGGCAAGGGCGGCGGGTGGGTCACCGCCGAATACGGCATGCTGCCGGCCGCCACGGGCCGGCGGACCCGCCGGCCGGGTCCCGGCGGCGTGAGCGCCCGCGGGACGGAAATCCGCCGGCTCATCGGCCGGGCCCTCCGCGCCGGCGTTGCCCTGCCGGCCCTCGGCGAGAACCAGGTCATCGTCGACTGCGACGTCCTCGATGCCGACGGCGGCACCCGGTGCGCCGCCATCACGGGCGGGTGGGTCGCGCTGGCGCTGGCGGTGGCGTGCGGCCGGGCCGACGGCCGCCTCCCCACCGAGGCCGAGCCCCTGACCGACCAGGTGGTGGCGGTCAGTTGCGGCATCGTCGGCGGCACGCCGCTGGTGGACCTCGACTACCAGGACGACCACCAGGCCGACGTCGACGCGAACGTCGTGATGACCGCCGACGGCCGCCTCATCGAGGTCCAGGCCTCCGCCGAAGGCGCCACCTTCGCCAGGGCCGGCCTCACGCGGCTCCTCGACCTGGCGCGCCGCGGGTGCCAAACCCTGGCCAAACACCAGGCCCGCGCGGTAAAAAGGGGGTAGGATACCCCGCATGCCGAGGGTCCGGTTCAGGAAGGAGTGCCCCATGTTGTCACGCCGCCGATGCCTGATCGGCGCGGCTGTGGCGGTCGCCGCCGCTGCGGTCGCCACCGTCGCCAGCTGCGAAAGACTCTCAACCCGCGACGCCGATGCCATCCCCCTGACCATCCTTCTCGTCGAATACGAGGGCCCCGAGGCCGTCGCCAGCGGCCAGCGGCTGGCCGGCGAACTCAAAACACAGGGCCTCAAGGACGTCTTCGTCGTCCAGGGCGACCAGCAGGCCAGCGTCTGTGTCGGCCAATACGATTCCTGGAAAGACCGCGACGCCGACGCCATGCTCAAACGTGTCCGCCGCATCCGCGACGCCCAGGGCCAGTACCCCTTCGCCGGCGTCATGCTCGTGCCCAAGCCCGAACCCAGCCTCGCCAATCCCTGGCCCCTGGAGGACGCCGACGGCCAGTACACCCTGATCGTGGCCAGTTGGCAGCAGCCCGGCCGCAGCGCCCGGGCCCAGCAATACGCCCAACAACTGCGGGCACGGAAGCTCGACGCCTACGTCTACCACGGCCCGTCCAAGAGCACCGTGTCGGTCGGCGCGTTCGGGCCCGAGATTTTCGACGACCCGTCCAAGGTGGGCCAGCCCGGTGCGCGTCCCACGGTCATCGACCCGAAGGTCAAGCAGTTGCAAAGGCGGTTCCCGACGCTGATCCTCGAGGGCCAACCCACGCCTCCCGAGGCCAAACTCAATCCGTACATCGGCGTCATTCCCGGCCGCCAACTCGGCGGCGGGCCGTCCAGCGCCATGCGCGGGCCGCTGTACCGCGTCACGCTCTCGCTCATCGACACCGAGACCGGCCTCGTGGCCGGTCGGCGCCGGGCGTCCGGCGTCGCACCGGGGTCCAAGCAGGTGCCGACCCTCATCGGCGCGCTCGTCCGGCAACTGATGAACGCCCTGGACCCCGCCCGGCCCGTGCGCCTGGGCGTGGCGGGCGTCCTGACGGACGCCGACGCCGCCCAGGCCAGCCTCGACGGCGTGGCCCTGGAAGCCCTGGCGGCCGCACTCGAAGCCGCCGGCGCCGGCAAGATTCGGCTCTACAGCCATCAGGCCGCCGCCCAAATGCTGGGCGCCAAAGGCCTGACCGTCGATCGCATCACCAGCACGCCCGGCTGCCTTAAAGGATTCGAGGGACTCGACTACGTTCTGGTGGCCTCGGTCCGCCGGGCCGATTGACGCGGCGTCTGTAGGAGTACCCGATGCCCCGGACGCTCGTCATCGCAACGCGCAACCGCGGCAAGTACCGCGAGATGGCCGCCATCCTCCGCCCACTCGACGTCAGCCTTGTGCCGCTCGATGCCTTTGGCGACGTCGCGCCCGTGCCCGAGACCGGCGACACCTTTGAGGCCAACGCCCGGGCCAAGGCCCTGGGGTACGCCCGTGCCACCGGGCAGTGGGCCCTGGGCGACGACTCGGGCCTCGAGGTCGACGCCCTCGACGGCGCGCCCGGCGTCCGGTCGGCCCGATGGGGCGGGCAGGACGGCAACGACGCCCTGAACAACCAGACGCTGCTGGCCGCCCTGGCCGACCATCCGCCCGACACGTGGACCGCCCGGTTCCGATGCGTGATGGCCCTCGCGATGCCCGACCGCGTGCTGGCGGTTACGGAGGGTACGTGCGAGGGCCTCATTACGGCCGACGCCGCCGGCTCGAACGGCTTCGGGTACGACCCGCACTTTTACCTTCCCGCTCGGGGCCGGACGATGGCCGAGTTGCCGGCCGCGGAAAAGAACCGCCTCAGCCACCGGGCCCGGGCGCTCGCACGCATGAAAAACCATCTAAAAAAACTCTTGTAGATTGCGCCGGCCGCGGCAAAATACGATGCTTCGCCGGCGCCGCCCGGGCGATGGTATCGCCCCGGCCCGGGGCATAATGGGAGGGGCCTGCCATGGTTCCCAAGTACGTGTTCTTCACCAAGGGGCTGGGGATTCACCGCGAGAAACTGGCCAGTTTCGAGGCGGCGCTGCGCAACGCCGGTATCGAGAAGTTTAACCTCGTCCGGGTCTCGAGCATCTTTCCGCCCGGGTGCAAAATCATCAGCCGCCAGCAGGCCCTGGAACGCCTGAGGCCCGGCCAGATCGCCTTCTGCGTCATGGCCGACGCCGCCACCAACGAGCCCGGCCGCCAGATGGTCGCCTCGATCGGGTTGGCCATCCCCGCCGAGGGCACCCGGTACGGGTACCTCTCGGAACACCACGGGTTCGGCCAAACCGGCCGCAAGGCTGGCGACTACGCCGAAGACCTCGCGGCCCAGATGCTTGCCACCACCCTCGGCCTGGAGTTCAACCCCGAGTCCGCCTGGGACCAGCGCAAAGAAATCTACCGGATGAGCGGCCAAATCGTCCGAAGCCGCAACGTGACCCAGAGCGCCCGCTGTAACAAGAACGGCCTCTGGACCACGTGCGTGGCGTGCGCGGTCTTCGTCGGGCACACGCCCGTCGACATCGATTGAGCCCCGCCCGCCGGCGGACGCCCTACGGCTCGGCCAACCCGTAAAGAAGGATGTTGAGCGCCAACCGCCGGGCGTCCGGCGGCGCCACCGTCCGGGCCCCGTACGTCCGAAGGTCGTCCATGCCGTCCGCCAGGCCGTACGGGCTGTAAACCATCACGAGGTGCCCGCCACGCTCCAGGCCATACAGGACCGGCTCGTTCAACTCCGGCGTCTCGGCCCGGACGGCCTCGGCGTATGTGACCGACCGGATCCGCGACCCCAGCTTGCCGGCGTACAGGGCGTGGTCGGCCGGCAGCCGGGCCAGGCTCGCTCCGGGAAAAAGGCCGGCCACCAGTTTCCGCACGCTCGCGTCAAACGCCGGCCTCCCGCAACACGCGTGGGCCCACAGGAACCCGCCCCGGGCCAAGTACCCCCGCAGGGCCTGCTGCTCGGCCTCCGGCAGGCTGAACGGCTCGTGCCCCGTCAGGTAAAGCACGCTGAAGGCCGCCAGGTCTGTCTTGCCGAGTTGGACGGGTGCCGGCCGGGACCGGACCCGCACGCCGAACCGCTCGGCCAGGTCCTTGAGGACGGAGGGCAGGGCGAACGGGCGCGGCTGCCAATCCGTGCCGTGCACGATCTGGCCAATCGCCAGCGTGCCGCGCTCCGCGTCGCCGGCTTCCGGCAACGTGCGGACACGGGCCTCGGCCAGCCGCTGCGGCAACGTCTGGCCGGCGGTGGCGTACACGGCCAGGTTCTCGCCGAGCCGCAGGGCCGGGGTCGCGCGTTTCGGGTCGGCCGACGCCCATCCGTCCGCCAGGCCCTTCGTCGCGAGCACGACACCCGCCTGGCACCCAACGGGAAGCATCTCGAGGCCAAACGCCTTCGGGTCCACGCGATGGACGGCCCGGGCCAGCGGATGGTCGGCCGGGACCGGCCGGAACGTGGCCCCGGGAAACGCATCGTGGAAGAGGACGCGGATGCTCTGCGTCAGGGCGGCGTCGCCGCCCGTCGGGTCCACGAGCACCAGTCCTCCCTGCCGCACGTACTCCTTCAGCCGCGGCGCCGAGCCGGCGAGCATCCGCAGCGGCCCGCGCCCGGTTACGTGCAGGATGGGCGCCGCCAGGTACTCGGCGAGCGGGGCGACGGCCTCCAGGGTCCGCCAATCGACCGTCTCGCCGCCGACGCGGGCGCCCAGGTACCGGACCAGGCAGTTCAGGTCGCGCGGGTCGCGCCGCCAGGCCCCCGTCCACCGAAGCCGTTGGACGAGCACCGGCTTGTACCCCTTCGCGAGAAACAGCAGGCACAGGGCGTCGTGGTAGAGGCGGTCGGTCCACCGGCCGTCCGACCGCTGCCCGCGGACGAGGATGGTGGTGCCCTCGCGGAACCAGTCGTGGTCGGCAAAGGTGCCTCGGCCCGAGATAACCCCCAACCGCTCCAGGCTGTAGAGCCAGAAGTAGTACCAGGCGTGGGCCCGGTTCGGGTTCTCGTCCAGGGTGTAATGGTCGGCGATCCAGTCGATGCCGTCGTCGAGGACTTCGAGCCGCTCGGCGGTGGTGCCCTGGGGCTCGCCGGCGGCGAGACGCTCGTGGCACAGGAACAGGCCGGCCGCCACCGCCGCCGTGATGCTGCCGTACGCCTCGCCCGGGTCCGGGTCGTGGTACACGTAACTCCACCCGCCGCCGGGCAACTGGACAGAGCGAAAGTGGCGGTCGGCCCGTCGCCAGACGTCGAGGTCGACAGCCGCCCCGGCGCGTTCGGCCTCCGCCAGGGCGAGCAGGGCAAACTGGCTGTTCGAGGCGTCCGGCCGCTCGTACTGCCGCCTTAGCGCCGCCTCGTTCCGGGCCTGCTCCAGGGGCGACCCGATCCGGGCCTCCGCCAGGGCCGCCGTCGGCGGGGTGCCGTAGCCCCACGCCCCCGTCGACGACTGGTGTTCGGCCAGCCAGTCGGCGGCCTCCTGGATATCTTTCGTGTAGCCTTTGGCATCTGCCGACCCGAGGGCCAGCACCTTCAGCGCCACCACGTACGTGCTGCGGTGCTGGAAGGTGCGGACGTGCTCAATGGCCCGGGCCAGGCCCTCGTCGCGGGGCGAGGCGCCGGCTTCGAGGAGGGCATACGTCAGAAGGGCCGTGACGCCGCCCCGTTGGGCGTATTCGGGCCACGTGCCATCCGGTTTCTGGGCCGCCTTCAGGGCGTCGACGCCTCGCAGAATGGACGCCCGCACCTGGGCCCCCGTCACGGGCTCGGCCGCACGGCCGTGGGCCGGAAAAGCGCTAACCGCCACCGCCCAAACCGCCGATACAAGAAGGGCGCTTCGTCGGGCAACGCGGCGTGACCTGGGTGCCGGTACCATCGATAGGGGCCCTGTCGCTCTCGCCTTCGGCGGGCTACGTTGGCTGTATCGACCAGCCCGCGCGGGGGCCTTCAAGGCAAACGGTTCCCCCGCCTTCGACGGCATGATCGGAAACACGATGGATTTCGAGCAGCAACTCGACTCGTTCAAACGCGTGCGCGACCGCCTCGTCGGCGAAATCGGTAAACGTATTATAGGGCAACGTGAAACGATTGACCAGATGCTCGCCGCCCTGTTCACGGGCGGGCACTGCCTGCTCGTGGGCGTGCCGGGCCTCGCCAAGACCCTCCTGGTCCGGAGCCTGGCCGCCGCCCTCGACCTCGCGCCGAAACGTATCCAGTTCACCCCGGACCTCATGCCGTCGGACGTTACCGGCACGGACGTCGTGGACCAGGCGCCGGACGGTCGGCGGGCGTTCCGGTTCGTGCGCGGGCCCATTTTTGCCAACCTCGTCCTGGCCGACGAAATCAACCGGGCCCCGCCCCGAACGCAATCGGCCCTCCTGGAGGCCATGCAGGAACACCAGGTTACGGTGGGGCAGGAAACCTACGCCCTGCCCGACCCGTTCTTCGTCATCGCCACCCAGAACCCGATCGAGCAGGAGGGCACGTACCCCCTGCCGGAAGCCCAACTCGACCGGTTCCTGCTGGCCATCCACGTGGGGTACCCGTCGGCGGCCGACGAGGAACGCATCCTCATGGTCCCCGCCGGAACGGCCGACGTGCCCATCGAACGGGTGCTGGACGGCCACATGCTCCGCGACCTCCAGCGGGCCGCCCTGGCGGTGCCCGTCTCGCGGTACGTGGTGGCGTACGCCGCCAAACTGGTCCGGGCCACCCGGCCCACGGACCCGACGGCCCCGGCCCTCGTGCGCGAGATGGTGGACTGGGGCGCGGGCCCCCGGGCGGGCCAGCACCTGGTCCTCGCCGGAAAGGCCATGGCCGCCATGGCCGGCCGCCCCGCCGTCGCCACCGACGACATCCGCGCCGCCGCCGTACCGGTGCTGCGGCACCGGGTGGCAACCAACTTCGCCGCCGAGGCCGCCGGGCTCGACTCGGTCGCCGTCATCGAGCGGCTGCTGGCCGACGTGCCCGAGCCGCCCGTTCGCCCGCACGCCGAAACCGCCGTCGCCCTCTCGTAAGCGCCGCCGTGAGCGCACCATAGGCGGGTGCCACTGGCGGCTTGCCCGCCAGTGCGTCGCGGTGCGCGGCAGGCCGGGAGATTTACCCGCCTCAGGCGGGCCCGCCGCGCGGAACGTTGTGTATTTGCCGGAGGTTCGCCGGCCCGCTTGCGGGCCGCTTGCCGTTGACGTGCGCGGCAGGCCGGGAGATTTACCCGCCTCAGGCGGGCCCGCCGCGCGGGATAAGGTACCCATGGTCACACCGGAACAATACGTGCTGCCCGAGATCGCCCAAACGGTCCGGCGGCTGGACCTGCGCGCCAAGTTCATCGCCGAAGGCTTCTGGGCCGGCCTCCACGCCTCGCCGTACGAGGGCTTCAGCCTGGAATTCAGCGCTCACCGCGCGTACGCCCACGGCGACGACCCCAAGACCCTCGACTGGACCGCCTGGGCCAAGACCGACCGCCTGTACGTCAAGACGTTCCACGCCGAAACGAACCTCGAAGCGTACGTCGTCATGGACACCAGCCGCTCTATGG
>Ga0272441_10006337_pt1 | contig 19889 bp, 15 predicted proteins | sample SSMProp6N_FD_193582 | JGI IMG/M metagenome (GOLD analysis project Ga0272441, IMG submission 193582) | Marine sediment archaeal communities from Little Sippewissett salt marsh, Falmouth, MA, United States - SSM-Prop-6N | ecosystem: Environmental > Aquatic > Marine > Wetlands > Sediment ... | reverse complement strand
GACTACGAGGAGTTACGCCAAGCCGCCTGCAACGCCTGGCAAGTCGTCTGCCTCGACCCGGAAACCATCAAAACCGTCTGCCACGCCGACTACCTCGATGCCGGCGAACTCAAAACGTGATCGGTATGAGACCCCAGTTGGCCCACGGTGTCCGATCCAGGGGCACGTCGACGTTGTATGGAATCAGCATGTACGACCTCCCCGGTACGTGTCCTGCTCTGTAAAACGTAACACATGCCGGCCGAAGCGACGATTACGAATGCGGGCGAAATGTGGAATGCTGCGGCGATGACCACCCGAGCCCACCCCAACGAAACACCAGCCGCCACAGACCCCGCTACGGCGACAATACGCGCCAGATGAGCCGCGCGACCACGGCGTAGGCGTTCCCCCACGATTCGGATCGGAAGAACTGAACGGGCTCGCCCGGCGACCCCACAAACGGACGCAGCACCCACGCCATCTGGATACCGACGAACGCGTACGTCACGATCCAGACCTGCAGCAGGATGCGGTGCTTCCGCGAGCGATTGATCAACGCCCGGTAGTGCGTCCGTAGAGCCACTTGGGCGGCAACGCTCGCGAGGCCAAGTAGCACCGCGTTAAACAGGACGGCGGTGCCGTAGTCGGTGAAGCTCGCGTACCACACGGCGACGTACGGCGACAGCGAGGCGAGAATAAGCGCCAACACCGCCTGGGTCTCCAGCAGTGCGCGCAGCACTTGGCCGAAGTCACTCCTCAACCCGAGCAGCGTATTCAGCACGAAAAAGCTCGGCAGCGACACACACACCGTGGCGATGAGCAAGAGCGGCACCTTCGTCGCAGAGTAGAACACCTGCCACGAACGATCGGAGCCAAGTCCACCGAAGGTCCCCATGACAGCGCCGAACAACGCCCCACCGACAAACACGAACGCCAGGCAGCGCAGGAGCAAGGAGCGCCAAGCGATCGTCTCGGCGACCTCATGCACCCGCAGGACGCGGTCAGCCTCGGCAAGCAGTGCTCTCACGTCTTCAGCCACCCAGCAGAGTACCCAGTGTTCCCGCGACGGCCTCGAAGAAGTTGGAGTCGCGCTCGCGGAACCACTCAAACGGCGAGGCCGGGCTCCCGATGAAGGGCCGCAAGATCCAGGACATCTGCGCGCCCACCAGCGAGTAAATCACGACCCAGCAGAAGAAGACCAGGCGCACCGACCTCGTCACTCCCTGATCCTCCAGCGGATCCAGCGCCCCGAGCACTTCGGGGGAAGCCTCGGCCTCGTCATCGTCATCGTCATTGTCATCGGGTTGTGCCGTCTCCTCCGACGAGAGGCACTCCGGCATCGGGTACGCGCTCACAACAGACATGCGTTGCAGGGTGCGCAGCAGAAAGCCCAGACCGAGGAACCCGGCGACCGAGAACAGGAGAACGTTGAGCAGGACCATGAACGAGTAATTCTCGGTCGTGATCGAGAAAAACGCCGTGATGGGCCCGAACGACGCCAGGACGGCCAGTGCCACGCCCATCGCCGCCAGCAGGAGCTTGAATACGGCGACGAGGCGCAGCCGGGAGCCGACCAGCGCATTGAAGACGTACAGTGAGGGGAAGGTGACCAATAGCGTCAGCCAAAACAGGGCCGGCACTTTGATGCTGGTCGCCAAAAGCTGCCAATACACCGGCTCCGGGCGGTTGATGAGCGCGTACCAACCCATGAAGAAGCCGTACAACATCCCGAGCAGAACCACGATGAGGGCGACAGGGCCAGCCGAGATGGGCACGTTGCCGCTGCGCAAGTCGGTCAGCCGTGTCGCTTCTCCGCGCAGAATACGATCGATCTGCGTAAGCAAGTTGAACATGCGAACTCCCCGCGTCGTACAGCGCGATCCGTCCCTGTCGACGGCCGCGCCCGCCCGACGACTTGATTACCACTTGTTTTGAAGTCCGGAATGAGCGTCCCGGTTCTGTCAGGACATACGCACTCGACAGTCCTGAGTTCGCGGTATTTCACTATCCCGACGGATGACGCCGGACCCGCCGCTCCGGCGTCGCTGGCCCGGGAGGTGCCCGGCGCCTTATACTGCATGCTTTGGCCTCGGGCCGGTGGCTTCTGAACTGCACCCATCCCGCGGCGCCAGTGTCCGTGAACCAGCTACACGATGGTAGAGGTCCGTCTATGCCCATCATCGACATGCCCGTTGACATGCTCCTCCAGCGCATCCCGGTGGAAGGCGATGCGCCCACGATCGGCGTCGACGAACTGGTCGACATCTTGCCGAAACTGGGTTGCGAAGTGGACGAAGTCGCCGACATGCAGCAGTTCGTCTGCAAGATCTGCGGCAAGATCTACGATCGCACCGAAGCGCAGGGGACCCCCCTGTCCTGCACGAACTGCGGCGCGGACTTCCGCACCTTCCCCGATGAGTTGGACGATCTGGGGCACGCCCGCGTTCTGCGGCTCGACATGCTCGCCGTGCGGCCCGACATCTTCGACCCCGGCGGCATGGCCCGGTACATCCGCGGCTACCTGGGTATCCAGACCGGGCTGACGGAGTACGTGCTGTCCGCTGCCCGCCTCAAGGTCCAGGTCGATCCCGATCTGTACAACGATGACAGCTACCGGCCCTACATCGCCTGTGCCGTCGTGCGCAACGTGGCTCTCGACAACAACACCATCAAAACGGTGATGAACCTCCAGGAAGATCTGCACTGGGCCCTCGGCCGCGATCGCAAGCTCGCGTCGATCGGCGTGTACGACCTCGACACGCTGACCGGCGACACGTTCCACTACGACGCCGTCGATCCGGACGGGCTCAGGTTCGTCCCCCTCGGCTACTCACCCAACGACCCCGACGGCCAACTGACCCCGCGCGAGATCCTCCAGAACCACAAGACCGGGCAAGCCTACGCACACCTGCTACAGCCCCTCAGCAAATACCCGTTGTTGCGAGATGAGGAGGGCACGGTGCTCTCGATGCCACCCATCATCAACAGCGAGTCGACACGTGTAACGATGAAGACCAGCCAGTTCTTCATCGACGTGACCGGCCTGGCGCAGCGTACGGTCGATCGAGCCCTCAATATCATGGTGACCAGCCTGAAGGAGATCATGCCGAAGATCGAGGTCGAGTGCACGCTGATCGAATCGCCCGACGGCGTGCGGATCACACCCGACCTCACACCGGCCGAGATACCGCTGGACGTGCGCAACGCCGCCGAGACCATCGGCGTCGACCTCAACGCCGCCCAGCTCGCCGAGTTGCTCGAGTCCATGGGGCACCGCGTCGACGAGGTCGGCCAAGCCAACACCGTGAAGGTGCTCGTCCCGGCCTACCGCAACGACGTCATGCACGCGGTCGACCTGATCGAAGATGCTGCCATCGCATACGGCTATGAAAACCTCAAGCCCGAGCTGGTCCCGAGATTCACCGTCGGCGCGCCGCAACCGATCGAGGAGCAGTCCGCCATCGCGCGCCGCATCATGACGGGGCTGGGCTTCCACCAGGTCATGACGCTCGTGCTCAGCAGCGAAGCGGCCGCATTCGAGCGCTGGCGGGTGGAACCCGATCCACGCTGCGTCAAGATCGACAACCCGATCAGCACAGAGCAGACTATCTGCCGCGTATCGCTGCTGCCCGGTCTGCTCGAAACCCTGGCGATCAACAAGCAATACGACCTGCCGCAGTGCCTGTTCGAGGTGGGTGACTGCTCCTTCGTCGATCCCGACGCGGAGACCGGGGCTCGCGAGGAACGGTTCATGGCGGCGTGCATGATCGGCGCGCGAATCGGCTACGCGGACATCCGCGCCGTCGCCGACGCTTTCACGCGTGAGATGGGGACCGCGTGCACGGTGGCACCGATCGAGCACGCCAGCTACATCCCCGGCCGCGCCGCCACCTTATGCGCCGAGCAGGACAAACCCATCGGCGTAATGGGCGAGGTTCACCCGGAAGTGCTCGAAGCCTATGGGCTGCGACACCCCGTATCGATCATGGAGCTGAGCGTCGCCAAGCTCTGCCCCCCTGGTGTTTCGTAATCGGCGACCCTATGCCCCGGAGGCCAATGATGCCCGACTCGCCCTACAGCAGATTCGCCAACGAGCAACTGACCCTGCGCGACCACCTCGCAGCGGATCGAACCACGCTTGCCAATGAGCGCACACTGCTGGGCTACGTGCGGACGTCGCTGGCACTCATCATCGTCGGAGCCACCGCGCTGAAATTCGCCGACTCGGCTACGCTCCTCGCGGCCGGCTGCGCGTTTCTGCCGCTCGGTGTAGGCGTGTTGCTGCTGGGCACGCAACGCTATCTGCGGGTGAAGCGCAAGCTGAACGGGATCCAACGGCCCTAAGAACCTACGGCTCGTCGAGTTCGACACGATACTCCACCGGCGTCGCACCGTCCACCGACACGAGGACCGTCCCATCAATCGGTGACTGAACCGTGAACGTCACCACCAGCTCGGACGTATCCGGCGGATCGACACTGTCCATCCGGAAGGTGAGGGTGCCATCCTCGGGAACGAAGCTGGTATTCTGAACCGCATCGACCACGACGTCCTTGGCCGACGTGAAGGTGGATGCCGAATCATCCTCGAGCACCAGGTAGGCCGCCACGAACGTGAGCTGACCGTCGCGGTTGATGTCCAGCGTGACGCTTCCGTCGGCGGTACCCACGTACCAAGTCGTGATGCTGCACGGTCCGTCCATCCGGACGCCCGTGGGCATACTCTCCAGCGACGTGTCGATGTAACCCGTGATAGGGGCCCCATCGAAGACGAGATCGCGCGGCGTCATGTCCGTCGTCTCGGTGTTCCTCCAGAACCAGATGTCGAGCGCCCCGCTGACAACCTCCCCGGCCGTCACCGCGCTGCTACAGCCCGACTCACCGAAATCGACGCAGATGGCGGCCCGGTCCGTGCCGGATACAAACGCGACGCGGGGGCATTCGCCGTACGCATCCCCCCATTCCGGCCGAAGATCAAGCTGTGAATCACCCAGCGTGCTGCAGGCACCGAACACGGACGCAGCGGCCACGAACTGCCGGACGACAAAGTCCACGGCCTCCGCCTGCGCGGGTGTCAGCGTTCCGGGCTCGTCGCCGCGCCCCCCACCGCCATCCCCGGGCGTCGTCCTGTTAATCGGCACATCCCCGTCCACATCCGGATCCGGCTCGTCCCCTTCATCCGCCGGCGAATCGTCTGAATCGTCACCACCCGACCCATCAGGCGTCTGAACCGGCTCATCAGGCACACCACCGTCCGCTGCTGGCGGCTCCGGCGAAGCCCCGTCACCCCCGTCACCCGGAGACTGCCCATTCGACACGCCGTCTGATGAACCTGGGGCCGTCTGCTCAGAGTCGCGCTCCGGGTCGGCGGGGGATGTCGGCTCATCGGCAGGCGAGAACTCGTCCGCGACCTCCTCGCCACCATCGGTAGCGGCCAGTTGCCCCGACGTGCCCATCTCGTCGACTACGCCGGTCGTCTGTTCGTCGCCGGTGAGCGTCTCTAGGTCATCAAACGCGGGGGGACATCCACCAAGGGCAAGGAACCAAACGAGGGCACAGATCGCCAATGTTGACCAGCGTGTCATCGCGCCACCTCCCTTTGCGATGCATGGCCTGGAGCATTCGAAGCATCCAGCGAGGCAAGCACGCCGATTCACGTGCCGAGCCTCGTGCGATCACACCTCCCTAATGCGCTCCATTGTGCCTCACGCGGCAACTCTACCACCTGTCCATCCCCGTGGGGAAGGTCATTGCAAGGGTAATCGGCCCGTGATCACCACCCCCACCGGCCAAACGCTGCCACAACCGCTCCCGGCAGATACCGTTAACGCGTCCCCAGAAGTGAAACGAAAGCCGCGATATCGGCGTCGTTCACCACCCCATCTTCATTGCAGTCGGCATAGAGCCACGTGCAATCGGGGAAGCTCTCCGAATACGCAGCCTCGTCCTGAAGTGCCAGGACCATCGGGTTGATGTCGTCGAAGTCGACATGGCCATCGCAGTTCAGGTCACCCAGACCACCGAGAGGCTCGCACTCATCCGGCACGCCGTTCCCGTTCGCATCTTCGCTCGTGCCGTCGGCGATATCGCATAGATCGAGCACCGCATTCTCGTTGCAGTCGGAGAGCCCGCGGAAGACACACACTGAACCCGCGTTGTCGCCGTTGTTGTCATCCCGGCTCACGCCGACCAACGCGGTCTCACCGCATAGCCCGAGCGACCACCCGAAGAAGTCCTTCGCCTCAGCGTCGGCGGCGAAGAGCTTGGCTTGCTCCACCCAAGCTGCGCCCTCCCACCCGAAGACGTAGGCGGAGCCGGATTTGTTGCCGTTGTCGTCGTCGCGTGGCATACCGACGACCGCTATCCCGTCACCCACGTCCACGGATTCCCCGAAATGGTCCCACATGGCACCATCGGCTGGCAACAAGCGAGCCTCCTCCGCCCAACTCAGACCATCGAACCTGAACACGTACGCTGAACCAGAGTCATACCCGTTCTCGTCATCACCGGGCGCTCCAACGATAACGACGTCGCCCTCCACAGCGATGGCGTTGCCGAAACCATCGCCCGGGGCACCGTCCGACGCGACGAGTTTCACTTCCTCCCCCCAGGCCGCTCCATCGCGTCGAAAAACGTAGGCCGCCCCCGTGCGATCACTGTCCCAGTAGCATCCGACGACGGCCGTATCGCCGGAAAGCGCCACACACGAGCCGAAGAACTGGTTCGCCGAACCGTCCGACGGCAGCAGCTTCGCCTCCTGCACCCACGCAACGCCATCGTACTGGAAAACAAACGCCGCCCCGGAGTCGGCGCCGTTGTCATCGTCACCGGTGGCACCGACAAGGAGGGTGTCGCCCGAAAGACTCACGGCCGCGCCAAACACGTCGCCTGCCGCGCTGTCAGCACCCACGAGTTGCACCTGCTCGCACCAAGTCGCACCATCGTACCGGTACACGAACACCGAGCCGGTCTCCTCGCGCCCCCCTGTGCCGCCAATGGCGGCGAATCCACTGTCGATGGTCGCGGCGTTGTTGAAACCGCCGCTGGAGGGCATCAGCTTGACTTCTTCAACCCAGCCGGTCTCGCCGTCCCGGAAAAAGTACGCGGCGCGCGGAGCGTCGAAGAAGGTCAGCACGACGGCCTCACCGCCGCTCGCCGCCAAGGTGAAGCCGAACATCGTGTCGGGCTGCGCATCGGAGGCGAACAGCTTGAATGTCTCCGTCCCGAGGCACTGTCCGGAAGCGGCGGATGTTCCTGCCAACAGCCCTGCCGCGATGAGCAAAACACCAGCGGCGGGCCAGAAAAACGGTCGCATAGCCGGTCTCCTGTGGGGGGACGTGCGTCCCAGCGCCATATTCAGCGAGCTGCGCGACCACCGCCCTCGGGCACAACACATTGGGCACGCAAGGAAAGGTCGGCAGGAGATGATTCGTCTGCCTCCTGTATAGCATGCACCCGGGGCAGCCTCAAGACAAAACGGGGGACAGAGCATCGCGGACGTTCGCCTTTGGGGACCGATAACCCAACGAAGCCTCGCCATTGAGAGTCCCCCGGTACCCTATGGGGGAGCCGCGACGGCATTCTGAGGAGGAAGCGTAGTTGCGTCTGGTTCGCTCAAAGAAGAAGCCCCCTCCTTCTAATCACCAGATTACCTTCGGACGTCGTCAGGCACACGATCGAGCCACCCCAATTCCACGACGCCCCACAGGCCGATGAGAATGGCCTCCGCCGCATCGTGACGCAAAGATGTCGGCCGCGGAGCATCGGACCAGGTGATAACGCGGCGTGCGAGGGCCTGGGCCGTGCGTTTGGGCTGGTGGCGCTGCTCGCGCGGGTACAGCAGGCATCGACGCCAATCTTCGGCCGCGATGCGCCGCACGCCGATCTCGCGGCGCTCCGCTTCCGTTTCCCAGATGCGAGCCAGCGGGCCACCGCCCTCGAGAACGAGCCAGGCGAGGTCCGGCTCGCCGTTAAGCACGCCGGGCACACCCCGGCGCAGCCGCGCGGCCGAGCCATAGTTCTGTGACCTGTAGCTGATCAGCCGACCGTCGCGCCCGAACAACGCCACGCCGGTTTTCAATCCCAGATCCACCGCGAGCAGAACGCCCATCGCATTCCCGCACAGTCGTCACAAAACCAGCACATCGTAACACACGTGAGCGACGGAGCGAGGGCATCGCCGAGAGCCGGGCCGCAACCCGGGCTACCGGCTTCGCTCGGGATCGTCGGTGACAACGGTGGCGTTGGCGAGATGTCGGCGGACCATCTCGAGGAGTGATCGGCGATCGAACGGCTTGGTGGCGTAGTCGTCGCAGCCGGCGGCGAGGCACTTCTCGCGATCGTGCGCCATGGCGTGAGCCGTCAGGGCAACGATCGGCCCCGTATACCCGCGTTGCCGAAGGACGCGGCAGGCCGTGTAGCCATCGAGCACCGGCATCTGCATGTCCATGATGATGAGATCGAACAGGCAGAGCGACTCCCGGGCCTCGTTCACGGCATCCAGGGCGAGCTGGCCGTTGTCGGCGACGGTCACATCCGCACCAGCCCGCTCGAGAATGCGGGAGATCAGTCGCTGGTTGTCCACACCGTCTTCGGCCAGGAGGATTCGACCATCAATCTGAATCTCCGCGTCCGCAGGCGAGGCTATCGGCTCGGGGACGGAAGCTTCCGCAGCCAGTGGGTGTGAAACAAGAGGCACGTCACCGAGCGGGCCCGTGGCGATGGTGACATGGAAGCAGCTTCCGCGGCCCGGCTCACTCTCGACGGTGATACCTCCGCCGAGTCTCTCTGCCAGGCATCTGCTGATCGTCAGGCCAAGCCCGGTGCCTCCGAACCGGCGTGTCGTGGAGGCATCCGCCTGGGTGAAGGGCTTGAATATTCGGGCGCGCTGCTCGGCAGTCAGTCCGGGGCCGGAGTCGATGACGTCGAACTGCATCAGTGGTTCGCCATCCGGCGGTTCGGTGAGCCGCACCTGAAGGCACACGCGTCCGCGCTCCGTGAACTTGATCGCGTTACCCACGAGGTTGACAAGGACCTGCTTCAGCCGCGTCGGGTCACTGCATATCGTCTCCGGGATGAGTCCAACGCACTCGGCCTCGAGCACGAGGTCTCGCGCGTCGGCGCGGAGCTGCATCAACCCGAGCACATCCGTCACGATTTGTGCGGGGGAGAAGCGAATCTGCTCGACACTGAGCTGGCCCGTCTCGATTTTGGAAAGGTCGAGAATGTCGTTGATGATCGCCAGCAGGTGCCGTCCGTTGCGCTGGATCGTATGGATCGCACCACGGGCCTCCGCCGCGCTCAAGTCCGAATCGAGCAGCGTCTCTGCGAAGCCGAGGATTGCGGTCATGGGCGTGCGGATTTCGTGGCTCATGTTCGCCAGAAACTCGCTCTTGGCTCGATTGGCGGCCTCGGCCAGCGCCGATGCCTCCCGCAGAGCCTCGTTCAGATCAACAAGATCATTCTGCTGTGCGTGCAGTTGGTGCCACTGCGTCTCCAGCTCCATGTTGGCCGCCATGAGGGCAGCCGCATGGTCACGCCGCTGCTGTTCCGTCCGCTTGCGGTCGGTGATGTCGCGCAGCACAACCTCGATACCGGCTCGCCGTCCGTCGTCGTGGACGCGCTGGGCGTTGACGGATACGTCGAGCAACTCCCCAGACCGCTTTTTGATCTGCGATTCGCGGTCGTTCAGCTCACCTTCGTCCTCTAGTTCGCGCAGGAGGGCCGCGCCTTTCCGCTCGTCCGCAAAGATGTGCACAGCGAGCGAGCCGATGAGCTCTTCCGGTTCGTAGCCGGTTTGTGGCTGTACGGACGGGCTGACCACCTCGATACGCCCGTCTTCATCAAGCCGCAGATAAACATCCTGGAACGACTCGAAGATCGCCCGGTATTCCTCTTCGCTGGCTCGGAGAGCTGTCTCGATTCGCTGTCGCCCGGACGCCTCACGCTGGAGTGATTCGTTCACCTGTGAAAGCTCGGCCGTGCGTTGTTCCACGAGCGTCTGAATTCGGGCCGACCGGCTGAGCAACGCCACCCAGAACACCGCCAGGAGCAGCGTGATGACGAGACCGGCCGCAAGCACACCCCACGGTGTCCACGAACCAGCCTCTGAGAGCCGTTCCGCTGTTGGGTAGCAGCGAACGACCCACTCCCGCCCCGCAATAGTAAGCTCTGACGTGGCAATGGAGCGAGTGACATCAGCATCACCCGCCGTGACAGACGAACCGACCGTGCTCAAACCCTCGGAACGGTAAAACTCCACCTCGCCCGTCGGCGACATGCGATCGCTGAGCCGGAAGGCCAGCGATCGACTGGCGGGCATGCCCAGCGCGGCTTCGAGCAACCCCTTCACACGGACGTGAGCCACGACGAAACCCGTGAGGTTCTCTTGATGGTCTTCCATCGTGTCGATGGCTGCCCCGTTACGGTACACCGGCTGGAACACGGCGCAGTGCGTCTCTCCGGACTCCCCCACCGGCAACGTCGCCATCATCCGACCCGAGTCTCGAGCAGCCAGCATCGCCGCCCGATAATCCGGATCCGAAGCCGCGTCGATTCCATACCCCCCCCCGTTAACCGGTGCAGGCTCGATGAAGCTCACCGGAAAACTCGCCTCCTGATCCGTGCGCGGATGGATGCAAAACTGTGTGAGGCCCTCGGCGCGCATCGACCGCTCGAACTCCTCACATTGGCCGCGAGGCACGCGCGGCAACCACTGAAAAGAGCGAAACCCACTCTGATAGTGAAGAGCCTTGTCTACGAACAGGTGGAATTCATCGCGGTCCACTCGCTCGGATGCGCGATAGAGTTCGGCGATGAAGCGAAGGGTCTGGGCATAGCTGCGCGCGGAGGACTTGAGTGCCGCGGTCGAGCTTTCTGCGTCGCGGTGGAATTCACCCAGGAACCGCTCCCGGTCCCAGCGGTACGTCACGCCGGAGACGTACGCGGTGAATACCAGCCCGGTGCAGACGACACACAGCACCGAGATATACATCTGGAAAAGGCGGGGGATGAACCTCGCCGCGAACGTGCCCCCTGGCCTGACGGATTGTCGCCGCGTTCGACTCACGTCGTTTCTCGCCCAGGCGGCACCAGGGTCTCACCGCGACGCCCTTGGCCCACAGCCCGACCGCAACACCGCTACTCGCGAGGCAAGCGAGACGGGCCGGGCAACACGACGTTGCCATCACTGGTCGTAGGAACATCAATCACTTGAATTCGGCGTGGTTGCTGCGCCCTCAACAGGATCCGCAAACCGGTGCTGGCCCATTCGCACCTGCCAATTAAGGAATCGTCGCCCCCGCCGCCGGCCATTACCCAGGGAACACTCAGATCCAGCAGATAGCCCGCGCACCGGTGAGTGCCCGGCCTCGCAAGTGGTGGGATGGGGCACCGCGCTGGTACAGGCCGCTTCTTCTGGGACGCAGCGCCCGGTGAGTGTCATCGCCCGCTCCCTACCCTGGCGCCAGGAACAACACGGCCGCGCCGCTTACGGCGACAAACGCCCCGATAACCGCGCGCGGACTGATGCGCTCATTCTGGATCCGAGCGGCGAAAGGCAGGATGAACACGGGCGTGAGCGAGCACAGGGTCTGGGCGATGCCGAGCGGGGCGCGATCGGATGCCACGAGCGACATCCAGACGCCGAGATAGGGTCCGACCATGGCACCAGCCGCCGTGAACAGGAAACCTGCCCGCCGAGAGCCGACCCCCCGAGGCTCGGTGACGCTGGGCACGCGGGCCCGCCGGCGAAGATGATGGATGTAGAGAAACGGCACAACGCCGACACCCGCGAAGGCCATCCTGACCAGCGTGGCGGCCTGGGCCGTAAGGTGTTGGCTCTCGGGAAGCCATCCGTGACCCATGCCCTGCTTGCTGAGCAGCAGGCCCGCCGCTTGGCAAGCCGCGGCCACGACACCCAGGAGGATGCCACGGGCCCGAAGCTTGCTCTCCACTACGGGCCCACCGCGCGGGCGCTCCAGCACAACCCACGCCACTCCACCCACGGTCAGCAAGACACCGAGCCAGGCAACGCCCTCCAAACGCTCGCCGAGGGCAATCCACCCAAAGAAGGCCGCGAACAGCGGCGATGTCGTCATCATCAACATCGCCAGACGCGGGCCGATGTCGATGTACGCCCGGAACAGCGCCTGGTCGCCGATGGCCAGTCCAACAACCCCTGACAACGCGAGGAACAGCACCTGCCGCGGCAGGACATCCGGGATCCAGGTTCCCGCCAGAAGAAAATGCGTCACGGCCAGCAGGATGATCGCCAGGCCAATGCGCGTGCCGTTAACGACCGTCGCGCCGAGGCGCCGGCCGGCCGCTGTGAAGAAGCACGATGTGGCTGTCCACAGCGCGGACGCCGCCACGCCGGCGGCAGGCCCCACGTATACGTCCAGCCCTTCGACCATCCGGACATCATAGGTTGCCCGGACCCGATTTCCGAGCGTTCGGTCTGGAGCGATCCGCCACCCCGTTCCGAGACTGGGGCACCACCCAAACAAAGAAATGGGGAACCTTTCGCGCGGTCTCGCGACTAAGCACATGCCGGCGCCGCCCCGTACGCGGTGCGGCAATCTCGTACCCGGAAACTCATGGCCGTCAGCCGAGATCTGGCTGGCGCACGTTTATGGAGGCATCCCCATGGGTGTACACACTGCTCGAGCAGCCCTCTGCCTGGCAATCCTCGCCTGGGCCGGTGCGGCGGTCCCGGTCATGGCCGGGATCAAGCTGATCACACTTCCGCCACGCGAACGAGTCGAGATCCAGCTCGACAACCCTCGCGTGACCCTCGTGGAGGAGGAGCGGATCGTGCCCCTGGCACGCGGCGTGAATTAGGTCGTCTTCGCCTGGATGAACACGGCGATCGACACGAACAGCATCCAGTTCCGCTGCCTGACCGACGCCGACAAGATCAACGTCCTGTCCGTATCGTATCCGCCGAACGAAAACGCGCTGACCTGGCAGGTCTGGGCCCCCACCGCCGGGCCTGCGCGCGTGCGTATCAGCTATCTCATCGGTCAACTGGACAAATCGTTCGCCTACCGCGCGATTGCCGCGCACGATGAGAACACCCTGACCCTTCGGCAATATGTCCAACTGCACAACAACGCCAACGAGGAGTTCGGCGTTGCCGGCATGTGGACAGGGTTCGGCGACCGCCTCGAAAGGCCGATCGGGATCAACGAAACCAAGCAACTGCTGGCGGCGAAGTTCGAAGATGTCCCCGTCCAGAAAACGTACACGGCGGACGTCGCACAGTACGCCTACCTGAACAGCGGAAAGAAGCAGCTCCGGATTCCGATGCACTACGTGCTCAAGAACGATGAATCACATGGGCTGGGCGAGTTCCCCCTGCTGTTCGGAAAGGTGCGGATTTTCCAGGATGACGGCCGCGGGTCGCCGGCCTTCATCGGCGAGGATTGGGGACCGTTCACGCCGCGCGACGACGAGATGAAGCTGTACCTCGGTCTGGCCAAGGACGTCGTGGTCAAACGAACCACCGACCGTGTCGACCGAAAGCGCGTGCAAGGCAACCTGTACGACTTCGACATCGTCATTAAGTACGAGATCGAGAACTTCAAGGACCAGAGTGTCGCCCTCGATATCGCCGAGTCGCTGCCCCATCTGCGGAAAGGAATCACCGGCGACGCGCAGCGTCCGGTTGAATGGGAACTCGGCCCGGACGGAACCCTGGGTGAGCTCGTCGACCACGAGAAAACAACGGCCGACAAGCTGACGTGCCATGTCACGCTGCCGCCGCGCGGCGAGGACCAGAAAGCGGTCAAGCTCGTGCACACGCTGCACGTGCTGATCAAGAACGAATGGTAACGAGGAGAACGGCGATGAGGCTGAACCCCATACAAGCGATCCTGCTGACCGCCTGCATCGCGGGTCTCGCGCAGGCAAAGAACGTCGACCTGTCCACCATCCCGCCGCGGGATTCGGTGCAGCTCACCATCTACAACAGTGAAGACCTGACGCTCGTGCGTGAGACGCGGCACGTCACGTTCAAACGCGGGATCAACCCGCTGCAATTCTCGTGGGCCAACACGCTGATCGACCCAACGAGCGTCGACCTGCACTTCAAGACCGAGGCCGACAAGCTCGACCTGCTCGACACCACGTTCCCGCACGACAAGCCGGAAATGCTCTACTGGAACGTCCAGAGCGAGCTGGACGGCGACGCAGTCGTGGAGATCACGTATTTCACGAGCGGGATCACCTGGGCGGCCGACTACGTCTGCGTGACGGACCCGGCCGAAGAGACGATGTCCTTCGACGGCTTTGTCCGAATCACGAACAACTCGGGTGAAGACTACGCGGACGCGCAGATCCGGCTGGTCGTCGGAACGATCAACCTCGTGGAGAAAATCGCCGACCTCGCTCGGCGCGGGTTGATCTCGGAAAGCGTGGCGGAGGAATACCGCCTGGGCGGAAAAGCCGGGAGGCTGCGCCAGCCCGCTCGTAGCGTAGTGCTGGACGAGCTGTCGTCTTCCGTGTTCAAGGCCGATGCGTCAGACGCCAAGAAAGTCATCAAGGAAGGTCTCTCCGAGTACTTCATCTACACGATCGAAGGAACCGAGACGATCAAGCACACGTGGTCGAAGCGAATGCGCTCGTTCCAGGGGAAACAGGTTCCCTTCCGTGTTGAGTACCGATACCGGCCAGCCGAATACGGCGACGCGATGGTCCGGCTGTACCTGCTGCGCAACGACGAGGCGAGCGATCTGGGCACGACCCCCCTGCCGGACGGAATCGTGCTGCTGTACCGCGACAACGCCCGCGACGGCCTCTCCTTCCTCGTGCAGCAACGAACCGAGTACGTGCCGATCGGCCAGGAGATCGTGCTCAACCTGGGGCCGGACCCAGAGGTCATTCATGAACGAATCCGACTGCGAACCTGGCGCGACCACTTCTGGTTCCTGCGAAAAAGCCTGAAGGTCTACTACAGCCCGGACGAAGGCCACCGCATCGACGTCCACGACACCGTCGCCGGCTGGGACGAGCACGAGTTGTGGATCGAGCGCATTCGCAACTACCGGCCGAAGCCCATCGACGTCGAGATCCGCCGCAACTTCGAGGGCCACGTCCTCTTCCGCAGCCAGCTCGACCCGATCCTCTACAACTACCGCAGCCCGCAGTTCCGCGCGCGGATCGACCCGGGCCAAAAGAAGGACCTGCGCTACGAGCTTGTGCACCACAACGGCTACAACAAGAAGCAGGACAACGTGACGCTGGAGACCGGCGACCAATCACCCGGCGAGACCGACTGACCTCGCCCACACGCCGAAGTCACGTCGGGTTACCGCCGCCCCAGCATGCCGGGCTCGACGTGACGGAGACCTCCCACCGAAACCGTAAGTGACTACACGCAAGAGGGTTGCCGCAGCCGAATCGACGAGCTGCGGCAGCCCTTGACCGTATGCAGAGAGAGTGGAATCCGGCTTGGGCACTCGCGCGACTGGCGATAGACCCAAGTGCGTCGCGTAAGTCGCCATTCACGCGCGTCTTCCAAACCCACCCCATGACGAGTACCTTGTTGTCACGAGGCCGATGTGCGAACACTGTCGCCATCCATCGAATCCCGATCATCCGCACCCGGCGCGACCTGGTCGCCGGGGTCAACGCGACAACGCGCACTATCATGGATCAGGAGAATACGTCAGAACGGCTTCTGACGGCACGTAGCTGCCGGTGTTCTGACGCTGGCCCGGTTCTGGTTTTGAGCAACGTGGGGCAACGAATATGAACAGCCCGGACCAGCCTGACGCTTGGCCCGGCCAGATCGGGAGCAGTCGCGATGCATTCAAACCCTGACGAACGCTTGGCGCGCATCCACATGCCCGCGGATGCCGAACACCTCCTGCGGGCACGCGACGGGCGCACCATCATCGTGCCCCAAGACCGTGCCGAACTGATTGAGTTGTCCCTCGGCGGCGTGCCGGACCGCTTCGAGGTCGCCTACGAAGTCCCGCAGCGTGGCCGCGTGGTCGAGGCGGAAGTGGTCCGCTGCCGAAACGGCGTCGCGGTCAACATGCCCGAACCCTACATGCGACGGCGCGACCCGGATTGCATGGTCGTCGCCGACGAGGAACCCTCCGACAAACCGCGTTTCCACGACCGCTTCGGCGCACCATTCACGAACTGGCGCAGCGACATCTTCGCGTGGCTCGCGAAGCAATCACTCATCGTGCTGCCCTTCCGTGCCGGACACCGAGAGTCGAACTACGACGCACTGCTGATCGCCCCCGCGAACGCCGCCTTCTTCGCGGCCGCGCTGGCGGACCTGCAAGGGATGCTCGGGCCCGACGAGCCGGCCGACGAACTCAAACCGCGCGCTGTCATCTACGTCGCCCCCCCCTTCCGCCACTCGCACTGTGACGGAAAGCAGGTCGTCATTCATCACCGTCTCGCCGACCTGCACGAGGTCTTCGCGCTCAACCTCTACCCCGGCCCCAGCGCCAAGAAGGGTGTCTACGGCGTGCTCCTGGCCATCGGTGCCAAGGAGGGTTGGGTAACGGCCCACGCCTCCACGGTCCAGGTCATCACCCCCTACGAAAACGTCACCACCATCATGCACGAGGGCGCCAGCGGCGGCGGCAAGAGCGAGATGCTGGAGTACGCACACCGCGAGCCCGACGGCCGCCTCCTCCTCGGCCACAACCTCGTGACCGGCGAGAAGGTCTACCTCTCGCTGCCACGCGGATGCGAGCTGCACCCCGTCACCGACGACATGAGCTCCTGCCACCCAGATATCCAGAACGACAGCGAGCGCCTCGTCGTCGCTGATGCCGAAGACGGCTGGTTCCTGCGCATCAACCACATCAACGCCTACGGCACCGACCCCAATCTCGAAAAACTCTGCGTGCAGCCCGCTGAGCCGCTCGTTTTCCTCAACCTCTACGCCGTACCCCAGGCAAGTTGCCTGATCTGGGAGCATACGGAAGACGCCCCCGGCGTCCCGTGTCCGAACCCGCGCGTCATCATGCCGCGCAAGGCCGTACCCGGCGTCGTCGACGAGCCCGTCGAGGTCCACGTACGCAGCTTCGGCATTCGCACCCCCCCCTACGCACCCGACAACCCGTCGTACGGCATTGTCGGCCTCCTCCACATCCTGCCACCCGGCCTGGCCTGGCTATGGCGGCTTGTCGCACCGCGCGGCCATGCAAACCCCAGCATCACCGACTCGACCGCCCTGAGCAGTGAGGGAGTCGGCTCCTACTGGCCCTTCGCCACGGGTCGCCAGGTCCACCAGGCCAATCTGCTGCTGAATCAGATTCGTGCCACACCCAAGACCCGTTACGCCCTCATCCCCAACCAGCACATCGGCTGCTGGCACGTCGGCTTCATGCCGCAGTGGATCGGTCGCGAGTACATCGCCCGGCGCGGCGGCACCAAGTTCCGCCCCGACCAGCTCGTGCCGGCCCGCTGTCCGCTTCTGGGCCACACCCTGACGTCGATGCTCGTGGAAGGCATACAGATCAACCCCTGGTTCCTGCAAGTCGAGTTGCAGCCCGAGGTTGGCACCGCGGGGTATGACGCCGGCGCAGCCGTCCTCGGCGACTTCTTCCGCCGCGAACTCGACCCCTACCTCGACGAGGACGACCTCGATCCCCTCGGCCGCAAGATCATCGAGTGTTGCCACGACGGCGGCACCGTCGAAGACTATGCCGCCCTACTCGGGACCGATTGACCGCCACACCACACCGCTTTCGTGTAGGATGCAGCTCATCCCGGCGTCCAGACGACCGCGAACACGCCCGGTACCCAGGATTCCATCCACACCGGCGACACGAAGGTCGTCTGGGCCGGCTGGCTGCTATTGCTGGAACCGGACGACACCGACAGCGACGCCGTTCTGAGGAAGACCACCTGGGGGCTCGACGTGGCGGGCCAGAACCGACACCTCAACAGCCTCGAATCCGCCCGCGGCATCGGCGGCCTGCTGGCGATCGAAGACACCGATTCGAGCACAGGCCCGCCGAGCGGTTCCTAGATACCCTTCGTGCTGGGGTACCAAGTCACCGCTGCTTGATCCTCCTGCGCGGCGTCGCCTTTTTCCGCAGCTCGCTGAGTTTGACAAGCTCTCCATTCTTCCGCACACCCCAGAATGTCCACCCGTTCGTCGCGCGTTGCCGAGCTGCCCCTCCAGCCGCGGAGGGGCTATCGTAGAACTGGCCGTTGAACTTGATGCGACCATTCCGGTACACGACGGCTTTGAATTCCGTTCCCTTATAAGTCGCGTAGATTCGTTTGCCGCCGACGATTCCCTTCAGAGGGCGATCTACGGTTCGCTTCCCGCCCGCACGTCGCGTGGATTTGACTCGTGAGCCCACCCGTCTCGTGAAGATCTCGTCCAATTCGCTGCGCTGACGCTGCTCCATCATCCGGCGCAGTTGTCGTTCGAGGTTCGTCGCCCTACGGAGACGGCCCCCCTGTCTGTTGCCCGCTGGATCGGCAATCCGAAACAGCAACGCCTCAATGTCCTTGATGTGGTCAACCTTGCCGACGAGGTAGAGGCTGAATCGGTTCCATCGCCCAGCATGTTTGTCCCGAAGATGCTGCTTTATTCGACGGCGCAGGTTCACAGCCAGTCCAACGTAGTACAGCCGGTCGCTCTTATAGAGGGCGTACACGCCGTGCTCGGTCTGAACGAGGTCGGTGATCTCGCGATGGTACTTCTCGAACGCCTTCACCGAGATCCGTTCCAGGAATCCGCCAACCAGGGGCCGTGCTTGAGCCATGTTGTCACGCCTCCTCTCTTGAATGCGCCTCTCGGGAAAGACGCCATCGCCTTTCGCAAGCGCCGAGACAACACATACCCACGGATTCTCCTCCGGTGTATCTGGATCGTCAGGATCGGCACCGTCCAGCCAACCCCTTGACAACGTCGTAGACTGAAGCCTTGTTGGCCATGCTGGTGCAGACCTCATTGAAGAAGATGATGCCCCTCACGCGGTCGCCCGGGTAACTCTCCAGCCAATTCGCGAAGTCGCGGATCATCTCGGGCGTCTTGATCGGGACCGGGTAGTTGTGCGTTCTCCTGTCGCGCACACAAAGATGCGGGACGCACGTTGATGGTGCCAGCCAATCAAGCTGTCGCCAGTACGCCTTCCGCGTCACAGCTTCATGAGCCCCATTGGCCAGGGTCTGGGCGCCACTGGCGGCCAGCACATGTGGGAAGTGCCCCCATTCCGGTTCACCCCCGGTGTGGATCCAGGTCTCGATGCCCGGCCGGATGCCCCGAATGTGCGCGATGTACCGCTTGAGATGATCCAGTGTGGCCCGGCCTTTCCACGTCAGGAAATCACGCGACGACGCCTCCAGGTCCACATCCATGTCAGCCTTGAAATGCTCGGCCGTATGCGGGCAGGTACACGTCCCGTGGTCATAGCCGATCCGCTCGAACTGGAAGCTGTCGACCGGGCTGTCCCGGTAGAACGCCAGCAGATCAGCCACCTCGTCCAGCGCAAGCTGCCAACTCCCCGGGCAGTCGGGGCAGAACAGCCACGGCCGTGCCCTCCCATCAGAGAAACGCTGTTGCGTCGCGCCCGGGCAAACCGCGGCAACCTTCTCCGGGTTCCACAACAGCGCGTTCATCATGAGTTGGCAGTGGAAGCCCTTGCTCTTGGCGTACTCGAGCGCTCGGCTCACGAACTCCGTCTGCGGGGCCGCGTTCCGGCAGGTGACGTCCTTCAGCGGCGTGAGTCGCGCATTCTGCACGGGCCACGCGTACCCGTCGTGCTCCGGGCAGTGGAAGGCGTACGAGACCATCATGAAGCTGATGAAGTTCATCCCGGCGTCGGCGCTCCGGTCGATGACGTCCTTCAGATAGTCATAGGTCACGCCCGCCGGATCGGGTGCCTGGTAGTTGATGCCGATCTGCCAGCCAACGTAGTCGGT
>Ga0272441_10006336_pt1 | contig 19894 bp, 29 predicted proteins | sample SSMProp6N_FD_193582 | JGI IMG/M metagenome (GOLD analysis project Ga0272441, IMG submission 193582) | Marine sediment archaeal communities from Little Sippewissett salt marsh, Falmouth, MA, United States - SSM-Prop-6N | ecosystem: Environmental > Aquatic > Marine > Wetlands > Sediment ... | reverse complement strand
GACGATGTGAAGATCGAGGTCGAGCTGATCACCCCGATCGCGATGGAGGAAGGACTCCGCTTCGCGATCCGTGAGGGTGGCCGCACGGTCGGCGCCGGAGTCGTGGACAAGATCATCGAGTAGAAAAAAAAACGCCGTTGATAAAACATAAAGTGAAAGCAGTGGTGAACTGATATGGCGCAGAAAAAAGGCGGAAGAGGAAAGAAGGACGTACGAATTATCATTACGCTTGAGTGTACCGAAGCGAGGGCGCTTGGCAAGACTCCGTCACGCTATACAACCACTAAAAACAGGCGTAACACGACGGGACGGCTGGAGTTAAGGAAATACAATCCGTACCTGAAGCGCTACACACTTCACAAGGAGATCAAGTAAGGCGATCAAGGAGTAACGAAGTGGCTAAATCTAAGCATAAAATACGGATACGGCTGAAGGCTTACGATCATCACCTTCTGGACAGGTCCGCGGAGAAGATCGTGGAGACCGCCAGGAGAAGCGGGGCTGAAGTAGTGGGCCCGGTACCGTTACCGGTACGGATTCATCGGATATGTGTAAACCGCTCGCCGCATGTCGACAAAAAGTCACGCGAGCAGTTTGAGGTAAGGGTACACAAGAGACTGATCGATATTCAAAGGCCGACCCAGGAAACAGTCGACTCCCTGACGCAGCTGGAACTGCCCAGTGGTGTTGACGCGGAGATTCGTATCTAGGACGGGTGAAAAGAAATGGCTCTGGAATTACTAGGACATAAGATAGAAATGGGCAACATCTTCAGGGAAGATGGCTCGCGCGTGGCGGTAACGTTCGTGGAGCTTATCCCGATGAGGGTAACCCAGGTCAAGAGGGAAGATGGCCCCGACGGATACGGAGCAATCCAGGTCGGATGGGATGCTGTTCCGGGACACAAGCTGACACGTGCCGAAGTTGGACACCAGAAGAACATCGACGGTATGCCTAACCGAAGGCTAACGGAGATACGGGTGGATGATCCGTCGTCGTACGAGGTCAACCAGATAGTGGACGTCAGTGCTGTAGGCATTGGAGCCAGGGTGGACGTTGTCGGAACAAGCAAGGGACGCGGATTCGCCGGTGTCATGAAGCGTCACGGATTCCACGGCCAGTCATCGAGCCACGGCACATCCAAGACACACAGGAAGCCCATGTCATCGGGAGCAACCGATGCGGCCCGTGTATTCAAGGGAACGCGAAAGCCCGGACACATGGGTAACGTAAGGGTCAAGGTACGCAATCTTGAGATAGTCTTCATGGATGAGGACAGCGGAATTGTAGCAGTCAAGGGTGCAATCCCCGGTCCGAACGGCGGTCTTGTAAGGATTATCCCACACGCTCAGAAAGAGAGTGCATGACGGGAGTGACTTAAATTGGCAAGTATAAGTGTATACGACATAGAAGGAAAAACCACCAAAGAGATCGTTATAGACACGATACCGGATGGTTTTGAACCGGACAGGGTTCTTATCGCGAAGAGCCTGAAACGGCAGCTTGCGAACGCACGCAGCCAGTACGCTCACGTGAAAACCCGTTCGGATGTTCGCGGTGGCGGACGGAAGCCGTTCAGGCAGAAGGGCCTCGGACGTGCGCGCCAGGGAACGATCCGTGCGGCACAGTGGACCGGTGGCGGCGTTGTTTTCGGTCCGCATCCGGAACGGAACTTCACGATCGGGATGAACAAGAAGGAAAGAAGGGCTGCTCTGAGGCATCTGATCTGGTCAAAGATACAGGATGGCGACTGGCTTCTCTTCAGCGATATCGAGATGGACGTACCGTCGACGAAGAAGGGCAAAGCCTTCATCGAGTCGCTCGGTCGCGAGGGCAGGTTCCTTGTAATATTACCGTCCGACGAGAAGTTTGTGAATTTCACAAAGAGTTTAAGGAATCTCTCAAATGTGAAGATACTGAGTCCGGATCGTCTGAACACATTCGATCTTCTTCACAACGACACGGTACTGATGCATGAGATTGCTTTTGAGACTGTAAGGAACACCTGGCAGGTGTAAAGAAAAATGGAAACGTACAGAATTCTTATAAAGCCACTTGTAACCGAGAAGTCGAACCTTGGACCGCAGGACCAGCAGTACACCTTCGTGGTCGACAAGCGTGCATCGAAGCACGAGATCAAGCGCGCCGTGGAGGAGAGGTTCAAGGTAACGGTGGTAAGCGTGAACACCGCGAATTTCTACGGCAAGGTAAAGGGACGCGGATATCGTTCGAAGGGAAAGAGGCCGGACTGGAAGAAGGCCTACGTGAAGCTCGCCAAGGGCGACACGATCGCCGAACTTTACGAGGATCTTGGATAAGAAAAGGAAACAAAACGCTTTTTAAAGGCGGCTGAATACAATGCCGGTTAAGAAATACAAGCCATACACACCATCCAGACGGTTCATGACGACACTCGTTAATCCGGAACTTCAGCGTGAGAACAAGCCGGAGAAGAGTCTTGTCAGGGGCAGGAAGGGAACTGGTGGAAGAAACAACAATGGCCGCACGACCGTAAGGTTCCGTGGTGGCGGACACAAGCGAAGGATACGTCTTGTTGATTTTCATCGCGACAACCATGGAGTACCGGGCCTGGTAAAGAAACTGGAATATGACCCGGGACGAAGTGCGAACATAGCATTGATATTCTTCAGGGACGGCGACAAGCGATACATTCTTGCGCCACTTGGACTGAAGGTCGGCGACGAGGTACTGGCCGGTCCGGATGCGCCGGTCGCGGTCGGAAACTCGCTTCCACTCTCAAGGATACCGCTGGGCACGGAGATTCATAACATAGAGGTAACACCGGGCAGTGGCGGAAAAGTAGCAAGGAGCGCGGGCATTGTGGCTCAGCTTCTCGCAAAGGAAGGCAAGTGGGCGCAGGTCAGGATGCCGTCGGGAGAGATGCGCAGGTTCAATCCTAACTGTTACGCAACTATCGGGCAGGTAGGAAACCTGGAGCATGAGAACATCGATATAGGCAAGGCTGGCCGGTCGAGGTGGCTTGGACGAAGGCCACATCAGCGAGGCACGGTAATGAACCCGGTTGACCATCCACATGGTGGAGGCGAGGGCAAGTCGAACTCAGGACGCCCCCCGTGCTCACCGTGGGGAGTACAGGCCAAGGGTTACAGGACGAGAAAGAAGAGAAATCCATCTGATGTATTCATCATCCGAAGGCGCCGCAAGGGTCGAAGCGGTTAAGGGATGAGCCAGACAAAGGGATAAAGAAAAACAATGTCACGATCGAGTAAAAAAGGCCCTTACGTTGACGAGAAGCTTCTCGCCAAGATTAACAGGATGAACGAGACGGGAGACAAGAAGGTTATCCGGACGTGGGCGCGCGCATGCACGATAGTCCCGGAATTTCTCGGGCACACGATAGCGGTTCATGACGGACGCAAGCATCTTCCGATCTACATCACCGAGGCGATGGTAGGACACAAGCTTGGCGAATTTGCCCCTTCGAGAATTTTCAGGGGGCATGGAGGCAAGCAGGCCAAAGCCAAGTCAGGCAAGAAGGGATAAAAGAATGAGCCGGATCAAACCGGCCGGGAGTGACTGATGGAAGTCAAGGCAACGAGCAAGTTCGTACGCGGATCGGCGATAAAGTTTCGAAGATACCTCGACCTGATTCGCGGAAAAGACGCCCAGGAGGCGTTGAACATAATGGACCACATGCCCGGCAGCAACGCCAGGGTAATATACAAGACACTGTTATCCGCCTGTGCGAATGCGGACCATAACAATTCCCTGCCGATCGACACCCTGAAGGTGACGAAGGCGTGGGCGGACAAGGGTCCGGTGATGAAGCGGTTTCGGCCACGTGCGCGCGGACGTGCATTTCCGATCCGGAAGCCGATCAGTCATGTGACTATCGTGGTTGGACCGAAGGGAGACATAGATTAATGGGACAGAAGGTACATCCAATCGGGTTCAGGCTTGGGATATCCAAGAAATGGTCAGCTAACTGGTATGCGTCCCCGAAAATGTTCCCTGACATACTTCACGAAGATCTGGTACTGAGGAAGACCCTCAAGAAGATGTTCAGGAACGGGGCAGTGGATCGTATCGTAACCGAACGCGATCCCGGCCGTGTCAAGATCGTTATCTACACATCCCGACCAGGTATCATAATCGGATCAGGCGGAAGCAACATCGAACGTGTCAGGCGTGAACTTCAGAAGCTGGTAAAGAGCCAGGTTCTCATCAACATCCAGTCGGTGGACCGGCCGGATCTCTCGGCGGCACTGAACGCGCAGTCGGTTGCGATGCAGCTGGAGCAGCGCAAGAGGTTCAGGAGGGTATGCAAGCAGACGATCAGCCGGATCATGAAGAACAAGGCACTTGGGGTCAAGATCATGGTCAAGGGGAGGCTGGACGGAGCCGAGATGGCGAGAATGGAGACATTCCGGGAGGGTCGTGTTCCTCTTCACACGCTGAGGGCGGACATAGACTACGCGTACGAGATCGCGAGGACAACGTACGGGGTAATCGGAGTCAAGGTATGGATTTACCGTGGCGATGTCCCGACAAATCTGCGCGACGTAAAATGATCTAAGTGGCGGAAGAATAAAATGCTTCAACCGAAAAGAACGAAATACAGGAAAAACCACCGCAGGTACCCGCATGGTGTTGCCCGAAAGGGAAACACCCTGGCATTCGGAGTGTACGGGCTCCAGGCGCTCGAGGGTAACTGGGTAACGGCCCGTCAGATAGAGGCCGCGCGTATCGCGATGACCCGTCACATCAAGCGTGGCGGTAAGGTCTGGATCAGGATATTTCCGCACCTGTCACTCACCAAGAAGCCTGCCGAGACCCGAATGGGCAAGGGCAAGGGCAACCCGGAGAAGTGGGTTGCGGTAGTGAAGGCGGGAACGGTGATGTTCGAGATCGGCGGGGTATCGGAAGAGCTTGCGAAGGAAGCCATCAGGCTTGCGGGACACAAGCTCCCGATGAAGACAAAATTCATGAAGAGAGTCTAGGCAGGCAATTACGGAGAGCGAAAGATGAAGTCTAAGGATAATTTAAAGGAATACCGTGAGATGGGCGAGCGCGAACTCAGCGAGAAGTACAACGAGCTGTCACGCGAGCTTTTTAACCTTCGCTTCCAGTCTGCCACGGCCCAGTTGTCATCACCTGCAAGGTTTAAGCAGGTGAGGCGGGACATAGCAAGGCTGAGAACGGTTGCGAAGGAAAGGAACCTCACAATCAGATGAGGAAGCTATGAGCGAAGCTACAGAAAATACAACGATGAAGGCGCCACGCCGCAAGATACTGAAGGGTGTCGTGGTGTCTGACAAGATGGACCAGACCATCGTCGTAGCGGTTGACCGCAAAAAGCGTCATCCGTTGTACGAGAAGATCATCAGGCGCACGAAGAAGTACATGGCGCACGATCATCGGGGCGAAGCGGGAGTAGGCGATTTCGTGGAGATCGAGGAAACTCGCCCGCTTTCGAAGAACAAGCGATGGCGTCTTCTGAACATAATCGAGAAGGCGCGCTAGGTGCCCCAGGGATAGAAGTATCCAGGGCATGAAGAAGTAACGCCCCGAACGGGCTGTAAAGAAGAAAGGACGATGGAACAATGATCCAGCAGGAGACCCGTTTAAAGGTAGCGGACAACTCCGGCGCCAAGGAAATACTCTGCATCAGAGTTCTTGGTGGATCGGGGCGTCGATATGCACGAATAGGCGACGTCATAGTCGCCAGCGTTAAGAAGGCGCTTCCGCACGGCAATGTAAAGAAGGGAAGCAAGGTCAGGGCGGTTGTGGTTCGAACACACAAGGAACTGACCAGATCTGATGGAAGCAGGATTCGATTTGACGATAACGCCGCTGTAATACTCGCGGCAGACGGGACGAACCCGGTTGGAACTCGTGTTTTCGGGCCGGTTGGACGAGAGTTAAGGGAAAAGAAGTTCATGAAGATCGTATCGCTCGCTCCCGAGGTTCTCTAGCACGAAAGGAAATGATCGCAATGGCGATATCGAAGAAAAGCTCGAAACCCAAGAAGAAGTCACCGAAGTACCGGATCAAGAAGAACGACACGGTATATGTTCTTTCGGGTAAGGACCGTGGCGCGTCCGGCAAAGTGCTCGAGGTTAATCCCGAGAAGGATCGAGTGACGGTTGAGGGCATAAATATAGTCAAGCGACATCGCAAGGAGTCGCAGCAGTCGGGTGGCGGTGGAATAACCGAGATGCCCGCGCCGATTCACATCAGCAACCTTGTGGTTGTGTGTCCTCACTGCAAGAGCAGGATGCGGCCTGTAAAGAAGGCGATCGAGAAGACAAGCGAGGGCAAAACAAGAAAGTACAACGTGAGAGCCTGCCGTAACTGTTCCGAGCAGCTTGACACGATGTAGGAGCGATCTGACAAAGAGGTTTTGAAAAAATGGCCGACAAGGAAGATAAAAAGAAAAAGAAAGCCAAAGCCAAGGGCAAGGAAAAGCCCCAGGAGAAGAAGGCAGAGGCGACACGCCCTGCAGCGACTCCACAGTCGAGGCTTCTGAAGCGCTTTCGGGAAGAGATTGTGCCCGCACTCCAGAAGGAATTCACGTGGGACAATCCCCACATGGTTCCCAGGCTGGAGAAGATAGTCATCAACATGGGTGTTGGTGAGGGTGCGCGCGATTTCAAAATGATCGAGGCGGCGATCAAGGACCTTACGATCATCGCGGGCCAGAAGCCAATGGTCACGAGGGCGAGGACGTCACAGGCCGCCTACAAGATCAGGACCGGAATGCCCGTTGGGACCATGGTCACGCTTCGCAGCAACAGGATGTACGAGTTTCTGGACAAACTTTTTAACATTGCGCTGCCGAGGGTAAGGGACTTCCAGGGGCTTAACCCGAACTCGTTTGATGGTTCGGGGAACTACACCTTCGGAATACGTGAGCAGCTTGTATTTCCGGAGATTGACTATGACGAAATCGACCGTGTGCGCGGTATGGATATAACGATAGTAACGACGGCTGAAAACGACTTACATGCACAGGCACTTCTCCGCGAGCTTGGATGTCCATTCAGGAAGGAAGGAAGCAGGTAAAGCGGGAAGCCTGGCAGAAGGTATAAAAAACATGGCTAAGAAAAGCATTCTGGCGCGAAACGAACGAAAGAAGGGGCATTCGACCCGTCACACCAACAGGTGTCGAATCTGCGGGCGAAGCCGTGCATACATCAGGCGTTTTGGGCTGTGCAGAATCTGCTTTCGTCAGCTCTACCACGAGGGAGTAATCCCCGGAGTGAGGAAGGCAAGCTGGTAAGCACAGAGAGGTTATAATGATTAACTGGTATAGCGCAAGAAGGAATGAGAGGAGCAGAGATCAACTATGGTCATGACCGACCCAATTGCGGACATGCTGACCCGGCTCAGAAATTCAACGATGGTCTCAAAGAAGACCTGCGATGTTCCGTATTCGAATTTCAAGAAGGCCATTGCGAACGTCCTGAAGCAGGAAGGATTCGTGCTGGGCTACGACATCCGGCTGGTCAACAACCGTAAGATGATTCGCTTCTACCTGAAATACGCAGGCGAGAAAGATCCGGTCATCAAGGGACTGAGACGCGAAAGCACTCCTGGCCGAAGGAAGTATGTCGGCTACAAGGAGATCCCATACGTATTTGACGGGCTGGGCGTAAACATTATGTCCACCTCGAAGGGCCTTATGACCGGCAAGGAAGCAAAGAAACGGAAGCTGGGAGGTGAGCTGATCTGCTCGGTCTGGTAGACCGTGCAATGGATCGGACGTTATGTCACGAATAGGCAATCAACCAGTCCAGATTCCGGATGGAACAACGGTAACAATCAAGGGTAACGTTGTCGAAGCAAAGGGACAGCACGGCACTCTTTCGGTGACTTTCAACGACAGGGTGTCAGTGGAAATAGAAGACGGTCTTGTCAGGGTTCATAATGTTGGCGGGCTGAAGGAAAACAGGAAGTTTCACGGTTTATACCGCTCGCTGATAAACAACATAGTCATTGGAGTCAGCGAGGGATTCACACGGATCCTCGAGCTGGTCGGGGTCGGTTACCGTGCATCGGTCGCCGGCAAGGAGATCGTACTCGAGGTTGGATATTCCAACCCGAAGAAGATAGCGATTCCGGACGGCATGAAGGCGGAGGTCGACAAGAACACCGTCATCAGGCTCTGGGGGCCCGACAAGCAGATAGTCGGCCAGTTCGCTGCGAATATACGTGAGATCCGTCCGCCCGAACCCTACAAGGGCAAGGGAATTCGATACAAGGACGAGCGAGTAAGGCGCAAGGCCGGTAAGGCCGGAGCTATCGGTACGGGTGCATAAGCCAGATACAGGAATTTAAGTCATGGATACAAAGAAGAAACGTCAACTTAGACTTAAACGTCATCGTCGCCTGAGGAAAAAGGTACGGGGCACGGCGAGTCGCCCGAGGCTTGCGGTTTTCAAGAGCCTCAGCCATTTCTACGTTCAGGCAATAGATGATGACAGCGGACACACTCTCGCGGCGGCCAGCAGCAGGACAACGGATCTGAAAAAGTCCGGAGGAAACACTCAAACCGCGAAGGCGGTAGGCGAGCTGTTTGCCGAGAAGTGCAAAGAAGCGGGCATTGAATCCTGCGTGTTCGATCATGGCGGATTCGGATACTGTGGAAAGATCAAGGCATTTGCCGACACACTGAGGTCGAAAGGATTGAAGTTCTAGGCCGCATAACGTGGTCAATATGAAAGATCGAGGAAGATCAGGACCGGACGGTATGGTAGAAGAAACAAAAACAAACGGTTCCAGCGAACAGGAAGAGATAGTCGAGGTTATCGAGGAAGAGATAATCGAGGAAGTCTCCGAACCGGCACAGCTGGTAGACCGTGTAATCCACATCAATCGTGTGGCGAAGGTAGTAAAGGGTGGTCGGCTGTTCCATTTCACCGCGCTGGTCACAATGGGTGACGGCCAGGGGAATGTCGGACTTGGTTACGGCAAATCCAGGGACGTACTTGGAGCCATAAAGAAGGGCCAGGACCAGGCTCGAAAGAACATGATCATGGTTCCGATCGAGAAGGGAACCATACCCCACTCCATAACGATGAAGTATGGAGCGGCGAAGGTCTTCCTGAAGCCCGCCAGCGAGGGTACCGGAGTAATAGCGGGCGGACCTGTACGCGCGATCCTCGAGGTCGCCGGAGTGGAGAACGTGCTGGCCAAGTCGATTGGTCGCACGAACACGAAGGTAAACGTAGCCAGGGCGACATTTGAAGCGCTGAAGGAGCTCAAGACTCTTAACGAGGTCCAGGCGCGACGTGCCGCCGGCGGAGAGATGTAAGGTAATAAAGAGGTTATTAAGATGAAACTCTCGGATCTTCCAAAGGACCCTGCTTCACAGAAGAAGCGCAGAAGACTCGGACGAGGCCTGGCACAGGGCCAGGGACGATACTGCGGCAAGGGTCGCAATGGTCAGAAATCTCGTGCCGGGGGGGCGAAGCCCTATCCGTTCGCCGGAGGAGCGCTCCCGCTTTACAGGCGCATTCCGAAGATCGGCGGATTCAGGAATCCAAGGCGTGTGGAGTATGTCCCGGTCAACATAGACCAGGTGGTCGCTCTAGAGCTTCCGGAGGGAACACGTGTCTCACCGGCCCTTCTCAGGGAGAAAGGGCTTGTGAAGGAGAAGGATGCCAGGATCAAGCTTCTCGGTCGTGGTGAGATGGTCAGGTCGCTTTCGATCGCGGTACATGCGATCAGCGGCAGCGCAAGAGAAAAGGTTGAAGCTGCAGGTGGCAGCGTTGAGATAATAAATCCTTACGCCGATAAGGAGAAGAAGGACAAGGAATAAACAGAGGAGAACTCTTTTTATCAAACTAATTCCGGATCGGCCCGCAGCGAGGGTCGTAACGAGATAACAGACGAGGGATAACGAGCGTGAACGAAAAAATTACAACTGTGTTCGTCAACGCGATGAAGGTACCGGATTTGAGGAAGCGTATCTATTTCCTGCTCGGTATGTTCATTATCTTTGTTTTCGGTGCCCACATTCCGGTACCGGGTGTTGACGCCACAAGGTTGCTGGATTTCTTCCAGGATTCCAACCAGAGCAACAATACCCTGTTTGCCCTGCTGGACATATTTTCCGGAGGCGCTCTCAAGCAGTTCTCACTCTTCGCACTGGGTGTAATGCCCTACATTAACGCAAGCATTATCTTCAACCTCCTCGTGGTCATCATCCCTCAGCTCGAGGAACTTCAGAAGGAAGGCGAAGCTGGCAGGAAGCTTATCCAGCAGTACGTAAGGTACTCTACTGTCTTCCTCGCGGCATTCCAGGCCATCGGATTCCTTACGCTGTTCAGGCGTTACGGGGTCCTGAGCGTTCATGGTGGCGAGACCAGCAGTGCGGTATTCAGCGTTATTCTCATCGTCTGCACGATGACCGCGGGTGTATTCCTTCTCATGTGGATCGGCGAGCTGATAACCGAGCACGGTATTGGCAATGGTGTGAGTCTTATCATCTTCGCCGGAATCGTATCGCGTATCCCGATGACATTCCTTGGCGATTTGAACACCGCGTACATGTCATCCGGAGGCGCACAGGGTGGTGTCGGAGAGGTTATCAAGACCCTGGTGCTGTTCTCCGCCCTGTCGGTTGGAATGATATGGTGCATCACCTACATGCATCTCGCCGAGAGGCGCATCCCGATCCATTACGCGAGGCGTCAGGTCGGCAGGAGGTTCTACGAGAGCCACACCCATCATCTTCCGCTCAAGGTAAACATGGCGGGTGTAATCCCGATCATCTTCGCGATATCGGTACTTCTTATTCCCAGCACGATCGCGACGTTTTTCAACCCGATGAGCGAGAACGCGGTCGCGAAGGGATTCATCTGGTTCGGAAACTGGTTCCCGAACTCATGGCTTTACTTCCTGGTTTACGCGATCCTGGTAATGATATTCACCTACTTCTACACCGCGGTTACGTTCAACCCGAAGGACATCGCGGAGAATCTCAAGAAGAACGGCGGGTATATCCAGGGAGTACGTCCGGGACCGAGAACCGAGGCGTACATATCGAGAATCCTAGAGAGGACAACATTTCTTGGCGCACTCTACCTTGCCACGGTAGCTGTTGTACCCAGCGTGCTTTACATATATGTGTTCAGCAACATGAGCACGCTGAACCTGATCGGCGGCACGAGCATACTGATCATGGTGGGTGTTGCACTCGACACGGTACGCGAGCTTGACGCGCGTCTGACGATGCTGAAGTACGAGAGCGCGCTTGGATAGAAATTATCCGCCTGTTGCGGATACGAATAAATCTGATATAATGGATCGTTTGCGCTTTTTGGATAAGCGATCAGATGGAAAAAGGAAATAATGACTGACTACGTAAAAAGACTTCTTCTGTTCGGACCTCCCGGCGCCGGCAAGGGCACGCAGGCGGCGAGGGTATCCGAGCTTCTCGGTGTCAGGCACATAGACACGGGAAGTATTATCCGTGAGAACATCTCGAAGCAGACCCCGCTCGGGCTTGAAGCCAGGTCGTATGTCGAGAAGGGCGAGCTTGTCCCGGACGCGACGATAATCAAACTTATTGAAGACAGGCTTGGCTGGGACGATGTAAAGGATGGCTGGCTTCTTGACGGTTTCCCGAGGTCGCTGGAGCAGGCGAAAGCGCTCAGCGTCATGGGACCCGGCGGCACAGAGGTTGTCGAGAGAGTCGTATTTTTCGAGGTGCCCGAGGAGTTACTTTTAAAGAGGCTCACGAACCGCAGGGTCTGTGTTGACTGCAAGGCTGTATACAATCTTGTGACGCTTGCGCCGGTCAACGAGGGGATCTGTGACAAATGTGGTGGGGAGCTTATACAGAGGGCGGATGACAACGAGGAATCGGTAAAAACACGTTTCAGAGTATACAGAGAATCGACTGCACCGATCGCTGAGTACTACGAAGAGAAGGGACTAATAGTGAGAGTGGATGGCAGCGGTCCGGTGGAGGAGGGAACGAAGCGAACGATGACCGCGCTAGAGGTCTGAGTCGCTGTCTCTCCGGAGAAAAGGATATGCCTAAAGAAGACGCAATAGAAGTTGAGGGCGAAGTAATCGAAGCCCTGCCGAACGGGATGTTCAAGGTCCGGGTGAAGCTTGCGAAGGACGAACATGAAGTTCTCGCGCATATATCCGGGAAGATTCGGATGAGTTTCATTCGAATCGCCTTGGGAGACCGTGTCAAGGTGGAGCTGAGCCCGTACGATCTGACCCGTGGAAGAATAGTATGGCGTCTGAAGTAGGCATGAAAGGACTGAATGAAAGATGAAAGTTCGCGCCAGCGTAAAAAAGATATGTATCAAGTGCAAGATTATCAAGCGACATGGTCGCGTGATGGTAATCTGCGAGAATCCCCGCCACAAGCAGAGGCAGGGATGAGTGAAGGAGCGGATAACAAGTGCCACGTATAGCAGGAATAGACATACCGAATCGTAAGCGTGTGGAGATCGCACTGACTTACATTTTTGGAATCGGATTGACCAGTTCGAAGAAGATTCTCAAGGTGACCGGGGTAGACCCGAACAAGCACGCACAGGATCTGACAGAGGACGAAGTGGTAAAGATCCGCGAGGAGATCGACCATAACTACATGGTAGAGGGAGATCTTCGAAGGAGCGTGGTCGAGAACATCAAGCGAAAGATGGAGATCGGCTGCTGGCAGGGGCTGAGGCACAGGCGCGGGCTTCCGGTACGGGGACAGAGAACGAGGACGAATTCGAGGATGAGGAAGGGACCGAAGAAGACCGTAGCCGGAAAGCGAAAGGCTGTTAAATAAAGACAGGAAACAACTATGGGCAGACGACCGAGACAGAAAGGTGGAAGACGTCGCGCGAAGCGCCAGGTATCGCATGGTGTAGCGCACATCAAGTCCACGTTCAACAACACGATCATTACGATCAGCGACCAGGAAGGCAACACGCTGACGTGGGCGTCCGGTGGCACGAAGGGATTCAAGGGTTCGAGGAAATCGACCCCGTTCGCGGCCACACAGGCGGCCCGCGACTGCGCCAAGCGTGTCCAGGACGTCGGGATGCGTCGAATAGATGTTTACACGAAGGGACCCGGCAGCGGACGTGAAGCGGCCATTAGGGCGCTGATGTCCAGTGGACTGGAACTGGGGATCGTAAAGGATATATCACCGGTTCCGCACAACGGTTGCCGCCCGAAGAAGAGAAGAAGAGTCTGAGACTTACGAGGAGCATATAAAGGTGTCACGATACACAGGACCAGTTTGCAGATTCTGCCGCCGAGAGAAAACGAAACTTTTCCTCAAGGGCCAGAGGTGCTTCAGCCCGAAGTGCTCGATGGAGGAGGGACGCAATCCGCATCCTCCGGGAGGCCAGAAGTTCGGTCGACGAAGGACATCGTCGGACTACAACTCCCAGCTTCGGGAAAAGCAGAAGGCCAAGAGGATATACTGCATAGGCGAGCGGCAGTTCAAGAACTATTACAAGAGGGCGGCCCAGCGCAAGGGCGTAACGGGCGAACAGCTAATCGAATTCCTAGAAAGGCGTCTTGACAACGCCGTGTACAGGATGGGATTCGCCGTATCGCGATCGCAAGCGCGCCAGCTTGTCGGGCATGGACATTTCCTCGTAAATGACAGGCCGGTCAACATTTCGAGCTACCAGCTTCGCGATGGTGATGTAATCCAGGTGAAGGAACAGAAGCGCAGAGCCGCTCCGTTCCAGGAAGTAATAAACCTGAAACCTGAAGACTGCACATATCCATGGATCGAGATGGACTATGCCAGGCTGAAAGGCATGTACAAGCATGCCCCGATGAAGGGCCAGTTCGATCACCAGATCCAGGTTAATCTTATAGTTGAGTTTTATTCACGATAACGGGTACAGGAGGGACAAAGCCTTCATGGCCAACGTTACAGTAGTTGATAATGACACAGGTGAAGTAATCGGATTCGACCGCGGAGTAGAGCTTATAGACAGGCTCAACCAGGTCAGGCCGGCTATCACCGAAGAGCCCGACGAAAGCGAGCCCAACACAGCGAGGTTCGTGATCTCGCCTCTTGCCCAGGGTTACGGCACGACGCTTGGCAATGCCATCCGCAGAGTGCTTATATCCTCAATCACCGGCAGTGCCGTGAGCTACATCAAGTTCGAGAAGACGCTTCACGAATATGCGTCCATACCTGGTGTCCAGGAGGACGGCATCGAGCTTCTGCTGAACTTCAAAGCTCTCGCAGTGCACCTGAAGGGATCCGACAACTACGCCATCCTGACTCTTGACGCGAATGGTGTAGGAGAGGTAAAGGCAAAGGATATAAAGCCGAATCCCGACGTGGAGCTTCTCGATCCCGAACAGCACCTTGCAACACTAACGGATGACAAGGCGCACCTGAAGGTCGAGATCGGTATCGCGCGCGGCGTTGGGTACATTCCGAGTGAGCGTCACCAGGTTGCGACACTGAATCCGAGATGGGGTGACGTAGCCCGTCCGCCACTCGGAGTAATTCTGATCGACAGCAAGTACTCCCCGGTTCTGAAGGCTAACTACACCGTGACCAACACGCGTGTCGGCCAGGACACCGAGCTGGACAAGCTGACTGTCGACCTGAAGACAAACGGATCATTAACACCGAAGGACGCCCTGATCGAGGCCGCGAACATCCTGACAAGTTACTACACGCTGTTCGCCGCGTACGACAAGGGGCTCGAGCCTGAGTTCACGATGGAGACACCGGCGCAGGCAGAGGGTGTACTCGCCCAGTCGGTCGAGACACTCGATCTTCCGATCAGGCCAGCGAACTGCCTGAGGAAGATGGGTGTTCAGACAATCGGTGAACTGATCCAGACACCCGAGAGCGAGCTTCTGAAGATCAGGAACTTCGGAGAGAAATCGCTCAGGGAGATACGCGAGAAGCTTGAAGCACTCGGCCTGGAGCTTCCCAGCGGCACGACGCGAAGGCGTCGATCAAGAAAAAGCAGAGACTAGGGTTACCTGAACGGGAACCGTGTTTTAACATGAGACATTTACATGGACACAAGAAACTGAATCGCCCGACCGACCAGCGCATAGCGTTGCTGAGAAACCAGGCGAAGAGCCTCATAGAAAATGGCGAGATAACGACATCGCACGCGAAGGCGAAGGAGCTTGCGAGGTTTACCCAGAAGCTCGTGACACTTGCACGCAAGGGAGATGTCGCAGCCCTGAGGCAGATAAGAAAGCATATCAACAATCGTGCCCTTATCAACAAGCTGACGAACGAGATCCTACCGACCCTAACCGAAGGTCCCGGTGGTGAGGTCAGCGTAATCCGCGCGGGAAGACGTCGTGGAGACGGGGCCGAGATATCGGTTGTTGTATTCAACACGACCGAGTAAATATAAACAGTTCGGGCGTGGGTATTTGAACATTGTCAACATGAACCGACCATTACTTCAGGCCTTCCGGGCCACGGTGGCGTATGATGGCGGCGGTTATTCGGGGAGCCAGCTTCAGAAGCACGGCAGGACCGTTCTTTCGGAGATCAATTCGGCTCTATCCGAGGTACTTGCGCACCCCGTGAGGATACGTGCCGCAAGCAGGACCGATGCGGGAGTACATGCCATGGGCCAGGTGATAGCGTTCCGCACGAGCGCACCGCGTTCGGCAGGAGAGCTGTACAGGGCGTTGAACGGTCTTCTTCCCGAAGACATCCGAATAACCGAATGTCGCGAGGCCCCGTTTGATTTCCACCCGCGTCACTCGGCAATCGGCAAGGTCTACCTGTACAGGATCCTGAGGGCGAAGGAAAACCCCCCGATGTCGAGAAATTTCGTTCTTTACATCGAGGAACACAAGCCCTTCGATTTGGATCTGCTCCGCTCGATCGCAAAGCAGCTTGAGGGAACGCATGACTATAGAAGTTTCTCTCCAAGGCTCGAGAAGGGAGAGAACCCGGTAAAGGAGATTTATCGGGTTATGGTCACCAGCGAAGGTCCGCTTGTGGAAACAAGGATAATCGGATCGGGATTTCTCTACCAGATGGTGCGCAGGATGATGGGTTTACTCATCGCGATGGTCCAGCGCAGAGAATCCCGGGACGCGGTAAGGAAAGCGCTGGAAAATCCCGTAAAGGGGGCCGTAAAGTACAACGCACAGCCGAAGGGACTTTTCCTTGAGCGAGTACTTTACACTGAAGGGGAGCTTGAAGAAGTACTAACGAACTGGTCGGGTTCATGAATATAGATACTGAAACCGTTTGAGCGCAGGTGCGCTCGATGGGGATAAAAAGCAATGGTTAAGACATTTGTACCAAACAAGGATACGGTCAGTCGCAAGTGGTACATACTTGATATGGACGGCCTTGTCCTGGGACGTGCCGCGAGTGCTATCGCGACCGTGCTTCTCGGGAAGCACAAGCCTGACTATGCGCCACACGTGGACAACGGTGACTTCGTGATCGTAATCAACGCCGACAAGGTAAAGGTTACGGGGAAGAAGGCATCGGACAAGCTCTACTGGCGTCATTCCGGATATCCGGGAGCGATCAAGTCCCGGACCTTCCAGGAAATGATGGATCGAGACCCGCGACGTGTAATCGAGCTTGCAGTAAAGAACATGCTGCCGAAGAACCGTCTCGGACGCGCGATCATCAAAAAGCTGAAGGTTTACACAGGCGATGGACCGTCGCACGGTCATGCTGCACAGCAGCCTGAACCATTTCCCGAATACATTCTTGAAAAGGTAATCCGAGGAGATAAAAGCTGATGGCAGATACAAATTACGTATGGGGTACCGGCAAACGCAAGTGCGCTATAGCGCGTGTCCGCCTGAAGCGTGGCAGCGGTTCGATAACCGTAAACGGCAATGAACTGAAGGAATATTTTCCGCGCCAGAAGCAGATAAATGATGTACTTCTTCCGCTTGAGACAATTGGCAAGTCGGGCGATTTTGACATCATTGCCAAGGTTCATGGCGGTGGAATTTCCGGTCATGCGGACGCGGTCAAGCTTGGTATTTCAAGGGCGCTTGTTGAGTTCGATGCAACTTTCAGGCAGGCGCTGAAGGATTCCGGATGCCTTACCCGAAACGCGAAGGTCAAGGAACGCAAGAAGTACGGCCAGAAGAAAGCCCGAAAAAAGTTCCAGTTCTCGAAGCGTTAAAAAGTGGGGCAGTTCTGCTCTTAAAGCAGATCAGATTAATCGACAACCACAACGTCACCCGATCGGGTGGCGTTTTTATTTTCCGCGAACAAGTTATTCCGGTGTTTCAATCAGCGTAATTGACTCATTAAGTATGAGTTGATAGCATTGTATATGTAAGCACCCCTGGAGGCCTTCATTATGAACCGGTTAAGCATGTTTATTCTGCCAGTCCTGATCGGAATGACGATTCTATCGTGCGGCAGGTCCGTCGATCCTGTCACGACTCCATTGGATTCCGGCGGTACAGTCGAGAGGATGTCGTGCGGGAATACCATTGTCTGGGGATTCTGGGAGATTTACTGCGATCCGGATTCCGGGGAAATAGAAGCTGTCCCGATGCGGGGTGCGATGCTTACCGCGAACATCAACCGGTTCCTCGAAGGTCCACCTTCGAACCTGTTATTAACGATGGTGGAGGTTGATCCACAGGCAGGCTACACTGATATTACAGTCGACATCGGTATCCGTCACCCGTTTCCGGGACTCGATCGTTTCACGGGATTCGATGTGCTTGGTGTGTTCATGGGGAACGGAAGCGATGTGTATTTCGGGCTGGAGAATTTCGCGGTCGCGGGAGAGAACGATCCGCAGCTTCTGAACGCGGATGGTTACACGCGGTGGTTCAATTACAGCGAGTTTGAATCGGCGGGAAGTGTGCTCCCGCTTGTCGGATATTATCCCGGCCACGCGGGATCGGTTGCGTTCGGTCCGACGGCGGTGCTGAACCCGTACAAGTACTTCGCGGACGGAATCGCGCAGGATGATAACGCGTACACGTTCATGGTCTACAATTACCCCGATCGCGGCGCGTTCAGACCGGGGAGTATTAATCGCAGGATTTATGAATTGCGTTTCCCACAACCAGAACCAATCAAGTTCCAGTACGCAGTGATCGCGCACTGGGAGCCGAATGTAAACGATCCCGATCCTCCCGCATCGCTCGATGATTTTCCGACATCGGCGAACGTGGAGGAGTCGGTCGCGATATCGGTCATGGACACTTCTGATATTTTCTATGATTCTCCGTCGGTTTATGGCGGGGATGTGGTTCTGGATATTTCCGTTGTCGACTGGTCGGAGCAGGCTGAGACGGGAGAGCCGGATGAGTACGAGATAAGGATATACTCGCCGGCATGGACGGAGGACGGCGGGGTCGATATGACGATCCAGGACTGGTCGTATAACTGGCGATATTTCCACGCGGAGATTCCGGTGGAATTTCTGGACGGTCCCGATCCGATTCCTGCATGGATAGAGATTCGTTATCCGGGTCGTGATTACTCGAACGATCTCGGGGTGGCGAATGACGCGGATGGCGCGCTTGCGGGTTATTTCAGGATCGATATTCCGATTTCCGGGAGTCCGCCCGGTTCGATTGAAGTGGTGTCTCCTAATGGCGGGGAGGTAATTAATTCGGGCGATGATTACGAGATCACGTGGAATTCGAGTTATGTGGACGGGGATGTCGTGATCCTGTACTCGAAGGATGATTTCAACACCGATATAAATGTGATAACACCGGCTACGGAGAACGACGGGACCTATGACTGGCTGAATGTTCCGGATGACCCGTCGGACACGGTGAAGGTCATGGTCAGGTCGTTTGACGATCCGGGGATATCCGATGTCTCGGATGATTATTTCACTATTCAGTCTACCGGGCCGCAGACCGGATGGGCGCGGAATTTCGGTGATGGCAGGACGAGGTGTTTTGGTGTAGCGGTCGATGATAACGGCAATTCATACATCACGGGATATTTCGATCCACTGTTTGATCCGGTCGATTTCGATCCCGGTGACGGAGAGGATTTTCACGAATCTAACGGCGGGTCGGATGTGTTTTTAAGTAAATTCGACAACGACGGAAATTACGTGTGGGGCAGATCATGGGGTGGCGGCAGCGATGATGAAGGTCATGGAGTCGCGATCGATCCGGTATCGGGTGATGTGTATGTTACCGGCTATTTCAAGGGCACGGTCGATTTCGATCCCGATACGGGCGGCGCAGCTAACTGCTCGGCTAGTGGAAGCGACGAGATATTCGTAACACGGTTCGACTCGGACGGGAACCACGTCTGGGTTGACTCATTCGGGTCATCATCAAGCGGGTATCCATCCTACTACCCTTTCTACATCGACAGCGGGGAACATGTCGACGCGGATTCATCGGGGAATTTATATGTAGCAGGAAAGGGCGGGCCTATGGTCGTGAGAAAATATGATTCATCTGGAACAATGTTATGGGAGAGTACATTCGGCGATACCGAGACATGGGACCGCGCGTACGGGATAGCGTCGAGTGAAACGGGTGACGTTTTTGTGTGCGGGCGATTCACGGGGACAGTGGACTTCGATCCCGGGGATGGAATCGATAATCATACGGCAACGGGGAAAGCGGACAATTTCGTCGTGAAACTTGACTCTGATGGTAACCGGGTCTGGGCGTATCATTATGGCGGAACGGACAAGCTAACGGGCTACGACGATCCGCCGTACTACGTGGACTGCGCGTACGCGGTCGACACAGATGAGGTCGGGGATATATATGTGACAGGGATTTTCTACGGGACGACGGATTTCGATCCCGGTTCCGGGGTGGAGAGTTATACGGCGGGAAGCCCGTACGGATATGGAGACGGATACGTATTCAAGTGGAATTCCGCAGGGGAGTTCGAGTGGGTGCAGGTCCAGCAGGGACAGCATTTCCAGTACGGGTACGGAGTGGAGGCCTGCGG